>Ga0126369_10003432_pt1 | contig 11431 bp, 13 predicted proteins | sample PanSoiMetaPlot_1_FD_109646 | JGI IMG/M metagenome (GOLD analysis project Ga0126369, IMG submission 109646) | Tropical forest soil microbial communities from Panama - MetaG Plot_1 | ecosystem: Environmental > Terrestrial > Soil > Tropical forest > Bulk soil | place: Panama | collected 2016-02-17 | reverse complement strand
GAAGAAGGCTTCGGCTAGGCGTGCCTTTGGCCCCCCAGTCGAAGGAGCTTGGAGAGGTTGACGAGCGCATCCTCAATGCGGCGCGCAAGATATTCGTGGAGGGCGGATTTGAAGGTGCCAGCATCGACGAAATCGCCGACGCCGCGCGCGCGGGAAAGCCAACGATCTATGCCCGTTTCGGCGACAAGCGGGCGCTCTTCACCGCTGTGATGACGCGCGACGTCGTGGCTCGCATCACGCAGTTCAAGGTGAGGCGCCGACCGGGGCGACGATCGAAAAGCGCCTCGCGATTTTGGCGAATGGACACCTGCGCGCATCCGATCTCATTCACGGAAAGACCCTGAGAGGCCGGCGGTCATCGCGTCTTGCGCTGCAAGTGTCCGCTAATGACTCAAAGCGCACATCACCCGACGACCCGAGGCCGGCGGCTAGGTTTTAAAGCGTGAAGAACCGGACGTAGCTACTGAGACCAAAAGCGTTGCAGCTTATGCTTGTCCGACGGATTGAGCTAAAAAAACAAAGAGGCTGCGCGCCGAATACGCCGCGCAGCCTCCTCAGACAGGGCCATACGGCCCTTCCTCCCACTATCACGCGTGTTCGGGAACGCGAGACAGTCCGTTTTGTTCCAGCCGGACGACTAATTTTTTCATTGCGGCCTATGTTGAGAGGAACACATAAGCGGTTCCCGAATTGGTCGGATGTCTGCAGGGCACAACCCTGAGCAGAGAGCGGTCAGCAAGTCTTGGGTTGCCAGCAAGTCTTGGGTTGCCAGCAAGTCTTGGGTTGCCAGCAAGTCTTGGGTTGCCAGCAAGTCTTGGTTGCCAGCAAGCCTTGGGTTGTCAGCGAGCCTTGGGTTAATGGACTGGAGAATGGAGGCGCATGATGGATGATACCGTGCTTTTTACCGACCACGGCATTGTGGTCTTCGCCATAACCACCAGCGCCATCGCACTTATGTTCTCGGTTTTGGGACTGGCCACAACGTATCGCATGCGCTCGGACATTGAGCAGCAATTCCGACATTGAGGACCAACCAAGAGGGCTGAGCTAAATGACCAGCGCGCCACGTGTATGCCTGGTGATCGTGGTGTTAATGAATGGGCTTTATTGAGAAAGCAATTTCTTGCGCTTGTGCGTGAGGGCTCCGACAGCATCGATGACATTTTCGATGCTCAGTTTCGTATTCGGTTTGGCGAATTGATAAAGCGAGCGGTCGAACGCGAGCACGTAAAGTCAGCCGCTCTCCCTTATTCAAATTTGGCCTTGCACCTGCGCAAATATACCGCGCATGGAAACTTGCAAAAAAAACGCAGGCGCAATCGTATTGCTCTTTGATTAAGTTCCATCGGATTTCTTGCGATATTCCAAACTAAAACTGCACGTTGCCTCATCAATGTTGCCACAGGCCGCGACGGCAACCGGTTTATGACGGGCCAATGTCCGCTATTGGCCCTTAGGGGACCGACCGGGCGAAGGGTGAAATGTCCGCTTTCGGGGTAAAGCGGACGTGGTTCTTTCCTCGCAGATACCCGCTTATGACCCAAGCGGACATCGATGGAGCACGCAGGATGTAACCAAATTGCCACAGTGACGGGCGATTTCGATCGCCTCGCCAAACAGCGCTCACGTTGGTTCGTTATTTTATGCGATATGGTGTCTACAAATTGTGGGGGCTGCTAATGCGCCTTACTTCTACTGGTTTGATTGCTTTTGCTGCCACAATCGCGGCCACGACCATTGCCCGGTCGGCCGATCTGCCGGTTAAAGCACCGGCGCCTCCGGTCACGGTACCTTACAATTGGACCGGTTCTTATATAGGCGGCAATATTGGCTATGGCTGGGGCCGTGATGCGATCGACCTTACTTCCTCTGGGATCGCCGTGCCTGTCTCGCTCGCGGATAATCCGCGCGGCGTTGTGGGGGGCATCCAATATGGCACAAACTGGCAATTCAACCGTTTTGTCTTAGGGTGGGATTCAGATTTCGTTTTTACCGGCATCAAAGCCTCGGAAACCGTTTTCACGGTCCCAGGTGGCATCGCAACAGGAACTTCCGCGGAACAGAAACTTGAGTGGCTCAGCACCACGCGCGGGCGTCTCGGCTATCTGATTACCGACAATCTTCTCCTGTTCGGCACCGGCGGTCTAGCTTCCGGGCGCGTGAGCGCAAACACCATTATCACTCAGGTCGGATGTCCCATCGGGGGCTGTTTGGCCGGTAGCGACTCTAGGACACAGTGGGGTTGGGCAGCGGGCGGCGGGCTTGAATACGCAATAGGCCACTGGTTGGTTCGGGCCGAATATCTGCATTACGATCTCGGCGATCTAAATTACAACGTTGTTGATCCGCGGACGGCCGCACTGGTTGCTGCGACCAACAAGGTTTCAGGGGATATTGTCCGGGGAGCGCTCAGCTACAAATTCGACTGGACGTTCTGGGACCTTCTCTTTGGTCGTCGCTAGGCCGCAACGGTCGCTCTTACATTTTAATTCCGCTTTTGGCCCTTAGCGGACATTTTCGTCGCCTCGTTAGTTGCATCGCACATGTCCGCTTTTGGGGTAAAGCGGACATCGGCTGGTGCAGTGCAAATGTCTGCCTGTGACCCAAAGCGGACATCGATAGCTCGACCTGATACGGTGGTTTCTGCTGAGCCCTAGGGTCGCAATGAGACGGCGCCATTTTTGCTTTTTCGTCTGGCGGACCCACTGGTAACAATATAGCCCCACTCGCGCGTTCTCTGCTGGACGCGCCCGCGACGTTTACCGAGGAGATTAGGATGCCTGCACGCGAGACATTAACGAAGCGATCAGATCGGGACGATAACCAGATGCCGCCGAGTCAGGTTCGTCGCACGGAGGAGCGGTTTCTGTTACGAGTGGACGGACAAACGAAACGTTCGTTCAGCAGCAAAGAACCGGCCAACGAGGCCGGCACTGCGATTAAAAAGGCTTTCCCGTTAGTGATGGTTACGGTCCTGGATACCAAAGACGGTAGCATTGAGGTCGTCAAAGCATAGCGCTTACCGACTGGCATTAAACCCCCGAGCGAAAAAGATTGTCGCGCCTTTAGTCTTGCGCCTATCAACGGTTCTGAGCCGGCTGCGCGGGGGATGTCCGCTTTTGGCGGTGAAACGGACTTCGACTTAATGTGACAGCACGTATGCTCATGGCCTGAAAAGCGAGAAATGACGCCCGACGATCTGACCGCCCTGAAACGCGCAGTTGAAGCTCTTGAACATCCGAGTTTCGCTGCACGCCTGGCCAATATGGTCGGAAAGCCCATCGAACTCATTGAACATGCTCTGCCGCCGTTCGCGGCGAGCGCTATTGCGACGGCTGCCTCCAAAGCGCTTGACGCCGCCATGCAGGTTGCGCTGCGGACCTTGCAGCGTGAACCTCACGCCGGCTCGCAGGGCCTGCATAAGATCCTGGCAACAGCCTCCGGGGCTGCCGGTGGTGCGTTCGGTTTGGCCACGCTTCCGATTGAACTCCCAATCTCGACGATCATCATACTGAGATCCATCATGGATATTGCGAAAAGTGAAGGCGAAGATCTCGGCAACCCTGAATCGATGCTTTCATGCATGCAAGTCTTTGCAATGGGTGGCCGCGCCAGTTCGGACGACGCGTCCGAAAGTGGATATTTGGCCGTGCGTGCGGCACTGGCGAACAGTGTGACCCAGTCAGCGCGCTTCATCGCAGATCATGGCGTCAGCAGAGAAAGTGCCCCGGCACTCGTGCGCTTCATCACACAGGTGGCGTCTCGCTTTGGATTTGTGGTCACAGAAAAAGCTGCAGCGCAGGTTGTTCCTTTCGTCGGCGCCGTCAGTGGCGCTGTTGTGAACTACGCGTTCATTGCGCATTTTCAGGGAATAGCCAGGGGCCACTTCACCGTGCGGCGGCTCGAACGAATTTATGGCAAAGAGGTTGTTCGGACTGAATATGGGCGCCTATCCAAGGCCAAGTGATCTGTCCGGCACTGTCGCTGTTCGCTAATGAAGAGCTGTCTTTGCGAGTTCGTCCAATTATCGTTCCCATGGTGCAACGCGCGACTCCCAAAAGTACAACTTTGTCGCACCGGCGGCTTCAAAATTGGCCGAAATCGGCTAAAACAGTACGAAAATGAGAGAGACGTGGAAAAGCCCAGATGGCTGATAATTCACAACAAAGCAGAAAAATCAGCCGGTGGCGCTTTTGTGTCGCTCCGATGATGGATTGGACCGACCGCCATTGCCGGTTCTTCCACCGACTGCTCACGCGCCGGGCGTTTATCTATACCGAAATGCTGACCACTGGTGCGGTGCTGCGGGGGAACCGCGAACGTTTACTCGCCTTCGACCCATGCGAACACCCCGTCGCGCTCCAGCTCGGCGGTTGCGACCCGCGCGCTCTCGTTCAATCAGCGTACATCGGCGCAGACTTCGGATATGACGAGATCAACCTTAATGTCGGCTGTCCGTCTGATCGCGTCCAGGAGGGCCGCTTCGGCGCGTGCCTCATGGCCGAGCCGTCGCTGGTAGGCGATTGCGTCGCTGCAATGAAAGCTGCGGTCAAAATACCGATAACAGTCAAATGCCGGATCGCGATAGACGAGCAGGATCCCGAGAAAGCGTTGTTTGGTTTTACTGACACGGTCAAGGCGGCCGGTATCGATGCGTTGATCGTACATGCGCGCAAAGCCTGGCTGAAAGGATTGTCACCGCGTGAAAATCGTGAAGTGCCGCCACTCGACTATGCGCTTGTGCACCGCCTGAAAATCATGCATGGCGACCTCCCAATCGTGCTCAACGGCGGTATTTTTTCGCTTGATCAGGCCATGGCCGAGATCGGTAGCCTGGACGGCGTGATGATGGGTCGCGCGGCGTATCAGGAGCCGTGGCGTCTGCTTGGCGTCGATCCGCAGTTCTTTGGAATCCGTGCGCCTTTCGTGTCCTCCAAGGCGGCGGCGTACGCGATGATTTCGTATATCGAACGCGAGCTGGAAACAGGTGTGCGGTTGCAGGCAATCACCCGTCACATGCTCGGCCTTTTCCGAGCTGTGCCGGGGGCGCGTACCTTCAGGCGCCATCTGGCAATCGAGGCGGTCAAGCCGGCGGCCGACGCATCTGTCCTGGCTGAGGCGCTGGCGTTGGTGCTGGACAGCGGAGCGGATTTGGCCAACATCGCCGCCTGAATTGCGTCTACCGCCTGCATTATTCGATAGATCATGCTGTTGGGTTATCCGATTGGCGAGATAATTTTGCTTGCGCTTTGGATTGCGGGCGCCGGCATTCTCGTGGGCATTCTTGCCGGTCTGTTCGGCATCGGTGGCGGCGCCATTATTGTCCCGGTCTTGTATGAGGTGTTTCGCGTGCTCGACGTGCCCGAAGATGTTCGTATCCAGACATGTATCGGCACCTCACTTGCGATCATCGTGCCGACCACCGTTCGTTCCTATCTTGGACACAAAAAAAAGGGTGCGGTGATCCCCGAAGTCGTACGAATCTGGGCGTTGCCCGCGATTATCGGCGTAGCAGTCGGATCGCTGACGGCATCATTCGCCCCACCGGCTGTGTTCAAGACCGCTTTTCTCCTTTTTGTAACCTTTATTGCCGCTCGCATGCTGTCGGGGGGCGAGCGCTGGAAACTTGGCAACGAATTACCGGGCCGCGGTAGGCTTGCCATCTATGGTTTCATCACTGGCCTGTTGTCTTCGCTGGTCGGCGTGAGCGGTGGCGCAGTTTCGAATGCGGTACTCACCCTTTACGGAAGACCGATGCATCAGGCAGTCGGCACATCGGCCGGTATCGGTGTGCCAATCACGATCGCCGGTGCAATCGGATATATGCTTGCTGGCTGGCCACATATGGCACAGCTGCCACCTCTATCGATCGGCTTCGTGTCGATGATCGGCTTCGTGCTGATGGCGCCGGTGTCCAGCTATACGACGGGCTATGGTGTGCAGCTGGCGCACTGGCTGTCGCGGCGCAAGCTTGAGATTGCGTTCGGCGTATTCCTCATCCTCGTCGCACTGCGGTTTGCCATCAGCATGATCTAACCGTACGGGTCAAGGATTTCCACGCAGACGCAGTCGATCGCCGCGTACCTCCCAGCTTTGCAGCCGGTTTAGGAAACTCATGCCGAGCAGATTGTTCCTGAGCTGACCCGGCTGCACTACCAACGCCGGCACCGCACGCTCTGTCAACCCACCGACCGCGAGACGATCGAGCGTTACTGCAGCGGCGCGAGTACGGCCGTTCGCGGTATCGATATTGACTGTGTAGGGGAGCACCTCAGTCGGCAACCCGGCCGCCTTGGCCGCTTCCTGCGTCAACACAACCGAGCTTGCGCCTGTGTCAAGGACCATGGGAATTCGGGTACCATTGATATATGCGGCAACAGCGAAGTCTCCCCCATGCCCCCGCACGACCTCTACATTGCGGCCGTGGCCGGCAACGTGACCAGGCATTAGCTCCGCAATCACCCGATCGGTGACATCGCGCAACTCGAACCGGTAGCTGTAGCCAACCACCAGCAGCAGGCCAATCACAGCCCAGAAAAGCGCCGCCTCGATGGCTTTCGACAGCCGTTCGCGAAACAAGACAAGTACCAGACCTCCGACAAAGACCACCAATACAATCTTGATCGCGAGTGAACCGACATCGTGCCGGAGCAGGTTTGTGATGGCGTCCTGGTCGTGGCTCGCAATCAGGGCCGCGAGCGACAGCGCTACACCAAGCAGGAGGGACCAGATAAGACGGCGGCTCACGGGCTCACCCCGATGGCGCGGCCGGACTCGCCGCATCGCTGACCATGAGACGCGCCCGCAGTTCGCTCATTATCTGCGTGCGTTCAGGGACCGTCATGGTGGCCCACCGCGCGATCTCGTCGAGGGTGCGGCCGCAGCCGAGACACAGACCCTTGCGGGCGTCGAGGGTGCATATTTTCACGCAAGGGCTCTCGATCATGACTTGTCGTTTTTATGCATGAAATCAAATGCGACCATAAGCATCGCTGTCAGGAACGCAATTGCAGCATTGTCGCAAGACCGAAAGCCTACGTGCCGGCCCGGAACAACGGGCGCTGGTTAGGCCGCCGTTTCTCCTCCAGGGGCGCGTCTGGCTCGCCCGTCGAAGCAATCGGCGGCGCCTGTTCGGGCATAACCGCCATGGCCGCTACCACCCGCTCTGGCGGAAACGTGACGATCACTTCGGTGCCGATACGCAGCTTTGATTTCAGGGTGAATGTGCCGCCATGGAGATCAACAAGGCTTTTGGCGATCGGCAAGCCCAGGCCGGCACCCTGTTCGGCTGATTTGATCGAATTCGAGCCTTGCCCAAATGACGCAAGTACAACCGGAATTTCTTCTTCCGGAATACCAGGACCCGTGTCCTTGACGCTGATGTACTGGCCGCCTGAGGCGGTCCAGCCAGCCTTGAGCCAGATTTCGCCTCCCTGAGGCGTAAATTTTATCGCATTGGAAAACAGATTGAGGCAGATCTGACGAATAGCCCGCTCGTCAGCCCACAGCCGCGGCAGTCCGGCTTCGAAAACCTCACGCATTTGTATCCCGCGGTTAGTGGCGCGCAACTTCAGGAGGTGATGGCAGTCCTCAATGATCGCTACCAGGGAGACGGATTCCTCCTTCAGCTCATAACGGCCGGCCTCGATGCGAGACAGATCGAGAATCTCGTTGATTAACCCCAGCAGATGCACCCCGGAGTTATGGATATCGGAAGCATATTCCTTGTAGGCCGGCACTGTGTGCGCGCCGAATACTTCGGCTTTCATCACTTCGGAGAAGCCAAGGATAGCATTCAGTGGCGTGCGCAGTTCGTGACTCATCTGCGCGAGGAAGCGCGACTTGGCGACGTTGGCAGCCTCCGCACGTCGACGAGCCTCGTCGGAAATTGATTTTGCCTGTTCCAACTCACCGATCAATGCATCTTTTTCAGCCCGCGCTTGCAAAGTCGCCAGCGCGCTGGAATAGAGTCGATAGGTGAGGGCAGCGAAATAGCCCTGCGCGGTTAGTGCCATGGCAGACAGGATGTAGTTGCGAAGGGTGCCCTGCAGGCAAAAGTCGATTACGATTGCAGCGGTAACCGGAAAACTGGCCGCAAACACCGCGGCTGGCAGGCTGGAAGCAAGCATGCTGGAGACCGCGACCAGCAATAGCATGACAAATAGCACAAAGGTGTTCGTGCTTTCATCGGCAGCAAGTGGATGGAGTGGATGAAAAAGAACGAACGTCCATCCTAGTCCGTAGAATAGATCGAGCACGATGAAACGCAGCCGCCATGCGCGCGATGAGATCTCGCTTGTTGGTCGCTCGAGCAGCCGACGGCATTTCGCAACGATGACGACGTGGATAACGAGCACCGCAGCGGTCCATGCTCCGGCGACGATTGCGCCGTTCCATAAGCTCGAGATGAAACCAACAGTCGAGACGAGGAGGAAGATTACAAGGGACGCCGAAATGCGATTTTGCGCGTATTGGCGCAGGAGCTCATAATCGAAGGCCGCGCGGGTCCCCCTTGACGACGTGAGGCGATCGCGTGCCTCTCGTACATATTGCGCAGCGAGACGGCGCCTCACCGGCGAGGTTTCCGGCGGCAGCGCGGCTAGATCGGGTTGTTCGCCTGGAAATGGCATTCTTGACGCTGATAGCTGCAAAAGATTCCTGGCAGCGTTGCCCAAAATCCTTAAGACCACGCTTAAGAGGGACCTAAAAACCCTGGTTAATGATTGTTTACGTCTATTTGACAGCGTTTTTTGCCCGTGTTCGGCTAAGTCGGTAGCGTTCAGCGCGGAGCACCGAATGAAACTCTACGACAGCAAGGTCGCGCCGAACCCCCGGCGCACACGCATTTTTCTTGCTGAGAAAGGCATCGTCCTCCCGACCGAGCAGGTCGACATCATGACGATGCAGCATAAGACTCCCGAGTACACGGCAATAAATCCATTGCAACGTATGCCAGCATTGGTCCTCGATGACGGCACGGTGATCACAGAGTCGATTGCGATCTGCCGCTACTTTGAAATGCTCAATCCGGAACCGCCGCTGTTTGGTGTTGGGCCCAAGGATACGGCGATCGTGGAAATGTGGAATCGGCGCGCCGAGATCAATTTCTTTTCCAACGTGGCGGCAGTATTCCGACACACCCATCCGGCGATGAAAGAACTAGAGGTGCCACAGGTGGCGGCCTGGGCCGAAGCCAATCGGCCACGCGTCACCTGGTTCCTCGAGCTGCTTGACCGCGAACTCGGCAAGAGGGAGTTCATAGCGGGCGATCGCTATACTGTTGCCGATATCACCATGCAGGTTGCGGTCGATTTCATGAAACCAGGCAGACTTGCAATGCCCGAGGGTGCGTCCAACGTGAAACGCTGGCACACCGCGGTTTCGGCGCGGCCAAGTGCAAGCGCATGAGTTTGGCCAGGGTAAATCAGCGCTGAATTTAATTGCACGTGGCGGATGATCAGCGCTCAAGCAGGGCGATGAGACTGGATGTGTCCCAACGTTTGCCGCCCATTGCCTGAATCTCGGAGTAAAACTGGTCGACAAGTGCCGTGACCGGCAAGCGGGCGCCATTCTTGCGTGCTTCGCCCAGACAGATCCCCAGATCCTTTCGCATCCAGTCGACTGCGAAACCGAAATCAAATTTGTTCACTGCCATCGTTTTGTAGCGGTTTTCCATTTGCCAAGATTGGGCCGCGCCTTTTGAAATGGTCCCAATCAACTTATCAATGTCGAGGCCGGCCTTCTTGGCGAAGTGCAGACCTTCGGCCAAACCTTGTACCAGCCCGGCAATACAAATCTGATTGACCATCTTTGAAAGCTGGCCCGATCCGGCAGAGCCAAGAAGATTGCAGGCGCGAGCGTACGCAGCGATCACTTTCTCGGCGCGGGCAAACGGCTCGGGGTCGCCTCCGCACATCACGGTGAGCACACCGTTCTCGGCACCGGCTTGGCCACCGGACACCGGAGCGTCGACGAAATCGAAACCGCCTTTCTTGGCCGCGGCATAGAGTTCGCGGGCGATTTCAGCCGACGCCGTTGTATGGTCCACGAAGACCTTGCCCTTGCCCATACCGGCGAAAGCGCCATTTGGACCCAGGATCACTTCACGCAGGTCGTTATCGTTACCAACACAAGCCATGACAAAATCCTGACCTTCAGCGGCAGCCTTGGGGGTAGGGGCCGACTTGCCACCATGCTGCTTCACCCATTGCTCGGCCTTGGCGGCGGTGCGGTTATAGACGGTCATATCGTGGCCGCCCTTGTTTTTCAGGTGCCCCGCCATTGGGTAGCCCATGACACCCAGGCCTAAAAACGCCACCTTCGCCATCGTCTGTCTCCCTCGAAAATTTCCAATATCTCTTGGCCGGCTGTAGCCAATGCCTATCTGCCAATAGGTCATTGCCGGGGCAAGCACGTCAACCGGTCTCTGCGCTTTGGGCGCATTGACCGGCTCGCCGCCTTGCCTATGGTGGCGAAAAATGGACGGACGATCATGGCGGTAAGCAGGGAACAGGTTCTCGCGGCATTGGCAAAGTTGCCGTCCCCGGGCGGCACGGCTTTGCCGGACGCACGGGTGCTCTCCGACATCGTCATTTCTGACGACAAGGTTTTCTTTTCGCTGACAGTGGACGCCAGCGCCGTAAAGGCTTGGGAGCCAGTACGCAAGGCGGCCGAAGACGCAGTGCGTAGAATTCCCGGAGTGCAGTCAGCGCTCGTTGCCTTGACTGCCGAGCGCGCCGCCGGCGCGGCAACGCGACCGCCGCAAATGCCTGCACAGGCCGCGCCTCGCGCAGCCCATCCGGCAGACAAGGTTCAGCCAGGCATTCCTGGCGTTGATGCAGTGATTGCAGTTGCCTCGGGCAAGGGCGGCGTCGGCAAATCCACCACCGCAGTCAATCTCGCGCTCGGCCTGCGCGATCTTGGGCTCAAAGTCGGCATGCTCGACGCCGATATTTACGGACCCTCGCTGCCAAAACTGCTCGCAATCAAGGAAAAACCTCAGACCATTGGCGGCACTCGCCTCAAGCCGATCGAACGCTATGGACTTACGGCGATGTCAATCGGCTTCCTGATCGACGAAGAGACGCCGATGATCTGGCGCGGGCCCATGGTGATGTCGGCCATCACGCAGATGTTGCGCGAGGTCGAGTGGGGCAAGCTCGATATCATGGTGGTGGACATGCCCCCCGGTACCGGCGACGCCCAACTCACCATGGCGCAGCAGGTCCCTCTCAAAGGCGCCGTGATCGTCTCCACGCCGCAAGATCTCGCGCTGATCGACGCGCGACGCGGCGTTGCCATGTTCAAGCGTGTAAACGTGCCGGTGCTCGGTGTGGTTGAAAACATGAGCTATTTCGTTTGCCCGAGTTGCGGCACGCGCTCGGATGTTTTTGGCCACGGCGGTGCACGGAAGGAAGCCGAGCGGCTCGGT
>Ga0126369_10003431_pt1 | contig 11431 bp, 8 predicted proteins | sample PanSoiMetaPlot_1_FD_109646 | JGI IMG/M metagenome (GOLD analysis project Ga0126369, IMG submission 109646) | Tropical forest soil microbial communities from Panama - MetaG Plot_1 | ecosystem: Environmental > Terrestrial > Soil > Tropical forest > Bulk soil | place: Panama | collected 2016-02-17 | reverse complement strand
TAATGGCGAAATCGGTCTGAAGCGTATGGAGGGCTTTGAAAATGCCTTCACCGCCGAGGAAACAATGAACGCAATCGAAGAAGGGTATCGTTAAGCGTGGAAGAATTGTTCGCCGAAGAGCGCACCAGCGAGGGCAGCGAGTCCGTTGCGCGCGATCTCTTCGATCAGCAAACCGTCGAGCAGGCGGCTGCGGCGCCAGAGCCGGCCGAGGTCTCATTGCCGGCCGACATATCAACAGACGACGCGCAGCTCAAGGCGGTCCTGGAATCTATCGTTTATATTACCGATGAGCCGCTCTCGGCTCAGCAGATCGCCTCCGCCCTGGGACGGCCTCTGGACAAGGTGAAACATGTGCTGGACGAGATCTCGGCCGAGTATGCGCGGCCCGAGCACGGCCTCAGCGTGCGGGAAGTCGCTGGCGGCTACAAGATGTCCACCAAACCCGAGCACCATGAAGCCGTTCGGACATTTGTAAAAAAGCTCACGCCTCCCTTGAAGCTCTCGCTCGCCGCGCTGGAAACTCTGGCCGTAATTGCGTACAAACAGCCGGTGACCGGCCCGGAGATTATGGAGATCCGCGGCGTGCAAGGCGCGGGAGTGCTGAAAACGCTGCTAGACCGGAAGCTGATCGCCGAGGCGGGGCGCAAGAAAGTGGTCGGCCAGCCCATCCTTTACAAAACCACGAAAGATTTCCTGGTGCAGTTCGGCTTGAAGGATTTAAGCGAATTGCCCACATTGAAAGAATTCGAGGAACTGGGCCGCATGGAACTGGTAGAGGAGGCGCCGGCGCCGGGAGTCGAGGAAAACGCAGCGGCAGCCGGCGAAAACTCGCCGGCCCCGCCCACGGAGAATGCCTGAGGAGCGGCTGCAAAAGATTTTGTCGCAGACCGGCGTCGCCAGCCGCCGCAAAGCCGAGGAACTGATTGTTCAAGGCCGGATCACGGTGAATGGCGCGACTGTCACGGAACTTGGCTCGAAAGCCGACCTGGAGCGCGATCACATCAAAGTGGACGGCCGCTTGGTGCACGCTCCCAAGCGCCACATCTATCTTGCGCTGAACAAACCCAAAGGTTGCGTAACCACCGTCTCGGATCCCGAGGGACGCCAAACAGTGATGCATCTGCTGCGGGGAGTGCGCGAGCGAGTATTTCCCGTCGGGCGGCTTGATTACAGCAGCGAGGGGTTGTTGCTGCTGACCAACGACGGCGAATTTGCGCACCGCATCACCGCGCCTGCTAGCCACGTCGTCAAAACCTATGTGGTGAAGGTGAATGGAGGTCTTACCGCGGAGCAAGAGCGCGCCTTTCGTGAGGGCGTGCCGCTGCACGGCCAGAAAACCTCGCCGGCGGAGATCAAACAAATCAAGCCTGGAGCGAATCCCTGGTATGAAGTGCGCATCGCGGAGGGCCGCCAGAATCAGATCCGGCTCATGTTTAATCATTTCGGCAGGTTAGTGGAAAAACTCCGCCGCGTGAAGATCGGCTTTTTGGAATTGGATCTCGCGCCCGGCCGCTACCGTCAGCTCACCTCTCTGGAAGTCGAGCGCTTTCGCAAACTCTTAAAAATGACCGATGGCCACCATATCTGAAATTCTCAAATCCAGCCACACGATCGCGGTGGTGGGGCTCTCCTCGAATCCCATGCGGCCCAGCAATGGCGTCGCGGCTTATTTGCAGCGCGCCGGATATCGCATTATCCCGGTGAATCCGAAAGAATCGGAGGTGCTGGGAGAAAAGTGCTATGCACGCCTGGAAGACATCCCGGAAAAGATCGACATCGTGGATATTTTCCGGCGCTCGGAATATGTGCCGGAGATTGTCGAGTCCGCCATTCGCTTAGGCGCGAAAACCGTGTGGATGCAGGAAGGAGTGATCCACGAGGAAGCGGCGGAGAGGGCCCGCAACGCGGGGCTCAAAGTGGTGATGGACCGGTGCACACTCAAAGAGCACCGAAAAATGGAGCGGGCGCTAGAATAAGGCCATGGTCCGAATCCTGGCCGCCGGCTTGGCGGCCGCGGCGATGCTCTCCGCGGCGCCCGTAATCTTTCCGCTCAAGGACGTGCGGCCTGGGCAAACGGGCGTCGGCAAAACGGTATTCTCCGGCTCCAAGGTCGAGGAGTTTCAAGTAGAAGTTTTGGGCGTGCTGGAAAATATCGGGCCGCGGCAGTCGATCATCCTGGCGCGTCTTGCCGGAGGACCGCTGGCGGGGACTGGCGTGATGCAGGGAATGAGCGGATCGCCGGTGTATATCGACGGCAAGCTTGCGGGCGCGGTGGCGCTCGCTTTTCCGCAAGCCAAGGAGGCGATCGCCGGCATTCGGCCTATCGAAGAGATGTTGCGCGTAACGCCGGACGTCAAGGGTCAGCCGCCCGCCACAGTTGCGCGGCAGAGATACGTAAGCGGCGATCTGCGGCTGGAAGAGATCGCAACCCCGGTCTCGTTTTCCGGCTTCACGGCCTCGGCCCTGGAGCAGTTCGCCCCGCGGCTTCGCGAACTCGGCCTAGACCCGCGACAGGGAGTCTCCGGTGGAGGCAACCCGCCGGATCGCCTGGGCGATCCGAGCAAGCTGGAGCCAGGCTCGATGATTAGCGTGCAGCTTCTCTCGGGTGATATGAGCGTGAGCGCCGACGGCACCGTTACCGCCATAGACGGTAACCGCGTATATGCTTTCGGCCACCGTTTTCTCGCTTCAGGCACGACGGACCTTCCGTTCGCGCGCGCCGAAGTGCTGGCGCTGCTGCCCAACCTGGCGAGCTCCTTTAAGATTTCACAGGCCAAGGAGTGGATGGGGACGATCACCGAAGATCGCGACACAGCCATCTCCGGCCTGACGGGACGGCGCGCCGGGATGTCGCCGATGGAGATTCACGTAGGCCGCAATGTCTACCGGATGAGCGTGATTCAGGATCGCGTCATGACTCCTCTAGTGACGCAGATGGCCGTTTTTTCGGCCATCGACGCGACGGAGCGCTCGGTTGGCGCGGCGACTTATTCCATTCGGGGACGCGCGGAATTCGACGGCGGATCGCTGAAGCTCGACAACGTTTATAGCGGCGACGTCAATGTTGCGACGTTCGCATCCGTGGGCGTGGCCACTCCCCTCTCCTATGCTTTGGGAAGCGGATTCGATGCATTTCGGCTGAAGAACTTGACGCTAGAAGTCGCGCCGCTGGCGACGAAGAATCAGATGCAGATTGCCGACCTGGCCGCCCCGCGGCGCGCCCGCCCCGGCGACGATGTGGAGTTTAACATTGTGCTGACCGGAGAAAACGGCGCGGAAACCATAAAGAAATCGCGCTACCGGATTCCAGTGGGCGCTCCGGCTGGTCCGCTGTACGTGACCGTCTCCGATGCCGCGACCGCGAATCTTGCGGAGGTGCAAACCGCGATGGGATCGCCCGCGCGGTCGCCCGAGCAAGTGTTGCAGCTGCTTAACGGCTTGCGCTCAAATACGAACGCTTATATCCGATTTTGGCGCGCAGATATGAACTTCACAGCCGATGGCCGCGACTTGCCGGGCCTGCCGGCCTCCCTCGCGATCATCTTTGGAAAGGCGCAGGGTGGCGCATCCGGGTCGGGTCTTACGCGAGGAGCGAAGATGGCCGAGATCGTGATTCCCGCCGGAGACAACGTAGTCACCGGATCGAAGACGATTCAGATCGAGGTGAGGGAATGAAGGCGGCGCTGCTGGCGTGCGCGGCGACGATCTGCTCCGCCGCCACCACGCAGAGCTGGGAAATGAGCGGCTACCAAGATTTCTCCCGCGGTCGGCTGGAAGGCCTCTCTCTTAGCCGCGACGGGAAGCTTACGCTAGGTCCGCACGTCACCACGGTCTTCGATTCCGGGCAAGCTGAAATCTGGAGCGTTGCGCCGGCTCCCGACGGCTCGTTCTATGTCGGAACCGGAAATCGCGGGCGGCTGTTCCGCTTGGACGCTGCGGGTAAAACCTCGCTAGTGTGGACGTCCGACCACCCCGAGATCTTCGCGGTGGCGGTCGACTCCAAAGGCGTCGTTTATGCCGGAACTTCGCCCGATGGGAAGGTGTACCGCATTGAGAACGGCAAGGCGAGCGAATATTTTTCGCCCGGAGCTCGCTACATCTGGGCCTTGGCATGTGCGCCCGATGGCTCGCTGGTCGTGGCGACCGGCGACGAAGGCAAGATTTTCCGTGTCACCGCAGCGGGCGCAGGAAGCGTATACTACGAAACCGGACAGACCCACGTCACCTCCCTGGCCTTCGACGCGCAAGGTCGCTTGCTGGCGGGAAGTGAGCCCAACGGGCTTCTGTACCGGATCACCGGGCCCGGCAAAGCATTCGTTCTATACGACTCCAGCCTTCCCGAGATTCGCGCCATCATTCCGGCTCCGGATGGAACGATTTACGCCGCGGCGCTGGGAGGTAGCGTGGCGAAGCGCACCAGCGCGGCTTCGGCAGCCGCGGTTACATCATCCGCAGGAGCCGTGCCCACGGTTACCACAACCGTAACCGTAACGGATCAACAAGCCGGGTTGAACCCCGCGCCGAAGCCCGAAGCGGCGAAGGCTCCTGCCGTTGCGGCGGCGCAAACGAGCGTTTCTGCCTCCTCCACCACCGAGTACACCGGCGTGGAACGATCGGCGCTTTACAAGATCGCGCCAGACAACACCGTTGAGACTCTGTGGTCATCGAAAGAGGAGAACATTTACGACCTGGCGATGCAGGGACCTTCAATTTTGTTTCTCACCGACGCGGAAGGGCGAGTCTACAAAATGGATGCCGCCGCTCCGGGAAACGCGACACTCATGGCGCAAGCCAACGAGGGCGACGCCACGCGGTTGGTCCCCTCTCAGAAGGGACTCCTGGCGGCGACGGGCAATCTCGGGAAAGTGTTGCGGCTGGAGAACGGAGAGGCCGCGGGCGGTTGGTTCGAAGCTCCTGTCCGCGACGCGGGAACGGTGGCGCGTTGGGGCCGGTTGAGCTGGCGCGGAAGCGCTTCGGGCCTTTCCTTCCGCACGCGCAGCGGCAATTCCGCGCGGCCTGATGCGACTTGGAGCGACTGGTCTAACCCTATTTCAAATCCGGCGCAGGCGGCCATCACCAGCCCCAATGCGCGCTATGTTCAGTGGCGCGTCGAATTTTCGGGCGGCGCCTCGCCGACGCTGGAGGGGGTGACCCTTGCATATTTGCCGCAAAACACGCCTCCGGTGGTTCACAGCATCGGCGTGACGGCGCAACCTGGGGCCGCGAAAGCAGCTTCTTCGGGAAGCTCGGCGGCCTACACGGTCACCGTGACGGATTCGGCCGATGCCGCGGGCGCCGGCGCACCGCAGACCATTTCGCGCGGCGCTTCCCAGCAGATCCAAATTTCCTGGCAAGCAGACGATGCCGACGGGGACAAGTTGATCTACAACCTCTATTTCCGTGGGGACGATGAAGCGCAGTGGAAGCTATTGCGCGCCAACATGACCGAGAATACGTATGTTTTAGACGGGGATGTTTTGGCGGACGGCCGTTATTTTTTCCGTATCACGGCTTCGGACCGGCCGTCGAATCCCGTGAACCTCGCGCGCGAAGCCGAACTGGTAAGCGCCGCCATCACGATCGATAACACTCCGCCTGTGGTCACGCCAGGCGCTCCGCGCCGCGTTGGCTCCGCGCTGGAGCTTTCTGTGGACGCTGAGGATCGTGGCTCGGCGCTGCGCCGCTGCGAGTATTCCATAGATGCAGGGCCGTGGACGCCGGTGGAAGCTGCCGACGGCGTCACGGACTCGCCGTATGAGAGCTTTCCGATCCGCATCGCATCGTTCCCCGCGGGCGAGCACTTGATCTCTGTCCGCGTGTATGACACAGCCGGCAATGCCGGTCTGGCGAAGGTCGTCGTGCGGTAACCTGCAGTTGAACCGCTCCCTGACGATCGCGGCTCGGAACGGGTGTTTGCGTTTACAGCCGGTAACAGAGCCGCGGCCGTGAGGGAGCGGTCAGACGGATGAACCTGGGTCAGCCCTCGGCGGCGATAGCTTCCTGGCTGCAAAACACGCGCCGCAAAATGCGCTGGAATCGCGGGTCTCGCCGCAAGGGGTCCATCTTCGGATCCACGTCCAGAGCGAACAGTGTTGCGGAGTTTTCTTCGCAAGCCCGTTCCAGCTCATGGAAGGCGCGATCTTTTCTGCCGAGCGCAAAATACGGGACAGCCATGTTGTAGGCGTCCACGTAGTCGCGTCGCCGGAGACCTTCCAACTCTTCCAGAATTCGTTCCGCTTGAGCCCGTTTCCCAGCGCGAGCAAGGCAAGTGGCTTCATGCGTCCGGAACCGGTCGGAGTCCGGCGACATGATTTGCGCCAGCCGGAACTGCTCGATGGCGGCGCATAATTGGCCGGCCTGCTGTAGCGCGTAGCCGAGAAAGAACCGCCCGAGCGGAAAATAGGGGTGCAGATCCACCGCCTTCTTTCCGGCGGTGACGGCGGATTCAAACTCCCGTTTGCACAGCCGGAGAAAGACCTCAAGGGAGAGCAGGAGGGGCCAAAGAGGATCGGCGGCGCAGGCGCCGGCGAGCGCTGCCTCCGCCTGATCGAAGCGGCGCGTGGAGACGTACAAGAGGAAGAGACTGCCGTGAATGGGCGCCCAAAGTGGGGCATCCTTAGCCGCCTGTAGCAGCTCGGTTTCCGCCTCGGCGGCCCGGCGCTCGAAGATATGCAAGGCGTGAGCCCAATCCGCGCGCAGTTCTGCAGTGAGGCCCTCTCGGGCCGCAGCCTCCCGGTGCGCTTCCAGAAATCTGGGATACATGTCAAGCGGCGGCCGCAGCCCCAGGGCGCCGAGCTTCAGGTAACACTGAGCCATTCCTTGGAACGCCCGGAAATCCGCGCTATCGGCGCCCGCCGCTGCCTGAAAGCACTCCAATGCTCTCTCGAATCCATCGCGTGTGTGGCGCTGGGCGAAGTGCGAGCCCTTGCGGATCAGTTCTTCCGCGATGGGGATTTCCAGACGGTAGCCGAGTTTGGGGCGGTAGTGGATCCAGGCGCCATATTCCCGGAGCGCCCTCTTCGCCTCGCCTACCGTCACGGCCACCGTGTGCCGGGACACAAAGGCTCCATCCCAAGCCTGATGAATCATTTGCTCGTAGTCGACGTGCCGCCCGCAGTTTTGAATCAGCGCGCGAAGCGCTTGAAACGCCTGCGGTCTCAAGTCGAGGGCGCAGCCGTCTCGTAGCAGCCGGCCTCCGTCCAGGTCCATGCAAAAGGGCCCGAAAGCGATCTGTCCCACTTGCCCCTCCATCCCCTCAGCGCCAAAATTTGACGCTGTTTTGACTTCGATGGAGCGAAGTCTATCATAAAATCTCCTGGAAGGGATAGTCTCTGCATGCAAGCGGATTCTGAAGTGGCCGTGGCGGGAACTCATTCGCTGAGCACAATCGCAGCACTCTACACAGGAAGGTTCTATGCAATCTAACAAGCGGATCGTCTGGGTTTTGATATTTCTGATGATTTGTGCGCCGGCGGCGCTGCCACAGTCGGCTGGGACGGGGGCGCTTGCGGGAACTGTTACCGATCCCACCGGCGCGGTGATCGCCAATGCGACGGTCACCATAACCAACACTGGAACAAATCAAGCCCGCAGCGCCACCACCGGCACGGACGGAAGCTATCGCTTCGCGCTGTTGCCGCCGGGCACGTACAGCGTGAAATTCAGCGCCACGGGATTTAAGGTGTCCGAAGTGCCGAATGTCCAAATCAACGTCACAGAGACGCCAGTCCTAGATCGGCGGCTGGAAGTGGGCGCCCAGAGCGAACAAGTGACGGTGGAGGCGGGAGCGGAAGTTCTACAAACCGCCAGTTCCACGCTGGGCACGACGGTGGGATCGCGCGAGGTCACCGCGCTGCCGCTGAGCAACAGGAATTACACGCAAATCCTCGGGCTTTCCGCTGGGGTGAATGCGGGCGTCAATAACGCTACGGCCTTCGGAAAGGCGACACAGGATTTCAGCGTCAATGGCGGAGACCCGGGCCAGAACAACTACCAGATGGATGGCGTGGCCATCAACAACAGCGCCAACAGCGGCAGCTCCAACGACTCTGGAATTTATGCGGGCATTGGAATTCCCAACCCCGATGCTATTCAGGAATTCAAGATCCAGACCTCGACGTACGACGCCAGCTATGGCCGCAATCCCGGCGCCAACGTCAACGTCGTGACCAAGTCCGGCAGCAATCAGTTTCACGGATCGTTGTTCGAGTTCTTCCGCAATGAAGACCTGAACGCCAACAGCTTTTTCGAGAATCGCGACGGCGGCGGAAAACAGCAGATCTTCAAACAGAATCAGTTCGGCGGCACGATCGGAGGGCCGATCAAGAAGGACAAGCTGTTCATTTTTGGCAGCTATGAGGGCACGCGCCAGCTCAACGGAGTCGCTTCCCAGGGAAACAGCAGCGTGGTCCTTCCGCCGCTGCCGGCGGGAGACCGGAGCACGTCGGCATGGCGGGGCGCGCTGGGCGCGTCGATGTGCCCCGCGAACCACCCGGGCAACCCCAACTTCCTGACATTCCTCGCCTTCCTCCCTGGCGGCGGCCCCTTTCCCAGCGTCCAGGTGGCGTGCGACGGGTCCAATATCAACCCTGTCTCTCTGGCCATGCTTAATCTGAAAAACGCGGACGGCAGCTATTACATTCCCGGCTCGGGAATTAGCGACTTCGCGCGGCGGCAGTACAGCATCCCCGCCGTTTACCACGAGGACCAATATGTAATCAACGGCGACTACATCGTCAACCCTAAGAATGCCCTGGCGATGCGGTTTTTCTATACGCACAATCCGCAGACGGTACCCTTCAACACCGGCGGCATCCCCGGCACGCCTATTCACAACGACTATTCCAACATGAACGTGGTGCTCAAGCTCACCACGCAGCTCAAGCCTACATTGATCAACGAAGCGCGAATCTCGGGACAACGTAATTACGCGCTGGGAACGGATTCCACGCCAGGCACGCCGCAGGGAGTGGGACAGACGCCGATCGTTCCCAGTATGACCGAACTTCCGGTCACGATCATTTTCGGCGCGCCAAGCCTATTCGGAACGCTGGCGCCCTCCTTCAGCACGACGAACCATTTCCAATACGCGGACCAGATCTCCTGGCAGCACGGGAGACACCAGATCCGCGCCGGTTATGAAATGGAGCGGACGCAATGGCCCATCGACTTCGCGGGCCTGGAGCGCGGATTCCTCTTCTATGGCTCCTTCGCCGACTGGCTGATCGGGCGCGCCGGATGCGCGCCCGGCGACGCCACTTGTAGCGTCACCAATCCGGGCAACACGAACGGCGGTGGCGGCAACATCTTCCAGTGCCTGTTCTGCGTGCGCAGCGGCCCAGCCCCCAACGGCATCGTTCACGAATATAAAGAGCCCAACCAGTGGGCCTTCGTACAAGACGATTTCAAAGTGAATTCGCGGTTGACTCTGAACTTAGGAGTTCGATGGGAATACGACGGCATCTACAGCGACATCTATGGCAACCTGACCAACCGCTGGTTAAGTCTGATCCAGAGCGTACCTGTTCCCCCGACGGGTCCGACGACCTCCGGGCCTGGCGTCGTCGGGTACGTGCTACCGAATAACTACCTGGCGCACTACCCCGCGCCGCCGCAGGGCGTACTGATTTCCAACCGCAGCCTGCCCGTCCGCAGCGGACCGCCCTTGAACAATTTTGGCCCGCGAATCGGCTTCGCGTATCAGATCAATGAGAAGCTGGTGGTGCGCGGAGGGGCGGGACTGTTTTACGACCGTACGGGAGGCGACCGGTTTGTGCACGGTTTGGAAGAGGGGGAACCCTATGCCACTACGCTCGACTACAGCGGCATCGGCTCCGCTCCCTTCAGCAACCAGAATCCCTATCCCACCACGCCGCTCGGAACCTTCCCCGCCCGCTGGGCTAATTTCGCAACCGGCCAGACGTCGAACCTCGACAAGAATGCAATCGTGGAGAACCTGCATACCCCACTGGTCCGCCAATACAACGTGACCTTTCAGTACGAATTCGCGCCGCGATGGGTCCTTGAAGCCGGCTACGTCGGATCGAGCGGCATCAACCTCGTGGATACCTATCATACGGCCAACACTCCGTTGCTAGCCAGTCCCACCAATCCCGTCAATGGCTTGACCACCAACACGTCGGGCCCGTTTGGCAACGCGGCGTTCCGCGTTCCGCTCCTGGGTTTTCAGCCGGTCGGCTACAAGCAAACCAGCTACGACGGAATCTCCAATTACAACAGCCTCCAGATAACGGTGCGGAAGCAACTGACGCGCGGATTTTCCATGCAAGCCGCTTATACCTGGAGCAAGGATTTGAGCACCTTCGCGGGCAGCTCCAATCCGTTTGGAGGAAATTCGGCCAACAGCAATGACCCGAGCAATCTGGCGCAACAGTATGGGCCGGTCGCGTTCAACCGGCCGCAGCGGCTGATCGTGAATTACAGTTACGATCTGCCCTCGACCAGCCGCAAAGGCGCTCTCGGAAAACTGCTCAATGGATGGAATGTTTCCGGCGTGACCACGTTGCAAAACGGCTCGCCGCTGACGATCACGGACCAGAGCACCGGGACGGTCTATGGCCTTGGAACCTTCGCCACCGCCCGCGCTCAGATGTGCCCGAACGCAACTTATGGATCGGTTGGCACTCCCGGCGGCATTGAGTCGCGATTGGGCGGCGTCAGCGGGGGACCAGGTTACTTGAACCCAGGGGCGTTCTGCCCGGCGCCGGTCGCGCCGTTCTCTCCCGACGGATCGACGTTGTTCGGCAATTCCGGGCCGGGAATTATCCAGGGGCCGGGCCAGTTCAACTGGGACGTCTCGGTCATCAAGAACACATTCTTGACCGAACGCCGGTCGCTTCAATTCCGGTCTGAATTCTTCAATATCGTCAATCACCCGCAGTTCGACAATCCAGCCACGGCGCTCGATACGCCGGCGACGTTTGGGCAAATCACAGCGACCACCGTCAATCCGCGCGTGATTCAATTCGCGCTGAAATACAGCTTCTGATATGAGCCGCAAGTTGCTTCTCTCTTTCGCCGCCGCGCTCGTGATGTTGGCTCCGGCATTCGGAGCCGACATCACCGGAACCTGGACGGCTTCCTTCGACACTCAAATCGGCGTGCAGAATTACACCTACACGTTCAAAGTCGAGGGAAGCAAGTTGACCGGAACGGCCAAATCTGACAACGGGACGAGTCAGATTACCGAGGGAACCGTCGGCGGCGACGACATCTCCTTCGTCGAAAATCTCGATTTTCAGGGAATGCCGCTGAGGATCGTCTATAAGGGCAAAGTCTCGGGAGACGAGATCAAGTTTACGCGCGTCGTGCTCGAGATGATCACTGAGGAATTGGTGGCCAAGCGCGCGAAGTAGACAGTGGAGCGGGCTTCAGCCTGCAACGGAGGCTTTAGCCTCCGCTGCCGCGGCGC
>Ga0126369_10003430_pt1 | contig 11433 bp, 13 predicted proteins | sample PanSoiMetaPlot_1_FD_109646 | JGI IMG/M metagenome (GOLD analysis project Ga0126369, IMG submission 109646) | Tropical forest soil microbial communities from Panama - MetaG Plot_1 | ecosystem: Environmental > Terrestrial > Soil > Tropical forest > Bulk soil | place: Panama | collected 2016-02-17 | reverse complement strand
GTGGAAGAGCGCAAGGCCGATGATGCTGTGACCGGAGGCGCGGCGATCGCCAAGTGTCGGTATCGTCGGCGCGACTCCAACGCCCTCCGCCGACACCAAGGCCACCGCCCGCCCGGCCGCCGCTTCCTCGAGGCGGCGCAGGAAGCGCGGGCGCATCTCGAGCGGGAAACGCGATAGCGCCCACGTCGTGGTGACGAGAGGCAAGGCGTCTGCGGGCACACGGGCGAAGGCGGCGGGCAGCACCTCGACGGCGTCACCTTGCAGCAGCAGCGGACGGGCCCCGGCGACGAGCGCGATCTCTGCTTCGAGCCTCGCGATCCGCTCCGGCTGATCGGGCGGGCAGGCGCGCAACCATCGGGCGTCATCGGCGTCGGTGACGTCGACCGGATCGACGTCGACGCCGACCCGGGCAACGACCTCGGGGATCGCCCGCGTCGGGATGGGCCGGTCTCCGACGATCGAAGACGACAGCTGCACGGGAGATGACCGGTCGCCCAGCGATTGTCCGTTGCTGTAAGTAATGCCAACGCGATCGACAACGAGATTGAACCCAGCCGAGCAACCCACGTCGATCAGCCCAACCGCGTTCGCGCCTGCCCGGCGCGCCGCCTCGGCGATGGCCGGATACAGCACTGCGCAGCGCCAGGCGTCGGTGGACCGCGTCCGCCGCCGCACGGCGATGGCCACGACCGAGTCGGTCATTCGCAGCAGCGTGTCAATCGCCGCGGCAGCGGCAGCGTTGCCGTCCGCAGCGGCATAGGCCGCGGCCAGCGCCGGGGCGCGTCCGGCCAGGGTGAGGTCGTGCAGCGCGGCGAGGATCACCGTCGGATGCCGCTTGCGGGCCGGCGCCGCCTCGATGGCTCGAAGCGCCTCGTCGGACTCACTCAGGGCGATGGCGACACGCTCGTACAGCGAGGATGTTCCAGCGACGACCTCACCGAAGTGTCTGTACACCTCAGCGAGCGTGCGTGCCCTGCTGAGCGGTGAGCCGTTTCCCGCGGTCCGCCCAGGCATCGCGACGATTCTAGCCGTGGGACTACGCCGGGGCTCGTCTGGCCGCGGCGGCAAACACGGGCGATGATCGGGTCATGAAGCCACTGCCGACAAGCCACCTGCGTATCGCACGGCCGAGCCGCGACCTGCGGGCGTCCGAGCGGTTCTGGGTCGATGGCCTGGGACTTGAGGTCTTGTCGAGGGTCGGCGCGTCTGCGGAAGGCGGACACGCGCTGCTGATGGTCGGGTGGCCAGCCGCGGGGTGGCACCTCGAGCTCGTGGCCGATCCGGATGGTGCCACGCCTGCCGCGCCCACCGAGGAGGATCTGCTGGTGCTCTACCTCGATGGCGAGGTCGAAGCGAGCATTGTCAGCCGGCTTGTCAAGGCGGGCGGCACGCGAGTCGGCAGCCGCAATCCGTGGTGGGACGACGGCGGCGTCACGGTTATGGACCCAGACGGATACCGACTGGTTCTCACCAGCCGTTGCTGGCCGTGAAGGACCGGTTCGGCCGCAAACATCGCTCCTCTCGGTCACCGAAGTGGAGAAGCCGACCGTCCGGTGACGGCAAGCGGTTGACCACCACGAGGATGATGGACACATGACAGCGTTCCGGCCGTTCTTCAACGCCGCCACCGGTGAGTGGATCGAGTTCACGGCCATCGCCGAGGACACCGGCGGGCAACTCGTCCGGTTCAACTGGCGCAGCGTTCCGGGAGGGGTGATCACCGAGCACATCCACCCCCACCAGGAGGAACGCTTCATCATTAGCGCAGGTGAGGCCCATTTCACCGTCGAGGGCGAAGAACGAGTGGCTAGGGCGGGCGAGACCATCGTCGTCCCGGCCGGGATTCGTCACTCCGAAGGGAACCCAGGACCGGCCGAGATCCAAGCCGTGGTCGAGCTCCGCCCGGCGTTGCGCAGCAAGCAGTGGCACGAGGCGCTGGCCGGCCTGGTGGCCGACGGCAAGACCACGAAGAGAGGCGCACCGAGGAACCCGCTCCAGCTCGGCGCCACGTTCTGGCACTTCCGGCACGAGAGCCGGGTGACCTCACCGTCCATTGCGGTGCAGAACATTCTGCTGCCGCCATTGTCAGCCCTAGCGAAAGCCCTCGGCGTCCGCCCATACCACCGCCGCTGGGACAGCCAGATCTAAAAGGGAGCCCGAACCGCTTTCCGGCGCTGGGTCAGGGTCTCCCGGCGCCGGGCGCGGGGGCCGGGAACGCCACGAGTTGTCCGGTTGGCTGCGACGGCTCGGGTCCGCCAAAGACCTGGCCGACGACGAACAAGCGCGGGTCTTGCCCGCGGCTGAGGGCGCAGGCGAAGGCGCCGCGATCCCACTCGACTGACGCCAGTACCTGACCGCCCTCGCGGACACGAACGCAGTGCTTGTTGCCGACGTCGGCGTACCAGATTGCGCCGTCGGCATCCATGCAGATTCCGTCTGGGTGGTCGCCAGGCGTCTCGGCCCATACGCGCCGGTTCGCGAGGGCGCCGTCGGTGCCGATGTCGTAGCCGGTGAGCTGGTTCGCGTAGGACTCGGCTACCACCAGCGTCCCGCCGTCCGGGCTGATCGCCATGCCGTTGGGGAACGCGAGGCCGTCAGCAACCTGGGCGACGCTGCCGTCCGGAGAGACCAGCACGACCAGGCCCGGAGCGAACTCGCCCCCGGGGAAGTCGAAGCCTATCGTGTTGACGTAGGCGTTGCCGCGGTCGTCGGCCACAATGTCGTTCCACGGCTTGTCCGAGATACCAGACAGGTCGGCATGCCGGACCAGCGACCCGTCAGGCTCCCGACGCAGCAGCCGCCGCTGCGCCGAGTCCACGATCAGCAGGCGTCCGTCGGGCAGGAAGTCGATGCACATCGGGAACGACGCGACGGTAGCCACCACTTCGTGGCCGCCGCCCGGGTCCAGGGCGATCACCTGGTTCGCGCCCCAGTCGGAGAACCACACCTTCCCCTCGTGCCAGCGCGGTGACTCGCCGAACGCGATGCCGTCCATCAGGACCTCAGGTGCACTCATCAGGTTCCTCCCGCTGTCCTACCCATCCTCCACCAGGCGCCCGGCCCGCTCCACGCTGCCGTGGGTCAGCCGGGCCGAGCGGCTGTCCGGTCGTCGGCCGCCCCGGAGGCGACGGGCTGCGGGATCCGCCTGGCCGCTAGCTGCAACCGCAGCCAGCCGCCCGCCGCGACGGCGAGCCCTACTGCCGCGACGCCGGCCAGGCTCGCGGCGGCGGTTTGGTGGTCCCCGTGCAGGTAGGGCATCACCACTACCGTCGCTGCTGTGACGGCGGTGCCGGCGATGATAGCCCGGCGGCCGCCGAGGACGGCGAGGTTGACCAGAGCCAACAGGAGCGGAAGCCCGGTCACCCACACCAGATCGACCGCAAGGTACACCGCCAGGATGCCGGCCAGCGCCCCGGCCGGCTTTCGGCGGCATAGCGCCAGCGCCGCGACGTTCTCCGCTAGCGCCAGGACCTGGAACAACGCATGAACCTGCCCGCGACCTGGCGCATAGTGCACGGCAATCCACACTGCCCCGGTGGAGGCCGCTGCGGCGACGGCCGCGCCGCGGGTGATCAGGTCCAGCCCTGCCCGGGTCAACTTGCCCACCGCGCGTCCTCCGCCTCGCTACCGGCCAACTGCGGGCGCGTCCCACGCCCGCCAGCGCTGATAAGGCTAGGCACCGCGCTATCTGTCGTCGTCAGCCCTGAGTCGGGGCCGCGTCAGCTTCGAGGATGAATTTGCCGCGCGACTGCAATCCGGGCAGGGGGCTGGAACGCCAGCGACCGCCGGTCAATCGCGCGAGTTCGCCTTATTTCAAAGCCCCTTATACATGACATGGAGGCCTACGTACCCATGGACCGGATGCCGGAACGCCTCGGGCACCGTCGCCAGGATCTGGAAGCCGAAGGACCGCCACAACCGAATAGCCGGGGTGTTGGTCTCGACGACCGCATTGAACTGCATCGCCCGGTAGCCGTCCGCGCGTGCCTGCTCGAGGACCCGGGCGCACAGAGCCCGGCCCACCCCCTCGCCGCGCCGGGCCGCTTGGACAACAAAGCCAGCGTTGGCGACGTGTGACCCAGGGCCATGGTGAACCGGATGCGTGTTCGCGCTCCCGATGACGCGTCCCGCCTCGTCCACGGCCACGATGGTGCGGCCCGGCGGTTCTCGCATCCACCCCGCGCGTGCCCGAGCTTGGGTTCTCCCAGGATCCCAGGTCAGCGTCTCGCCAGCAGTGCCGGCCTCTTTCAAGATCGACCAGATAGCCGGCCAGTCCTGTGCCGTGGCCTCTCGGATCACCATGGTGCAAGCCCGTTCTTGCTCAGGAGTAATCGGCGAGCACACGGCGCGCGGCGCCGTCGACAGTGATCGTCCCACCGTGGGGGAGGATCCACTGCGGGCGCGTGTGGCCAAACGGGATGCCCGCGCATACGACAGCCTCGGGGTTATACCGGCTGATGAGATCCACGACGACGTCACGCTGCTCGGCGCGCTGCCGGGATCGTTCGGCAGCGGGAGGGCGGTGGGTGATGTTAGCCGCCGGCGGGCGGGCCAGCAGGACCGCATCGGCCGCCGCGAGGATGCCGCGCTCGCCCAGCGAGCGGACGATCCAGCCGACCTCGCGGGCGGGCGGGAGTTCCTCTGAGGTTTCCAAGATGAGCACGCCACCTGCGAGGACGTCCGGGTCGGAGGGGAACCGCCCGGCGGTAAGTATCCATTGGATGACCTCAAGGCAGCCGCCCCAGGCCGGGCCCGTCACCGACCGCGCCGGGCCGTGCCAGCTCCACGGTTCGGTCGGCTCACGTTCCCCGAAGCACACCAAAGCCCGCGGGTCTGCCCAGTCCACCCCGACGTCCTCCGACTCGCCGGGGTCGGTGATTTCCAGCCACCCACCAGTAACCGCGGCGGCGCGCAGCGACCGCGCATGGACGTCGTCGACGCCCGGGCCGGGGCCCAGGTGCACCTGGGACGAGCCACCGTAGAAGCTCGCGATGCCGTTCGCCCACAGCCAGTGGTGCAGGTTGGTGTTATCGCTCATGCCGACGAATGGCTTGGGATCGCGGCGGGCCGGCTCGGCAGTCAAGTACGGGATGACCGTGATCTGGTCCTCCCCGCCGACCACCGCCAGGATGGCGCGGATCGCCGGATCGCCAAAAGCGGCGTTGATGTCGGCGGCACGCGCCGCCGGGGACGCTCCGACCGTCCGGGTCGTCGGGTACTCGACCGGGATCAGCCCGGTGACCTCGGTGAGCCGGCGCATCGCCTGCTCATGCACCGCGGGAAATGGCCCGGCTGCCGCGAACGACGGCGACAGGACCGCAATGCGATCGCCGCGGTGCGCTTTGGGAGGGTGGACGAGATCGTGCGCCATGCGTCATCGAAGCACACCGCTGGCAGGGCGCACATCTGGATTACTGGCCCGGTCCGCCCGCCGGACGACGAGCGTCATGGCATCGGCTGGACCAGGCGGATGTTGTTGCCGGACGGGTCACGGAACGCCAAGTCGATGCCGTATGGCACCCGCTCCGGCTTGCCGGTGAACTCGACTCCGCGCGCGGACATCTCGTCGTACGACGCCTGGCAGTCGTCGGTGTTGAAGAACACCGTGCCGGCGAAGCCCTTCGCCATCAGGTCGCGCACCTGCTCGGCGGTAGCGGCGTCCATGACCGGCGGGCCGGGGATGGCCATGAGTGTCACCGCGAAGTCCGGCTGGCCTGGCATGCCGACAGTGAGCCAGCGGAAGTTCCCCATTTCGGGCACGGTCACGTCGGAGCGGACCTCCATGCCCACCTTCTTGGTGTAGAACTCGAGCGCGTCGTCCTGGTCGTGCACCCATAGCTGAGCGTTGGCTACCTTGATCATCGCGGCATCTCCCGTCTGGTCCGGATCAGTCGCCAGCAACGTTAGTTACGCCGGCTGGCGCTGTCTTCTCCAAACGTCCGGTGTTCCGGTCGGCCGTACACCCGGAGCACGCACGCCGGGATCACCGCATATTCCGCAGCGGGAGGGAACGCGGCCCGGTACACGGTCGGCGCCTTGCCGTAGGCGCGGCGAAAGCTGCTGGTGAACGACCCCACGCTGCCCAGGCCGATGCGGAAACAGATGTCGGCGACCGGGTAATCGGTGTGGCGGAGTAGGGCGGCGGCCCGTTCCAGTCGTCTGGTGAGCAGGTACGCATGCGGCGACTCGCCGAAGGCGCGCTTGAACTGCGCGCTGAAGTGGGACCGCGACAGGCCTGCCGCCCTGGCCATGTCGGCAACGGTCAGCGGCTCGAAATACCGCGCGTCGGCCAGGTCTCGTGCGCGCAGCACGTGCCTGGCCGGGGGGACGGAAGCCACCGCGCCGATTATCGCGCCTGTTCGGTCACCGCTGGTTAAGCCCCAGGGCTTCACCGACGGCGCCGATGTCCGCTGCGCTGGCGAAGGGGACGCTGAAGATGACCTCGTCCGCACCGGCCTCGATGTGACCAGCCACCAGACCGGGTACTTCATGGGCCTGGCCGACGGTAAAGCCGGCCGTCTCGGCAGCCGGGGCGGCCGCCGCTAGCATTTCGCGTGTCTCGATGGTGTTCTGCTCGGACGTCGTCAAGATCAGCGGCGTCATCCAGGTCACCGCTACCTCGGCCGGGTCGCGGCCAACCTCGGCGCAGTGGCCGCGGAGCACGCTGATCTTGTGGGTCAGGGTGGCGACATCGCCTGCCACGTTGCACATGTCGGCGTAGCGGGCGACCAAGCGCAGGGTTCGTTTCTCGCCGCCACCGCCAATCATGATCTTGGGTCCGCCGGCCTGGACCGGCCGCGGCAGATTGCGGGCATGATCGAGCTGGTAATGGGAGCCGCCGAAGCTCACATCGTCACCAGTGAACATGGCCCGGCAAATCTGAACCGCTTCCTCGAGCATGTCCAGCCGCACCCGGTCGCTCGGGTAGGCCACGCCTAGGCCCCTGTGCTCGACGTCATACCAGGCGCCGCCGATGCCGAGAACGGCGCGGCCCCGGGAGATGACGTCCAGCGTCGTGACGATCTTGGCGAGGATGCCGGGGTTACGATAAGTCACGCCGCTGACCAGCGTCCCGAGTTGCACCCGCCGCGTCCGCGCGGCCAGGCCTCCCAGCAGCGTGTACGCCTCGAGCATCGGCTGGCCCGGGCCGCCCATGGGCGGCAGCTGGAAGAAGTGATCCATGACCCACACCGAGTCGAACCCGGCGTCCTCGGCCGCTACCGCCAGCCCGGCAACGTGTTCAAACAGATCGGCAGGATCAAATCCCGAGAAATAAGGCAGTTGCACACCGAACCTTGTCACCAAGCCACCATAGCGGCCGCCGCCGGGATCATGAAGGTGACGCCTGTCCGGCGGCAGGGATGGGCAGGGGACTGGCGCGCACTGGACGGGGTTTCGTGGTCATCGAAGACGCCGCCTTGCGGCAGGAAAGAGGGCCGGATCATGGGGAGAGCAATGGCATGCCGCGCGTTGTTGATCACGGGCGGCGCGTTTGTGCTGGCGGCTGGGTCGATTAGCGGTGCCGGGGCGTCAGCCAGGACGTCGGCCAGCGACACCTTCACCACGATCGATTTCCCAGGCGCAACCTTGACCATCGCGGTCGGCATCAACAAGTCCGGGGACATCGTCGGCAACTACCGCGATAGCACCGGCTTCGTGCACGGGTTCATCGACCAGGGCGGCACGTTCACCACGATCGACGTGCCTGGCGCGATCTCCACCGATGCCACCGGCGTCAATGACAAAGGAGAGATCGTCGGCCAGTACACCGATAGCACCGGCAGGATCCATGGGTTCACCGACCAGGGCGGCACCTTCACCACGATCGACGTGCCCGGCGCGACCTTCACCACCGCCCTGGGCGTCAGCGACAACGGGGAGATCGTCGGCACGTATGCCATCGGCGCTGGCGCCACGCATGGGTTCATCGACGAGCGCGGCACCTTCACCACCGTCGACTTTCCAGGCGCGACCTCCACGTCCGTCCGCGGCGTCAACCGCCACGGACTGATCGTCGGCCTGTACACCGACGGCACCGGAGCTGCTCATGGGTTCACCGACCAGGGCGGCACGTTCACCACGATCGACGTGCCCGGCGCGAGCTTCACCGCCGCCCTCGGCGTCAACGACCACGGCCTGATCGTGGGCGAGTACCGCGGCAGCACCGGGGTCTCGCATGGGTTCACCGACGAGCGCGGTACCTTCACCGCCATTGACGTGCCTGGCGCGGGTTCCACCACCGCAATCGGCGTCAACGACCGCCGGCTGGTCGTGGGCGACTACACCAATGGCAGCGGAATTCACGGATTCGAGTTCAGTCCCGAGGGCTAGTAGGCTGCCGTACTCCGAGCGAGACGGCAGCGCCCGAGCATTTTTCGCGCCGGAACACTTGGGTTCTCAGCCACCCCCAGATTCGCCCGCGAGGCGCAAGCCGATCCCGACAAGCGCCCACCCGGCCCGGCGGCGTACCGGCTTGCGGCGCGGGACATGGCTTGGTCGCCGCGGCCCGGCCGCAGCCTGGATGACGTCGGAGCTGGCCTGCCTGGCCAACTGTTCCAGCAGTTGAGGATGCATGACCTTCTCCTTCGGCGCGTGATCGGCCCGCTATTGCTGCTGCCATTCTTGGCGGGCCTGCGCTGCCCGCGCTTGACCGTGTTTGCTCAGTTCGCCGCGGTCGCGGCCGCGCAGGAGGGCCTGGTTGGGGTGGTGCTAAGCGAGGCGGCAGAAGCACGAGGCTCTGATCGGCGTGTCCGCGTAGGCGGCGGCAATCTTGAGCTGTTGCCCGATGATGCCGGCTTGTTCGTGCTTGCCTAGCCGGACCAGGCACTCGTGGTAACCATGCAGGCTCCAGACGTTGCCCGGATGCTGGCAGGCGCGGGCCAGGGTGTCGTCCAGGCCCAGGTCGGCGCGGTAGACGGCCTCGGCCTCCGCGACCCGGTCCTGCTCCAGCAGTAGGGCTCCGTAGGCGTGCCGGGTCGGCTGCATCCACCCCCACGGCTCGTCGTAGGGGAGCCCGTCGTCAAGCTCGATCGCGTGCCGCAGGTGGGCGAAGGCGGCGTCGTGGTTGCCTTGCCGGTACTCAAGCTCGCCGTCCAGCATGGCCGCCGCTACCTCGAGGATGTCCTGGCAGGTGTTGTTGAAGACGGTGCGCGAGGCGGGGACCTGGGCGGCGGCGGCGGCGAACTGGCTGCGATGTTCGGCGGCTTCGCCGGTGCGCCCGGTAGCGGCGCACGCGATCCCCTTCGCGTAATGCATCATCGCGCTGGTGACGCAGTACAGCTCCAGGTCGGTGGGCAGCGGCGCGGCAACAATATCGGCCCAGCGGCCAAACCGGATCAGGGCGTGCATCTTCATCGGCACAAAACCCTCAAGCCAGTCCGCCATCGGCGGTGTCTGGACCCGGAGCAGTTCCTCGGGGATGGCCGCCGCGAGCTGGTCTGCGGCTCGCAACGCGGCCTGCGCCTGGCCGAGGAACATTGCACCGTAGATCTTGAAGTGGTAGTTGTGCGCGCGGTAGAGCGTATAGAAGTTCATCGCACCACGACGGGCACGGAACTTCTCATCGGCCGCGATCGCGGCGCTGTTGGCGGATACGACGCCGCGGTAATCGCCGCACAGCACATATAGGTGGGTCGGCATGTGCCGGAGGTGACCAGCGTCCGGAACCAGGTCGCGGAGCAGCTCACCAGCTCGCAGCGCGTCCTCGGGCCTGGCTGACATCTCCATCAGGTGGATGTACATGTGCAAGATGCCGGGGTGCACCTGGCCGCCCGCGCTGGTCAAGGCCCGCTCCAGGACGGCCTGGGCCTCGACGGTGCCTGACCCGGCTGCGGGCTGACCGGTTGCTTGATCCCACAGCGCCCAAGGAGTCAGGTTCATCAGCGCGTCGGCAAACAGCGCGGCAATGTCAAGGTCGTCGGGGTAGGACTGGTATACCTCCCGCATCGCGGCGGCGTATCCCGCGTTCCATGCCTGCAAATCCGCGGCAGGCTGCGCCGCTGGGTACCGGGCGGCCAGTGCACCGGCGAGCGCACGCTCGACCGGTACCGCCCCGGGCGCATTGCCTGCCGCAATCACGGCGGCATGCGCCCGCCGGACGCAGGACGCAAGGTCGGCCGGGTCGAACGCCGCCCACGGCTTGTTGTAATTAGGGCCCAGCGCGTACGCCACGCCCCAGTGGGCGAGCGCGCAACCTGGGTCCTCCTCTATCGCCCGCTCGAAGCAACTTACCGCTTCCTCATGGTTGAAGGCGTACGCCCACAGCAGCCCGCGGTTGAACCATGTCTGCGCCAGCGCCGACGAGGTTGTCACCCGCCGCTGGTAGCCGCCGAGATCGAAATAGTCCGACATCGCCGCTTCCCTCCCGGCTGTGATGGACGGGTACTGCCTGCTCAGATTCCGGCCGACCGCCGGCCGTATTACTCATGGTGACCGCTGTGGCAACCATCACCGAAGTAGGCGAGGCTAGGCGGCGTTGTCACCACCACTTGACTGGGCGCGGCCCACAGCAGTCACTTCCATGTCACGTTCAGTTGCGATGAACATACCTTGGGTAGGCACGATGGCCGTCAGGATCCTGGCGTTCCGCTGCAGCGCTTGCACCGGGACACGTTGCAGCGGGCTCAGTGTGGCATCGGGACGCGCGCCACGGCCTCGCAGAGTTTCCAACTCTCGGCCCCGGTTGCCTACGGTCCTGCAGTCGGCTTAGGCCCGCTGGTAGCCCGCGGGTAGGATCGGCGCGAAACGCGGCCGGGAGGGTGGGTGCGCGAGTGAATGCCGACACCGCATGAACGCGACCAGTGCGTCACAGCAGGCGGCCGGTGCCCCGACGGGCGATGATCAGCTCCGGCTGGAACTGACCGGCCTCGTGCCGCAGGGTGGCCGTCACCACAGGCGGATGCTGTTCGACGAGATCGAGACGCGCCTGCCGCGTGATCCAGAGGCTCGCGTCGCCGTCAATCTGTCCGAATTGATGCCGGGCCAGGCAGCCGACTGGCACGTGCACAATGGCCCGGTCTGGTTCCTGGTCGTCCAGGGCATCGTCACCCTGGAGTACGAGAATCACGTGGAGCACTTTCGCAGCGGCGAGGTGTACAGCGAGCCGATCGGAGTCGTGCACCGGGCTCGTAACCCGCACGCCAGCCTTCCAGCGGCCTTCGTGGGCTTCTGGATTACCGCCGCCGACCGGCCCCACCTGATCCCGGTCGCTCCGCCGCCGTGGATGCCACCGGACTCGGCCCATCCGTGGCTGCAGCAATTGCGGCCGTCGGCCTGAGGCTGGACGTTTGGACGGGGCCACCCTTTCGGCGTATGCAGGCGCGTGTTAGGCCCGGGGTTCCCGCCGACATTAGGCCGGGTCGGCCGGCGGACGTGGCTGAGCGGACGCCGCCACCCGCTGCAGGATCTGGTCGGCGTGCCGGGTCAGCGGCCCGG
>Ga0126369_10003428_pt1 | contig 11437 bp, 8 predicted proteins | sample PanSoiMetaPlot_1_FD_109646 | JGI IMG/M metagenome (GOLD analysis project Ga0126369, IMG submission 109646) | Tropical forest soil microbial communities from Panama - MetaG Plot_1 | ecosystem: Environmental > Terrestrial > Soil > Tropical forest > Bulk soil | place: Panama | collected 2016-02-17 | reverse complement strand
GGGGCCGACATCGAGCGCATACATGTTGGCGGTGACACACGAGGCCTCGATGTCAATCGAGAAGTCGGGATTAAGGGTCCACGAGCGCACGCGGCCTTTGGCAATGCCGCCGGGCATCATGGGATGCGTGAGCGAGATGATGTCACCCACTTGCGTGGTGAGCGCGAGTACGGTGGTCTGGAACCGGAAGTTGCGGGCATTCATCTGCTCGGTGGGGCCGACGCCGCCGATCTCCTCTCTGAGTCGGGTGGTGCCGATGCGAGCGGCTTGGCTCAGGTTCGAGCAGCCCACCAGCATCATGTTGGATTGCAGATATTGGGGTGAATCCGGCGTGCCCACGAAACTGGCGTGATCGATATCGTAGACCGTGACCGCGTTCAGCGCCCAGTTGTATTCCTCATCGCCGAACTGCACATTGAGCCAATTGAACCCGGCCTTCACCGGCGCGGTCTGGAGCGTTTTCCATTTGACATGCGCTCTGGTGAAAGCGTTCTCGGCCAATACGCTCGCGTTCTCGCGAATGCCGATCCACAGTTTTCCGTTGACGAAGGTCCAATAACCCAGGCAGCAATTCAGGATTTCGTTGAGCCAATCCTTGAGCGGCTTGCGCTCCTTGAGGATTCCGCGAAACGGAAACTGATTTTCCTTGGTGCCATCCGAGGGGATGATCTTATCGACCAGCAAATCGCAGATCGCGGCGCTCTGGGTGGCCTGATTGCAATCGAAGTACTGCTCCATGGTGGCGGCGGAAATGAGGCCCGCGTTGCCCGGCGAGACGCGCAGCCCGAGCGCCCGCAGGTACACGTTGACGGCGACCCACACCGTGTTGGTCAGGCCCGGCACCCATCGCCTGGAGCCGGGCGAATCCCATACCCAACCGCCCACGCCTTGTGTAACGCCGATCTGCATTTTGTGCTCGGTTAAGGGCGCGAGTTGCAGCCCGGCGAAATCGGTGCGCCGGATCTCGGCGAAGGCGAGGCCGCCCGAATAGGTCGATTCCGGCGGCGGCACATTCCAAGGCGCTTGCGAAATCGCCAGGAAATCGTAATTTGTATCGGCGGGATCGTTGCCTAGGACGCCGCGAATCGGGGCGCGAACCGCATCGTGCGGCGGCTGATTGTCGAGTTGATGGACGGCTTGATTAGGGTTGTAGGCACCGATGGGGCCGTCCGACACCATGCCGAGGGCCGCATAGAAGGTGTCCTCATCGCGACCGCAGATAATCGGCGCATCGATCAGCATGGCCTCGTTGGTCCATACTTCTTGCAGAACATTCTGATAGATGGTGTCGCTGGTGATGGTGACTGAAGTGATCCAGGAGCGGCCCCAACCCATGACGCCGGTCGAGGAATCCTTGGTTTGGAAGGCTTGGTGCGGCGGGGCCACGCCACCGAACGAGGTCGGCACGCCACGGGCGACGCAGGCGTCGTAATCCTTGGGGCAATCGGGGAAGCTCGCCGTCGAAGGGCAGAACCGGCCTTTATAGACCTTCCAGCATTGGCGCGTGATGGTGCGGGTGGGATAGCCGAGGGTTAGCTCAAAGGTGCCGTTGGAGCACGGCAGCACGAATTTGCCGCCGGTGTCGAGCGACCAGGGCAGCGCGTAGCCGCCCCACATGTAAATCAGATAACCCGACTCGGCGTGATAGAGCGACAGTTGAACCACGGCGCGGTTGAGGTTGCAGGCATTGCCCCACTTGGTGAAAGCGTCGTCCGCGTTGCCGAACGTGAAGGTTGCCGAATCCGAGGCCTCGGAAAGCGTTTGCGAGATCCCGCTCCAGGTCAGCAAGCGCGGCAGATACTCGTGGCCGTTCACGGTGACCCGCTGATTGGAGAAATAGTTGGGCGCATTCACCAGAGCGCCGCCGGATCGGGTCTGGTCCTGAATAATCACCAGCGGGTAAATGTGCTGCGTCTGTTCGGCCAGATTTCCGGCCAGGACCGAATCGGGGAAGCGCGTAACCTGGGCGACCGAAGTGTAAGGCGGCAGCGGCGCATCGGCCACCACCAGCAGCGTGAGGCCGGGATCGCCGGTAAGCATGCCCGCGACCTGATCGAAGCTGAGGTTCGGATTCTCATAGCGGCAGGTCCAGGTTTCCATCGCGCCCACCGAGCCGGGACCGGCCACGCGGATATTGAATTGCGCGTATTGACCCTGCGCCTGTAGCCAGTGCGATTTGAGCAGCGCGTACTCGTCTTTGTTCAGGTGATCGCGGCGAACTCTCAAGCGCCGCATGCCCGGCCCCATCACAAAACGCTGCTCGGTCTGCAGCTCGGGCGCGTCGAATACATGGATGGCGATGGGCGGATTCAGGTCCAGACCGCCGCCGAAATCGACGGTGACCGGGAAATCCGCTATCGTCGGCGGGGCGACGACGGCAATCCCGCCAATTGAATCCGCCACCTATGCGACCTCCCGTAATCCGAAGGCGACCTGCGCCGCGTTGATCGTGTATGTCTCCGCATAACTGCCGTCGAACACCACCGTGTAACGGCCTTGGGTGGCCCCGCCGGTCGGATCGTAATGGTACGGCGGGGAACACTCGCGACCGAAGTAAAAGTAGAAGGCTTTGCCTTTATGCGTCACGTAGAAATCACGCAGCGATTGCCATGTGGCGGGCGTGAGCCTGCCGGTGACGCGAAAGAACGCCCGCGCTCCATTGGATAAGGCGGCGCGGTCGCTCGATCCATCAGTATAGCCGTCGTTCACCAGGGCTTCAATGCGCAGTTGCTCGTTGAAGGCCTGCATCACGATCAGCGGCATCACGTCTTGCGGATTCGGCCCCGCGACGTTGTGCGAGGGCATCAGCCCACCACCGTGGCTGGCTCCATCAGACCGGCCAATTGAGAGTTGCGGCTCGATCCCGAGCTTATGGCCGCGCTGTTGGCGTTGCCGACCACGGTCGGGTTGTTATTGAGCACGTTCACCACTTGACCCTGGAACAGATTGGATGCGAGCGCCGGATCGAGTTGGACATACATGGCGGTAGGCTGTTGTTGGCTGTACTGCATCCAATTCGCATATTGCTGCGTGGTAGTGCCGGTATAGGGATTGGCTACCACTTGCCCGTTCGAGTAAGTCGGCTGCAATTGCAGCCCGCCGCTCGCCTGCGCGAAAGTGGCCGGGTACATGGGACGCGGGCCGACCGCCCCCATGCCTTGGGATGCCATGTAGAGATTGATGAGTTGCTGGACCTCGGGCGAGGCTACCGCCAGCGAGATTGCGCCGCCGTACTTCTGCTTGGCGATCTGTACGATCTGGGCGAGAACCTGCTGGTTCTTGATGTCCACCCCGTACATCTGTTTCACCAGATCGCGGGCGTGCTGCGTGTCGGATTTTTTGAGCAAGCCCATCAGACCGATGGCCGCGCCGATTCCCGCCGCCGCGATCCAGCCGATGGGACCGGCGGCGAGCAACGGCACAAAGATGGACGGGAACATGGCCGCGAGCGATCCGGCGGCGAGCAAACCTGAAAATGCGCCGAGCAGGGGAGCGCCGATCTTAGCGAGCGGGCTGCCGGTGCGCTGTCCCAAGCGTCCCAAGCCGAACGCGCCGGTCAAGCCGCCAATCGCGCCACCCAGGAATAGCGGCGCGGTGGCCGAAGCGAGGCCGCTCCAGGCAAACGGCGCTTTGACGCCTAGGCCCAAGGCGCTGGAGGGGAGCATGGGAATCCCGGTTCCGGCGACCGTTTCGCCCATCAAGCCCGATACATTCGCGCCCGAGGCTACCAGTGATCCACCCCCGCTGAAGCGCAGACCTTGTGCGATGCCGCTCAAGATCCCGCCCTTGCCCAGGATGCCGCCCCACAATCCGCCACCACCGCCGAGGCCGCCACCACCGCCGAAGCCGCCGAATCCTGGAAGCTGCGGGAACGGCAGCCCTGCCGCGCCCAAAGGTGCCGGTCCACCATAACCGGCAATGGTGGGGGCCATCGCACCGAGGCCCAATGCCGCCGAGCCGAGCGAGAACCCGCCGCCCCCACCATAGAAGCCCGGCGTGCCCTCGGGCATAACATTGTCAGTAATAAATCGCGACGTGACAAACGGCGTGTCGCCCCGCCCCACCACATCGGAGAGCGCCGCCGCCGCGAGCGGATTCATCCCGCCGAATCCAGAGCCTTGGATCGAGGTCGTTTGCCGGATGGAAACTTCGGCGCGTTGCGTGGGCGGCGGCGGGCCTTCGTAACCCTTGATAACCACCCGCACCGCATCGCCGCTCGGCGTGAGCGGGATATGAAGCTGCGGCGGCGGCGCGAATACGGGATGCTGTGAGAACCGGCTGAACAGATTGCCGAGCAGCCCACCGCCATAATCACCGCGTGATTCCATGTGGACCGGCATCCCGGCTGCCGACATGAGCGAGGCCGACAGCGCGGGCACGATGAGATTCTTCGCCATCTCCTTGCCCGCGTTAAACAGCAGATCGCCCATGCGTGCCCAGAAACTCTTGCCGCGCTCAAACAGGGCGTCGAATACTCGACCGACCGCCGACTCGAATTTGGCGAAGATCTCCTGCTGCTCGGCCACCCAGGCCTCGTTGATTTCCTTTTGCGCCTGCAGCGCCTCGATTTTTTTCTTATCCTGAAGCGCCGACCAATCGGCCTCGTCCTGCAAGTAGAAATTGCGCTGCGCGGCTTGCGCGGCGTCGAGCATGGTCTGCTGGCTTTGTAAATACTCGTCCCGCTCCCGGCCAGTCGCTGCCTTGGCCTTATCGCCGAAATAGTCGGCCCAGTTCTGCCGCGATTGAACCAGATCCGCCACGTCTTCTTCGTTCTGTTTGCGCCGGATGGCATACACCTTTTCGGCGGCGTCCACTTCCAGCGCATAAGCGTGGTTGATGGCCGCGATCTTCGCTCTCGCGGTCTGAGCCTCGCCGTTCTCATAGGTGAGCTTGGCGATTTCAACCTGCCGCGCCGCGCTCTGGACTTCAGCCTCGGCCTGAATTTCGCGAGCGTGTTGGTAGGCTTGCGAAGTTTCCTCGATGACTCCCTTAACGATCTCCTGCCGGTTTTTGGCGATCTCGCGCTCGGCTTCCTGCTCGGCCTTGATGCGCCTATCGCGATATTCGGTTTCAATGTTGTCGCGGCCCGCCTGCACGTCCGCGAGCATGCGGGCGGTCATCTGGATGCCCTTGAACCGCTTGGCGACCTCATCCTCGTACAGCTTGATGCGCTGGTCGTGCTCGCTTTGGGCGAGCTTCTGCATCTGGTCGCGCACCGCATACGCGCCCTGAATGCGGATTTCCATGCCCTGGATTTGCGCCTGGGCTTCTTTGACGTGGGTGTCCTTAATTACCGCCTCGGCGAGCTGGGCCTGCGTTTCGTAAAGCTGTTTCAAGTCCTCGACGCGCTCCTGCATGGCGCGTTTCTCGATTTCCAGGCGCTCTTGCGTGTTCTGTTTCTCCTCTTCGGTGAGCACGCGGTCGATGGCGAGGAGTTTAGCCTGGGTGAGCTTGGCGAGGGTTTCACGCTCGATGCCGCCGCGCCAATGCTCTTTGAGGAGCGCATCCTCCATGGATTTCACTTGCTGCACATATTGCGCTTGCACCGCTGCGACGCCCTTCAGGTTTTCCTCGGTGGCGCGGGCGAGGATGGCCTGCGCCTCAGCGGCCTGCTGCCGGTACAATTCCTCGGGGCGCTGAATGGGATTGGGTGGCCGGGCGGCTGGCACGCCCATACCCAGAGTGCGACTGATCAGCTCGGGCGGGATCGGCGGCGGCGCAACCCCGCCACCCTCGATTCTGGGCGCAATGACGCGCCCCATGCCTTGCCGCTGGGTGCGGCTTTTCCCGGCTTCGCCCGCCATTTCGGTGGGCGTCGGGGCCAATGCGATTAGTGCCCCGAGAGCCGTCGCCGCGACCGGCACCAACAGCGGGGCGGCGGCGGTCGCGAGCGCCCCTATGCGAGTTGTGAGGGTGGTAAAGAATGTTTCTACCGCCCGCACGTCGATGTGGGTAATCCACTCGAATAACTTATTCAGGCGGGTGAATTCGATAAATTCTTTGATTAAGCTGAAGAATGCGCGGAATACTTTGATAATGACGCCCAGGGCCGCCGCGCCGCCCAGGATGGCCCCGCTCCACTCCAGAACCGTCTCGGAGAATTGCCGCGCTTCTTTGTGCTCCTCCAGCAACTTCATGAGCGAGGTCATCGAGGCGAGCAGCTTATCCACGGCGGGCTGCATCTCGGTCGCCATGGTCGCGGCGGTTTGCGCCACCTGATCCTTGAACTTGGTCCACTGCGAGGAAACCTGCGCCATCATCTTGCCGGTGGCGTCCTGCTTTTCGGTTTCCGAGCGGAGGCCGTTGATGATGGCGTCGGCGATGAGCTTTCCGTTCAGTTGCCCTTTTTCCATCATGTCGCGGATGTCTTGCAGGCTGAACGCTTCGCCGGTGGCGGCCTTCAGGTTATCCGCGATGATCTTGGTGACATCCACGCCCTGCGCCGCGATCTCGCGGAACAGTTGATGCGCCTGGGCCACGCCCTTCACGCGCATGATGCCGATGGCTTCGACAAACCGCTCCATCATCTCGGGCGTGCCGCCCACGGTGGCGATCTTTTTGGAGATGGCTTCCATATCGGCAGCCACATTTTTGGCGTCGGCCCCGAACGCCACCATGCGCCGGGCGCTTTCGGCGATGTTCTCAAAGGGGAAGGGCGATCTCTTGGCGACCTCGCGCAATTGGTTGAAGGTTTCGGTGGCTTGCTGGGCCGAGCCGGTCAAGGCCTCGAAGCCGATCTTGATGCGATTGATCTTGTCGCCGACCTCGAACAGTTCCGCGCCCAGGCGCACGATAGCGAGGCCTGCGAGGGCTTCAGTCAGCCCCGCGACCGCTTCGTTAGCCTCGCCGATGGCTATGGAAAACCCCTTGATCCCGGCGGTGCCCTCAGTCGAGGCCTTCTTGGTGGCCTGCCCCATCCCCTCCAGGGCTTTGTTGACGTTCTCGACGTTCTTGACGGCATCCGCCGTCTGCACGTCCACCTGGATGTAATAGCGATTAGCGGCCATGGCCCTTAGACCGGATGTTGTCCAGTTCCTCTTTTTCCAAGCGGTGCCGTTCCTCGTCGAGCAACCGCAATAAACCGAATTCGACGCAACTCACTTCCGCCATACTGATCGTGAATCCGGCCCGCAGCGCAAAATCCAGTTCGATGACGCTGGTGAACCGCTTTCCCATGGGCGAGGCCAGATAGACATCCAGCGCGGCGATCCGGCAGTTGTCGCAGGGCAAACCGCTCTGCTCCTCCTGGGCCTCGGCGCATTCCGCCGGGCCGCCGGGGCAGAGCTTGTCCCGCCGGAGCATGCGATGCCAGATGAAACGCGGCGACGGCTGCTCGGGCCATTCGCCGCTCGCTAAAAATCGTCGGTTTCTTCGAGCGCCGACGCAAGCTCGTTGTCCAATTCCTCGATGACGGCGCGGATCGCCACGTCCTTATGGTTGGCGGGCACGATGCCGTCCTTGTAGTCGTCCGATTTCCCGCCGCATTCCTCCCAGAGCTGGGCGGGCGGATCGAGCAGGATGCGGGCTTCCACGCGATTGTGCGGCAATTGGCGTAGTCTCGCGGCGGCTTCGCGCATGACGCGGGCCTGCTTGGCGGTGGGCACCCGCACGCGGTGTTTCACTTCGCCGCCGGGCACCGACATGGTAACGGTCGCGCCGTTGCCTTCCATCTCCACGTTGCGGACCTCGCAGCGGCCCAGGCCGTCCAGCAGCCGCCCCGCTTCATCGCCCGAGATGGGCGGCGCTCCGTTGAGCTTGATGGCCTCGAAGATTTTGAGGTCCGTCTCGGGCGAGGGGATCGGCTCGGTTTCCGATCTGCCCCGCCCGAGTTGGGTGGTGATGAACCGCACCGCCCGCTTGCGGTCGCTCCATTCCTGGTCGGTGGGCCACCGCATGGTGACCTGCGCCTTGGTGCCCTCCAGGGTGCGGGCATTCAGCGTATACTCTCCCGTTGCGTCGAACATAAGCTACTCCCTAAGCGGCCTTCTTGAGTAAATCCTCGGGATGCTGCCCGGCGTGCTCCTCGGCCCTGGTGGGGCCGATCCCGGCGAATGGCGTCGTCACCACGAAAGTGCAGAGTGGCGTCACGCCGTCGGTGGGTTTCAGGATGGTGACTGCGCAATTGACGGTGACAATCCCGTCCGCGTCGCCATTGACCACGCCCGAGATGATGGTGCGCGGGAAGTTCAGCGTCATGTCGTTGGTTTGCGGCCCGGCCCCGATCACCGCGCCGACGACCTTGATGGTGGTTACGCCTTCGGTCAGTGCGAGCAGGTTAGTGTATTCCTGCGATCCGGCCACCGCCCGCGCCGTGAAAGTCAACGTCGTCTCGCGGGTGCCGAACTCCATGCGGCCCCGCACGGCGAAGCCGTTCTGCGTGCCCGAGCCGGGGTAATAGCCCGAGTCGGTGCGGACGTTGTTGTTCCAGCGGTATTCGAGATTGTTGAAGCGGCCCACGCCGGTGCCGAGCAGATAATCGATGCCGTTGATGGTGAGGGTGGTAGCCGCGCTTGCATTGAGCGAGTGCTCGGCTGTCGGCGTGGGCAGCACGCTGCCGGAAGGATTGGTGATCGAGCCGGTGCCGATGAAGTTCGCCGCCACGCGGCAGTTGGCGCGGCCCGGCCCCGACTCCATAGTGAGGGTGAAGTCGTTTACCACCATGCCCACGGCGGCGCGGTCCACCACGGCGTTCGCGCCCGTGCGGATCTGTTCCACGTAGGTGAAGGGCGGCAGGTTGATGCAATCGGTGGTGGGGTCTTGGGGCGTCGAGGTATAGGCCGTACCCGTGCCCGCCGCCGCCGAGGTAGAGTTGCCCAGCCCGAAGGCGAACAGCCATGCCATGAACTCGGTGGTGACGTACTTTTCGAGCGCTACCGAAGTCGAGGACGAGGTTTTGTAGACGTTCACCGCAAACTCGTCGCCCTTGCCGATATCGAGCGCATCCGTCTCGGTGCGGAGATCGGTCTGCATGAGCGCGGTATTGGTTTTGAGCAGCGACCACAATTGCGGGTCGGTGTTTTTGGTCACCAAGTCGGTTTGGGGAACTTTGCCGATGGCGATCTTGGTTTCTCTTACATTGGCCGGACAAGTAGGCATATCATGCGTCTCCTGTTTCTTTCATCTCGATCTCGGTTACGAAATAATCGATCTGCTGCGCGTCGATTTCGCGAGCCACGCGCAGCAAATTAGTGGAATACAGTTCGGGCAGCAGGCACAACAGCCGCCAACAGCGGTTTTCTCCCGTGGGAATCCCATTCACCAGCGCCATCACCATGTCGATTCCGCTTTGCCCCGGCGCGGAGCGCAGATACAGGTGAAAGCGGTGGATAAAGGCGCTCATTTCCTCGGAATCGTTGAAGTCCGATTCGATCCAGCTCACCAGCACCGAGCCGCCGGGCATCGAATACACCGCGCCCTGGAGCGAGTTCGGCTGGGGCGCTTCGTCGATATAGCCCGAGATCATGCTGGAATCCTGGTTGGCGAGATACGTCAGCAGTTCGGGAATATTCCGAAATGTGTCCACCAAAGTTTGCGTCATGAGTCCCAGGTCAAGCATGGCTCGTGGGCTGCCAACCCTTGTTGATGTACTTCTGATAGCCCTCGCCGACGTTGCGCAGGATCTTTACCGTTTCCGGCGGCGAAAAACCGGTCATCTGGACGTATAGATCCGAGCGGATGGAATGCTGCCGGGTCAACCGCTGCGTCGGCTCGGCGCGGATTACTCCGTCGGTGGCCTTGCGCAATTGAAAATTGTGGGCCAGTGCGCCGGTCATGTAGTTGTCGCGGATGGGTACATGCTTGCCGGTCACGTACTTCTTGATGAAGGTGTATTTTTTCGAGAGCGGCTTGGCCGGTGCGCCGTCGGCGTTGATACCCTTGGCCCACCGCGCCAATTGTTCGGCGACCATCTGCTTGCCGATGGCGGTGAGGACAGCGTTATCCAGATTGGGCGGCTTCATGCGCCCAGCCTGCTTGACCTTCACGCTCAGATACGCGAGGCCCGCGCTGATGGTCGAAGCTCGATAGGAACCCATTCAGGCGTTCTCCCTCAAGGTCAGGCGCGAATAGCCGTTGGCGTCGGGGCCGATGTGCGACACGATAAAGGTGCCCTGCGTGGACTCGTGTACTAAATCGCCATAGCTCGGGCCGCCGGGGATATCGGAATTTTGCACCTGAAAAATCGAATAACGCCCCGGCGAGGTCGGCTCGTCCTCCGCGCCCTCCTTCCATAGCCCGGTGATCTGGATGGGCACTCCGCTGCCGACGGGCGTGTAATCCACCGTGACCCCGAACATATCCACCTCGGCGGTCCAGAGCAGGGGCGCATAGGTCTGGGCGAACTGCGACGGGACCGCCGCGCCGCTCGCTCGCGGATTCGCCGAACGCCGGATTGGAAATCTGGGACTCATTTCATCTGGCCCGCCCCGCGCCCCTCTTCATTCGCGGAGAAACGGAGGGCGTTTAAAAAAGAGCGCGGGTACGGACACCGCTCGACCGGCGACAGTCAGAGCACTTTGGCTTTGAACGAAGCGTTCGGCCTGTACGGGAACAAAATGGGGGCCGATTGCAACATCACAAAGCGAACCGATGGATCTTCCTCCACCCAACTCTTCACGTAGTACGGAACGGCCTGCAGGCCCGCGCCTTCATCGCGGATCGCGCCGTAAGCCCGAACCCCTTCAAGCGCCGGTGAAGTCAGAATGCAAGTGGTCGCGGGAATGATCGGCGTCTCGGTGCCGCTCGCCGGATCGATGTACCATCCCGCGTAAACAAAAATATTGAATCCGGCAAGAGTGCCCATGAACACGCCGCCTTCGGTGATCTGGGTGGTGCCGTCCATGGTCGGCATGGCCGTCCAGGTGCGCCACAAGTTCATGTAGGACTGGATACTCTGATTGCTGCGGAATACCTTCCAGACATCCACGGTCATAATCACGTCGGTCAGCATCGCGCCGGTCTGTTGCAGCACGATCTGCGACCAGTCCTGCAGATCATCGAGCGGCTTGGATGTGGTCACGCTCCACAAGGTCGAAGCCGTGATGGTATTGCCCGCCGCTCGTCCGAAGTCGAGCGACACGGTGGGATATTTCTCACCCGTGATGGTGCTCTTGCCGGTGGTCAAGATTTCGCCCGCCATCACCTCCTGGCGGCGGCGCAGCATGTCGAGCTGGTCCTGCAGGCTCACCGCCATCAAAGCCCGCTGGCGCTCGCCGGGCGACAGACTGCCGCCGATCTGCTCGCCGGGGGTGCGTTTCAAGGGACGATTCTGGTCAAAGACTCTTTTGTCCTTGATGTAGGCGGGCGTGATCGTGTTGGTGGTGTAGCCGAGGTTTTCTACGATCTGGCCTTCCACCAGCGGCGAGACGAAGGGTGCGATGCGCCGCTTGCCGGGTATGACATCGAAGTGAATCTGCTCACTGGTTTCGCTTTGCGTGGT
>Ga0126369_10003426_pt1 | contig 11448 bp, 8 predicted proteins | sample PanSoiMetaPlot_1_FD_109646 | JGI IMG/M metagenome (GOLD analysis project Ga0126369, IMG submission 109646) | Tropical forest soil microbial communities from Panama - MetaG Plot_1 | ecosystem: Environmental > Terrestrial > Soil > Tropical forest > Bulk soil | place: Panama | collected 2016-02-17 | reverse complement strand
GCTCGCATCCAGAAAAACCATTCGCATAGGCGACTTCTCAACTCGAATTTGCAAGGCACTCGTATTGAGCATGACCGCCTCAGGCAAATCCGAAACCCGCACGGTTCCCGTCGGTGTAATGGAGTTCGGTACCACAGCAAAAATGTCTTCGGGAGCATTGAATCCCGCTGCCAAGTATTGGACTCTGATGAGACTGGGGTTCAATGCAGTGATCCGCACTCTGGAGTCTCCGACCGCAAGTTCTACACCGTTGGGAAGCGTCTGAACAGTACCGACCTTATCGAACACTTGGAAATCGGCACGAGCAACACTGAATGACGCGACAAGAACAAAGGAAATGACAGGCAGCCGAACACCAATCTTCATACGAACTCCAAGTCCGGAATCATACCTGAAAGTCATGAAGTGTCGTTTTTCGACACTACATAGTGAGTAGCACTCCTGGAAAGTGGATCTTTAAAATATTCCAACGGCAGCTTACGATTTCTTGTTGTTAATCGCTCCGCATCCATTCCTCTCGCATCCAACCACGTCGAAACGTAACTGATTTTTACGAGGAGAGGTAAGACACAATGACCGCCAACGCACTCAAGGAACTCTATATCGATGAATTAAGGGATCTCTACAGCGCCGAGAACCAACTTGTAAAGGCGCTGCCAAAAATCGCCAAGGCAGCTGCTTCGGATGAGCTCCGCGCCGCGATCGAGGAACACCTAGAACAAACAAAGGGCCACGTCCAACGCCTGGAAGGAGTCTTTGAGATGCTGAACAAAAATCCAAAAGGCAAGAAGTGTGCAGGCATGGAGGGCCTTATCAAGGAAGGCTCTGAGTTGATGGAGGAGGATCTTGAAGGGGAGGTCATGGACGCTGGCCTGATCGGGGCAGCGCAAAGGGTTGAACATTATGAGATAGCAGCCTACGGCACTGTCCGCGCGTTCGCTGAGCTTATGGGTGAATCAGATCAAGCATCGTTGTTGGCTGAGACCCTGGAGGAGGAGAAACAGGCGGATGTAAAGCTGACCGAGATATCTAAACAGGTCAACATCGAGGCTCAAGGTTCAGATGAAGATGCCGAAGAGATGGAAACTGAAGGGGCGGATGAGGAGCAGGCGAGTCGCAAGAAGGCGGCGCAAGGTGGAAGCCGCAAGTTGAAGCGCGCATCCTAGTCACTGCATATCATCGGACATCTCTTGGAGCAAAGAAATCCGGGCAGGCACGCTGTGGTGCTCTGCCCGGCACTTTTTCTACATCGAGCAAGCGTTTGCCTTGATGTCCTTTTCTGCTCGCGCCAGGTTCTCGTGTTTGCCTAAATCAAGCCAATAGTATTGGTCGGTTCTGAATCCGCCAATCTTCCCTCCGCTTGCCGCCAGGCGGAGGTACGAGGAAACAATTGAGAACGCACCTTCTTCGCTGAGCATAGAAAGAAGCCGGGGTGAAATGATGTGGATGCCGGAAAAGGCGAGCGGCAAAATCCGAGCTGCCGGCTTCACAGTCTCGTCGCCGGTACTAAGTCTCCGCCCACAAAGTTCCAGGTGCTCGTCAAAAAGAAGGTAACGTGAGGTCTTCCGGTCTTGCACTCCCAATGTCGCCAGTGCCTGAGTGGCACTATGTCTCTGCACCATGAGCCCCAAATCGATTGTGCTGATAACGTCAACGTTGTGCAGAATAAAAGGCTCGTTGCTATTGCTGAAGAAATATCCGGCTTTCTTCAGTCCGCCGCCGGTATCGAGCACGTCGTCCTCACGGGAAATCTCAATGTGCATCCCAAAATTGTCGTGAACTCGCAGATACTCCACGATCATATCCGCGAAGTGATGCACGTTAATGATCACCTCGCGAATACCGAACCTACTTAGGCGCCGCAGGGTGATTTCCAATAGCGTGCGCCCAGCGACTTCGACAAGAGCTTTGGGTCTGTTGTCAGTAAGCGGACGCAACCTCGTGCCCAACCCAGCAGCCAGGATCATGGCTCTCATTTCGACAAGTTCTCCAGCTCGCGGTGGTGAACCACGGTCTCGATACCAGGTCTGCCTCGCAGGTGTTTTGCCAATTGCTCGGCCAAGTACACGGAGCGATGCTGCCCTCCAGTACATCCGAATGACACCATGAGATTCTTGAAACCGCGGCGCTGGTAGCTGCTCACACTGGCATCGACAAGAGACGTTGCGTTGACGAGAAACTGTTGCACGCCTTCCTGCTGCTCAAGATACTCGATTACTGGTCCGTCCTTGCCAGTGAGATGAGCAAATCGCTCTTCTCGCCCCGGATTCGGCAGACTTCGACCGTCGAAGACAAATCCGCCGCCATTTCCGGTCTCATCAGTGGGCCAGCCGCGATGGAATGAGAAGCTGAAGATACGCACCGTCAAAGTACCCGTACTGGTTGCGAGCGCCTGCAGTTTCTCGGATCCCAGCATGCTGTGGAAGGCCTCAAGCAATGTTGGCAACGCAACAGGTAGAGACGTGTTATGCAGAAGCCAGCGAACATTCTTTAATGCATAAGGGACGCTCTGCAGGAAGTGCTGCTTCCGCTCGTAAAATCCTCGAAAGCCGTAAGCCCCAAGCGCCTGCATGACGCGAACGTAAACATAGGCGTAGTAGTAGCGTAAAAAAGAATCGCGGTCGAGGGGGATGAATTTGTCCAGCGCGTCAAGGTAGTGGTCGAGCAGCTCTTGCCTCAACTCAGGCGGCAAGTCGGCTTTCGCGTCAAATAATAAGGACGCAATGTCGTACTGCAGCGCTCCCTTGCGACCGCCCTGGTAGTCCAGGAAATACGGTTTGCCCTCGTGCAACATGATGTTTCGGGACTGAAAGTCGCGGTACAGAAAATAGTCGTGAGGGGCGGAAAGTAGAAGCTTCGTCAGGCGTCCGAAATCGTCTTCAAGCGCCTGCTCGTTGAAAGGAACTCCCGCCAGCCGCAGAAAGTAGTACTTGAAATAGTTCAGATCCCAGGCGATAGACTGACGATCAAAGCTCCCTCTGGGGTAGCTTTTCTTATAGTTAAGGTCACGTCCGGCCTCGACCTGGAATCGGGGCAGAATCTCTACAACCTTCCGGTAGATATCAATGACTTTCGGGGCGATGACTGTGCCTTCCCGGTTCGCGGATAGAAAATCAAAAAGCGTCACATCGCCGAAGTCTTCCTCAATATAAGCTCCATGGTTCAGGTCTTCCGCATAGATTTCAGGAACGGGCAACCCGTGTCGTCGAAAGTGACGGGAAAATTCGAGAAAGGCGTCGTTTTCTTCGCGCACATCGTAAAGAATACCGATGGCAGAGATCGTATCGGTCGAAAGCCGAATGATCTTGCGGCCTGATCCTCCGAGTTGCCCCTGTAGTGGTTGAACCTTTTCCACTGGGCGACGGAAGTGTCCTTCGAACAGCTTTCGCAAAATCTCCATGGATCTTCTTGGGTTGAGCTATGCTTGGGCGCTATGTCCGCCCAAACAAAGATAACATTCGCGTGACGATCCAGTGCTTCTTCGGAGTGGATGAATCTGGTTGTGAATGGGCTGCTGGAAGGCCATCAACAGCATTGAGGGGAGCTACGTGATCAGCTTCCACTTCGTCCTTGTGTACGCGATTCGAAAGCCAGTGCGCTCGGCATTGCGTTGGGAATCGCTGCCGGGCATCGCTACCATCATCGCCAAGTCGCACCCATGATCGTGCGCATAGCGCATCCGTTCATTGAGCAACGCTCCCTGCAAGCCACGTCGCCGGAACTCGGGCAGGGTTGCGGCGCCGGCGAACACGGCCACTCCATCGTGTATCGATAATGCCCCGGTCGCCCCAGGCTCACCGTCCAGCTCAGCGAGAAAACATACGTTCCCGGCGCGAGCAGTCATGATGGCCCCGAAGTCTAGAAAGAATTCCCGCAGTTCAGGATCATCGTGGGTCCATCCCTTTGCGGCGACATCCGACCAGAGCTGCGCTTCGGATGGTCCTGCTAAACGTACAGAAATCTTTTCGTCTTTTTGTGGAAGCGGACACTCAACGGGCTGAAAGAGCGCGCTGCTTGTTTCTACGGGCCGGTAGTTCCGTTGACAGAGAAGCGCCAGCGTTTCGACACCAGCAAACGGGCTGACCTCGTGGAAGACCGGCGCCCCCCGATCCAGAAAAAATCGTTCGATTGTGTCTAACGAGGCGGCAGTGAGTTTTTCAAACATTCCCAGTCCGAAGGTCTGCGTCACGGGAGAATCTATTCCGTCGAAAACGACATAGGTTCCAGCACATTCCATCCAGTCGGCGCCACTCTCCGGAAATAGACGTTGCCGTGCCCTTGCATGTTCAAGGCAAGCCTGTCCCTCGGCGCGCTCCAGCCGTCTGGATAGTTCTAGATCGGCAAAGATCATGGCGGCTGATATGGTACATGGAACTGCACGCACGATGAGGAACGCGTCGGCGTTGAGGCTGCCTAATGCATCATGCTGACGTGGCCTGAGCGGCAGGCTTCTGACCAGCGAGAGCATCTGCCCAACAAATCAGGCCCGGAACAAATTCTGCCGACAGATCCTGATGATGAGGCCGGATGCGGATCGTGTATCCATGAATCCCACTCTGGTTGCACGGCGCTTTCGTCGTGAACTCATAGCAGTTCATGGAATTGCTGCCGGGAGCCTCCATCTCGATAACTGACCCGTCGAGAATGTCGCCTCCGGATCCGATGCGCCCAAGGTAGAGCTCTACCTTGACGTCCCGAGGAGCGAGTGCTCCAAGCTTCACCCTCGCGCTGACGCGGACCTCGCTACCTACCGGAAGCGTCCCCTGCGCCTCGCTTGAGACTGATTCCACCGCCACCCCGGGCCATTCATGGCGGACGCGCTCCTTCCAGGCCGCCAGAGCTTTCGCTTTGCTTGCCGCTTCGCCTTCCAATCTCCTCACTTGGTCGTGTGCCCTGAAGTAGTACTTAGACGTGTAATCACTGACCATACGATGCGTGTTGACGAAGGAGCAAATTGATGCGATCGAATCTTTCATTCGGTCGATCCACTTACGCGGCAACCGATCCGCTCCGCGATCGTAGAAAACCGGAACGACATCGCGCTCGATCAGTTCATACAGCGCATTAGCCTCGATCTGGTCCTGGAAGTCGCGGTCACTGTATGTCTCACCGTTTCCAATAGCCCAGCCGATGCCGCGTGGGTTGTCGGGATCATTCCAGACCTCATCCCACCAGCCGTCCAGCGTGCTGAGGTTGAGAACCCCATTTGCAGCGGCTTTCATGCCGCTTGTACCACTGGCTTCGTTGGGACGCAGTGGAGTGTTCAACCATACATCGACTCCTTGCACGAGATAGCGTGCAACCACCATGTCGTAGTCAACCAGAAATACAACGCGACGCCCCATTTCCTTGTTCTGGACTACTGCCTTGATCTGGCGGATGAGTTCCTTCCCTGCATCATCTTGCGGATGAGCCTTGCCGGCAAAGATGATCTGCACCGGCCGTTTGGAGTTATTCAGGATTCGTTGTAATCGTGGCAGGTCACGAAGGATGAGCGTCGCGCGCTTGTACGTAGCGAACCTTCGCGCGAATCCGATAGTGAGCGCCTCGGGATCGAGGATCTCGCTTGCGGCTGCGATTTCAGCCTGAGAGGCACCACGCCGAATCCGCTGCTGGCGTACATGCTGGCGGGCCCATGCTACCAACCTCTCCCTGCGTCGCTCATGCGTCCGCCACAATTCTTCCGCTGGAATTGATTGCACGCGCCCCCAGACCTGATGGTTTGCCGGCTCTTCCCGCCAATTAGGCCCAAGATAGCGATCGTAGAGCTGATTGAGTTCAGGCGAAATCCAGCTGCGGAAATGAACGCCGTTCGTCACATGCCCGATGGGTACCTCTGCCAGCGGTACTCCCGGCCATAGAACTTGCCACATCCGGCGGCTTACCTCGCCATGTAACCGGCTAACCGCGTTGGATCGCGAGGCGAGGCGCAGGGCAAGCACGGTCATGCAGAAATCTCCTTGACCATCGGTAGTCCGGCCTAACGACAAGAATTCCTCTCGCGAGATGCCCAGTTTTTTCGCGTATTCGCCGAAGTAACGGTCCATCAATTCGGCGGAGAAAAAGTCATGACCGGCTTCAACCGGTGTGTGAGTAGTGAAGATCAGACTCGCAGAGGCCAGTTCCCGTGCCTCGGTAAAAGAGAGCCCACGTATCTCCATCAACCTGCGTACCCGCTCCAGTGCAAGAAATGCGGAGTGCCCTTCGTTCATGTGAAAGACCGAAGGTGCCAGATTCAAGGCTTCGAGAGCACGATAGCCTCCGATCCCAAGAAGAATCTCCTGCTTCAGCCTTGCCTCCTTGTTGCCGCCATACAGTTGATCTGTAATGGCACGATCTTCCGGGCGTTCATTGGCTGCGATGTTGGTGTCGAGCAAGTAGAGAGAGACACGCCCGACCTGGGCTCGCCATATTTGAGCGAATACTTTTCTTTCAGCGTAGGAAACTTCGATGGTGATCGGCTTGCCTGAGCAAGCGACGGGACTCAGCGGAAGATTGGCGAAATCATTTGTCTCGTGTGCTTCCTGCTGCCAACCCGATTGATTCAGATATTGCCGGAAATAACCTTGCTGGTATAGCAACCCAACCGCCACAAGAGGTACTCCCAGATCGCTGGCAGACTTTAGGTGATCGCCCGCCAACATTCCAAGTCCACCCGCAAAGATAGAAAGGCATTCGGTGAGGCCGAATTCGGCTGAAAAGTATGCTATCAGTGGTGGTTCAATACCATCGCGGCAGACCTTGCTGAACCACGTGTACTTTTCTTCCAGATAAGTATTCAGGTTCGTTGCGGCGCGGCGCGCGTGGGCGAGAAAGGCCTCGTCGCGTGCAGCGGCGGCTAATTTTTCCTGTGGAATGAGCCCCAACATGGCGACCGGGTTGTGCCCTGACGCCTCCCAGAGTTCACGATCCAGCCTGCGAAACAACTCGCGCGTTTCATAGCTCCACGCCCATCGCAAGTTGTATGCGAGGGGCCGGAGAACCTCGATCTCACGAGGTAACGAGGGAATCACGCTGAAGGTTTGTACTGGGCGCATTCCGCCCTCCATAGCCATAAGAACTGTATTTGTGCTGATGTTAATCGCTATGGATGAAGGTGCCGCGGAGAAGTGGCTGCACGAACGGACGAGCCGTCCCAAAGTGAAATCGGGCAAGCAGTTGGGAGGTACGACAACACGCCAGGAGCACGACTACCAATTCGATGGCATGAGATCGACCGACCTCTTACTTCGACTTCCAATGAAAAGTCAGGCGCACAATAGCTTCGCGCGGACGTCCGATATGCGTTCCCGAAAAGATGCTGTGGAAGTTGTACATGTAGAAGCGGTCGGTAAAGTTGTTGACTCCGACCTGGAGCGTAATGGGAAACCTGGATTCACGAAACAAATCTGCTCCGGCGGCGAATCCAAAAACCGTCCTCGGCTTTAGACGGTGACGCACCGGGTCAAGCTGCTCTTGTATCCGTGGGTCAAACGATTCGTACTCCTCACTGTCAAATTCGCTGGGAATGCCGCTGTCATAGCGCGCATTGAAGGAGCCCCAGAAGCCAGAACGATGTGTATAAGTCACCCCAAGTTCGGCTTCGTTGCGCTCATCTGAGTCGGCCGGGAACTGCTCTCCTGCTGCGGTAAATTCACCTTCGTCTTCATCCTCTCCTTGCGCGATAAACAGCCCTCCCGTAATCGGGGCTGTCACGGTTGCGCGTGCGTTCGCATAGCTGAAATAGCCGGAGAAGCCCGCAAGAGAAGCCAAATCGAGGCGCACTTCAGTGCCTCGCACATCGCCTCGAGCAAGCTGCACAGGAAAGACGATCGCCGTCTCAAACAATTGCTCATCGTCCAACCAGTCGGTGACGTTCTTGATATAACGCGTAACATTGAGACTTACGTGCCTTCCGAATTGCTGTCGGACTCCGAACTGATAATGATTCTGGCGCTCAGCATGAAACTTCTGAACCCCACCCTCTTCTTCTTCGTCCTCCTCATCCTCCGCTTCGGTGAGTTCCTCGGTGGCGGGCGAGGAGGTCAGAAGAAGGTTCTCTATCGGCGGGGTCTGGTACAAGCGGTTGTATGCGCCATGAATGGTGGTATTCGTTTTCTCGATATGATACGCGACGCCAATGCGCGGGCTGAAGGCGTTGTCATGCACAACCAAGTCGGAATGATCGAAGCGAAGACCCGCATCAATGTTGAGGTGTCGACCGATGCGAAAGTTATCCTGAACGAATGCTGATTCCAGGTTGCCGGCTGTCGCATCGTGAAAAATAAAAGGATCGCCGGGAGTAAACTCCGAAACCGGCGCCTCCGGATCAACATCCTCTGGATCTGTAACCGCTAGCTGGAAGCTTTCATTGATTGGCAGGCGTCGGCCCTCCACCCCAAACTTAAAAGAGTTCCATTTCCAATCGTGCGTCAGTGTGGCTTTGAGGCCCTCGGAGCGCTGACGTCGGTTTTGCGAAAGATAGAACGGCGTCCCCGTAAACTGCGGATCGAGCAGCTTGGCGGACGAGGACCTCCGAAACAGTGCAACCTCGCTTGAGGTATTGGGTCCGAAAATATGACTCCAACTCAGAGCTTCGTAGTCATCCCTAAGCTCCTGACGAATGCGCTGCCCTTCCTCTTGTTGCTCAATGGTGTTTGGAACCTCAAAGTTGCTTCCGTTCGTAGATAGTGTTAGCCGCAGGGTGTCTTTTGTCGAAAGTGACCAGTCAATGCGACTAAACAGGTGCGCTACCCCTCCCTCGTTACGAAAATTATCGATCTCCGGCGGATCCAGGAACCGGCTTGAACGGCTTCCATCGGCTGTGGCAAAAATACCGACGTTCTTGACGTGTCCGCCAATCTCGCCGTCCACCCCTCCACTATCGAACGACCCTCCAGAAAGCGACAGGGCCCCCATCCACGGCATATCCAACCCTGATTTTGTGTTCAGATTTACAATCGCAGCCAAGCGGTCGCCGTACTCGGCTGGCATGTCTCCTGTGATGACCTGTGTGGATCGTAGATTCTCCGCATCGATAGCTGTCGCAAAAGTGCTGCTAACGTTCTCGGAGATCGGTACTCCGTCGAGAACGTATTGAGGTTGCACCTCCGAGCCCCGGATGTGCATGCGTCCGTTCTCCTCTGGAACAACTCCTGGCACCGAAAGGACAACCGCTGGAAGATCCTGGTTGGGAGACTGTAGTGGCCTGCGCTCCAATGCGTCGTCATCAAACTCAAAATGACTGGCCGCCGTCCCTACGCCAAGAACGGAATCGGTCACCGTTATCTGCTGCACAGCGGTGGCCCCTTTGAATTGCACATTGTGGATGATCGGCGGGGTCCCGAGCACCTCGCCCTTGAAGTCTGCCGGCGCAAATCCGGGCGCCTCGACGTGCAGTGAAAACTCGTCGAGCGGCACGGAATTAAAGCGATAGCGTCCGACTTCATCCGTTTGAACCGTCGCGTCATACTTCCCGTTGGCCGTCGTGAGGCGAACCTTGGCATTAATAATGACGGCCCCAGTCGGATCAGTGATGGTACCGCGGACACTTCCGGTGCTCGTGGAACTCTGTGCGAGGACCGATGGGGAAATGAGAAGAAGAGCGAATAGATACAGGAGGAAGGTTTCAACGGTAGTTTTCATAGGTTTCACTTGTTCATTTGCGACGAAGCGCGTATCGCGACACTACTCACGGCTCATGAAACACAAGATATTTTGACGGGAGCGATCGAAACCGTGGCTGTTGAATTATCAGCCGATAGACTCACCTACTACAAAGGCGGTCGTTGACGGATGGCGTGTCGGGGATAGACTTGACTTCACGACGGGACTCTCCTTTCGTCTCTCGTATGCGGAAAGGCGCACAACATGTACGCGCCAGGATTGGACGGTGGGCGTGTGACAGCCTCTACGACTGCTTATCTACTACGTGGCGTATCGTACGGTTTGTGTTTGACCGGTCCGTGGCAGGCTTATGAAATTTCCATAAAAATGTAATGCGCGCTGTTTCGGAGGTTACTATGCAGACTTACATCGTTAAAACGGGCGACACGCTGGGGAAAATCGCAAAGCAATTTTACGGTAGTGCGAGCCGGTTCCCGCTGATTGTTGCGGCAAACCTAATTGTCAACCCCGACCGCTTGCGAGTAGGACAACGCCTAAACATTCCCGACGCCGGCACTGCAACGTCGGCCTTCGTGGTCACTCCACCAGAGCCGCCAGCCGCAGCCCCTACTACCTTAACGCTGTTGAACGCTCAGACCGTGAATCTGAATTCGCAGCGGTTGGCTCGTGTGCATCCCAAGGTTGCACAACTCGGTCTCCGCATGGTGGACTCGTGCGCTCAGGCCGGCGTCGGCGTCCTTATTACGCAAGGTTTGCGTACGTGGCAAGAGCAGGATGCGTTATACGCGCAGGGACGGACGACACCGGGAAAGATTGTCACAAATGCGCGTGGCGGAGAAAGCTGGCACAACTTTGGCCTGGCATTCGACATTGTGGTACTCGATTCAGTAGGAAAGGCTGATTGGGATACCGCACATCCAGGATGGCGTCGCGCAGCTGCGATTGGAGAATCGTTTGGGCTGGAATGGGGTGGCCGTTGGCCAAAATTCAAGGACCTTCCCCATTTTCAACTAATCGGCGATCTTACTCTGGCCACGTGTCGCCGGTTGTTTCCCAAAGGCCTGGATGCCATTTGGGAACGGCTAACATAAGCGAAGGTGTAGACCATCCCGTTTACCTACTGGCGCCCACTATATGTCCGTTCGAGATCTTACGCGTCAGTGACGTCAGAGGTGTCCATCATTTCTCCATCAATTCCATCGCCCAAATCGCTGCTGGACGCATATACATCGAAGCTCGATATTTTCCAGTCTTGTCATACGCCTCTGGCGTTCGGAACCAGTACCCTTGAGTTTCGTAGCTAACGTGATACACACCCCAAGCGGTGCGATAAGCCTCATCTTTCATTCCATTTGCAAGCATCAGAGCCGCCACGCTGAACGTTGTCCCACACCACACCTCCTGTATCTGCTGGTTGGTGGGTTGCTCGATAATTCTACCGTCTGCGGACATGCCGCTGACAGCACCCATCTCCCCTTTTTCGAATTTCATCACGTTGAAGTCGTAGATTTTTTGGAGCGCCTTCCGCTGCATGTCCTCCGGAAGAGTGTCTCCGAGTCCTGTCAAAGTTGCGTACCACTGCCCGGCAAGTTGATCTGCCTGAATGTCGTCCTTGTATTCGCTCTGGGTGTCGTATCGAAAGTATTCTCCGTTCCAGAGTTTCTGGATGTAGCTGACTTGACCTCTTGTGAACAGGTCGTGATACTTCGCTACTGCGGCAGTATCGGCCAGCACGCGTCCGATTTCTTCCGCTGCCCGTAACGACGCGAGCCACAAGCCGCCGGAATAAGCGCTCTCTCCGCGGACAATCCATTCGTCATAGGTTTGATCGGGATAGCCATC
>Ga0126369_10003425_pt1 | contig 11450 bp, 10 predicted proteins | sample PanSoiMetaPlot_1_FD_109646 | JGI IMG/M metagenome (GOLD analysis project Ga0126369, IMG submission 109646) | Tropical forest soil microbial communities from Panama - MetaG Plot_1 | ecosystem: Environmental > Terrestrial > Soil > Tropical forest > Bulk soil | place: Panama | collected 2016-02-17 | reverse complement strand
CTTTTTGTCCGTCATGCATAGGCAGCAGCGTTACGCAATTCGAAACCGATGTCTCATGCTGTAACACTGCCGCGCTAGCCTGCAATACTTCTTCCGGAAATCCCGTGATCGTTGACACGGTCACCGATGTTTCAGGCCTGAACGGTCCCCTGACGAACGGACTGCAGTGTCTTATCCACAAACAGCCGGCTTCCGGGATGGACACCCTCGATCCGACTGGCTTTCCGACAGTCGCCGGAAGCCCCTTCCGTTTCGTAGCTGGAGCCAACAATCCACTTGTGCACAGTCCCAATCCGGTCGTGCGAACCGGCGACATTATCAGTACGAGCGATTCGATCATAACGCTCATGATCTCGAACGGGGTGATCCCTCCCAGCGGAATCGTGAATATTGTTGGATATATGCAAGTGTTCGTCGTCGACGAAAATGCAGCGGCCAGCCCACAGAATTTTACTGGTTACATTCTGAATGTATCCGGATGCGGGAATTCTGCGCGCACAGGTGCAATTGTTGGCGGCGGCGCTTCTCCCGTCGCGGTTCGGTTGATTCACAACTAAATTTTTATCTTGGCGGATTGTTCGGATCGGGCTGATCGCGGGATGGGATCGGTTCTTCCGGTGCTTCTCCTGCTGGTTGCGGGGGAGCATCTGCAGTGGGGACTTCCGGAATTTCTCCCTCAGGTTGTACATCAGCAGGTTCCGGTGAATTCTGCGCAACGGGAGCGGGTGGTGGAGCATACGTAGAAGGCTGCGACGCACCTCCGCTGCGAACGGTCAAGATGACGCTGCGCAACTGCGAACCGTCGTGGTCGGAGCCGACCATAATGAAATTAAATCGCGACCCGTTCAACAGCGACGCAAGAGCCTCGCGCGCAGGCGCCGGACCAATCTTGGCCACGACTTGTTCCTGCTCGGCGCCCGGAGGAATCGGTATATCGGCTCCGGTTCGCTTATGGACCTCTGCTAATACCGCTGCAAGAGTCGCCTTGTTCGCCCAGATGCTCAGATTGCCATGTTGATACTGGACGTCGAGTTTTGACGCCGGCTTAATCGGCGGCAACGCGTCGGGAATATCGTCGGTCGATACCTCTTTCGGCTGCGCTACCTGTTGGACTACGGGCTGCACAGCGGGCGACTTGGCCGAACCCATCGCTTTGTCTAATTTCACGATGAGAGTATTGCCGGATGGAAACAACTGATATGGCTGAGGGGATGACAGATCCAGAACTACTCGAGTTACCGGCGGGTTTGTCTTATAGAGTCCGACACGTACTGATTTCATCTCACCAGTGCCGGTGAGCGTTCGCAGGCTTTCTCCGGGAACCGTGTTCGGAAAATCAAGAATCACGCGATCAGGAGATGTAATCGCTTGGGCCTCGGGCTTTAACGGCTGCGAGCCGATAATCTCCACTTCCACACTATTCCCGGCTCCGAATACAGCCATGCGTCGGATGGTAGCTGTGGATCGACTCTGCTGAGCGCGCATGGGGACGATACCAACGCACATGAGCACCAGACAGAGGATCGCCTTGGAATAATGATTCATTTTTAGCGATAGTGGAATCTTAGCAGCCTGACCGTGTATGGGAGGTCAAACTTTAGTAGTAGTACCAAGGGGAGTTCTATCGCGACGAACTACTTCCGAGAGCGGCAGTACTTCGTGTAAATCGCCGCCAGCCCTGAAGAGAACAATACGAAAGTCCCTGGCTCTGGAACTGTCGGAGGCGGGGGCGGCGGTGGTGGCGGAGGAGGAGGTGGCGGTGGTCCATTGTGTCCGGGTGTTCCGCCGCCTCCGGTAGGGACTGGGGGAGGAAATGCGCCTGGGATACTGCCTCCGCCGGGCGGCAGGACGCCGGTGACCGGTGGCCCCGGAAAAACAACAGGCGGAAACCCAGGCCGTGTATCTAGAGAAGATTCGAAACCGCCGGGATAAGGAATCTGGGTGGCACTGCCACCTCCACCGATCGGCTGTTCAAAGACTGAGGCCGGAGGTTCGTTGTCCGATACCTGCGTTTGAACCTGGGGCGAAGCCTGGTTTGCGCAACGAACGCGCGCAATGGTCTTTCCGTCGGTGATGACCTTCTCTCCCTTATGCAGCCGGATTTTCTTTTTGGTCCAATAAATCTTGTCCTTCAGGCGGTAGGAAACGTGGACAAGTTGATCGTCTTGAAGTTCGACCACACGTGAATTGCGATAATCGAAGCCCGCATAATGGCTGGCGACTACGGGATCGCGCTTGCTCGCATCCTGCAATTCCTTCGGAGAGCGCACTCCGCCTGGGACCACGGAGTAGGGATAGATTTCATGGTTGCCCGGCTGAGCAGCAGGTTCGTCCGAAAATCGCGACAGACTCTGGTCGCCAGCAGTCTGGGGCGGTCGGGCCGTGTCTACGTAAGCCTTAAAGGTGTGATTGGTATTTCTAGGAGAGAAGAGCCATGCCGCCGAGGCGCATATCAATAGGACGGTGATACCGGCGAGCAGCTGAAAAGTGCGGTTTAGGCGTTGGGAGCTCCCTCGACTGGGCCTGGCCCGAAAACTCACACACTCTCCTACACAAAACTATGTCTGGGACTGCGAAGTTGTACGGCCAATCAAGCATCCGGGTGCAATCTGCATTCCACACCCCAGGAAGCTCGAAGTCTTCTCGATTCTGTCGTTGAGGGTTGCTGGAGCTGAAAATTCTAACAGGTAAGTGCAGTTCTTTGCAGGAAAAGCGCTGTGGATAATACCAACTCAGTTTGGGAGACCTACCCCGCCCTGAAAGCCGCAGCCATTAAGGGCGTGCGGCTAATCGTTGGGCGGAACGTCTGTCCAGCCAGGGGTGAAAAGTCCAGAGAATTACTTCTTTTCCGCGACAGTCTGGCTTGTAGCGCCGGGGGCGAGTCGTTCAATCTCGGCCAGTTCCCTCCTGCCGTCCTCGAGATCGGGAGGATTCGTTGTATGGGCTAAGAAACTTCGTACGTGGTCGGCTGCTTCGGCGTAGACGCGCTTCTGGACGAGCACAAGGGCCAGCAGATAATCGAGCTTTGGCAGACGATGATCTTCGTCAATTTTCAGACCTTGTCGCGCGCTCTTTTCGGCTGCTTCAAAATTTGCCTGGAAGTAATATCCAGCTGCATTCAAGAACCACGCGTCCGGAAAATTGACCGGATTCAAGGCCAAGAGCTTGCCGGTTTGTTCGACGACAACCAACCATTGCTTATCTTTGGCGGCCATCTGCGCGAGCACGCGATAGGGACTGACATACTTCGGGTCAGCGGTGACGGCTTCCTGTAAGGAGTGCTGAGCTCCCGCGGAATCATCCTTGCGAAGCTGAATGCGACCAAGCTCAAACCACGCGACTGCATACTTCGGATAGAGGCTGACGGCTTTCTGGAAATGCTGTTGAGCATCGTCGAACTTTTCCTTGTCTCTTTGTTTGAGACCTTTTTCGTAAGCTTTTCTCGCGTCATCGGGTGCGGCCGCTGAAGTGGCGCTGAGCGTCAGTCCATCAACCTGGTTCAGACGATGAAGCACAACGCGACCGATGTTGCTTTGCTGATCTCCCGCTACACGACTCAGTTCGACCACCTCTGAGCGGAAACCCGGCAGCCAAGCCGTTAACTCGCAATCCTGCAGACTGCGCTGGTTGCCACGCGTGGACATGGAGCTCATCCAAGGAGTTGAGTCCGCATCGTCGACGGAGACATTGCTATTGATGGACGGTTTCGACATGAACTGGAAGCTGAAGTTGCCGTTTCTGTCTGTATAGGCTTCGGTTCGCTTCTGTCCTTTGCAGATGGTCTGTACTGCGGCACCCTCGGTCAAGGGAGTTCCATCGTCAATGGCGACTTTTCCCGACAGGAAAACGGTAGCTGTGCTGGTCGTGGGATCGGGCATCGTCATCACACGAGGCCGAGGCATGGCTGTTCCACGACCGCCACCCCCGCCGGCGGAACCACGTTGAGCTGAACAAGGAGAGAACAGAAAAGAAACAGAGAGAAGGGAGAGGAACAAGAGCGGAGTTTTCATGGGACGCCCCCGTCGGTTGGCGCAAGTATAGCCCCAACCATGGGTCAGAAGAATACTGTCATTCTGGTAGCAAACCTGCCATGGCCGCAACCGGCTGAAGATTCCGCGGTTTAGACATTTCGGAGGTGGCCGTAGTGACAAACATTTTACAAGTACTCTCCCGACATAGTTGGTGGTTCGCGAGTCGTACGGGCTGTTATCGCGGAACAAACCCTGCACTTTCGATTGCGATTGGGACCGTTCTCATGTCGCACGGCGGGCCAGTTTTCCGCATCGTAGGAGTTCAAAATTTTCGCGAGGTAAGACCATGGATTCCCAAAGGTTCCCTTATTGCGCCAACCACGTTACCGGGATCGAACATTTTCAAAAGCTGGCAATCTTAGTTGCAGTTTGTGTTATTAGCGCGCTCTGTTTCGCCGAAGATCCAGTCGTTGCTCCACCGAGAGTTGCCCTCCAACAGATCGTCGGTGGACTCACCAATCCTGTAGATCTCGAAACACCGCGGGATGGGACAGGGCGGCTCTTCGTCCTGGAACAGGCGGGAAAGATCCGGATCATTCAGAACGGTTCCCTGCTTCCCTCTCCTTTTCTGGACCTCACCGCGATCGTTGACACTGGCGGTGAAAAAGGGCTGCTCGGGATGGCATTTCATCCTAACTACAAGAACAACGGCAGATTCTTTGTGGACTATACCCGCCTTGAAGATAGCCAGTTGCAAAGTGTGATTGCTGAATACCACGTCTCGGCAAGTGATCCGAACAAGGCCGATCCGACAGGCACGGAGGTGTTGGTAGTGGATCAGCCCTATCCGAATCACAATGGAGGCCAACTCGCATTCGGTCCAGATTCATATCTGTATATTGCGTTCGGGGATGGTGGCTCGGAAGGCGATCCGGATGGAAACGGTCAGGATTTGACGACGCTGCTGGGAAAGATTCTTCGTATCGACATCAATTCAAGTTCGCCGTATCGCATTCCGGCAGACAATCCTTTCGCAAACGATGCTCCGAATAAGGGGGAGATCTGGGCTTACGGTTTCCGCAATCCGTGGCGTTTTTCATTCGATCGTGTGGGTAGGACACTGTTCGCGGGCGATGTGGGCCAGGGGGATTGGGAGGAGGTGGATATCGTGAGGAAGGGCCTGAATTACGGATGGAACATCATGGAGGGCTTCCATTGTTATCCTCCGGGCTCGCAATGCGATAAGGCCGGACTGACTCTTCCCATCGCGGAGTACTCACATTCTGAGGGAGAGGCCATCGTAGGCGGATACGTCTATCACGGAGCCGCCATCCCGTCGTTGCAAGGTGTATATGTTTTTGCGGACTACATCAGCGGGAAGATTTGGGCCCTGCGACAGGTCTCGGGCTCATGGAAGCGGAGCGTTCTGATGTCGAGCGGCAAAATCATCAGCTCGATGGGACAGGATGCGTCGGGGGAGCTATACGTTCTCGACTATAACGGGGCGGTCTACAAGATCGTTGGAGGGTAAAACAGAATCGCGAGGCGCCATCACGCCACAAACGGGATGAGCGCCTTCACCTGCTCCTGATAGATCCGGTAGTCGTCACCAAATTGCTCGCGCATGAAGCGCTCCTCGATGCGGATTTTCAGGATGAACAGCAACAAGAACAGCGCTACGGCGATCAAGCCACGGATCTGTCCGTAGGCGATGGCCGTACCCAGTCCTGCCGCGAGCAGTCCGGTATAGATAGGATGGCGCACGATCACATAGGGGCCTTGGCGAACCAGCGTGTGCTCTTGTTTCACGGTGACTGTGCCACTCCAATTCCGTCCCAGGACCAGGCGTGCCCACACGGCGAAGCCAATGCCGGAAGCCACGAGCGCGGCTCCGACATAGACGATGACTGGTATCGCCGGAACGAAGGGCCGCATCAACCAGCCATATGCAAAACGCCGGTTGACCCCCACCATGGCGGCGAGTACGGCGAGCGCGGTATGGAAGAGCCGGGAGGTGGTCGTTTGCCTGCGTGCCGATGGCTTTGTCCATATGGCTCCTAAAGCCCATACCACCAGCATAAAGATCCACAGCCAGGTAATCAGCTTCAGTGCGACAGCCATGAGGCTAGTCTAAATTCACGGTGGGGTTTCAGTCTCATCTCAGAAAAGACGAGCAGGGTGCTCATGATCGAGTTGGTCAGGTCAAGAATCGTCGCTCCCGGGTCATTGAAATGCCGTCCCGGGCAGTAGCCGGCCAAGTGTGTGTTTTCGACGCCGAATGATGTAAAGCCTCGGATAGAATGACAAAACTATGGGAGCCCAAGCGTGGAGAACTGACTCAGGATGGGCCGCATGGCAGGGCCGAGTGATTGGTAATCGATACCGCCTTGGCCGCCGTATCGGCGAGTCTGATGACAGTGCCGTGTTCGCCACCACTCGAAATCAGACCGAAGTCGCTATCAAACTGGAGATCGCAGATCCCGCCGAACTGGAGAAGTTGCTGGGGCGCTGGCGGCGTGCCGCGGGCCTTTCGCATCCTCACCTTCTGCGAATCTACGAAGTTGGCGAGGACAGAACCGGAGATGCGGCCGTTTGTTATGTGGTGACAGAACTCGCGGAGGAGAATCTGGCGCAGATTCTTCCACAGCGCGGGCTATCGGCTGCTGAAGCGAAGGAGATGCTGCAGCAAATTCTGGATGGATTGACCTACCTGCAGGAGAATCGCTTCGCGCACACCTCGTTAAAGCCGGGAAATATTCTCGCCTTAGGCGATCACATCAAACTGTCAGGGGAAGATGTTGTCGAGATCGGGAGCGAACTGCTGAACCGAAAGCAGACTGGCTACGATGCACCAGAGGGGGGACCGGCTTCGACAGCACAGGAGGTGTGGTCTCTCGGGGTTACGCTGTATGAGTGTATGACGCAGCAACTGCCCGCAGCTGCTGGCGACGACGTGCCTAATACAGCGATGAGGCTTCCTTCGCCGTTTCAGGAGATCGTGGAACATTGTTTAATCAAGGATCCGACCAAGCGTTGGAGCGTCTCTGAGGTAAGCCGGGCTCTCTTGCCGAGTGCGGAGACGGTTCGTAGTTCGCTGCACGCTCCTAAAGATTCTATTCAAAAGAAGCCGCCGGTTAAGTTGCTCACCATAGCTATGGCGGCGTTATTTCTCATAGTGGTTGCGTTGATTGCATTTCGCAACAAGACTGGGGCGCCTGCACCTTCGTCGTCCCCACAAAATGCAGCTAATAGCCCGACAGTGCCTCAACCAACTGAAGCCGTTCCGAAAGTGCCCGCCGAGGTAACAAAGGAAACCGCAAGTGCCGGTGGCCACACGAGCGGCTCGGTGTTGCACGAGGCGGAGCCTTCGGTTTCCGCCTCGGCACGGCACACGATTCAAGGGACAGTACGAGTTCGCGTGAGGGTGGATGCGGACGCTGAAGGCAAGGTGATCAAAACGCGGCTTCTATCTGCCGGGCCCAGCGCATATTTTGCGCGGATTGCCGAACAGGCGGCTTCGAGATGGACGTTCACACCTCCGCAAGCGGAGGGCAAGAACGTGGCGAGTGCGTGGACGATTCAATTTGAATTCCGACGATCCGGCACACAGGCAAGGGCTGAATTGACACGGTGAGTCTTAGTTCGGCGACGTGGATAAGGGTCCTTTTAAGCTGCGATCGACTGCTGAAATGACGATATGGATGCCGGAGAAGGCGTCACTTCAAGACCGAGGCCGTAGCGATCGCAGATTTCATTTGCCAGATCAAAGATCTCGTCGAACGTCAGGCTGGCATGTGCATCCGGCTGTATGACGTTTCTGCCTACCACAGTTAAAATCGGCATCGGACTACCCACCTTAAACCGCGACCTGAGTCGATCAGCGTTAACTGTCGCCCCACATCAAGGAATGCGAATCAATGTGGGAACACAATAGCCTTTCTTGGAAATTGCGAATACTAGGATGATCCCTAGTTTTGAGGAACTCGGAAGGTCGGGAAGATGAAGCCAGCGGGACTTGTTCAGGAATCGTGCTTCAGAACAATATTTTGAGAATGTGGCAGCTCAATTCGTTCTCAGGAAGCCGTGTAGCATCCCTTGCGAGTCTGCGTAGAATCCCACGATGTTGCCAGTTTGATCGATGTTCAAGGGCGCAGTTTCGATTGCCCCTGGGAAATTGACACGAATAAAGCTTTCACCGTGCGAAGCGAAACCTTGGAACCCCAAATGAAGGGGCACAAAGTATCCCACGACTACGCCGGCATAATTCACGGCGCTGGCGAAAGTCTCCTTCGATCCCGGGTGCACCTTGAAGGTCGTGAACGTTCCCTGCCTGTACTCGAATGCATCGATCTCGGTGGGAAATGTGACTGCTCCGACGATATCGCCGGCGTCATTAATTGCCGCTGCCCACGCCGATGTCGCCCCAGGCGCTATCCAAGTGCCGACGAGCGCACGGATTGTCACCTCGATCCGGCTTATCGTCAAGCGTGAAAAGACTTGCGGCTGGCGGTGCAGACTTCAAAGAAACTTGGTGGAACTAGTCGGGATCGAAGCGACGACCTCATGCTGCGATCGCTCGAATGACTCACTCTAGACTTGGACGGGGGTTATCGGAGGAAGACCGACTCGCAATAATATGTCTTGGAAAGCTGGGTTCTCCCGCAAGCCGTCCATGCTCGGATCCAGATGAAGATAGATTAGCCAGTGAGAATGTTCTTGATAGCACTTCTCCAGGTATTCAATCGCGCGTTCGGGTTCTCCCAAGCCGATGTGGATTCCGGCGAAAAAATACGGTGCGACATATTTTTGCTTTGCCAGTTCTGTGAGATCCTCCAGGATCCTCACTGCTTCCTTTTTCCTTCCGGCTGCACCCAGTGTGTGTGCGAGTGCCGCGCGCATGAGAGGACTACCTCCTGAAAGGGCTACCCCCTTCTCGCCTTCAGTAATCGCCAGCTCATAAGACCCCTTTTTCCTTAGCAAAACGCCAAGAATCCAATAGGTGACGGGATAGTTGGGGTCCAAGTCTACAGTTCGACGGAGTTGTTCGATGGCTTCGTCGTAACGGCGGGCATGATAAAGAGCCCATCCCACTGCGACGTTAATGATGAGCGACAACGGATCGAGCTCTTGACTCTTCTTCATCCTTGCCATCGCTTCTTCGTGTCGCCCCAAGGTCATCATGAACTCGGCGTACCAGTGGTTGGCAGTTGGGTATGTGGGACTCAGGTCAAGGCTGCGGTCAAATTCATTCTGGGCCTTATCCCACTGCCAATCGTGAAGCCAAAACAGGGCTGCCAAAGCTGTGTGGGCTTCGGCGAGGTTCTCGTCGAATTGTAAGGCTGTCTTGGCGGCCGCTTTGCCCTTCGGAAATGCTTCCTTGGGGGGTAGATAGCTATTCCATCCGAGCAACACGTAGCAATCGGCCAAGCCGGCATAGGCCAAGGCGTAACCGGCATCTTTCTCGGCGGCCTGCTGGAAGCACTCTATGGCTTTGTAGAAGCCCTGCTCGGTCCACTGATTCCAGTGATGACGGCCTTTCATGTACAGCCGGTACGCGTCCGCGTTTTCCGTATGGCGTTTTGTTAATAGCTTTTTTTCCGCACGGGTCAACTTCAACCGCAATTTCCCGAATATTTCGTTGGAAATTTCATCTTGGATTGCGAAGATGTCCCCAGGCTTGCGATCGTATTGCGCGCCCCAAAGTTGAGAGCCAGTGGCTACGTCGACTAATTCGGTGCCGATGCGCAACGAGCCGCCGCTTTGCCCGATTCTTCCGGTGAGCACACTGCGAACATTGAGCTCGCGACCCACGGCCTGAGGATCAATTGCCCGGGCCTTGAATCTCGAGACTGTACTCTGGGCCATCACGCGCAGTTTCGGTATTGTGGCGAGAATATTGATGAGGCTCCCAGTGATACCGTCACTTAGGTATTCGTGTTCGGGATCGCCGCTCGCATTTTCAAAAGGCAAGACCGCAAGCGAGTCAATGATTTTGGAAACTCGTTGCGAGCGAAGGGTCCTTCTTGCAGAGGAATCATGGCTCCCTGTAGTCGTCTTGAACGCACGACCGGTGCCTGCTGGGACCGAGTCTCTTCCTTCTTCCGAAACCTTCCTGCTTTCCGTCTCCCGCTTTAGCCGTTGCAACTCAGTGCGCATGTCGGCCGCGTGCTGATAGCGCAGGTTTCGGTCTTTCTCCAAGGCTCTCCGGATCACCTCTTGGAGCGCCGCCGGAATGTTGGGATTGACTTGCATGGGAGCTACTGGATCGCGATTGAGAATGGCTTCCATGATGAGGCCAGAGCTGGCTGCTTGAAACGGCACCTTCCCCGTTGCCATCTGGTAAAGAACCACACCGAAAGAAAACAGATCCGTGCGACCGTCTAACTCTTTGGCCTGGACTTGTTCTGGAGACATGTAAGATGCCGTGCCCACACTGATCCCCACGCTGGTGAGATGGTCTTCGGGCTCGATGTCGGCGGCATTGGTCGTGGGCTTTTCGGGCTTGAGAAAGAACTTGGCAATGCCGAAATCCAAAATCTTGGCGTGGCCGCGTGTGGTGACAAAAATATTAGCAGGCTTGATGTCGCGGTGAATGATGCCCTTCGAGTGGGAAGTGTCCAAAGCGTCGGCGATCTCGATTCCGAGATCGAGTATGGTTTCGATTTCGAGTGGCTCGCCATGGATCAGGTGGCGTAGCGTCTCGCCCTCGAGGAGTTCCATGGAGATGAATGTTCGCCCGTCGGCCTCGTCGATCTCGTAGATCGTGCAGATATTCGGATGATTGAATGCAGAGGCAGCTTTAGCTTCGCGCTGAAAGCGGCTGAGGGCCAGGGGGCCTTTGGCCACGTCGTCGGGCAGGAACTTGAGCGCTACGAAGCGACCGAGTTTTATATCTTCGGCCTTATATACCACACCCATTGCGCCAGCACCGAGTTTCTCGACGATGCGATAGTGCGAGATGGCTTGCCCATTCACTCGCGCGAATCTTACTTCTGTGAAAAAGGCAAGTCAATGAGCGCCCGGGAGATGGAGTGGATGCGGAGGATTATTTGGCGCGAAATAGCTCAGTATTCATTCAAAGGTCGTGGAAAAGCCTCGAACATTGCGCTAGACTCTGGTCGTGTAATAGCTTCACTCCCACCTGGAGTACTCTCATGCTGCTTCCCTCTTATCTACAGCGTCTTTCTTCTGCTTCGACCATTCTAGTTTCGACGTTTGCGATCGCTGCTCTTCTAATGATGGGGCAGGCGTGGGCGGCCAGTACTGAAACGGTGCTTTATACGTTCCGTGGCGGGAAGGATGGGGCGGTTCCTTACGGTGGTGTGATTCTGAAATCAAATGGGACACTTTACGGCACGACTCATTATGGTGGAGGCGGCCCGTGTAGCGACGTGAACGGCAGAGGATGCGGAACCGTCTTTGAACTCGGACTGAGCGGCGGAACCTGGTCAGAGCACGTGCTTCATCGATTTCAGAGCG
>Ga0126369_10003424_pt1 | contig 11452 bp, 9 predicted proteins | sample PanSoiMetaPlot_1_FD_109646 | JGI IMG/M metagenome (GOLD analysis project Ga0126369, IMG submission 109646) | Tropical forest soil microbial communities from Panama - MetaG Plot_1 | ecosystem: Environmental > Terrestrial > Soil > Tropical forest > Bulk soil | place: Panama | collected 2016-02-17 | reverse complement strand
TACTTGAAAAATTCCGCTGCGAAGCTCCGTTCGAAAAAGTGATTGTTGTGCCATACGGCTGCGGAGGCGCGGTGCCGGACGGTTTTTTGAACCTGGAAGAGTTGTTAGCCGAAGCCGACGAAGGTTTTGCGTATCCGGCTATCGACGAAAATGATGGCGCGGCGATGTGTTTTACCTCCGGCACGACGGGCTGCTCGAAAGGTGTGATCTATTCCCACCGCGCACTTGTTCTGCATTCCTTTGCATCGTGCGCAGCCGATACATTCGCGATCAGCAATAGTGACACCATCCTGCCGGTCGCGCCGATGTTTCACGCTAATGCCTGGGGCGTTCCGTTCACCAGCATTATGGCTGGCGCGAAGCTGATGTTGACCGGACCGCACGTTGAACCTGAATGCCTGCTCGACTGGATGGTCCAGGAACGCGCGAGCTTTGTCAGCGGCGTGCCGACGGTTTGGATCGGAGTTCTGGACACGTTGGAGAAAAACCCCGGGCGATGGAAATTCGACTGGCCGGTCCGCATCATCTGCGGCGGAACGGCGCCGCCCATGCAGTTGATCCGCCGTCTGGATGCTCATGGCCTTCATCTCATTCACCTGTGGGGCATGACGGAGACGACTCCTCTCGCCACTACCGGCCGACTAAAAGCGGAGATGCGAGACTGGCCTGAGGAAGCGAAGTACCAAGCTCGCGCAAAGCAAGGCTGGCCGGTGCCGTTCCTCGAATTGCGCACGATGCGGCCGGACGGCGAAGCTGCGTGGGACAACCGGACACCGGGGGAGATCGAAGTGCGCGGGCCATGGGTAGCGAGTCATTACTTTGAGTGTCCCGACCAGGCTCATCGCTGGACGGGGGACGGGTGGTTCAAGACCGGGGACGTCGCCACGATTGACCGCCATGGCGTTGTTAAAATCGTGGACCGCGCGAAGGATTTGGTGAAAAGCGGCGGCGAATGGATCAGCTCTGTGGATCTGGAAAACGCGCTGATGGGACATCCTGCTGTTAAAGAAGCTTGCGTGGTCGGCGTCCCGCACCCGAAATGGCAGGAACGGCCTTTGGCTGCCGTAGTGTTAAAGGACGGAAAGACCGCTAAACCGGAAGACCTGCGTGACTTTCTGGCGGCGACATTTGCCAAGTGGCAGCTTCCCGACGCTTTTGTGTTCGTCGAAGCGATTCCGCGCACGAGCGTAGGCAAATTCAAGAAGATGGCGTTGCGCGAACAATTTGCCGACTGGAAATGGGACTGCTGAAGTGTTGGTCAAGTGCGGTAAGACGCGTTGATGCGGACGTATTCCGCGGTGAAGTCGCAGGTCCAGTAACGTGCTCGCGACTGTCCGGAATGCAGATCCACAACAATCGGAACGTGATCGGCCAGCAGCTTGTTTGACGCCGCGCGTTCGTTGAAATCGAGCGGCTGACCTTTCCGCAGCACCTTGACTCCAGCCATCGTGATCTCGACCAGAGTCGGGTCGAACTTCACGCCGGAGCGTCCTGCGGCGGCGAAAATGCGGCCCCAGTTAGGATCTCCCCCGGCGAAAGCGGTCTTTACCAGGGGGGAAGTGGCAATGGTTTCTGCAATTTTGCGGGCAGCCGCTTCCGTGCGCGCGCCGCGGACGTCGATTTCAATCACGCGCTGCGCGCCCTCCCCATCAGCAACGATCTGTCGAGCCAACGAGCCGCAAACTTGTTCGAGTGCAGCGCTGAATTGGCGATGCGCTTTGCTGGTCGAGGCGATCTGCGGTGCGCCGGCCGCTCCGTTCGCGAGAACCAGCAGCGTGTCGTTGGTCGAAGTGTCACCGTCCACACTGATGGCGTTGAAGGTACGAGAGGTCACGTCGCGCAACGTCCTTTGCAGAAGCGACGGCGAAAGCGCGGCGTCGGTGACCACAAACGCCAGCGTGGTTGCCATGTTCGGGTGGATCATGCCGGCGCCTTTTGCGCAGCCGAGCACGTGAATCCGTTTGCCCGACATTTTGAACCAGGCCGAAGCAGTCTTGGGGCGTGTGTCTGTGGTACAGATCGCCAAGGAAAGCTCGGTAAAAGACCGAGCCGATGCGCGACGATTGCGCGCAAGCGTCGGGAGCGCGCGCAGAACCTTTTCAACCGGAAGTTGAACGCCGATCACACCAGTCGAGCAGACAAAAAGCTCCTGCGGCTCGAAACCCATCCTGTGGGCCGCTTCTTCGTTCGTGCGCCGGGAAACAACGTCGCCCTGTTCGCCCGTGGCGCAGTTCGCGTTGCCGGCATTCACAACAACCGCGCGCATTCTGCCCTTTGAAGTTTGCAGGTTTTTTTGGGAAAGCCTAACCGGCGCTGCAACCACGAGGTTTTGCGTAAATACCGCAGCAGCGGACGCCGGCGCGTCACTCGAGATAAGCGCAAGATCGAGGGCGCCGGTTTTCTTCAACCCGCATGCGGTAGCGGCAAAGCGAAATCCCTTGGGCAAGGAAGATTCGGGAGGTGTCTGGGTCATTTCGCCTGAGCCTTGGACTTGGTTTCTTCGCTGCAAGCGAGCACAAATTTTTCAAGCTCAGCGATCGCGACGCGAACCGCTTCGGGCGCAGTCCCGCCGGGAACGCGTTTGGACGACAGCGCGCCTGCGAGGCTCAGGCTGCCGGAAATGTCGGAAGCAAATGCCGGTGAGATCTTGCGTAGCACCTCAATCGGCATCTTCGTCCAGAGAATGTTCTGGCGTTCGGCCTCTTTCAACGCTTTGCCGACAAGATCATGCGCCTGGCGGAAGGGCAGTCCTTTCCGAACCAGGTAGTCCGCGGCTTCGGTCGCCAACAGCGCAGGATTTTCCGCCTTGGCGCGCAGTTGGTCGTCTCGAAAACCGGTCGTCTCGATAGCGCCAACCGCGACAGCGAGCATATCCGCGACTTGGTCATGAGCGGAAAAGAGCGCCTCTTTGTCTTCTTGCAGATCGCGTTGATAGCCGGTCGGCAAGCCCTTAAGAGTTGTGAGCAAACTGATGAGAGCACTGGTGATCCGGCCGGTCTTCCCGCGAATCAGCTCCCATGCGTCCGGATTCTTCTTCTGCGGCATCAGGCTGCTGCCCGTCGAGTATTCGTCGGGGAGATCAACGTAGGAAAACTCTTGTGAAGCAAAGAGGACGAAGTCCTCTGCCAGGCGCGACAAATGCGTGGCGATGCCGGACAGCGCAAAAAGATAGTCGAGAGCAAAGTCACGGTCGCTGACGGCGTCGAGACTGTTTGCGGTGATTTTGGAAAATCCGAGTTCGCGTGCGATCGCGGCGCGATCGATAGCGAATGCGTTCCCGGCAAGCGCGCCCGATCCCATTGGGCAGGCATCGCCGCTGGCTGCGGCATGTTCGACGCGCGTGACATCGCGTGTGAATGCTTCCGCGTGGGCCAGCAGAAAATGCGAAAGCAGGAGGGGCTGGGCGTGCTGCATATGCGTCATGCCAGCGATGGGCACGCCGAGTTTCGCTTTGGCTTGTAGCAGCAGTGCGGTAATCAAAGCCACCAGCGCCCGGCGCGTTTCCGCAGCAGCAGCCATGACAAACATGGGAAAGTCGGTCGCGACCAGTTCGTTGCGGCTCCGCCCGGTGTGCAGCTTCCAGCCGAGCGGACCAAGTTCTTCGACCAGAGCTTTCTCAACAAAATGGTGCACGTCTTCAGCATCAGCTCCGAACGAATCTACCCAGTTCGGATCCGATTCCGTGCGCGTGGCGATTTTGTCGAGCGCGGCGAGTGTGCTTTTCACTTCCTCCGGGTTAAAAACGCCGATGGGTTCGAGCGCTCTGGCCCATGCACGGTCCACCGCGATCTCATAAGGCAACAGCCGGCGATCGAACGAAAACGAGCGCTGAAACGCGTCAAAGCGCTGGTCCGGCTCGCGTTCGAAGCGCCCGCCCCAAAGTTTGCTGTCTTTCCGTTCGGTCATCTAATAGAGATTCCTCGCTCGCTCGCCGCTACGCAAAGCGGGCTCTGAATGGCGACTGTCGATCGCGCGACGAAAACATTAAGAGTTGCTGCCTTCGGCCTTGGCTTTCGGGCGAACGGTTATCGGCAAAGCGAAGAGGTTGATGAATCCTTCTGCGTCTTTGGGGTTGTACCGCCCCATGGTAAAGCTGGCCAAGTCCGCCCGATACAGCGAAAACGGCGACTTGCGGCTGGTGACATTCAGCGTGCCCTTCCAGAGCTTCAGTCCGACGCTACCCGTGACGCGCTGCTGCGAAACATTGAAGAATCCATCGAGCGCCTGACGCTGAGTGGAAAACCACGCGCCGTTGTAGACCAGTTCGGCGTAGCGCACGGCAAGCATCTGCTGCAGGTGCGCAGTTTCGCGGTCCACAGTCAGCCGTTCGAGTTCGCGATGCGCGGTTACAAGCAGCGTGCCGCCCGGAGTTTCATACGCTCCGCGCGACTTCATCCCGACCAGACGGTTCTCGACCAGATCGGTCCGGCCAACTCCATGCCGCGCCGCAATGTCGTTCAATGAGTTCAGGAGCTCGATCGCGCCAAGCCTCGTTCCATTCACGCTCACCGGCGTGCCCGCCTCGAATCCGATTTGTACTTCTTCCGCTTTGTCCGGCGCCTTGTCGGCAGACGCGGTCCATTGCCACATCGCTTCGCTCGGCGCGTTAGCCGGATCTTCGAGCTCGCCTCCCTCATGGCTCAAATGCCAGATGTTGCGGTCGCGGCTATAAATATTCTTTTTGCTCTGCTCAATGGGAACTTTGTGCCTTTCGGCATAGGCGATGGCGTCTTCGCGCGAGTCAATGTCCCACTCGCGCCACGGCGCAATGATCTGCAGATTCGGCGCGATCGCTTTGTAAGCGAGCTCGAAGCGGACCTGGTCGTTGCCTTTGCCCGTGCAGCCGTGCGACAGACCGTCCGCGCCGAGTTGCAGCGCCAGTTCCGCCTGGCGTTTGCCAAGGACCGGGCGCGCCATCGAGGTGCCCAGCAAATACGTGTGTTCATACACGGCACCCGCGCGCAGCGTCGGCCAGATGTAGTCGCGGATGAATTCTTCGCGCAAGTCTTCGACATACGCTGTCGAAGCCCCTGTGGCCAATGCCTTCTTGCGGGCTGCTTCCAAATCTTCCTGCTGGCCCACGTCGCCGATCATGGCGATAACTTCGCATCCGTAGTTTTCCTTCAGCCACGGAATAATGATCGAAGTGTCGAGCCCGCCGGAATATGCAAGTACTACCTTTTTTGGTTTCGCTGCTGATGGTTTCACAATTCCTCTTTCTGTGTCTTTGCGGTTGTGCGCGATGCAATCTACCTGGGACGTTTTCTACCGAAACAGCGTATGTAGAATCGCCTTTTGTACGTACATGCGGTTTTCTGACTGATCGAGCACGACGGACTGTGCTCCGTCGAGCACGTCTGAAGTGACTTCGTGCCCGCGGTGCGCCGGCAAGCAGTGCATAAAAACGGAACTGCGTCCCGCAATCGCCATAAGCTTTCGATTTACCTGATACGGTTTGAACACCTCGCTGCGCACTTTTTCTTCCGCCTCAAATCCCATGCTGGTCCACGAATCGGTGTAAACGGCCTGCACATCCTCAACCGCCTCGCGGGGATCTGTGAACAGTTCGATCTTTGCTTTCGTCTCTTTGGCAGCGCGTCGCGAATCAGCGATCACATCATCGTCCGGCGCGTAGTTCGGAGGCGTGGCAATTCGTAGATTGACGCCAAGGCGGGCACCCAAATAGAGAAGCGAGTGGCAAACGTTGTTGCCGTCGCCTACATACGCCAGCTTCAGCCCCTTCAGCCCACCGAATTTTTCTTCTAACGTGAAATAATCCGCTAGCGCCTGGCACGGATGAAATTTGTCAGAGAGCGCATTGATCACCGGAATTTCTGTGGTCGCGGCCATTTCTTCCAGAACGCGCTGCTCGTAGACGCGCGCGACGATCCCTTGCACCCACCGCTCCAGGTTGCGCGCCACATCGGCGATAGACTCGCGTTCGCCGAGCCGCGCCTGTGTGTGGTCGAGGAACACCACGTGGCCGCCCATGCTCTGGATGCCGACCTCAAACGTCACGCGCGTGCGCAGCGATGGTTTTTCAAAAATCAGCGCGAGGAATTTGCCGCGCAACGTCTCGGCATAGCGCGCCGGATAAGCCTTGATATCTGCCGTAATCGCCAGCAGTTCGCGCGAATGCGCCGGGCTCCATTCCGCTCCCGTGAGCAGATCGTTGGTTTCCTGCGCTGGAATTGCCAGTGTGGTCGTCGTCGCCATTTTCACCTCGAAACAGATATTGCGGAGTGCGACCGCGAAGCGGCCGACATGGATTTGGCCGCTGGCGACGCCACCTTCGTTTCCGAAGTTTCCGCCGCCGGAACCACTCGCGGGGCCCGGGACAAAACCATTTCGAACAAGCTTAAAAACTCGCGAACCTGCTTTTTCGTAAGCAAAAACGGCGGCAGCAGCCGGATAGTGAAATCGTGCGTGCAGTTGATGAGCAATCCCTGCTTGAGCGCTTCGGTCACCAAGGCTCCGCCTTCGACCGACAGCTCCACGCCAAGCATGCAGCCTTCACCCCTGATTTCCTTGATGAAGTCATATTTTGCCTGCAGCCGTTTGAGACCCGCGCGCAATTCCTCGCCCCGGGCGCGCACGTTCGCTAGCAGGTCCTTCTCTTCAATGAGTTGGAGCGCCTCGAGCGCAACAGCGCAAATCATCGGTCCGCCGCCAAAAGTGGTTCCGTGCAAGCCCGGCGACACGCGCGATGCCACCGCATCGCTAGTCAAAATCGCGCCAAGCGGAAGTCCCGCAGCCAGCGGCTTCGCAATCACTGCAATGTCCGGCTTTGCCGAAAATTTCTGGTATGCGAAGTGGCGCCCGGTGCGGCCAAGCCCGCACTGAATCTCGTCGGCAATCAGCAGTGCGCCGTGTAGAGCCGTAAGCGACCGAGCCGCGTTCCAAAATTTCTCCGTCGCCGGATGAATGCCGCCCTCGCCTTGAACCGTTTCGAGGATCACGGCGCAAACGGTGTCATCGAATTTCGCTTCGAGGTCGGGAACGTCGTTAAAAGTTACAAACTCCACGCCCGGCACGGTCGGCGCGAACGGCAGCCGGTATTTTTCCGTGGCGGTAACGCTCAATCCGCCAAAGGTTCGGCCGTGAAACGAATTGGTCATCGCCAGAATGCGCGTTTTGGCCTTGGCGGCAGGAGCTGAACCTTCTACCGGCCGAGCACACAAACGCGCCAGCTTCAACGCGCCGTCAATCGCCTCAGTACCGCTGTTGGCAAAGAACACACGGTTCAACCCGGACCATTCCGCCAGCTTCTTCGCCAGTGGTCCCTGAAACCTGTTGTGGAACAGGTTCGAGAAATGGATCGCATGACCCGCTTCCCGCCGGATGGTTCGCACCACTCTCGGATGCGCATGGCCCAGCGCGTTCACCGCGATGCCGCCAAGAAAGTCCAAATATTTCTTGCCGGTCGAATCAAACACATAAGCGCCGCGTCCGTGTGTGAACACGATTGGCTCGCGCTTGTAGGTCGGCAGCAAATATTCATCCGCCAAGGCAATGGCCTCTGCGAACTGGCCTTCTTTTTGCCGCCGCAAACCGCGTGAGATTGACGGTCCCAGCCGATTTTTCTTGAATTTGCTCATAACGCCGCCGACAGCGCCGCCGGCGCGCTTACCGACAAGGTTTCGCGCAGCACTCGCGTTCCCGGACCTGCGCTAAACGGGGCGGAACCTGATCCATCGAGCGCGGCCGCCAACCCGCCAGGAACCGTTCCGCCGACAATGTGCACTCCACCCACGCCGCCTTCCAGTGCCCGTCGCGCCGCTTCCAGTTTCAGCACCATTCCGCCGGACACGACCTTCGCCTGCACCAGGCGCTCGATTTCCTCACAACCCACAGCCGACAAGACTCGCTCACCCTCCAGCACACCGTTCACATCAGTGAGATAAATTAGCTGGTCCGCCTGTAAATATTCCGCGCAAGCTGCCGCCATGTGATCGGCGTTGATGTTGTACAGCTCCCCATCCGGGCCCAACCCGAGACATGCGGCCACGGGGATCAATCCCGCGTTCCACAACGACGCCAGCAGATCCGTGTTCGCGCCCGTCAAATAGCCGACGAAGCCAAGGCCGCCCAGGGTATCGTTATGCACCAGCGGCTCGGCGCGAAAACACGCCGCGTCCGCCGCGGAAATTCCAATGGCCGGCTGCCCGCAAGCCGAAATCGCGGCCGCCAGTTGCTTGTTCAGCAATCCGGCGAACACCATTACCGCCACGTCGCGCGTCTCGCGGTCGGTCACGCGCAATCCCGCTACGAACTTGCTCTCGATCCCCATGCGCTTCAGCGTCGCCGTAAAGACCCGCCCCCCGCCATGCACGACGAGAACCTGGTGCCCCCGCTTGGCCAACGCGGCGACCTGAGCGGCCAGCGATTTCACGGTTTCCGCGTCTTCCAGCAAAGCACCCGCAAATTTGATGACAATTTTCATTGCAGCCCCGTTTGCTCCTCAATTCCCAGCAAATGATTAAAGTTCTGCACCGCCTGACCCGCCGCGCCCTTCCCAAGATTGTCGAGGCAGGAAACAACGATCAGCCGGCGCCCGCTGGCATCCAGCACGAATCCGATGTCGCAGAAGTTTGTGTGCGCCACGTGCTGCAGCTCGGGCAGACTGCCCGCTTTCCAGATGCGCACCATGGCCCGGCCGGCATAGGTCCTGCGATACAACGCCTCTACCTCTTCAGCGGTTCGCGTGTCATGCAAGGACAGGTAAATCGTCGAAAGGATTCCGCGCGCCAGAGGCAGCAGGTGCGTGGAAAAAATCAACTGCGACTCTGGCAATCCGGTGTGCTCGGTTATCTCCGGCGTGTGGCGGTGCGCAAAGAGGTTGTACGCCTTGAAATTCTGGTCCAGCTCGGAAAACTGCAGATCGCGTCTCAGCTCTTTGCCGGCGCCAGTCGCCCCGGATTTGCAGTCGCAAACCACGCAGGAGCCGTCCGCGATCCAGTCCGCCTCCGCCAGCGGCCGCACAGCCAAAATCACGCTCGTCGCGTAGCATCCCGGATTCGCAACCAGCCGCGCACCCGCGACCTGGTGGCCGTAGAGCTCCGGCAAACCGTAAACAGCCTGGCCCAGCCATTCCCCATGTGGCGTGGGCAGTTTGTACCAGCGGGCGAAGGTCTCCGCGTTGTGAAATCGGAACGCCCCGCTCAAATCCACCACGCGCATTCCCGCTTGCACCAGCCGCGGGGCCAACTCGGCCGAAGCTTCATGCGGCGTGGCCAGAAACGCCGTACCCGCTCCGCTCTCCGCGATCGCTTCGACCGACAGCGCCTTCACCGGCGCCTGTCGCCACCCGCGCAGCTGCGGAAATAACTCCGTCAGGCAATGCGCGCCCTGTGTATCGCGCACATAAAACGTCAGCTTTTCCGCCGCCGGATGGCGCAAAAGGATCTTAGCCAGCTCCAAACCCGTATATCCGGAGACACCTACTACCGCAATGGTTTTGGGATTCTTCATTCTATGATTCGCGACTGCGCAGAGGGCGGCTCAGCAATGACTCGATCTGCTGCTGCAACGACGCGCGTTGCTTCTTGCTCGGCGTGATGATCAGCACGGTATCGTCGCCAGCGATCGTTCCGGCAATCTCCGGAAATCTCGCTCCGTCCACCGCCGCTGCCAGAGGCTGCGCACCGCTCGGCGGCGTTTTCAACACCAGCAGATTCTCCGCGGGCCGAATGTCCAACAAAAACTCTCCGAGCGCCCGCGTCAGTGGCGGCATCGGAGCCGTATCTTCCGCGAGCGCGCTCGCAGGCCGGTATCCTTCGGGCGTTTTCACCAACTTCAGCTCCTGCAAATCGCGCGAGAGCGTCGCCTGCGTCACGCGCAGCCTTTGCGTAGAGAGGCGCCGCCGCAGATCTTCCTGGTTCGCGATGCGTTCTGCCGTGACCAGTCTCAGGATCTGCCCGTGCCGGAATGTCTTGGCGTTCGCCATATGCCTTCTGTATAAAAATACATTAGCGTGAATAAAAGTGTCAACCATTTTCCTGCCTGCAGTGCTTCCTCACCCCTGCTTACGCCAAGCGCACATCGTCGCGAACGCGCTGGCTTTTGCGCCTGTCCTGTTGCTACCTTTAATCTCACAACCGGACATGCCGACCTCCTGCCACATCGCAGGCTGCAAAAGTAACGCGCCCCACGCCCTCGAAGAGCAGAAGCTCTGCGTGCTGCACTACACTTTGTCTTTGGAAGCCAGCTGTTCGGAAATGCGACGCGAAACTGCGCTTGGCAACGCGCCGCACGAACGTCAGCGTGAAATCATGCGCTTCATCACCGAAAGCGGAGAAAGGCTGGCGCGCGTCGCTACCAGCGGGATGGCGCTTACCGACGATCTCAAGGCACGCATCCTCAGCACCTTTCTAACCCTGATGAATCTCCGTGAAAACCTTGACCGCGCATCGATGCGCACACCGCCCGGCCGCAGCGGGGTGAATCGCTAAACCCAGATTTTGGTCTTATAGCGGTTCTACGCGCCGATATAGCGCGCGTACAACGATCGCGCCACGGCCGGATCGGTTGAGCCCTTTAGAATCGCTCGCCCATCGCCGAACACGGTCATTTCATACGGCGGCGCGCTGAACTTCAGCAAAAAGCCGTTCTGTTTCACCGCCATCCCCGCCGCCGCAAGGTTTGATTCAAGAAGGCGCAAATCCAACGACCGCCGCCGCTCGTGAATTTGCACGGAATCGCGCCCGCACATCGTGATATGGGGCTGCGCCTCACCTTCCAGGTATGGAAATTCGCGCCGTGCACACGTCCGGCAGCTGGTATTTCGCGTCACACGGACCGATTGCATCCGTCCGCTCCAAACGTCACACGAAACGAGCCGGCCATGCATGGCCGCAAAGCGGCCGGATAACAGTTTGAGCGCTTCAGCCGCCTCGAGCGACGACACCAAGCTCACCGCGGGACCCAGGATACCCGCCGTGTCGCAGGTCTCCTCCAGCATCGACCTGTCTGTCGTTTCCATTAGGCAAGCCAGGCATGCCGTTTCACCCGGCCGGATCGCGAACGTAACTCCATAGCTTCCCACGGCAGCCGCATAAATCCATGGCCGGCCTGCCTGGACCGCATAGTCATTCACAACAAACCGCGTCTCGAAATTGTCCGTTCCGTCCAGGATCAGATCGAAGCCACGCAGCAGTTCATCCACGTTTTGTGAACTGACATCTGCCACTACGGCTTCGATCTCGATTTCTGAATTCAACGACCGCAGCTTCCGTACCGCCGCCGCAGCTTTCGGCAACGCTTCCCGCGCATCATCTTCGTCAAACAGCGCCTGCCGCTGCAGGTTCGAAGGTTCCACGAAATCGCGGTCAAGCACACAGAGCCGCCCCACTCCGGCCCGGGCCAGCAGTTGCGCTGTGGAGGCCCCGATTGCGCCACAGCCAACTATAACCGCGCTCGATCTGAGCAGCCGCCGCTGCCCGTCTTCTCCCAT
>Ga0126369_10003421_pt1 | contig 11459 bp, 11 predicted proteins | sample PanSoiMetaPlot_1_FD_109646 | JGI IMG/M metagenome (GOLD analysis project Ga0126369, IMG submission 109646) | Tropical forest soil microbial communities from Panama - MetaG Plot_1 | ecosystem: Environmental > Terrestrial > Soil > Tropical forest > Bulk soil | place: Panama | collected 2016-02-17 | reverse complement strand
CGATCTATCACGACGATTCGTTCACCTACATCCGTTGCTCCGCTCGTGAAAGACCCAGTCTCTACGAAGTAAAAGATGGGAAGGCCAATCTCATTCCCTTCCAGCTCGAAAACGGCACCTACATCGTTCCCAAAGTGGTCGAAGCGGGCTATTTGGCGCTCGGCAAAAGGAAGTCGAGCTTCGCGCGGCGGACCGCCGCCAACTGAGGGATACCATGACGTCTCCCGCGACCCTCGAAGATAAGGCGCCCAAGCCGCCAGGCCTGCTCCCGAAAAACGTGCAGTCGTGGGTGCTCGCAGGGCTAGCCGTGGTCATGGTCCTGATCATGTGGCTCACCGGAGGCAAGAAGCCACCGGCGGAGGGTCACGTCCTGCCTCCCGCACCAACGGTGCAAGCCCCCCTCGAAGTCAACGAGGCGAAGATTGTCGAACTCCAAAACCGCATTCAGGAACTGCAGCGAGAACAGATGGTGGCGCAAAACGCTCTGGTCCAGCAGAGCCACCTGTTTTCAGCCAGTGCGGAGCAGGCGCCGCCCGCTCCTGTAGGCGGACCGGGTGGCAGCATTCCCGAGCGTGCGGATGACCCCCTGGAAGAGGAACAGAAGAAGCGGAGCTATCTCTCGCGGTTCGCTTCCAACGTCGCATTGAGCTTCCGGAAGAACTCGCAACCGCCCTCTTCGCGAGAAACGGAGTCTACCTCCGCCCCTACGCCTCCCTTCGACCCGGCGGCGCAACTGGCGGAACTGCTGAAACCTTTACGGCCTTCAGCCGTTGCCGACCCGGCCCGCAAAGATCCGACGGAAAACGACCGAAAGGAGGAACCGAAAATTCCCGCAAGCAATGCGGCTGTTGTGGCGGGAAAGACCTACGTCCTTTTTGAAGGAACCGTTATCGAAACCGTCCTGCTCAATCGCCTCGACGGGCAACTCTCGGGTCCTGTCGAGTGTCTGGTGACCAATGAGGTGTTCTCCCACGATCGCCAGCATCTTCTCATTCCTGCGGGCTCCAAGGTCCTTGGCGAAGCCCGCAAGGTCGAGAGTTTCGGCCAGTCGCGCCTGGCGGTTTTCTTCCATCGCCTGGTAATGCCTGACGGGTACTCGGCAAGCCTTGATCACTTCGCCGGGCTCAACCAGGTCGGTGATGCAGGGCTGCGCGACCAGGTCAACAACCATTACCTGCGCATCTTCGGCGTTTCGCTCGCCGTTGGCGCCGTGGGCGCCGCAGCCGAAAGCGGAACCTCGGGCGCGCTCACGGCGTCCGGTTCGGACCTGTTGCGGCAGGGTTTCGCGCAAAGCACCGCGCAATCGGCCGCGCACATTCTCGACCGTTTCTTGAACGTGCTTCCGACCGTCACGATCCGCGAGGGGCACCGGATCAAAGTTTATCTGTCGGGCGACCTCGCGCTGCCCGACTACGCAAGCCACACCATGCCCTTGAATCTCTGAGGGCGGAAAGGAACTATCTGTGAGAAAAAGAATTCTTGTCTGCGTGCTCTTGGCTGGTCTCGGAGCGGCAACCGCCCGCGCCCAGTTCGGTAGTGGAATCGTCTACGACCCGACCAACTATCACAACGCACTGTTGCGCTATTACCAGTTGCAACAGCACCTGGCCGAGCTCCAGAAAAGCTACGCGCAGCTTGTTTCGCAATACAACCTGGCCGTGCAGATGGCCAAAAACCTCCCGAACATGCAGGCCCGCTACCGGGCTCAATTCTCGCGCTGGCAGAAGGTCACCGCACCCGACACCTACGCGAATACCGCTGGATGGGTTGACGGCGCAAACTCCGGTCAGCCGCAAGCCGTGCTGGCCGGCTATCACAAAGCGACAACGCAGCTGGCAGCCTATGATCCGGCGGCGCTCTCCAGCATGACCGCCGACGAGCTGGGCCGCGTGCAGTCCCAATACGCTTCGGTCGAACTGTCCGACGGCGCCAACACCAATGCACTTGCAACCATCGGCGCCATCCGCGGCAATGCCCAGGCCCTTGAGAACCAAGTCAACAACCTCGAGCAGGATTCCCTTTCGGGTGACCCCACGCTAAACGGCGAAGTGCAGGTCCTGAACAAGATCAACGCCACCAACGTTCTTACACTGCGTTCGTTGCAGGACTCGAACAAGCTGCTGGCATCCCTACTTGAGCAGCAAGTGGTTGCCTCCAAGCAGCAGCGCGAAACGACTACCAACGCCATCGATGCCGAGATCAGCCGCCGCGCAAGTCTCGGTGGAAATCTCTCCCAGCTCACCAGCACTCTCGGGAGTTCTCTTGGGAACTTCCGCATGCCGTAGCTTGTTTGTCCCTTTGTCGAAGGAGCCGAGTTCATGCATACCGATTTCCTGCAGTTCCTGTATCAGGCGATCAACGATCTCCTGACGCAGAATCTCGGCTTCTTCGACGCGATGGGGCAAAATCTGTTCCGCATGTTCGCGACCATCCTGGTCGCCTGGTACGGCGTCAAGTCCGCGCTGGGCGCTGCCGGAGGCGGGCAGTTTTTTCACCTCGAGAATTTCGCGAGCTTGCTGCTCACCATCGCCTTCGGTTTCGCCATGATCAACTACTACAGTGCCCCTATCCCGGGTATCGGCACCAGCTTCCACAACCTGATCACCGATGAAGCGCAGTTCCTCGCGAACCGCATCAATCAGGCGGAGCTGCAAACCATCATCGAGCGCGTAACCGACTTCGAGTCGCGGCTGGATGCTCCGGGCGTTACCGATCTTCTGGGAACCGCCATTTATGTCATGGTGATCGTTTTGCTCGCTGCGGCCCAAGCCGTTTCTATCGTGGTCATCGCCTACGGTTTCATCGCCACGGCCGTGTGCGTCTTGGTGGGCCCCATCTTTATACCCTTCTTCATTGTTCCCAAACTTGAATGGCTCTTCTGGGGATGGCTGCGCTGCTTCCTCCAATATGCATTCTATGAAGTGATCGCTGCGGCGGTTGTCTACATCATCGGAAATCTAATCATTGGCGTGCTGACCTTGCAAGGCGCCGGCGCCATCTCGACGCTGCAGCTCATTGGATGGTTCCCGGTCCTTTTGATTACCTTTCTCGCCTCGATCTACGTCCTGCTCAAGGTGCCGGCATTGACCAACCACATCTTCAGCGGTACCGCGGGAGGCTCGTCCGCAGGATTGATCGAAGCGCCGACCGCCGTTCTCAACCGGGTGATGTAATGGACCAGGACTCCTCGTTTCAAAACGCCAAGCGCCTCTACCTTGAATCCTATGGTGATCCCATGGTGACCAACACCTATCTCAAGATCGCTCTCGTTCTGGTCTCGCTGATCGCGGTGACGCTGGTGTTGCTGGACCTGCGGACGATTCGCACTTTTGAGAACTTCCGGCCGCTTGTGATTCGCATTGATGATCTCGGCCGGGCCGAGGCGGTCAATTATCATCACTTCGAATACAAACCCCAGGATGCCGAAGCCAAGTATTTTCTTTCGGAATTCACGAAGCTCTATTACCGCCGCAACCGCTACACCATCCAGGATGATTTCTCGAAGGCGCTCTATTTCCTTGACGGGAAGCTGGCCAACGGAATACTGGATGCCTACCGCAAGGACGATCTCGTCCGCAAGTTCCTTACGAATACGGCGGCGCCGGAGATCGATGTCGACGTCAAGAAAGTCGCGCTCGAAGAGCTCGCGACCCCTCCCTATCGGGCGCGCGTGGACTTCTATCTCGTCTACTACTCACCAGCCGACCATAGCGAGCTTAAACGCGACCTATACACGGCGAACTTTGTGTTCGTATTTCAGGCACGCGTGCCAAACGAATTGATTCCCATCAACCCGCTGGGACTCACGATCTCCTACTTTCACGAGGACCAGGCGTTCAAATGAACCTCCACTGTTTTCGCGCGAGGAACCCTCGATGGTTGCCAACGCTCTGATCGTGACCATAGCCCTGCTCCTGGCGCTCGGGTTTTGGTTGCTGGACGAATTGAAGTTTCTGATTCCGTACCGGCATGTCTTGCTCCACGAGCACGGCGCGGCGCTCCTGCTGGGGTTCGCGGTTCTGTTCACGAACGTTTTCGCCGCGGTCTACGGCGTGCAGCGCACGTTCTTCCTCAAGGACACTGGCCGCAAACTCTCGCACGTCGATGCTCAGCTGACAGCGGGTCACGCGCCACTCCCCTCGCCGACGGCCGACCGGGAGCATGCCTGATGTCGCGCGACTTCACACCGCAGGAGGCGGAAGTTCCCGGCAGGCGAGATCGCCCCCTGGAAAGAGGCCCGGTCGACCGGTCCGAACGAAGGACGGAATCGCCGGACCAAGGTTGGCATCTCGATGATCCCGGCAATCTCCCTGATCCGCAACGCGATCCGCCCATCGCGTCCCAGGAAAGTGAGCAGCGCCTATTGCTCTCTGACGGTGACCGCGACCATCGGCTTACGGCTCTGCAAATCCGCATAATGACGGATCTTGGCAAGTTCCGGGTGATTGCGCGGAATGCCCTTCTGAAATCCGTTGCGGCCATCGGCGGGAAATCACCAGTGGGCGGTGTCGAAGACCTGGTGCGGGACGGTCTTCTGCGCTCGGAAACTTTCGAGGGTCCGGAAGGCGCGCCGCGTGAGCTTCTGACGCTCACCAAACCCGGACGTCATCTGCTTCGCTTGAACCGCCTTGTCTCCGGTGAGCAAGCCATCTACTGCGGCTTCGTAAAACCGCGCGAGGCGAACCACGATGCGGACATCTATCCGCTGTTCGAGAAGGAGGCCGCGCGCATCGAAACCGCCGGCGGCCGCGTCCGTCGCGTGATCCTCGACTTCGAGCTGAGGCGCGAGGTCAATCGCGAACGGGCCAGGCTCGGCAAGGAGGCACAGCCGGAAATCGCCGCTCACTACGGCCTCACCGTCGTGTGCGACAAAATCCCACTGCCGGATTTGCAGATCGAATACGTAACCCAAGAGGGTGACCTCGCGCGCGTCAACCTGGAACTAGTGACCGAGCATTATCGCGGCCGCCATGTCGGTGAAAAAGCACGGGCTGGCTTTTCTCTGTACACCCCTCGCGGAGAGGGCAACAAGTTGCGCCGCATCCTCGACCAGCACGAACTCACGGCGGAGATTCTTTCCTTATGAACATCCGAGAGCAGGACCTCGCCGCCATTGTCGAACTTGGCTACACCCCTGAAGAGGCCTGGTTTCTCTATGTCGTGGCCACGCACTCCGGCTACTTTCAGCCTCGGCAGGTTGTCGCTGCAAACGGTCCTGCCTGCGACAAAAGCGCGCAACGGTTGACCGAGAAGCTCAAACGCCGCGGCCAGGTCGCCTGGCGCGAATACCAAGGCACGGGTGGGGTCTATCACCTGCTTTCGAAAACCATTTATAGCCGCATTGGGAAAACCGATTCGCGCAGCCGTCTGCGTCATTCGGGCGAATACATCCGCACGCGGCTTCTGCTGCTCGACTTCGTTCTAGAACACCCGCAGTATGACTACTTCGAAACAGAGACCGACAAGCTCGCCTATTTTTGCGAGAGGCGTGGCATCCCCAAGGAGATCCTGCCGGTTCGGACTTATCCTTCGGCCTCCGGCGCTCCCCCGACATGTCGCTACTTCGTTGACAAGTTTCCCCTCTTTCTGGACACCTCGTCTCCCGTGCCTGTGGTGACACTGTCTTACATCGATCCGGGGCAGGCGGGCCTTGGTGGGTTCCCGCACCACCTCCGGCGGTACCGAGAGCTGTTCTCTTGGCTGGGTGACTTTGCCTTCCTTTATGTCTCGGATTCATCGGCACACCTTTCCAGGGCCGAGAAGTGCTTTGAGTCCCTAGTGAAACGGGGCGCGCGCGACGCCGCCGCAAAGGATGTCTGTCTCTATTTCGAGCGACGCAAAGCGTGGGAACAGAAGCAATATGCGCGATTCTCGACCGAGGATTTAGAAGCGCTTCAAAATGCCAAGGAGCGATACGCCTCGACCGAACTGGAACGCCTTTACGCCTCCTGGACCTCCAGCGAGATCGACGATTCCCGGGTGCAACGAACCCTCGGGCACAAGTTTTGCTCGGTAAAGATCGAGTTCCGTACCTGGCTCGCTCGCCAAAAGAAACAGGGTTTAGCAAGGTCTTCCTGATGCGCCGGCTGCTGCATTTGAAAAATCTCTTCGCTTGCTTGCTCGCGGCGGCCACCGGGTTGTCTCTTTATTTCCGTTTCCCGTTCCCCGAGGACAACTTCTTTATGGAGCTTGTGTATCTGTGGGCCCGTCCGGTGTTCCTGGGAATGAAGTTGGCGTATGTGCTCTCTCTCTACACGACTCCTTACCTCTTTTATTCGATGGTGCTCTCGGGGATCTACGTTGCGGTCATCAAGATTTCGCCTCCCGTTCGGCCCGGCCGTTTGCCCGCTTATCCGCATCCTTGTGACCGCGAGGAGTTATCGGTCGTCATTGGCGAGATTCACAACGGCAAGGTCCCTGGTCCGGCCGAGCGGCCTACTTGGCTCGTGATCCCAGAGAAGGGCCTCTTTACGGGCATTGCCATCTTCGGCGCGGTTGGAAGCGGAAAGACAAGTTGCTGTGTCTACCCGTTTGCCGAACAGATCCTGGCTTTCCAATCTGGCGACCTGGACCGTCGCATCGGAGGCCTGGTGCTCGAAGTCAAGGGCGATTTCTGTCACCGGGTCCGCGAGATCCTCGAGCGGTATGGACGCGAAGGCGACTACGTCGAGATCAGTCTCCACTCGGAATACCGATACAATCCGCTGCACAACGATCTTGATGCCTATGCGCTCGCCTACAACATTGCGTCGCTTTTGAATAACCTGTTCGGGAAAGGCAAGGAACCCTTCTGGCAACAGGCCTACACAAATCTGGTGAAGTTCATCATCCTCCTGCACAAAGTCGCCTACGACTACGTGACCTTATTCGACGTCTATGAGTGCGCCATTGCTCCCGATGTCCTCGAACGGAAGATTCAAGACGCGGAACGGCGTTTGACCGAGACCTATTCCCTTGTCGTCATGCCCGAGGACTACCTCGCGCGGATCAAAGATCTCAAGGTCTTCGATTTCACCTATAACCAAGAGATCGGAGCCTACCGGGCGAACGATTCGCCGGGACTCCGCCGAATCCTGGAAATGAATGATGTCGCGTTCGAGTTCCTGAGCGAGAGCGCCACCGATCTGACGAATACCGAAAAACGCGAGCAACTTGATGCGGTCCGTCGCTGGTTCTTCCATGACTGGAAAAGGATCGAGCTTAAACTGCGCACTTCGATTGTCGAAGGCATCTCCGTTTTTCTCTCGCTCTTTGATGACAATCCCCTTGTGAAACGCACGTTCTGCCCACCCGCGGAATGCTACGATCCGAAGGCCAACGCCGATCATCGCTTCGGCAGACCTCTCCCCTCGTTCAGCTGGCTGCTCGAGGCGGGAGCCGTCTGCGCTCTGAATTTCCCAGTGGCCATGAATCTCGGCCTGGCCAAGGCCCTGGGCGTCATGATGAAACTTGACTTCCAGCGTGCCGTCTTGAATCGCATTCCCCTCATCGAAGCCCATCCCGAGCGGCACTTCCGCCAGGTCTTATTTCTGTGCGACGAATACCAGCACTTTGCCACCGTCGGCGAGAACGAACCGACCGGGGATGAAAAGTTCTTCAGCCTTTCGCGACAACCCCGATGCATTCCGATTATCGCCACCCAAAGCATCAGCTCCCTCAAATCCACCCTACCCGGCGACTCTTGGCGAACCCTTCTGCAGACCTTCCGAACCAAGGTCTTTCTCGCCCTCTCGGATGACTTCTCCGCCCGCACGGCGCGCGACCTATGTGGCAGGGAGGATCGCCTAAAAGTCAGCTACAACCTTTCGGAAAGCGGGCACGACGCCACCATTAGCTTGCTTAGCGGCAAGGCCATTTCCCACCGCGCAAATATCACGGCTTCAAAGAGCTACTACCCGCAATCGGACTTCCGCTTCGACGTGAAGACCTTCACCGAGCTCAAGAACGCGCAATCGGTCGTGATCGCCTATGACGGCTTCAACCCGCTGCCGCCCGCGTTTTGCTATCTGAAGCCGTACTACAACGACACCAGCAAGACCTATTTCGAACAGCTCGCGGAGGGCCTCCTCTAATGAACGGATTCGAAACCATCCTTCCCTTCCTCAAACCCATCGAACATCTTTTGCTCGACGATTCCATCAGCGAAGTCATGATCAATGGCGCCGATTCCGTGTTCATTGAGAAACAAGGCTTCCTTGAACCGGTACAAGGCGTTTCTCTCGGAGAACGCGCTCTTCTTGTGGCCGTCAGAAACATCGCACGCCGCTTGGGGGATGACGTCTCGGAATCCAAGCCCATCCTCGACTCGCGTCTGCCCGACGGCAGCCGCGTTGCCGCCGTGATTCCTCCGTGCAGCCTCCGCGGTGTCACCTTGACCATCCGCAAGTTCAATCCCCGGCACTTCGCGATGGACGACTTGGTTGCCGCCGGAACGCTCAATCGCCAAACCGCCAACCAGCTCGAGGATTCCGTCCTCCGACGCAAGTCGATTCTAGTGTGCGGCGGAACGGGGGCCGGCAAGACAAGTCTATTGAACGCCATGGCCCGGCTCATCCCCGAGGACGAGCGCCTCCTGCTCATTGAAGAAACCGCCGAGATCCAGGTCGAGCACCCGAACCTTGTCCGGTTTGAGGCCCGCACGGCCCAAAACGGTGCTCCCGCGGTTACCATCCGCGATCTGCTTAAGGCCGCGCTCCGTCATCGCCCGGACCGCATTCTGCTCGGGGAGATTCGCGGCGGCGAAGCCTTCGAGCTGTTGCAACTTCTCAATACCGGGCATGCAGGAACCATTTCCACCCTTCACGCAAACTCGGCCCGCCAGGGCTTGTCCCGCTTCACAAGCTGTGTTTTGCAGAGCGGTGTCGAGCTACCTTACCGATCCATTAAGAGCGCCATCGCCGATTCGGTTGAGATCGTGGTTCAGGTCGAACGCAGGCCCGGCCGCCGGTTTGTTTCCGAAGTCATCGAGATCGCAGGCTACGATCCGGATGGCGATCGCTTCGACTTCCGCCCGATCTATCGAAAGGAGGAAGCCCCCAATGACCGAGACAAAACCTGAACGCGGGGAGACGCTGTCGACCGTGCGGTATATCCATTGGTTATTTAAGCCGTCGGACAAGGTGGCCATTCTGGTTCGCAATTGCGAGCGCGGCGAAACGGCGCAACGAATCACGACTGCTGCGAGAGTGGTCGAAGAGTCCTTCCAATACTGGATGCGCTTCAAAAATGAAAAGCATTCCGCCGATGTCTACATCAGCATGAATCCCCTGAAGCACGAGGCACGATCGCGCAAGAAAGAGGATATTCAATCGATCCGGCATCTCTACCTGGACCTCGACCAGGAAGCGCCGAGATTGCTCGCAGCGATCGAGCAGTCGGGTCTTGTTCCCTCCCCGAACGTGGTCATCGCGACCTCGCCCGGCAAACTCCAAGTGGTATGGCGCGCCGAAGGGTTCGCGCAGGATCAGGGCGAGGCTATGCTGCGGGCGCTGGCGCGAAAATTCGGTGCCGATCCGGCGGCCACCGACGCAACCCGCGTCCTGCGCCTTCCCGGGTTCGTGAACCGAAAATATGAGCCGGAGTTCACAGTGACCGCCAAAGTGCTCTCCGATCGCACGCACACACCCCCTGACTTCCAGCTGAGAACCGATTCTTCCGACCTCGACCGCAGGTTTCTGCCGACGTCCTCTGCGCCGGCAAGCTCCTGCCTACGGCGGCCCTTGAGCCAGTCGGAACATGACTGGGCGTATGCTAAACGCTCGCTCGCGAAAGGCGCTCCGGCCGAACAAGTCATTCGACAAATCGCCGCCTTCCGAGCGTCCGACAAGCGCAACCCGCAAGACTATGCCACACGGACGGTCAACAAGGCCGAAGCCCAACTGCGGAGCCGCCGCCACCCTTCGGAGGAAGACCGAGACTAACCGCTCCATCACAAGCGCGAGGCACGAGGCGGATAATTCGAGTCAACACGGTACTGATATCGAAGGTAAGCACTTTAGTTCGGAGCTGATGGTGTCGGTGGGCAGGTCACGATCCGCGTTCCGTACATTTGGTTGTCTCGGCCGGTCACCAATGCCACGATTGCTCTCGCAATTGTCTCGCCGCCGATCGACGAAGGTTCGATGGGGTTCGCGTAGTCTGCGGGTGCCGCACAGATTGAGCGCAAGTCAATCACCGGGAGGCCCCGCTCAATAGCAACTCGTATGATTACGTCGTTGAAAATCGCGAGAGCCAATGAAGCAATTCTCTGATACGACTTATCGGGAAAGCATCCGTTATAAATCGTGCAGACACCAAGAGGCAGGCCCGGTCGCAGACACGCAGCCACTGCGGAACGGTATGCAGAGTCGAATGCGTCGGAGATGTCTGCCAGAGAATCGAGCCCTTTTGACGTGGGCTCGTTCGTCATTCCAAAAAATGAAATACCAAGCCTTGATGCTTCCGTGAGTGCGTTGTTTCCCCCGACACTGAGTACCAGGTGAGTGGACGTCTTCGGCAAACGCTGCATCTGGTCAGGAATGTTTACCGTGGTAGACCCATCGACGGCGAGTAGCGATGCATCCCATCCCGACGGCAGCAAGTTGCGAACCTGCCAGACAACGCTTGGCCCCCCACCCGTATATTGAGCGTTGTCGAAAATAGAATCGCCCAACAAAACCAGATGTGGCATGGTCGCCATTCTACAATCAACTGTCGGCAGGTTGCGTATCGGAATATCGGTACGGCTGCCCACCTTGCCGATCCGTGTGTTAACCAGGACGCCTCTAAAAAATGAAGAATGTCAGCAGACCCAATCACTGCCAATTCGGAAACGCCCCACAACCGGAGAATACGACGCTCTTCGGCTCGGCCAAATGCTGCCGAGATATCGTTCCCTAGACCTGCCAATGACTCCGGTTGTCCTAGGTCCCGTGTCGGCGAATCAGCCTCCGGTTTCAGTCTTTCGCTGTGGCCTTGGTCGGCTCATTCTTGGCCGGGCCCGTCGCGGGGGTACGTACGTGTTCTGGACGAAAGCCAACGGCAATCAACCGAGCGGGAATTCGCCGCAGCGCGGGCCACCGGCGCAGCATCCTTAACACCCAAGGAAGTTGCAGCGGCTGCTGGCTGCTTAGCACTTTGCGTATCGCATTATTCTGCAGCGCAACCTGCATTTGCTGCGTCGCGTTTGTCGGAAACGTCCTTCGCCGTTGCACTGCCAATAGCTCCTCGAGTGACGGTGCACCGCGCCGCAGTGCTTCGCCTAAAAGGTTCGCCGTCGCCACCGCGTCCTGGATCGCTAGGTTGATCCCGACTCCGCCGATCGGAGACATGGCGTGCGCCGCGTCTCCAATGCAAAGTAGCCCAGGAACGGCCCATTCTTGCAGCCGATCCACGGCCACCGTCAGCAAACTCACCTTGCTCCAATCGCTTAGTTCAGAAACCCGGTCACTTAGGAACGGCTCCAGACCGGCGATCTCTTG
>Ga0126369_10003420_pt1 | contig 11459 bp, 11 predicted proteins | sample PanSoiMetaPlot_1_FD_109646 | JGI IMG/M metagenome (GOLD analysis project Ga0126369, IMG submission 109646) | Tropical forest soil microbial communities from Panama - MetaG Plot_1 | ecosystem: Environmental > Terrestrial > Soil > Tropical forest > Bulk soil | place: Panama | collected 2016-02-17 | reverse complement strand
CGACGTCGAGCTCGTCCATTTCGAGCAGGATCCCAACAACGCCAAGATCCTCGACAACATCTTCCGTCTTGTTCACACGATCAAAGGGACCTGCGGGTTCCTGGGACTGCCTCGGCTCGAAGCGCTCGCGCACGCCGCTGAAACTTTGATGGGCAAGTTCCGCGACGGCATGCCGGTGACCGGCGAGGCCGTCACCCTCATTCTTTCTACGATCGATCGGATCAAGGAAATTCTCGACGAGCTCGAGGCCAAACAACAGGAACCCGAGGGTCAGGATCGCGACCTGATCAGCCAGCTCGAGCGTATGGTTGTCGACGGGCCTGCTGCCGCAAACCCGGCAGTGCCCGCGGCCCCGACGCAGGCAGTTGGAACACTCGTGCACCAGGTTCTCGAACGGCCGCTGCGCGTCGGCGAGGTTCCGCTCGATGAACTCGAGCGCGCTTTCCGTGAGACCGCTCCGGAGATCGCGCCTGTCGAGACGCAAGCGAAGCCTGCTCCGGCGGCGCCGGCTCCGGCCAAGTCCGCCGCCACGAAGTCAGCCCCCGCGAAGCCCGCGCGCGAGCCGAACCGCGCTGAGAAGGACGAGGACGGGGAAAAGGGCGACGCCAAGGTCGCCAATCAATCGATCCGAGTGAATGTCGAGACGCTCGAACACCTGATGACGATGGTGTCCGAGCTCGTTCTGACGCGCAATCAGCTGCTGGAAATCGTGCGTCGGCACGAAGATTCCGAGTTTAAGGTGCCGCTACAGCGGCTCTCCAATGTCACCGCCGAGCTGCAGGAGGGCGTCATGAAGACGCGCATGCAGCCGATCGGGAACGCCTGGCAGAAGCTGCCGCGCGTGGTGCGTGATCTCTCCACCGAACTTAGCAAGCAGATCGAGCTTGAGATGCACGGCGCCGAGACCGAACTCGATCGCCAGGTTCTCGACCTCATCAAAGACCCTCTCACGCACATGGTTCGCAACTCGGCGGATCACGGCTTGGAGACGACGGAAGAACGCCGCACCCTCGGCAAGCCGGAAAAGGGCACGATCCGCCTGTCCGCCTATCACGAAGGTGGTCACATCATCATCGAGATCGCCGATGACGGGCGTGGGCTCAACACCGAGCGGATCAAGGCCAAGGCAGTGGCCAATGGCCTCGCCTCCGAAGCCGAAGTCGAGAAGATGACCGAGGCGCAGATCCACAAGTTCATATTTGCGCCGGGATTCTCGACCGCCGCCAAGGTGACCAGCGTGTCGGGGCGCGGCGTCGGCATGGACGTGGTGCGCACCAACATCGACCTCATAGGAGGCACGGTCGACGTCAAGTCGGTGCCCGGACAGGGTTCCAGCTTCGTCATCAAGATTCCGCTCACGCTCGCCATCGTCTCGACGCTGATCGTAGAGTCGGCAGGCGATCGCTTCGCCATTCCGCAGCTGTCGGTAATCGAGCTGGTGCGTGCGCAGACCAATTCGGAGCATCGCATCGAGCGCATCAAGGACACGCCGGTGCTGCGCTTGCGCAACAAGCTGCTCCCACTCATCCATCTCAAGAAGCTGCTCAAGATCGATGAAGGGGTCGAAAGCGATCCGGAGAATGGCTTCATCGTGGTGACACAAGTCGGCAGCCAGACGTTCGGAATCGTCGTCGACTGCGTGTTCCACACGGAAGAAATCGTCGTGAAGCCAATGTCGACCAAGCTTCGACACATCGCAATGTTCTCCGGCAACACGATTCTCGGCGACGGCTCGGTGATCATGATCATTGATCCCAACGGGATTGCCCAGTCGGTCGGATCGTCGGCGTCGACTCAGCATGCTGCCGAGGAGGATGCCGAGGCCCAGCATCGGGCCAGGGAAAACACCATCTCTCTACTGGTCTTTCGCGCCGGCTCGCCGGAGCCGAAGGCGGTATCGCTCTCGCTCGTCACGCGGCTCGAGGAAGTGGATGCGAAGAAGATCGAGCTCTCGAACGGCCGGCACATGGTGCAATACCGCGGACAGCTCATGCCGCTCGTCCAGGTCAACGCGCAGGCGCAAGTTCGCACCGATGGAGCGCAGCCATTGCTGGTGTTCTCGGACGCCGGCCGCTCGATGGGGCTCGTGGTCGACGAGATCGTCGACATCGTCGAAGACAGGCTCAACATCGAGGTGTCGAGCGACTTGCCCGGCGTTCTCGGCTCCGCGGTGGTCAAGGGCCAGGCGACCGAAATCCTCGACGTCGGCCACTATCTGCCGCTCGCCTTTGAAGACTGGCTGCAGCGCAAGGAAACGACGAACGAGGCTTCGGCGCGGACGCTGCTTTTCGTCGATGATTCCGCGTTCTTCCGCAACATGCTGACCCCGGTGTTGAAGGCGGCGGGATACGAGGTCACCGCGGTGGCCGGGGCGGACGACGCACTTTCGTTGATCAAGAACGGCCAGCGTGTCGACATCGTCGTCACCGACATCGAGATGCCGGGCATGGACGGTTTCGCGTTCGCCGAGGCGATGCGCAGCGATCCGCGCACCTCGCAGGTGCCCATCATTGCTCTGTCCTCGATGGCTTCGCCGGAGGCGATCGAGCGTGGGCGCAAAGTCGGCTTCTACGACTACGTGGCCAAGTTCGACCGGCCAGGTCTGATCGCGGCGCTCAAGGAGCAATCGGCTGCGATGAACGAAGCCGCGTGAGGAGACTGACATGAGCACGAGCAGCGAAGCCAGCGATCAAGCGCTGACGGAGTACGTCACGGTCATGATCGGCGACCAGCTCTTCGGGCTTCCGATATCCCGCGTCCAAGACGTGTTCATGCTCGATCGCATGACACGAGTACCGTTGTCCTCGCCCGAGATCGCGGGCGTGCTCAATCTGCGAGGCCGCATCGTCACGGCGATCGACATGCGCAGGCGATTGGGACTGCCGAAGCGCGAGGACGGCCGCAAGCCCATGGCGGTCGGAATCGAGTTCAAGGGCGAGTCATACGGCCTCTTGATCGACACCGTCGGCGAGGTCTTGAAGCTCGACGACAACATGCGCGAGTCCAATCCGGTCAACCTCGACGTCCGTCTTGCACGCGTCTCGGCTGGTGTTCATCGTCTCGATGGACAGCTTCTCGTTGTTCTCGACGTTGATCGGGTTCTCGATATGAGCAGCGAAGCACTGGCCGCATGACAGGGCGGAGTCGGCGCAGTAGGTCCGCAGTGAGAGGAGTGAGGTCGCGATGAAAAGCTGTTTGGTCGTCGATGACTCCAGTGTCATCCGCAAGGTCGCTCGACGTATTCTCGAGGGGCTCGATTTCGAGATCACCGAAGCGGAAGACGGAGAACAGGCGCTTGATGCCTGCCAGCGCAGCCTTCCCGACGCCGTCCTGCTCGATTGGAACATGCCGAAGATGGATGGATACGAATTCTTGCGCGCGCTGAGGCGTCTACCGGGTGGTGACAAGCCGAAGGTCGTATTCTGCACCACCGAAAACGATGTCGCCCACATCGCTCGCGCGCTCCATGCCGGTGCCAACGAGTACATCATGAAGCCGTTCGACAAGGAAATCGTCGAGGCGAAGTTCCAAGAGGTGGGCCTGATCTAACCGGTCTGTCCCGTCCGCGTCAGTCTACAGCGTTCCGAGTACCTGTTTCATGAGTGTTGCCCTCTCAGCCACACCGCCCACCGCCGCCACGCCGCGCGAGCCCATTCGCGTTATGGTGGTCGATGACTCCGTCGTCGTCCGCGGTTTGGTCTCGAGCTGGATCTCCGAGGAGCCGGGGCTCGAGGTGGTCGCCTCATTGCGGACCGGGCGCGAGGCGGTTGATCAGCTCGAGCGAGCCAATCCCGATGTGGTGATTCTCGACGTCGAGATGCCGGATCTCGACGGCATTTCAGCATTGCCCTTGTTGTTAGAAAAGAAGCGCGACCTTGTCGTGATCATGGCTTCGACCTTGACCCGGCGGAACGCCGAGGTCAGCTTGAAGGCGCTCTCGCTTGGCGCAGCCGACTACATTCCGAAGCCGGAAACGAGCCGCGGGGTAACGACCTCGACCGAATTCCGTCGCGACGTGGTGGAGAAGATCCGCCAGCTCGGGGCGCGTCGCAAGCGCATTGCGGATCCGCGTGCACGGACGCCGGGACCGGTATCGCGCCCCTTCGAGGCGCGCGTCGGCGTGCGCGGACCAGCAGCCACCCCAGCCCATGCCGGACATCCGATCAGGCTGCGCCCGTTCGCACCGACGCCGCCGCGCGTGCTCTTGATCGGATCCTCGACCGGCGGGCCGCAGGCATTGACCAATGTCGTCTCTCACCTGGCGAGCGTGATCGATCGCGCGCCGGTCCTGATCACGCAGCACATGCCGCCAACCTTCACGACCATCCTTGCCGAGCATCTGACGCGAGCGAGCGGCCGGCCCGCGCGCGAAGGCCACGAGGGCGAGCCGATCACCCCCGGTCACGTCTATCTCGCGCCCGGCGGACGCCACATGCAGGTCGCGCGCCAGAATGGGCAGCCGGTGATTGCGCTCGATGACGGTCCACTCGTCAATTTCTGTCGGCCTGCAGTCGACCCGCTCTTTTCGTCCGCCTCGAAGATGTGGGGCCCTGCCATCTTGGCGCTGATCCTGACCGGAATGGGCTCGGACGGCACTAAGGGTGCCGGGGAGATCGTGGCGGCGGGCGGCAGCGTCGTCGCGCAGGACGAGGCCACCAGTGTCGTGTGGGGAATGCCCGGCGCCGCCGCCAATGCCGGTGTTTGCTCGGCCGTTTTGCCGCTTGATCAGATTGCCGCCAAAGTCGCGCGTTTGTTCGCAGGAGAGCGTCCGTGACCCCTATTGAGTATGATTATCTGCGGAAGCTCCTGAAAGAGCGATCTGGTCTCGTACTCTCCTCCGACAAGCAATATCTGGTCGAGAGCCGATTGCTTCCGATCGCGCGCAAGACCGGGCTCGCCGGGCTCGGCGAGTTGGTCCAGAAGCTCAAGACGCCCGGCGCCGAGCCGTTGGTCGTCGAAGTCGTCGAAGCGATGACGACGAACGAGTCGTTCTTCTTTCGTGACAAGATACCGTTCGACCACTTTCGCGAGGCGATCATGCCGTCGTTGCTGACGGCGCGCGCAAGCCAGCGGCGCATCAGGATTTGGTGCGCGGCCGCCTCGACCGGCCAGGAGCCCTATTCGCTCGCCATGTGCCTCAAGGAGATGGCGGCGCAAATCGCGGGATGGCGCGTGGAGATCGTCGCCACCGATCTGTCGACCGAGGTGCTGGAAAAGGCTAAGGCCGGCGTCTACAGCCAATTCGAGGTGCAACGTGGGCTGCCGATCCAATTGCTGGTGAAGTACTTCACGCAGATCGGCGAGACTTGGCAAATCGCTCCCGAAATTCGCAGCATGGTGCAATATCGCGCGTTCAATCTGCTGTCCGAGTTCAACCAGCTCGGCACGTTCGACGCGGTTTATTGCCGCAACGTGCTGATCTATTTCGATCAGCAAACGAAGATCGACGTGCTCGATCGCATCGCGCGGATCACTGAAGCGGACGGCTATCTCGTGCTCGGCGCTGCCGAGACGGTGGTCGGGCTGACCGAGACGTTCAAGCCGATCCCGGAACGGCGCGGCCTGTATTCGCCGAACAAGGCCGCGATCGCGACGGCAAAATCCGCGGCGCCGCGGCTGGCGGTGGTCGGCGCGCGCTGATCCGGCGAGGCCATCTTCACTCGCTTTGATTGAGGCGCAATCGCGAGGCGATTGCGCCGGTCATGCGACGTCAATGCCCATACCGAGTAACGATACTCGTCGCGGCCAATACGTGTCCCGTGAGCGCCGCGCCGAGCTCGTCGCGCGTCATGTCCGGCTTTAGCGTTCCCGCCTCCATGTCCGTCGCCACCAGCGTGATGACATAGGGGTGCGGCTTGTCGCCCATGGGCGGGCAGGGGCCGAAATAAGTCAGCAGGCCCGGAGTGTTCTTGCCACCCTTGAATTCGGTCGAGGGCTTGCTCGCTTCGCCTTCCCCAAGCGACGTCTTGCTCGCCGGAATGTCGTAGGCCACCCAGTGGACGACGCCCAAGCCGCCCCGCCCCACCGGATCGAACATGATGATGGCGAAGCTCTTGGTGTTTGCCGGGGGATTGGCCCAGGCGAGCGGCGGAGAAACGTTCTCTCCGTCGCAGTTCTTGTTCTGCGGGTTGTTGCCGGCATTCTTCTTCGCCAGCATTCCGCCGTCCTGCACCGCCTTGGAGGTGATGTCGAAGGTGGCGGCATGGCTTGGCATGGCGAGCAAGGCCGAGGCCGCGGTCACGCAACCGGCGAGCGTCAGGCCGGAGCGGCAAAAGCTCCTTTTAGCCAAGAGTCTCATGGTCAATCTCCGTCTTTGGTCATCAGACGCATCATGGCGGCTGCAGCGAGCGAGAACCGCTCGCTAGACGTGCCCTGATATCGTTGGTCAGAACTCACTGTCCCCGCGGATCGTTCCGCTGGAGAACACCGCATGCGCGCCGCTATTCCGGGCGCCGTTGTCGACATGACAGTTCACTTCATCATCTCGTCCGTCGGCATGATGCCCCAATAATTCGACGCGTTGGGATCCTTCGGCCACACCTTCGACATCTGTGGTTGGTCCCGGTGCCAGGGACGCGGCTCATAATAGCCGAGCTCCTCGTTCACGCGGTCGAGCTCGGCGAACAGTTCCGTAATGAGGCCGTTGGGGCTGCGATGATAGGCGAAGAGATTGTGTCCGATCCCATGGCGCCCCGGGCCCCACAGCAACTTGTAGCCGTTCAGGCTGAGGTAATCGCAAGCACTCTGCAAGTGTGACCAGTCGCGCAGCTCGAAGGCCGTATGGAAATGACGGTTTGAGCCGGTGTTCATGAAGTTGAGCGTATGGTGGTCCGGGCCACACCGCAGGAACGAGAAGAAGTCAGCCATCCAGTCGGAAACTCGGAAGCCGAGCACGTCGCAATAGAACTTGGTCACGGTCTGAACGTCGGTCGTGTGGAAGGCCACGTGCCCGAGCTTGTGCGGCACGATGCCCTTGCTCGCGAATTTCTGCTTGGAGAATTCGCCGCGCTTGAACACTTCCACCACTGTGCCCTTGGGGTCCTCGAACGACAACTGATCGGAGACCGACGGCTCCGGGTCTTTCTTGCGGACGGTCTTGATCCCGTGTCCCTGCGTCTGCTTCTCGAACGCATCGAGATCGTCATCGATGCCCAGCTGGAAACCGAGGCGCACGCATTTTGGCTCGGCGCCCTTGCGCAGGACCACGGAGTGATGATCGACCGTGTTGGCGAGGTAGGCTGCGTCCTTGTCCTTGCCGGTGACGGTAAGACCGAGGATCTCGGTGTAGTACTCGACTTGGCGGTCGAGATCGGGTGTCTCGTAGGTCGCGTGCGAGATCTTGTGGACGCGGATCATGCGGTTCCTCCTGACATTCCATGGGCTCTCGACTAAGCTTTTCGTGGCGGCAGCGATCCCAGAACATCGACCATCTTGGCCACGTCGTACTCGGCAAACCCCATGTCGATGAAGCGCTGGAACAGCTCGGCGGCGCGGTCGAGCATCGGCGTCGCGCGCCCGACGCTGGTAGCGAGGTCGTGGATCATATCGAAATAGTGGATGAGCGATGGCGCCGTCCCTTGCGGTGGCGAGAAGCGGCTCTGCGCCATCCAAGGAGCGCGGATGCCGAATTGCGTCGTGCCGCCGCTGCCGGTGGCGATCGCCTTGATCATCAAATCGACATCGACGCCGACCTTGAGACCGATGGCCATGACTTCCGCCGTCGTTGCGATGTTCACGGCGACGAGGAGATTGTTGAGCAGCTTGACTTTGCTGGCGGCGCCGAACGGTCCGAAATAGATGCAGGAATCTGCAAAGCCGCCGACGACGCGCTCGGCCTTTCGGCATGCGTTCTGGTCACCGGCGAGATAAACGACACCCTTGCGCTGCGCGACCATGCCCGGCGTGCCACTCATTTCTCCGTCGACGAAGACGGCGCCCTTGGCGGCAAGCGGTGCGACGTGGCGTTCCTTGAGCGTGACAGGATGTGATCCGAGCTCGACGATGACCTGTCCGGGGCGTGCCGATCGGACGAGGCCCTGCGGGCCCTCGATCACCTCCTCCAGTGCTTCGGACGACGGCATGCAGCAGAACACGACATCGGTTTGTGCGCCGATGTCCGCCGGTGAGCGCGCGGCTGTCCCGCCGATCTTCTCGAAGTCCGCCATCGAGCTGCGGCGGTAGCCGAGCACGCGGTAACCGCTCTTGATCAGATTTTCCGCGATCGGCAGTCCAATCTTGCCGACACCGACGACACCGATGGTCTCCATCTCACTCCCCTGATTGGTTCGCTGCTTATTCTGCAGCTTGCTGATATTGCCGAATTGAACTTACGCCACCTCGACCGTCTGGTCGGATAGATTGACGGTGAGCCCGAGCGAGCCCTCATTGAGCGTCCACTCGCGGATCGCGAACGTCCGCAGGCCATTGACGACGAATGGATCCCGCGACGCGATCGTACGCGCTTTTTCGAGGCTCGTGGTGCGCAGGATCGTCATCCCATCACCAGGCGTGCCCCCTTCGGAGGCTGAAAACGGCCCCGATGCGAACAGCACACCTTTCTTCTCGAGCGCGATCATGTATTCGAGGTGACTGGCGAGATGCGGCTTCAAATTGCTGCCGCGTTTCGCGGTCGAAAGAACAACGAAAAGCTTCTTGCGCAACATCCGTTCGGAGAGGCGCCGTATATCGTCCTCGGTCGACGGCTTTGCGCCAGCTTCGCCGGTCTTGCTACGCCCACCCGCCATTCCGCCGCTCCTGCCCTCTCATCCTTGTTTGGCGCGTCGGACGCACCGAAACCTCGCCGACCATCATACGCACCGTGCGACCCATGGCCAACAGTCCGATTATGCGCAATAATTTGCGCAACAAAACTCTTTGCGGTCGGGGAACGACATGGAGCGAACGTCATGGAGCGAGGCGCTCGCTTTGCGGTAGCGATAGGCTGTTTCGTCGTCGGCTTTGCTTTCCCCCTCGGCCACGGCCTTCGCCTTGCTCATGGTGAAACCTATCCGACCAAACCCATCACCATGGTGGTGCCGGCCGCGCCTGGAGGGGTCACCGATATCGTCGCCCGCACTGTCGGCCAGAAGCTCGCGGAGGCTTGGGGACAGCAGATCATCGTCGAGAACAAGCCGGGTGCGACCAATCAAATCGCGGCGGAATACGTCGCGGGCTCGGCGCCGGACGGCTACACGCTCCTCGTGAGTCCGGAAGCGACCTTCGTCATCAATCCCAGTCTGTTCGAGAAGCTGCGCTACGACGCGGAGAGGGACTTCGTCCCGGTCTGCGGTCTCGTCAGTATCCAGCAGGCGTTGATCGTCAATCCAAGCTTGCCCGTGCAGAGCGTGAAGGACTTCATCGCGCTGGCGAAGCGCAAGCCGGGGGAAATCAACTACGGAACGTTCGGTGCCGGCTCGACCGGTCATCTGAACATGGAATTGCTTGAAAGTATGGCGGGGATCAAGCTAACTGCGGTGCACTATAAGGGTGCGACGCCGGCGCTCACCGATGTCATGGCCGGGCACATCGAGGCGATGTTCATCAGTCTTGGAAGCGCGGTCGAGCCGGCCAAAGCCGGCAAGGTTCGGTTGCTGGCGACCGGCGGCGCGCAACGCCTCGCGCAATTGCCCGACGTGCCGACGGTCGACGAGAGTGGATTGGCCGGTTTCGAAGCGGTATCGTGGTTCGGCCTGTTTGCGCCGAAGGGGACGCCGAACGATGTCGTCGCCAAACTCAATCGCGAGGTGAACAGGATTCTCAGCGATCCCGACTTTCACCGTGGGTTTCTCGATCGCCAGTTCTTTCGGCCCATGATGGGGAGGCCAGAGGAATTCGCAGACTTCATCAAGCGTGACGCGCGCAAATGGTCGGACGTGCTGCGTGTGGCGGGTGTGAAGATCGATCAATAGGGCGCCGCCGATCCGCGCTGCCGACGGGACGAACGGGATCTACTGCCGATAGCTGGGATAGCCGGAATTCTTCTGCTCCGCGTCGAGCAGACGCAACATCGCCGGCCATTCCAAAATGCCGTAGGGTCGACGCGCGCCGGGTTGATAGAGATGCGCGGTGTGTTGCAGCACATTGTCTCCCGGCATCGAGAGCTCCGTGCGCGCCGCCATCGCATCGACCTGCGACCGGCATGACAGCTCGAGCTGATACATCGTATTGAACGCCTGCTGAATGGTCGCCCCACAGGTCAATAGACCATGATTGCGCATGATCATCGCGTCGTGCGGACCGAGATCCCGCACCAGGCGCTCGCGCTCGTCGAGCTCGATCGCCGGCCCCTCGTAGTCGTGGTAACCAATGTGTCCAACGAAGCGGATCGACGTCTGCGACATCGGCAGCAGACCGCACGTCATCGCCGCAACGGCCATGCCGGCGCGGGTATGGGTGTGAATGATGCAGGTCACGTCCGGCCGCGCTTTGTGGATGGCGCCGTGAATGACGTAGCCGGATTTGTTGATGCCGTAGTCCGTCTCGGGCTTCCAGATGATGTCCCCATCGACGTCGATCTTGACCAGGCTCGACGCGGTGATCTCCTTGTAGAGCAGTCCATAAAGATTGATGAGCAAATGATCGTCGGTGCCGGGGATGCGTGATGTAATGTGATTGTAAATCAGGTCGGTCATGCCGTAGGCGTCGACGAGGCGATAGCAGGCAGCGAGGTCGAGGCGTGTCTGCCATTCCTCGGGGCTGACCTCGTCGCGAATGCACTTGAAGTCCGTGTCGTAACGCATGCGGCCTCCCGCGATCGAATACGCCTTTCGGTTTTTCCTTTTGGTGCTCGCCGAAAGCATATCGGAAAAGCAAAGCCAACACGACGCAAAACGTGCTGCCGCGATACCGATAGGATCGTACTTCCCGGAAGTGGCCCACGACCAGGCGCTAATTTCACGGGACGAAACCCGAGTTCGCCCGCGTCTCTGATGCCAATATGCGCCCGCCGCGTTAGAATTCCCGCAATGAAGCGTCCAAGAAACCCACGTCCATGCCATGTTGCCAAGAGTTCAGTGCGAGGTGACCCAAGGTGAAATCAAAGAAGAAACCTGCAGCCAAAGAGATGCTCCCAAGTGATCTGGCCAAATTTCGCGACACCTACGTCGCGCTGTTCGGAATGCTGCCGCAATTGCCCGCGGCGCGCTTTGAATTCTCCGGCGAGGTCAATCCGGAATTCCTGCGCCTCTCCGAGCAGTTGCGCGCGCACGCGTTCTATTCCGACGTGTTCGACGTGAAGACGACGCAGCTGATCCTGTTCGGCATGTTGCTGGTCGAACAAAATCCGGCCGCGCAGATGCACGCGATCGCCGCGCGCCGTGCGGGCGCGAGCTGGAAGGAGCTGCACAAGGTGATCGAGCTCGCCGCAGCTACCGGTTCACTGGGGCCCGCGAACCGCGGCGGCGCCATACTCAAAGACGTGCGCGACAAGGAGAGCGAGACTTGAACGTCTAGCAAATCAT
>Ga0126369_10003417_pt1 | contig 11471 bp, 21 predicted proteins | sample PanSoiMetaPlot_1_FD_109646 | JGI IMG/M metagenome (GOLD analysis project Ga0126369, IMG submission 109646) | Tropical forest soil microbial communities from Panama - MetaG Plot_1 | ecosystem: Environmental > Terrestrial > Soil > Tropical forest > Bulk soil | place: Panama | collected 2016-02-17 | reverse complement strand
GGTGCTCTACTTGGAGCTGCAGCGCCGGCGCTGACGCTGCTGTTCTGGGCCGTACTCGTGCTGCTCGCTGTCTGGTGGTTCCTGCCCCTGTCAAATTGACATGCTGACCTATTGCAACTTCGGACAGGGCTATTTGACCGAGGCCGCCGCGCTCGGGCTCGACGGGATTCGTCTCGACGTTCCACCCGATGGCCCGCTCGAGGCGTTCGTGCAACCGTTCGCCGGCCAATCGCTCGCCGCCGACTTCCTCCTGCACGATCCCGATCGCCTGGCGCCGCTGCTCGAGGCGATCACGAACGTCGGCTTGCCGGAAGAGCAGACCGCGATCGAGGTCTACAACGAGCCGCCGATCAAAGACCCGGTCAACGAGGAGGAATACGTCGACGGCGTCCTCGACGTGTGGGAGGACTGCCAGCGCCGCAACTATCAGGGTCGCGTGATCGCCGGCGCGCAGATGAACCTGTCGATGCCCTCAATGCGGTGGTACGCGAAGACGGTGCCCGAACTGCCCGCCGAGATCACCGTCGCCTGGCACGACTATCCGTACGGGCTGCAGTCCACCGATCTCGCGTGGCCGCCCTCAACCTGGGCCCGCGATCCGCATCAGGACGCGATCGATCGCCTGCGCGAGATCACGCGCGATCGGCCGCTCGTGTGCTCTGAGTTCGGCCGACATCGCGCGATCGAGATCCGCGGCGCGCATCATGGCGGCGTCGAAGAGCGCGTGCAGGAGCTCTGGATCTACTGGCTGTACATGGAACGGCTGCGCCTCTTCGCGGCCAACGATGTCGTCTTTACCGCGCTCTATCAGTGGCAGGACGATCCCGATCAGCCGAACACCTCTGAAGGCCTGTACGGGTTGCACGCGGTGAATGCCGATCGGTCGCTCGGTCCGGCGAAGAAGCAGGCTGAAGCCGTCGCCGACTGGCACCGCAACCATCTGCAATGGATTGAATCATGAGACTGCTCGTGCTGCTCCTGCTCCTCGCCAGCCAGCTTCCTTCGCCGCAGGCGCCGCAAGTGCCGGCGGCCCCGACGGCGCCCCGCATTCTCCCCGCGGAACGCGAAGCCGTGCAGCCGCCACCGGTCACTTCGCCGCCGGCCGATCAACTCCCGCGCCCGACGCCGCGGCAAGGCGTTCCGACGGCGGCGGCTGTGGCGACGGTCACCATGTTCTGGGATCAGAGTGCGCCCACGCTGAGCACGATTACCGGCAGCTATCTCTACGCCTACTACATCGATTGCAATCAATCGACTGGGCAGTGCGCGTCGCAGGCGATCCCGATCACCGCGACCTGTGCGGACAAGACGCCGCCCGTGATGGCGCTGTTCGGATGCAATGGCCAGATGACCTCGCTCATCAACGGCACGCATACCTACACGCTCGAGGTCCAGTGCGCGAGCTGTGCGGACCCGAAGAATGTGCGCTCGAATGCGGTGAGCTACACCTATGCGGGCAGCAGCTCGGTCGCCGGACCGTCCACGATCGCGATTGAAAGCGGCAGCGGCACGACCATTCCGCCAGCGACCGGGATTGTCGACAGCAAGGGCGCGACGTGGACGCAAGGTTCGGCGGTGCCGGCGTCATGCCCAGCGGGCGTCACCGGCCATCCGGCGAGTGATTGTCTCGACCAGCTCCGGAACGGGGCGAAGATCTCGCTCGGATCGCAGATCTACTACAAAAATCGGGTGCTCTACGTCCTCGGCCCGGACGGGTCGACGAACAGCTGGTGGCAGTGGCTCGATGCGAGCGGCTGTCCGGGCGGATCCACGAACCAGTGCTGGACGAAGATCGGGACCACGAAACCGTGAGTCAGGCCGCTGCGCGTGGATGCACGTCGCGGGCAATCCGATCCGCGTCGCGGCGCATCGCCACATCGAGATCGTGGAGCGCCTGCAGATTCATCCACACGTCGGGCGTGGTCGAAAAGTAGCGCGCCAGGCGCAACGCGGTGTCCGCGGTGATGCTGCGGCGGTGATTGACAATCTCACTCATTCGAGTCACCGGCACGTGCAGATCCCTGGCGAGTCCATTGATGCTCAATCTCAGCGGCTTCATAAAATCTTCCAACAAGATTTCGCCAGGATGCACCGGAGGTAATCGCTTCATCGTCGCCATGCCTGCTCCCCTTAGTGATAATCGACGACTTCCACATCATGCGCGTCACCGTCGCGCCAGACAAAGCAGATGCGGTATTGGTCGTTGATCCGAATACTGTGTTGCCCGCGTCGATCGCCAGCCAGACGCTCAAGTCGATGCATGACCAAATCGCGAAGTTCGCGAGCGGCGGCCAGATAGGTCAGCTTGCGCTGGGCGACTCGGGCCACCTGCTGAAATCGTCGGCTGAATCGCCCGGCAAAGAGTGCCTCAGTTTCCGCATCGGCAAACGATCGAATCACCTCATCCGAAAGTATCACGTCTCGCGTTATACGTCAAGCAGGACGTGCGGATGATCCACGCGCGCAACCGTCAGGCGATGTGGAAGTACCGCCGCTGGCATCGCCACGGCGTCACGCGCCAGCTGCGGGGCACGCTGCCCGCTCCGGTGTGGGTGATTCGACGCCGACGCGATAAGCCGGGATTCTGCGTGCGCCGCATCGGGCTCGAGCGCTTCCTCGACTACGCGCGGCGTGATCGCGAGACCATTGCGATCCTGAAGGACGAAACCGCGGCCCGCGTCTATCGCGAACGGCTGCAGGCGCTCGCGCTGTGAGTAGATTCTCTACGCTCGCTTTTGTCGACATCAGCGACGAAAACTTTCACGTTTCACTTTCACGTTTGCTCAAGAGCGATGGCGAAACTTGGCCATTTCCGGCCACTTTTTGCACGTTATAGATCGTGTTGAAAACCTGTGGAAATGGTCGGATCACAGAGAAAACCGCCTGATTTTGCAAGAAGTTACCGGCGCAGAAGGCCTTCGCATGGTAGTTCAGGCGGAACAATCAGCACCTCGAAACCGCCTGTTTTTGCGAGGAAATTCAGCGACTTTCGCCGACTTTCACGATTCACTTTCACGATTTTCCCGAGGCGACGGCCCGGAGGCTCGAGCGGAACGCCGCCGCCGGGAAGCGGCCGTCGATCGCCTGGGACGCCGCGCGTAACCGGGCCGCGACGCCGGGCACGTAGGATCGGCGCGTCGTGTTGAGATCCCGATGACCCATATGGAGCTGAATGTCGCCGAGCTCGATGCCCGCCCGCGAGAGGGCCTGACCGGTTTCGTGGCGCACGTTGTACGGCGGGATTCCCTTCGGCCATCCCGCCGCGCGTAACGCATACCCGTAGGATCCGGAGTCGAACGGCCCCCACGCATTCGCCGCGATAAACAAGCGCCACGCCGCCAGCATGTCCTCGTTGAGTTGCACAATCGTTCCGGCATCGCCTTTGGCGGAATCGACGATCCAGATGCGGCGCTCGAGATCGACATCCTCCGGCTGCGTGCGCATCAATTGGATCGGGCGGACGCCACTCGACGCGAGCACCAGGAGTCGGGCCCGCCAGACGGCCGGCACCGGCCGCCGCGGACGGCATTCCCGCGCATACAAGTTGGCCGCGACGCGGGCGACGACTTCGGGCGGTACGCCCCGCGGAAGGCGAGTCGGTTGGGTCGGGATCGTGCGATGGCAACAGGCGATCGGATCGTCGGCATCCAGCGTGCGAAACACTGTGCGCAACGCAATGATCCGTTGCTTGATCGTGCCTGGCCTGAAGCCGTCCGCCTGCCAATCGGCCACGGCGGCGAGGACGTCCTTCCGATCAATCGTCCACCGGGATTGGCGAGGGAACCGCGTGACCCACGGACGCAGATGGGAGCGCAGTTGTTCGATGGCGGACCGCTGCCGCAACAAGCGCAGGGCTTTGGCGCAGTCGCGGACGAACGATCCCCCGCGCGTCGCCGGACGAGTGCGAGACTGGCCGATCTGCGTGGCCCGAAACCGCTTCAGGACGTCGTGCGGTGTGTCCAACGGGAAGCGTTGCTCGTGGGGCTTGGTCGGATCGGGACTCGGCCACCGTACCGAATAGCCATTCGTATCGCGATAGATGCCCCGGGCGATCGTGTGACGTTTCATGTGACGCTGCACTCCTATGCCAGTTTTGTTAATAACGTCGCCGCGTTCCGGACGGGTAAAAAGTCCGTCAATCAGGTTGTATCCGCGGATCGTTTTGCATACGCTTAGACTTTTTTATGGCGTCAACCACGCGATCATCGACGTCGACCGCTGCGGAGTTGGAAGCGGCGATCCAACTCCTACGTACTGCACCGTTGGAAGTTCAGGCGGTGATTATCCAAACTATTCGCGTGCTCGTCCGGCCTTCCGAAGACGCCGGGTCGCCACCCGCAACACACTAAGCGCGACCTCTCGCACGTCTGGGGGCGCCGCTCGAAACAGCTCAATCAAGTCTTTTTCGATGGGATCGGTCGGCGCGTCGAGCAACGCCGCAATGGAATGACCGAAGACCGCGGCGATCCGTTGGAGGGTGTCGAGATCGGCGTCGAATTCGCTCTTGAGATAGCGGGACAGCCAGGCACCGGTTTTTCCGATGCGCCGCGACACTTCGGCTTGACTGACGCCGGTCGCGTGGATCCAACTGTGAATCCGCGCACGGGCGACGTCATCCAACCGAGACGGTTGGGACGGCGGCGAGGGCATATCCCCGTCATTATGGGACGGTCCGCCGAACGCATCGGAAGCGTTACCCAACACGGCTAGTATACACAATTCAACATAGCCCGTTACCGTTTGCGGTGGCTGTCACGGATGTTAATTACTGTTCCGGTTGACGACCACCGCCGGAAATGTATATAACCGTCCGCACCCATGCCAAAGCGTGCAGTTCGTCGTTCCGCTCGTCCCCAACGCCGGGATCGGGCCCAGTATCCCAATCTCGCCGCCTACTTCCGCGACTCGGGCGACACGCAAGTCCACATGGCGCGCGAGATCGGGATCACGCAGCCGCACCTGTCGCGGATCACGACCGGCGAAACCATTCCCCGGCCGGAGCTGGCGATTCGGATTGCGCGCTATGCGAAGGTGCCGCTCGACTCGTTCACCCGCTCGTACGTGATTCGACGTGCGGCACGCCTCGCGCGGAGCGTGGCATGAGACCCACGCCCGCGGCCATCGGGGATTTGGCCACGCTGCCGGCGCTGCTGTCGCTGCTCGAGCTCGCCAAGATCCTCGGGCTGACCCGTGATGCGGCGTACAAACAGGATCGCGCCGGCGCGTTCGACTTCCTGCTGGCGAAGCCCGCGATCAAGCCCCGCAAGTTCAGCGGCGAGCGGGTCCGCCGGTATCTCCAAGGCGAAGACATGCGTGCGCTGTCGCGATTGAAGCGCGCGAGCAGTTGGTGAGATGGCCGCCGCGACCACCAGCGAGGTGCAGCTGCTGACGACCGCCGTCACCGAGCTGACGCGGCACGCCCTGAAGCTCGTCCAGGTGGTGGACGCCTGCAACGAGGCGACGGGAATCGCCATGCGCCAAGTGCAGGCGCTGCAGACGGTCGTGCTGAGCTTCGTGGACCTCGTCGAAGGCCTCCAGCGGCGGGTGGACCAGCTCGAGCGGCGGGCCCCGGTAGTGGTCTCGGCCGTAGGCCAGCGGGTGCAATGAGCCCATGCGGATGAGGTTTCGGTACGCCGTGACGTTCAAGTTCGACACCCGGCCCTCACTCACGCATCGGGGCGAAGTCGAAGGCTCATCCTTTGGCGCGATGGCCCACAAGGCCACGCGGGCGGCCTATCGGGCGCTGCACCCTATCAAGGTCGGGTCGATGGTTGTTTGTCTGGTGGAACGCCTAGAAACCGGGGTTGGCGAGGACGGACGGGCCATTGTGGGCGAGGGCCGGGAGGCGTGATGCGCCAGACGCTGTTGCGGGTGCCGCTCGGCGAGCTCTTCGAAACGCTGACCGAGCTCATGCGTGAACACCAGCACATCGTCACGGTGGCCCCGGAGTATCAGCCGCCGGACGTCGGCGGGGACCACGTCACGGGCTATCTCGTCGTCGTCGAGCAGCCGGTGATGCCGCCGCGGGAGGCCGACCAATGACGCCCTGGTGGCTGCGCACGTTGCGTCGACTCGTCTACTGCCGCCGCGGGCACCAGTGGATCTATCGCCGCGCGAATCGCCGCTGGACGTTGGAATGCTGGCGCTGTCTGTCCGTGATGTCGCTGGAATCATGACGGACCGAGTGACGCATCTGGCCTGGTTCGACGATCACCACACGATCGCGCGCTGCGGCGCGACAGCCGGCCCGAGCGATCTGGTGCTGCAGGCGGATCTCGTAACCTGTCCGGCCTGTCGCGAAGCGGAAGCGGCTGACGCGCTCGCCCTGGCGCGGGAACTCGGCGAGGCGCCACCGTCGGGCACGGTCGACGAGCGACTCACGGCCGTCGAGCACCGGCTGACGGAACTCGTGCGCGAGCTCGCGGCGGTGCGCCAGCTGGTGCAGCAACTGCGCGAGGGCACGACCGACATCCTCGAGTATTTCGATCGCAACGTGCAGTGGAAGGAGTCGCGATGACCACGGCCTTCGATCGTCCGTGGATGACCGCCCTCGAAATGCAGTTTGCCGCGCTCCAGCAGGTTCGGGAGTTCTTCAGGCGATTTAATACCGCGAGAGAACGCGGCGAGCTCTACGACGCTACGGCTGAGGAGAGGTACCGCGAGACAACTGACGACATCATCGCGATGCTGTCTCGTGCTCAAGCGTTTGCGTGGAGTGGCGAGAGCGCGCGCGCCGTGCGACTCGCATCACGGACGCTGCCGGGAGACATGACGTGGGAACCTGAGATGCTGTTGGCGTCAGAAGGATGGTGGTGGTTCGACGATCACCCCTTCGCCGATCTGACGGCGCTGGCCTATAGACGTAGCCCGAAGGATGGGTCCTTGAACCTGACGATGTTCGGGACGGACGTCGAACCAGACGGGCGCGTCCCGTTGGCGTTGGCAACAATCTACTGGCCGGCCAGGGAATCACTGACGGCATTAGTGACTCGCGAAGAAACCGGCGAGCGACGTCTGGCCGGTATCGACGCTCACGGTCGCATCAGCGAAACATCGGCGACCTTCGATGGGGTTGCGTTCATGGCTCGATTCTTCCTAGCGGCGTCTCTCTGGCTCCATCAGCGCATCGTCGTGATGTCGTCTGGAGCGATTGAACGGCATCGACGGAAGCAACTGGCCCGTGAATACCAGGCGCCGCCGCCATCTGACGTGAAAGTGATTCGACTACGACGTGTGGAATCAGGGCCTCGGCTCGCCACAGACGCCACAACGGTGGACTGGTCGTGTCGCTGGATTGTGAATGGCCATTGGCGCAATCAGCCGTACAAAGACCGCCGTGAACTGATTTTCATTTCGCCGTACCTGAAGGGTCCAGACGAGAAGCCGCTGCGGATCCCGACACATACCGTCTATCAGGTGGATCGATGACCACGAGCGCTGTCTCACATGCACTGGTACGCACGCGGGTGGGATCGCCGAAACTCACGCGCCCGCAAATCGAGCTGCTGAAACAGACGATCGCGAAGGACGCGACCGACGATGAGCTCCAGCTCTTCGTCGCGGTGTGCGAGCGCACCGGCTTGGATCCCTTCGCGCGGCAGATCTATTTCCTCAAACGGCGCCAGAAGAACCGGCGCACCGGTGACTGGGAAGAGGTCGCGCAGATTCAGACCTCGATCGACGGCTTCCGGGTCATTGCCGAACGCACCGGCGAAGTCGACGGCCAGGAGCTCGCCTGGTGCGACGACACCGGGCAATGGGTGGACGTCTGGCTGAAAAAGTCGCCACCACTGGCGGCGCGCGTGCTCGCCTATCGCAAAGGCTGTTCGCGGCCGTTTCCCGGCATCGCACGCTTTGATGAATACGCACAGCAAAGCGGTGATGGACTCGTCGGCTTATGGCGCAAGATGCCGGCGAACCAGCTGGCGAAATGCGCCGAGGCCTTGGCGCTACGCAAAGCGTTTCCCGCCGAACTCAGTGGCCTCTACACGCGCGAGGAAATGGCGCAGGCGGAACCGGTCGAGGCCATACACGCGACTACGAATCGCATCGCACTCGAGTCACGTCCCGACGAGAGCGAGACGTCAGCCACGCACCTGGTGCCGGTCGATGTCGAGACGGGCGAAGAGAAGCCGGCGCCGCCCGAGGGCTATCACTTCATCATGAACTACCGCCGGCACGGCCAGTGGCACGAGTTCGATCTGCTCGATGCGGACGCGCAGGGCGGCAGTCTGCGGTTGTCCACCAAAAAAGCCATCGGCTTCATCGCCGAACAGGCGCAAGCGGATGGTATCCCGGTACGGGTGACGACGAGTCCGAAACGCAACGGGGCGCCCGGCGAAGCCTATCTCGACACGATCACGACGCTCAAACTGCCCGACACGCTGAAACCGTTCGCGAAAGATCCGCCACCCGACGATCCGCAGACGTGTCCGACGTGTGGCCTGTCAGCCGCGGACTGCGCCGGCCACGACACCGACGACGAAATCCCATTCTGATCACGGCGCCATGAAAGGCTACGAGCATCTGACGCTCCACGACATCGACCAGCGCACTGCACGGGTGCGCGGCGAGACGCGACCGCGATCGAAATACGGGAACGTGACGACGTATGTCGACGGCATCGCCTTCGACTCGCAGCTCGAGGCGTCGATCTATTCGCAATTGTGCATCCGCGAACGCGCCGGCGAGATCCGCGAGCTGCGCCGCCAGGTGGCGTTCCCCCTGACCTGTCATCGGCCCGATGGCCTCGCGCCCGTTGTCGCCACCTACGTCGCGGATTTCACCTACCGCGATCGCGCGGGCACGTTGCACGTCGTCGACGCGAAATCGGCCGGCACAAAGACGAAAACCTATCAGCTGAAGAAGCGCTGGCTCGCGCTCCAGGACAATCTGGCCATTGAAGAAGTCGGAGGGTAAGCGATGGATATTGTCTCGCTCATCGTCTGGCTCGCGATCATCGGCTTGATTCTGTGGGTCGTCATCACGTTCGTGCCGATGCCGCAGCCCTACAAGCAGGTCTTCGTCGCAATCGTGGTGATTCTGATCATCATCCTGCTGGCGCGGACGCTGCTCGCGCCGCTCCCGATTGTCCGTGGGTCCTGATGCCGATCCCGGCGGATCTCCAGCGCGAGTTGCAGACGCGCGGCTTGCGCCATGCCTTGTGGCTGGCGCTCTTGCTCGCCCAGCAACTCGACGAGCTCGAGCTCGCCGGCCAGCTGATGACGCTGGTCATCCAGGTGGATGCCCGGTTCACCGCGGAGGCCGAGGCGTGAGCGACGATCCGGTGACCCGCGTGCTCGCGAAACTTTCTGGCGTGGCGGGGAACAAACGCGGGTGGCATGCGAAGTGTCCGGCCCATGACGACCAGCATGCGTCGCTCACGGTGACCGCCGGGCGTGATGGGCGGGTGCTCCTGAAGTGTTTCGCCGGCTGCGCGTTCCCGGCGATCGTCGCGGCGCTGGGCCTCGACCTGCGCGACCTGTTCCCGCCGCGCGAGAGTTCCGCCGGCGCCGAGGCCGTGTACGACTACCTGGACGCCCAGCGCCAGCTGCGGTTTCAAGTGGTGCGGTTTCCCGGCAAGCAGTTCCGGCAACGGCGGCCGGACGGCGCGGGCGGCTGGATTTGGAATGTCGACGGCGTCCCGCGTCTGCTCTACCGACTCCCGGACCTCCAGGGGCACCATGCGGTCCTGGTGGTCGAAGGGGAAAAAGACGTCGAGACCGTCCGCCAGCAGGGGTTGCCGGCCACGACCAACGCCGGCGGGGCCGGCAAATGGCACGAGGAGCATACCCGTCAGTTACTGGCCGCCGGCTGCCACCGTGTGGCGATTCTGCCCGACAACGACCCGCCGGGCGTCAACCATGCCCGCCTAGTCGCGCGGCACTGTCATGACGCCGGCCTGCTGGTCAAGGTGCTGCCGCTCGACGGGCTCTCCCGCGGCGGCGATGTCAGCGAGTATCTGCGCACCCACACGCGCGACGATCTGCGGGCCGCCATCCGCGCGGCCCCGCCGTTCGATCCCACACAGCCAGTGGCCATGCCCTTTGCGCTCGAGTTGATTTCGTTGGCGCAATTGCTCGGCCATCACGAGGATGCCGTCACGTGGATTGTCGATCGCCGGATTCCGGCCAGTGGCACCGTGCTCGCCGTCGCCCCGCCCAAAGTGGGCAAGTCGACGCTGGCGCGCAATCTCGCCTATGCCATCGCCACCGGTACCCCCTGTCTCGACTGGCCGACGCGCCAAGGCACCGTGTGGTATCTCGCGCTCGAAGAAGCCCGCGGCCCCGTGCAGGAGGCCTTCGCCCGCCTCGGGGCGACCGGCGACGAACCGATCCACTTCTTCTTCGGCCAGGCGCCGCAGGACTTGCTCGCCAACCTCCACGCTCGCGCCGTCGTCGAACGCCCGACCCTGATTATCGTCGACACCTTGCAACGCCTCATCCGCACCAAGGATCTGAACGATTACGCCCTGGTGAGCGCCGCGTGCGACCCGCTCCTGACCCTGTGTCGCGAGACCCATGCCGCGCTGCTGCTCCTGCACCATGCCAGCGCCCACCACGAACGCGAGGGCGTCGACGCCGTGCTCGGCTCCACCGCCTTGACCGGGTCGGTGGATAACATCCTCGTCCTCAAACGCCACCAGGACCAGCATCGCGAACTGTCCTCGGTCCAGCGCATCGGCCCCGATCTCGACCCCGTCGTCGTCGCGCTGGATTCCGCCACCGGCCGTCTCTCCGTGGCCGGCAGCCATGCCGAGTTCGCCATCCGACAGCTCGAACGGGCCATCCTCGACGCGCTCGCCCCGGAACCCGACCCCCACACCGAAGCCTGGATTCGCCAGCACCTCGACGCCCGCGCCTCCGACCAAATGATCGCGCTGCGTCGCTTGCTCAGCCGTGGCCTCGTCACCCGCACGGGCCTCGGCAAACGTGGCGATCCATACCTCTACCGTTACGTCACTTTCGCTAAAGTTTCTGGTTCCCACACCACCCAAAATCCTGCTCAATCTCGGGAACAGAATTTAGTCGTTGAAAAGACAGGACTTAACCTCGATTTCGATATAGATGAGCGGGAACAGAATTCCGCCCTTTCAAATCAACAACTTAACCCGGATTTTCCGATTCTGTTCCCGACTCTTAGATCTATAGATCAGGAACAGAATAGATCGAGAGATCCGGAACTCTCCCTCGCCATGAGCTCAGAAAACCCAAAGACCGAAGATGAGCTTTTGCCTTCGGCAAAACCTCCACAGCTTCCTCCGGAAGCTGAAACCTCAGCCGTACGTGGCCACGACGTCCCCTCCCGTGAACCAGGCGACGACGATGACTAACCCTTCATCAGGACATACCCCTCAACGTGCCTAGTAACCCCATCAGTAAGTCCGTTCGCTGCAAAGCCACCTCCGGCTCCACCGGCCAACGCTGTAAACGCATGGCCATCACCGGCGCCTTCGTCTGCTACTCCCACGG
>Ga0126369_10003416_pt1 | contig 11471 bp, 6 predicted proteins | sample PanSoiMetaPlot_1_FD_109646 | JGI IMG/M metagenome (GOLD analysis project Ga0126369, IMG submission 109646) | Tropical forest soil microbial communities from Panama - MetaG Plot_1 | ecosystem: Environmental > Terrestrial > Soil > Tropical forest > Bulk soil | place: Panama | collected 2016-02-17 | reverse complement strand
GTCGAGCGATCCACGATAGCTCTCCCCGTTACCCACTCGCGATTGATTGGCCGCGACGACCCTATTGGCCACTGCGGTGACAAGCCATGCCTCGTCACCAGCGTGAGCGAGTGGCCCTCGACGCGCATGATCTCGGCCTCTGGTACATTGAGCAATCGGGCGGCGCTTTGCGCTATGCTGCCAAGCACTGCCTGTGCATCGCCCGGCGAATTCGCGATGGCGCGCAGGATGTCGCCTGTAGTTCTTTGCTGCTCGACGGTTTCCGTGAGCTCGTTGAACAACCTGGCGTTTTCGATTGCGATCACCGCCTGATCGGCGAACGTCTCCAACAGCTTGATTTGACGCTCTGTGAAGGCGACGGGCTGGGAGCGGTGAACCACGAGCACGCCGAGGATATCGGTACCGCTGAGCAGCGGCACGGCGATCGCGCTCCTGAAATCGGCGAGCTTCTGCCACTCGCCTGACTCCCAATCGGCTTCAGCGAGCACGTCAGGAATGTGCACGGTCTGGCGCATGGATGCCGCCCGGCCAACGATACTATCGCGGCCACTCTCCAGTACGCTCTCTGCCACCCATTGTCTGAACTCGTTGGAAAAGGCGTAAGTCGACACAGCGACATAGCGATCCCCATCGCGGCGTCGGATCAACCCCTTGTCCGCCTCACAAAGGCGCACGGCGGCTTTGGTGAGAGCATCGAGCACGGTTTGCAAATCGGCGCTTGAGCGGCCGAAAGTCTTAAGCGCATCTGCCGTACCGGCAATGATCCGAAGCACCTCGGCCGAGACTGCCTCCCGCTCACGCGCTTGCGCGAGCTCGCGCCTTAGCTCTTCTACTGAATGATCGCTATCAACTCTCGATGTTTGCTGCGACATGAGGACGTTCAATCCTGGGCACCCCAGCAAAATTGCCCGTTATCTCAACGGGATATTGCTGGCCTGCCCGATCCTACGCCAATGCGCTCTCATGCACCAACAGGTCGAACAAAGCATGTCCGGTTTCCAGCGACACGGGCAGGCTTTTAAGCTGGCCGAGGACATAGCTCCGCATCATTCGTGACACGCCGTGCCCCACGCAATTTGGCGGACCCAAAGCACGATGACGACGGCAGAGAGCGATTATGCTCGCGCCTGATGGACTGAGCGCAAGGGCCTTGCTGAGACCCCTAAGGTGTTCTGCGAAAGGGCTGCCTGATGGTTACCCCCCCCTGCATCCCATTGCCGGAAAAAAGGGCCATCCATGCAACTGCGGCCTGGCATCGGAGGATGTTCATGACCGCATTTCTTCGCGAGGTCACGTTGCGAGCAATAAGTCGATATGAGAGTGGGGCCTCGTGGAACGAGCGCGCCCGCTTTAGCCTTCTGCAGCCCTGACCCGAGAGGTTGCTCAAGCAGGCGAAAGTCTCGAGCCGCGAAAGGTTTCGATGATGGGCACACGCGAGCCAGCGCCAATCTCTACCTCATCGATCAGGCGCGCGCCGCGAATGGCTGAAAATCAAGACGCCGGGCGGATGCCACCAATCGGGGATGCTGGCGGCCGTTTTGAAAGAAATAAGGCCGGCGCGGTGCGGGTTGGCCACCAGCCTTAGGTATGGCGCCGTTGTGCGGGGATGTCGACGGGCCATCCCGAGAACGTATCTGAGCTGAAGCTATTCCTGCAGCGAAGGAAGGGGACCTTTGCCCGATCGGCATCGAGGTGCTAATTCACTGCCGCAATGGCGCACCGCGGCGCTGCACCGAAATCTTGCGGAAACGACACCCGCACCCAAGCATCAACGCGCGTGAAACAGGGCGGCCGATCGAATTGCGGGGCCATGGGGATCAGCCACCCCTAGCGTTCTGCGCCCCCGCACAGGCCCCGCGATCGGCGCAGACGCACCTTATCAACGGAATTCGTATCTTTCAGGTTGCGATTAGGCTCTATCGTTTCGCTCACAACTGCATTGAACGCTTTTAGCAAATGACACGTCGATTGGCAGCCCGAGCGCGTGCCTTATCGCCAAGGTATCGCCGAGTGACAGAGAATTGCGCCCTCTCATGGTGCAAAGGTCGGTTGACGCGCCAGACGCATCCGGGTGAGCGCGGGTCGCCCGCCAACACTCGCCAAGGTCGCGGGCCCGGCAAAAGCTCCGTAGGCGCACAGGTGGTGTGCCTGCAGAAAATGCGCCAGGCCGGGGAGCCTGCCCATTCAGCGCTCGCTGATACATGCCCGCCATGGCCGTGCCCCGTCCGCGAGGCCTTCATGCACGAGGTGAGGTTTGATGGCGATCGCGTGCAGGCGCGCAAGGTGGGTTCGCGGCGTGATCTTCAGCCGTTATGCGTCCCACGTACTTGTGCCAGCGGTTCCCTTCCATCGTGCAGGAGTTACGGAAGCGTCAAGCCTGTCTACCAGCGTTCCTGGACCGAGCCGGTCGGGTCACTGACTGCCAAGAGGGGCGAGGTCCGATGCCGCTTCGCGACTCTATTGAGCAGGTGACAAGCGCATGCCGCTCTCCATCGTTTCGCTTGATCTGCGGATGACACGAGATCGCCAAGGCTTCAGCACCGCAACCGCCAGCAAGGCAGCGCCGATGTTGGCCGCCGCAGCGATGAGGAAGACCATGTCCCAGCTGCCGGTATTTTTCTGGATCATGCTCGCATAAGGCACGAGGAGAGAGGCAGTTCCTTTGGCCGTGTATAGCAGCCCGGCATTGGTCGTTGCGAACTTTGAACCAAAGGTATCCGTCGCGGTCGAGGGGAAGAGACTGTAAATCTCGCCCCAGGCAAAGAACACGATCCCGCTCAGCACCACGAACCAGAACGGGTCCGTGCCCAGCAAATAAAGGAGGTAGATGCCGACGCCTTCGAGGCCGAAGGCCAAGAACATTGTGTTCTCGCGGCCGATGTGATCCGACACCCAGCCGAAGAACGGCCGCGTCAGCCCATTCAGGACCCGATCGATCGTTGCAGCAAACGTGAGCGCTGGCATGGTCCACAGGATGGTGACGGGTATCGTGTCTATCTTCAGGTCCTTTGCGATGGGCGCCAGGTTGGCAGTGACGATCAGCCCGCCGGCTCCTACCAGCACGAACATGAGGTACATGAGGGCGAAGACGGGTTGACCCTTGGCAATCACCACACTTCCGCCGAGCACGAATATCAGGCCAGCGAGCGCCAGTGGAACATAGAACACGTAACCCGCAAACCACATGGCTAGAGCACCGGCGAGCGCGATCACCGCGCCAATGATCCAGAGGGATGTCGGCCCAATCACCTCGCTTGGCGCGTATTGGCGGCGGCTCTGCACCACCGTGCTGCTGGCGATCACATCGGGCACCTCGCCCGTGCGCGGCGTGCGCAGCATCAGGGCCAGACCGACAATGATGATGCCCTGCCAGAGACCGAACCAAAAGAACGTTTCCTGAAACCCTTTGGCCAGGGTCTCGAAGTGGACGGGAGTGCCGAAGAACGAAAAATCGAGAAGCGGCTTGCCGGCAATCATGTTCTGAATGGGGGCGACGGTGAGCGCGGAACCCGCCCCAAACCCCGCTGCCGTCAGGCCCGCTGCGAGCCCGCGTTTATCGGGGAACCACTTGAGTGCATTGCCGATGCAGGTGCCGTAAACCGCCCCGGCGCCGATGCCGCCGATGATCTGCGCGGAGTAATAGCCCCCGGCGCCGCCGAGCGTCGTGGCGTACGAGTTCATGACCCAGGCGATGCCTGAAAGAATGCCGCCGAACAGGATAACGAGCTTGGGGCCCCACTTGTCGACAAACCAGCCTTCGATCGGAACGAGCCATGTCTCGAACAGAACGAACAGCGTGAACGCGATCTGGATGTCCGCGCGGTCCCACCTGAAGGTCTTCTGGATTTCGGGGACGAAGAACGTCCAACCGTATTGAAGATTGGCGATCATCACCATGCAGATCAGGCCTATGATGAGCTGCAGCCATCGATAGGCGTTTGTGGCGCGACCTGCCGTGCCAGCCTTGGAAGTCATGGGCGTCTCCCTCCTTCGGACTTTTCTTTCAACGGAGTCTATCTCTTTTGGTTCATGTGGTGCGCAATATACCAGCAGCTCTCTGATCTTTACCAGTTCGACGATTGGCTATGGACGGCAAGCAGTTAGGGGCGGCAAGGCGGGGCTTCGAATGGCGCGGCAATCGATGGGGCAGACGGTGTTGACTGGTCGGCCCTTCAGGTCCCATCCTTCCGCCGAGCTATGGGCTCTGAGCAGGCTCGCTTTGACGGTTTGTGCCGGTCTGGCGACATTGTGCAGGTGCGTCTTGACCGAGTAGCGCGACACGGTGTGCCGTTTCCCGAACCGTCGCGCCGCGGCGTTGAGCACCACTCCTTCCTGAACGATCAGCATCCCCGCGATGCTGCGCATGCGAGAGAAGCGATCGCGGTCGCGCACGGGCACGGGCACGGGAGGATTGTGAACAGCCGGCCGTCGTCGCGTCACGCCGGCTCAAGTCAAGTTCGGCAAACAGGGCGAAACGTTGTCACAGCAAAGACCGGTGCATCGATTTGTTGCGCTATGCCGCGGTGTTGTCGTCTCGCTGCCGGCATGATCATGCAAGGAGATCTTTCGCGATGCGAGAACTGCTCTCCCGTGAAATGACCAAATTTCGACGCTGTCCATCGCCGCGGTGGCTTTGAGGAGAGATGGTCAAAAGGGGGTATCCGGCGCACCCACGCAGTCGAGGCGACTTAGTCGAGGGCGGGATCACAGTACCGGCTGGCCTTCGTCGGCGGGAAGACGTCTCGATTTGCAGCAGCTGTTCGGGGAGCACCCGCAGAGCGGATGGCAGTCCGGCTCAAACGCAAGCTGAGCGGGGCGAAGCTATCGAGAAGCGTCTAGCTGGGTTGACCGCGTCCCATGCGGTTGCCGGCCGCGGGACCGCCAACGACCTCCGGCCGACCAATGTCGAGCCCGGCATTGCTGCTTCTGGACGTGCATCGATCCTGGGGGAATGGGCAAATCGCAAGCTATGCGCCACCACGTATGGCTCGAGATGGCCAATTTGTCATGGGTTGTCAGTGATCGGCATGCAGGGCTCGTGCCCGCCCTTGCACGGAAGTGGCGAATGTCGTGCACTTGTGCGAGGTCGTATCTTAAGAACGGGACGCACTGTCATGTCTATCTCTCGTCGATACCTGCTTCGTGCCCTTAGCCTTTCGGGCGCCGCAACCATTAGTACCACCACAGTTGCCTCATCAGGGAACCAGTTGGATATCGAAGGCTGCGTCTCGTGGTGCAATCTCTACCGCGGATTACTGAAATTCCGACCCCAGCGGCCCGACGCGGCGGAGCACTTGGTCACCCTCGAAGTTCGCGATGGTGACGACGTCGAGAGGCTCCGCAAATACGCGCAACCCCTCGCTCCAGTGACCCTACGCGTGGGATGGAATCCTGATATCGATATCCTTGCGCCATGGCAGGCAATCGAGATCGTCTTCGCCAACGGGGAACGCATGCAAGCTCGAAAGGGTACGAGCAATATCAGCTGAGGCGGAGCGCGACCTTCGGGCTGCTCGCACTAGAAGAAATGTCTGCGGCTAGCTGAACCCTCTCAAATTGCCGTCGCGTGCCAGAAGTGGACGGTCTCGCCCACTTGGCATAGACGGCACCCTCAGGCGCCGTCTTCGTTTGGCGCGGGCGCAGGAGCCTCACGGATTTGGTGCGGGTGGAGCGAGCCACAGCGACGCGGGCGGTGTCGCCTCCCGGATCTGCGCTGGACCAAAATAACAGGCAGACGCGAAGGGCGAGCGAAGCACTTACCTTTGTTTAGCCGTGATGGTTGGACCGATGGGCCGTCCCAAAATTGGAGATGAGTGCTGAAGCTATTTCCGTGAACCACACGCAAGGCGCAAACCATGTCACCATGGAAAGAATAGAATCATTGCGCGAGCCAGCCGATCAGGCATCCTGCCACAATCGCCCCGAGAAGGATTGGCCAAAGCCTGATAAGAAGACGTGCGTACGTGCCCGACAATTGGGTCTGCTCCCCCGACCAGAGACGCACGACCCCGCCGCACCCCAGCACCACCTGAGACACCAACGATACTGCGCAAATGCCCGCGCACAATCAACGTCACGTTGATATCCGCGCCCGCTCGTAGACGCCATATGCACAATTGATCTGTTGGCTGATGAAATGCCTACGGGAAGAGAGCCTCTAATCTGGGCTCTCCTCCCTGGCCGGGCGCCGTTGCACTTCCCAGCACGGATTGTTGGCGTCCACCGCATTCCGCGGGGGATGCTGTCCGCCAGCCGCGCCGCGCTGTGGTGACGCCGGCCGCCTTGGCTCGCCGGCGTACCATCTGCCAGGCGTTTGCTGGGATGCAGCCGCTCTCCGACGAGGTCGTGAAGATCAATACTCGGGGGGGTAGTTAGCTCAATGGATCAGCGTCGAACTTGGTGCTGCGGTTTGGATTGGGCTGACGTACGGCATGCGCAAAACGAATGCGCTGCCTGTTTCGGAGCTCTTGACTTCCAAGCGTGCTCCGAGCTCGTGGGCAAGGCCCTTCACCAGCTCCTGTCCTAACCCGGATCCGCGCTGCTGGCCGTTTACAAATCCGATCCCGTCATCTTCCACGCTAAGTTGCAGTTGATTGTTCTCCAGAGCCTCAAAGCCGACACGAATACATCCTTTACGACCGTCGGGGAATGCGTGCTTGACTGCATTCGTAACAAGCTCGTTCACAATAAGGCCCACCGAGACGGCCTGATGCGTAGTCAACTGCAGATCGTGCACTTCGCATTCAAGTGAGATCTGCCGCCCCCGCGCCAACGACGCTTTGAGTTCGTCGCACAAATTCTCAAGGAAGTCCTGGCTACCCAACGACACATCGCGGTCACTTGTGCGCAATCGCGAGTGCACCTGTCCCATGATCCGGATCTGCTCAACGGCTTCGTCGAGTACTGATCTGGCTTGAGCATCACTGATGGTAGTAGACCTTACGGTAATCAAAGCAGCGATGCTGGCGAAATTGTTCGCCACGCCATGGGCCAATTCACGAAGTAAGATTGACTTGCTCTCGTTCAAACGCTTCAGGCTCTCGGCATTCTCCCGTGCCGCAATCACCACATTGCTAAGACGCGCGAAGGCGATCACGGAACAGGCCGCAACAACCGCATAAAGTTCGATCTTGATCAGGTCGACTGCGTGCAACACGGCAAATGAGCCGATGGGTTCGAAGAACAAGAACGAAAGTATCGTGCTCAACGCAGTGGCAAGAAAGCCGGCGCTTGCGCCGAAAGCAAGTGTCGAGGCGATCACGACCAATAGGAAGAGAAGGAACGGTTCGCCTGGCACCTCCCGCTCGATCGGCAGCTGGAACAGGTACGCCAGCACCACTCCTGATGCCGCGGCCGTAAGGCAGATTGACAACGGCCACCGTTGCCGTGTTCGCAGCATCTTAACGCCCCAGGTAAGCTGCTAAAAACACTAGGTTATGGTCCGACCAAAGGCAACCCTCGACCATCCCTATCTGCCCCTCGAGGACTAATTCCTCATAACCGGCTGTTTGATAAACGACCACGCCAGCTCGCTTTCAGTGCGCCACGATCCTCTGACGAGCCCATCCGTAGCGGCGTTGATCCTCAGGCGCAGGCCTGCCTGCAAGACCAATACGGGCATGCCGCTGTAGACCACCTCGTCCTCCCCTGCCCGGACGCGGTAGGTCATCGTGCCAGACCACATCCGCTCGGGTGTCATGGCGATCAAACTCCACCACGCCGGCCAATGGCACCGTTCAGTTGCGCGCATAACGTTCAAAGTGATCGAAGCTTTGCCAACATTGAACGACGCCGAGCAAGCTCAGGCTGTGCTAGCCGAAAAAGCCGTTGGGATAATGGCCCGTCCATCGGCCACCATGGGTGGATTTTCGTGGCTTATTTGAAGCGCTTGCCGACGACAAAGACGACGAAATCACCGTCGATCCGAGCCGTCGTTGAAGTCGAGGAAAGCCTCATCCGCGAATCTCTTGGATGGTCTTCACCCCATCCTTCGCCAATCGGTCGAGTGTGTGCCACGTCGCAGCATCGAACTCGATGCGGCGCCGCGCTGACCCTGGCTTATCTTCCGGCAACCTTGAGCCGATCGCGCATGTTGCGAGAAGAGGAAAGGAGCATCCCCCGGCGCGGGGATGCCCCCATTCTGTACAAAATGCGGAAGGAACGACCCCCCACGTTCAATAGGCTAGTGCCTGCGACGAGCCGCACCAATATCCGAAATACGCCTTTCCCGACCCGTGTGGCTGAACGACAACTCAGTGTTCTCCTGACCCAGCTAAAATCCGAGCTGGCTTCGTCTTTTGCGGGGGTGGGCTCTCATGCGGGGCGGCGAGCCCAGACTGCTTGGTGCCGATACGCTCGATCATCGGATTTTCGTAATGGTGTTCAAGCTTCTTCGGTCCGAACTTATCACCAGCCTTTCGATGATCGCAGCGTCGACCCGACGCACTCCCATCATTGGACGTATGATAGTCTTACCCCTTTCAGCCAATGAGAAGGTCATGGGGCGAGCATTCATTGTTTTGGTGTCGCTCACCATTGGGCTTGGAGGCTGGTCGACATTCTCTAATGCGGCCCCGCGAGAGCTGCGCAACGGAGTGGTCGACGGGGCAGACTACCTCTTGAGCATGCCGGCAAATTGGAACGGCGGGCTCGTCATGTTCGCTCATGGGTATGAAGGTGAAGCAAATGCAAGGGGTACCGTCCGCTCCTCGCCACTGGATTTTTATCTGAGCGAGCATGGTTATGCCTGGGCAGCATCCGGTTATCGGAGCTGGGGCTATCGCCCCGATTGGTTTCTCGCGGATATCCTCGCACTGCGGGAAATGTTCATCAAAACGTTCGGCCCACCCCGTTGGACTATTATTCATGGTCAGTCGATGGGCGGCCACGTAGCAATTGCCTCACTTGAGCTGCATCCCGAGGTCTACCAAGGCGGCTTGATCGAATGTGGTGTCGTCGATGGGGTCGGCCTTGTCGATTGGCTCTACGCGTATACGGCGGCCGCGGAGCACTTCTCCAAATTACCCCTGCTCGAAACCCCTCGTCCGCAGTTCGAGCCACTCGCTAATGTCACTTGGCTCTCAATCGTGGGTACGCCGGGATCCTACACCGAGGTTGGTATCCGCTTTGACAACGTCGTCAAGCATCTGGCTGGAGGGGATCTGCCGCTGCGTTTGGAAGGCATGAAACAGCGCTACGTGCAGAACTTGAACCCGCGCGATCCTGGGCCAGACCGAGCCCAAGAGTTTGCACGTCACGCCGATACGCGACACATCCGGTACAATATTGATCCAGAGTATGGCATTGATGTCGCTGAGCTAAATCGTGCAATCGCACGCGTTCTACCTGCCCCTGGTGCGAGGTCACGCGAAGTGAACCCTGTCTTTGCAGATTTTACTGGCAAGATCCGCATGCCCGTGATGACGCTCCATGAGACAGGTGATTTTCGAGTGCCGTTTCGTCTTGAACAAGACTACCGACGCAAAACTCTGGCGGCCGGGACAGCCCATCTGCTTGTGCAACGTGCGATCCGGTGGGCAGGTCATTGCGGCATTGATGGCGTTGTGCGTGAGCGCGCCTTTGCAGACCTAGTGGCCTGGATGGAAGGTGGTGCCGTCCCCGAGGGCGACGACGTGTTCGGCGACGTGGGGCACCTCGGCCTTCGCTGGACGCACACACGGCACCCGAGCGATATGTAACCAGAGGAGGTTCTTTACCTGCTGCCTTCTTGAGGCTGAGAGCAGCCCCGCCATCGCTAGGTGCGGCGACCTGAGCAAACGGCAGGTCCATCGCCTTTAGCGCCAGCGCCCATCCAAGGGCGTATCGGGATTACACCGAAATTTTCGATCGCTCACGGGTGAAGCGGGGCGAAGCTCGCCGAACCCGTTGGTCACGGATGAGGTCGCGCGGCCGGCCCACTTTTGAATCGAGGGCACTTGTTCGACAGTAAGAGGGCAGGTGCACGATGAGAGACACCTGCCCGACACCCCGACGTTCAAGCACTTGCTGTCCTTGGATCAAATGAGCAACAGCACCAACTCGACAGTGACGTGAACTAGCTGTCCCGGGTTTGTCTGTCCTTATTCGAGGTCCTCCCCCGATGAGGGGATAGTCGCCAATGTCAGGTCGTGTAGTAGGCGTGCCGGGTCGGCGCACACCCCGCAGTTGCGCTGGCTCGCCGCGTCCGGGTGCAAAGCGTGGATCCCACTGCCCGAGCTCGGGCGCGGCCTTCTTGGCCGGTCAACGCCAGGTTGATGCTTGCCGGCGTCCCCACCTTGGTGTGCAACATTAACACCAATTGATCGGTTGGCTGATCATGATATCGTATAGCGACGGGCCTCTCGCGAGGGTGGATAAAGCCGTTATGAATTGATCGCTTGCCCTTCAGTGGGTCGCCCTAGATAGTCATATCCACGACAGCTAATTGACGATGGTATGCCCGCCACCTGACATGCGGCTGCTGGGGCCGTCTGGGCTGAAGCGGCGCTCCATAAAATTCGGGCCACCGGGAAATGGATGTACGTGGTTTGGATGGTGGCTGAGGACATGGCGTAACGATTGGCTGAGGCCGGCACGTCATCTTATAGGCAGTCCATCATTGCACTCGGATGCTCCGGCGCATGAGGCTCTTGCTGGCACAACGCCGAAGTTTTCGCTGCTGCAGCAATCTCCGCGAGCTCCCTGAGTCAAGCGGAAGCGCCCAAACGGAACGAAACTTGTGTGTTTGGAGGCCGGTGCTGCCGTTAGCGAATCCGATGCCCACTCGCTTCGGCACGCATCTCGGCCGATAGCTGACCCCAATTCTCACGCAAGAACGCCAAGGCGCTTGGCTTCCCGGACCTTGCGTCGCTGCTTTCGCGCGCCGATGAGAAGGGGTTTGAACCTCTCATGGTGACTATGATTTACTGATCCCTTGTCCCAGCCCGGAGCATTAACATGCGTGCCATTCGGGTCCTCACTGTGCTGGCTGCAATTGCGGCTTCTTGTTCATCAACTTTCGCGCTGGAAACAGCCATAACGGTAACCTCACCACTATCTGCTGACGAACTGTGGAAGAAGCTCAATGATTTCTGCGGGATCACCGCGTGGAATCCAGGTGTCGAACGATGCTCACTAAGTGACGACGGCAAACAGAGAACGGTTCATGTTTTCGGAACTGACGCTACCTCCGTGGCTGAGCTCGAGAGCTGGGACGATGGCAAGCGTACCTTTAGTTGGAGGGGCCTCAGCGGCTTGCTGCCGGTCAAGAACTTTCGCGGCATAATCAAGGTGACTGGGAAGGATGTAGGTTCGGCCTTAACCATCGAGGCGAGCTATGATGCGTCGGGTGTCGGCGACGCCGAAGCGAAGGAGAGCGTCGGCCGCAGTATGTTCTTCTCGCTCTGCATCAACGGTCCGCTTGTGTGCGCGAGCGATCAGAGGTCTGTTCCGGCTGCCGAGCAAGTGAGCTTTGAAGGTACTTCGCTGGTCGG
>Ga0126369_10003415_pt1 | contig 11471 bp, 7 predicted proteins | sample PanSoiMetaPlot_1_FD_109646 | JGI IMG/M metagenome (GOLD analysis project Ga0126369, IMG submission 109646) | Tropical forest soil microbial communities from Panama - MetaG Plot_1 | ecosystem: Environmental > Terrestrial > Soil > Tropical forest > Bulk soil | place: Panama | collected 2016-02-17 | reverse complement strand
GGGCCGCTCGACATGCGCATGAGCGACGAAGGGCCTTCCGCCGCGGCTATTGTTGCAGTTGCCTCGGAACGCGACCTCGCCGACATCATCTTCAACCTCGGTGAAGAGCGGCATTCCCGTGCGGTTGCGCGCGCCATCGTGACGGCGCGACGAGAGCGGCCGATCGTCACCACCGGGGCGCTCGCTGACATCGTCGGTCGCGTCGTTCATGGCCGGCCGGGCGATATTCATCCGGCGACGCGGACGTTCCAGGCGCTGCGGCTGTTCGTCAACGAGGAACTTCACGAACTCAACGCAGGTCTCGCCGCTGCCGAGCGTATTCTGAAAGCCGGCGGGCGGCTGGTGGTGATTTCGTTTCATTCGCTCGAAGACCGGATCGTCAAGACGTTCCTGGCAACGCGCAGCGGCGCCGATGGCGGGTCGCGCCATCTACCCGAAAAGATACCGGAGGCCGCGACCTTTCGCGTGCTCACGCGTCGTCCAGTGATACCGGACGCAGCGGAAGTCGGCGAAAATCCGCGTGCGCGCTCGGCAAAACTGCGTGCCGCGGAACGCACCGCAACTCCGGCCCGTGCCGCTCCGGGCGCCCCCCTCCCTACCCTCTTCGGCATGCGGGGGAGGGGAGGGAGCGGGTTGCCGTCGCTCGCCGATGTGCTGCGAGGAGACAGACGATGATACGTTTCGTCCATCTCATAGTGGTGGCGGCGCTGGTCGCGGCGGCCGTCGACGTCTACAAGATCAAATTCGAATCGACGGTGCAGGCCGAGCGGGCCGCCAAGCTCAGCGCCGAGATCAGGCGCGAGCGCGATGCCATTGCGGCGTTGCGGGCCGAGTGGGCGCAGCTTGAGAATCCGGCCCGCATTGAGGCGCTGGCTCAACGCCACCTCGTGCTCAAGCCGCTCGACCCGGCCCAGATCGGGCAAATCGAGCACCTGCCCGAACGGCCACCTATGCCGGTCGCGCCGCCGCCGGACGCCATTGCGACCATCATCGAGGCCCTTGGGGCCGAGTTCCAAACCGGCACCGCCGCCGGGTCCACAGCCCGTGCGACAAGGTGACGTCATGACGCGGCGGCCTGACGGAACAACGCCCGCCCTTGGGCATCACCGGATCATACAATCTCTACTTTACGGCCACGGCGTCGATCGTTCCCGTAAGGCACGAGCGCGCGTAGGCCTCGCGCTGCTCAGCTTCGCGCTGGTATATGCTGTCATCGCGTTTCGCCTCGTGTTCTATGCTGCCACGGCCGATAGCCATATGGTACGTCGCGGTGGATCGACCGACGCGGTTGCGACCGCGAGGCCCGATATCATCGACCGCAACGGCGAGGTCCTCGCGACCGATATCAAGACCCCGTCGCTGTTCGCGGAGCCACGCCGCATCATCGATCCCGACGAGGCGACCGAACTCCTGGCCGGCGTGTTGCCCGATCTCGACAGCCGCGAAGTGCGCGACCGGCTTGGATCGAAGCGTGGCTTTGCCTGGCTCAAACGGGACATCACGCCGGCGCAGCAGCAGGAGGTCCATCGCCTCGGCATTCCGGGCGTCGGCTTCTTGACCGAGAACAAGCGCGTCTATCCGAGCGGCAACGAGCTCTCGCACGTCATCGGTCACGTCGATATCGATAACCAGGGCATTGCCGGCATCGAGAAATGGGTCGACAACCGCGGTCTCGCCGATCTGCATCGCGCCGGCTTCGGCGCCGACCGTGAGCAGGAACCGGTTCGCCTCGGCGTCGATTTACGGGTGCAGCATGCGCTGCACGACGAGCTCGTTGCAGCGCGCGACAAGTTCAAGGCCGATGCGGCCGCCGGCATCGTGCTCGACGTGCGCACCGGCGAGATCGTGGCGATGGTCTCGGTGCCGGACTACAATCCCAACAATCCGCGCGAGGCGCTCGATCCGAGCCGGATCAACCGGCTCACCACCGGGGTCTACGAGATGGGCTCGACCTTCAAGGCCCTGACGATCGCGATGGCGCTCGACTCCGGCAAGGTCACGCTCAACTCAAGTTTCGATGCTCGCGGGTCGCTGCGTTACGGGCAGTTCCACATCAGCGATTATCACGCCCAGAACCGCGTGCTCACGGTGCCGGAAATCTTCACCTACTCATCGAACATCGGTGCCGCCAAGATCGCATTGAGCCAGGGCGTCGAGAACCACAAGGCGTTTCTGAGCAAGGTCGGCCAGCTCGACCGGCTGCGCACCGAATTGCCGGAAAGCGCCGAGCCCATCGTGCCCAAGCGGTGGGGCGAACTCAACACCGTCACCATTGCGTTTGGCCACGGACTGTCGGTGGCGCCGCTGCAATCCGTCATGGGTGTCGCCGCGATCCTCAATGGCGGTTACCTGATCCCGCCGACCTTTCTCAAGCGCAGTCCGGCCGAGGCGCGCGCGATTGCCAAGCGCGTCGTCAAGCCGGAAACCAGCGCCGCCATGCGCTACCTGATGCGGCTCAACGCCGAAAAAGGGACCGCCACCAAGGCCGACGTAAAAGGCTTCTATGTGGGCGGCAAGACCGGGACCGCCGAAAAGGTCATCAACGGCCATTATGCAAAAAACCGGCTGATGACCGATTTCATGGCAGTGCTGCCCGCCGACGAACCGCGCTTTCTCGTGCTGATCATGCTGGACGAACCAAAGCCGATTGCCGAAACGCACGGCTTCGCCACCTCAGGCTGGAACGCGGCGCCCGTCGCCGCCAAGCTGATCACGCGGATTGCGCCGCTGCTCGGGGTGGAGCCTCGGTACGATCTGCCGCCGGCGGATCATCTGATCCTCGCGGCAGCAAAGGAGCAGCGGTAGCGCTGATCTTCGTGGGAGAGATGTCTCCGACCAGTTGTTTCGCGATGGCGTCAACCAGCCGCCGCCAAAGTGCGCTCCATATGGATAGAGCGGGCAAAATCGCCCTACTACGGCGATTGTAGATATCTGCTCACCCCAGGCGATTTTGCCTGCGCCGTCACACCGAGACCGGACTGTGGTGACGCGCCCGCCCGGCCTCGCATGCAATGCACCTCGTGGCGTGCGCGTTGCCGATCCTGCGCTTGGCTTTGCTCCAAGCAGCGCGCTCCAAAGGAGACATATTTCCGACATACCCGTAAACGAGAGTTTTGTGGCGATTTCTACTTGGCCCTGTTATTAGGTAATCGCCTGTGGGAATTTTCTTTCAAACTGGGGGGTAAAGTGCTTAAGACAGCTCGTCGAGAGATTATTTGTTCGGCTGCCGTGGCCGGAGCGGCGCTTGGCCGGGATAAAAGTTTGGTCATAGCCCCGCGGGACCGGCAGACGGCCGATCGGACTACGGACTATCTCGGATACAAGATCGAAGATGCCGAAAGCATCGCAATTGCATGGGATATGTAGCCGCAGCCCGTCGGAGCGCCGACGATCCAGTGACAAGGTAAACTCAACCCTCCCCGGGCGCGCCATCTTCGATTGGAAAAGCGCGCCGGCAAAATCGCTAGCTTAATGAAAGTCCGTCCAGCTGCACTCATTTGGCCCGCTGAGAGCATGCAGGCGTTTTCTGGAGATTCTTTGGTAGCAGGCCGCTGTTTGAGAGCGTAACGATGACAACGCTTTATGATCTGCTGGGCGCACGTGCGGATGACGATGCCGAGGCGCTTAAGAAAGCGTTCCGCAAGGCCGTCAAAGCGACCCATCCTGACCTCCATACCGACGACCCGGACGCTCTGTCGCGGTTCCGGATGATTGTTGCTGCCAACGCTATCCTCAGTGATACGGAGCGACGGCAAGCCTATGACCGAATGCTCCAGTTCCAACGTCAGCAGCTTCACTCGGTCGCCGCCAATGTCGTCCGCGGCACTGCGCAGCGGCAGATGGCCTACCACCGGCTACTGGAGTTTGGACGTCGGCAGCTGCGGTCGAAGAGGACGCGCAGCATCATCTCCCACGTCGCCGTTGCAGCCGCCAGCGTTGCGTTGACAATCGGCTGGCAACTGTTGGCCCCTACTGCCTTTGCTCCAATCACGAAGGCTAAGGATATTGCGACAGCCATTGCGGCGTTCGCAAAGGCCAAAGATACCGCGGCAGTTGCAGCGGACGAGCCGGATAGGGCTGGCGGACCGGTCGAGATGGCAGCCGTCCGACCGGGGACACGACCCGACACGACAAGCCAAGATGAATCACAACACAAGCGTGAGGATGTGGAGGTGCCGGACAAGACGAACGAGCCGAGCACCGTTTCAGCCGCACCGAATGGCGTCGACGCCCGGGTTGTCGCCGATCACGAGCCGGCTCCGGGCATCCTATCGAACGACGCCAAATTCTACAGAAAGCGGGGAATTGCCGCCTACCGCAGTGGCGATTTCCCACGGGCAATCGCCGAACTCGACGAGGCGATCAGGCTCGATCCTACTAACGCACCGGCTTACAATATTCGCGGTAATGCCTTGGATGAAACAGGCGCCTTCGAGCGCGCGCTCGCCGACTACGACCAGGCGATCCGCATCGATCCAAACAATCCCCTCATATTCCATGACCGGGCAATCCTGTGGAGACGCAAAGGAGAGCTTGATAAGGCACTCGTCGACTTGGATCAAGCGATCCGATTTGGCTTCTCCGATGCCAACATCTATTGCGACCGCGGCTTGGTCTGGTATGAAAGAGGTCGCTATGATCGAGCGATCGCCGATTTCAATCAGGCAATCAAGATCGACCCGAACTTTGCCGATGCCTGCATCAATCGTGGTATCATCCTGCACCGCAAGAGCGAATTCAATCGTACCTTAGCCGCCGTCAATCAAGCGATCCGCGTTGATCGGACCATGTTCAATGCTAATCGGCGCGCGAATTTGCATCCCTGAGAGGGGAGCAGAACACAAGGGTTGCGGCAAATCACCATTGGTATAAAGCAGCCCCCGGGGGCGCCTTCCTGCCCATTGGGGGTTCAGCGACGCCGATGATGCTGCGTGACCTTTTAACCAGCGAGGCCCGCTTCGACGAACAATTCGGGGCTCTGGCGGTAAACGGGATTTCGGCCGACAGCCGCACCGTCGAGCCGGGCTTCCTGTTCGCCGCCGTGCCGGGCGCCAAGGCCGACGGACTGACCTATCTTCCCCAGGCGATTACAGCCGGTGCCGTCGCCGTCATGGCCGAGCGCGCGCCGCCTGCGCCGCTGCCGGATCATGTCGCCCTGGTGAATGTGCCCAATGTGCGGCGGGCATTGGCGCTTGCGGTGGCGAAGTTCTATCCGCGCCAACCCGCCACCATTGCGGCTGTCACCGGCACCAGCGGTAAGACTTCGGTCGCGGCCTTCACGCGTCAGATCTGGGCAGCGCTTGGATATGCTGCCGCCAGCATCGGTACCACCGGGGTGGTGACGCCTGCCGGCGAGGCTTACGGCGCGCTGACGACGCCGGATCCGGTCGAGCTCCATCGCCTCGTCGACCGCCTCGCCGACGAGGGGATCACCCACCTGGCGATCGAGGCTTCATCTCACGGGCTCGACCAGCATCGTCTCGACGGTCTGCGTATCGGCATCGCGGGCTTCACCAATATCAGTCGCGACCATCTCGACTATCACGGTACCCTCGATGCCTACCGTCAAGCAAAGCTGATTCTGTTCCGGCATCTGGTGGCCGCGGACGGCGCCGCCGTCATCGCGGTTGACCACGCCTTCGCCACAGAAGTGGTGGATGCAGCACGCGGGCGCGGATTGCGCATCATCGAAGTCGGACGGACGGCCCGAAGCATCCGGCTTGTCGATTGCGTCATAGAGGGATTTTCACAAGTTTTGACGATTGAGCACAACGGCATGAGACATCGAATACAGTTGCCACTGGTTGGCGCGTTTCAGGTGGAAAACGCGCTGGTAGCGGCCGGCCAGGCGATCGCGGGCGGCGGCGAGGCCGCTGCCGTTTTTTCGGCGCTTACCGGGCTGGTCGGCGCCAAGGGCCGGCTCGAACTGGTCGGACGCAAGTACGGCGCACCGGTCTTCGTCGACTATGCGCACAAGCCCGACGCGCTCGCCAAAGCACTTGAGGCCTTGCGCCCTTACGTGAACCGCAAGCTCGTTGTCGTATTCGGCGCCGGCGGCGACCGCGACGCCGGTAAGCGTCCACTGATGGGGGCGATCGCGGCGGAGAAGGCGGACCGCGTCATCGTCACCGACGACAATCCACGCAGCGAGGACCCCGGCGCGATCCGCGCTGCGATCCTGCGCGGCGCACCAGGCGCCGCCGAGATCGGCGACCGCCATGAGGCGATCCGCCGCGCCGTGGCCGATCTCGAAGCCGGCGATGTTCTGTTGGTTGCCGGCAAAGGCCACGAGACCGGTCAGATCATCGGGCAAACAACCGTGCCGTTCAGCGATCATCACGCGGTTCGAGACGCGCTTGAGTCCGAGGAGCAGCCATGAAGGCGCCGCTGTGGACGGTCGATGCCATCACGGCTGCGACGGGCGCTGCGCGTACCGGACCGCTGCCGCAGGTCGTCACCGGCATTTCCATCGACAGCCGCACCGTAGCTGCCGGCGAGGTTTTCTTCGCCATCAAGGGCGACACCCATGACGGCCATGATTTCGTTGCCGCCGCGCTCAGCCAGGGTGCCGGGCTCGCGGTCGTGGCGCGTAACCGGAGCAGCGGTTACGGCAGCGGTGCGCCGCTTATCATCGTCGATGACGTGCTCGAAGCTTTACGCGATGTTTCACGCGCTGCGCGCCTGCGCAGCCACGCAAAAATCATGGCAGTGACCGGCTCGGTGGGAAAGACTTCGACAAAGGAGGCGCTGGCACTGTCCCTTGCATCGAGTGGGGAAACACACGCTTCCACGGCGTCGTTCAACAACCACTGGGGTGTGCCGTTGTCGCTTGCGCGGATGGCGGAAACGGCGAATTTCGGTGTTTTCGAGGTCGGTATGAACCATACCGGCGAAATTACCCCGCTGGCGCGCCTGGTACGGCCTCATGTGGCGATCGTCACGGCGGTCGAGCCGGTGCATCTTGAGTTCTTCGCCTCCGTGGCGGCGGTCGCGGACGCCAAGGCAGAAATCTTTGTCGGGCTGGAGCCAGGAGGCACCGCCGTTCTCAACCGCGACAACCCGCATTTCGCGCGGCTGCGGCAACGCGCCGAAGAGGCAGGTGTGAAGCACATTGTCGCGTTCGGCGAGCATGCCGAGGCCGCGGCGCGCCTTCTCAACTGCGCGCTGCTGCCAGATTGCTCGACCGTCGAGGCAAGCATCCTCGGCGTGTCGGTCACCTACAAGATTGGCGCGCCCGGGCGGCATCTCGTCATGAATTCACTCGCCGTGCTGGCCGCTGCAAGCCTTGTCGGGGCCGATCTTGCGGGTGCGGCGCTCGCCTTGGCGCAGCAGGTCCCGGCGCCCGGTCGCGGTACGCGGGTGAAGCTCGAATTGCGGGATGGGCAGGTGCTCGTCATCGACGAAAGCTACAATGCCAACCCGGCATCCATGCAGGCCGCCCTCGCCCTCCTGGGCCAAGCGCCGCTCGGGCCAGGCGGCCGGCGCATCGCCGTCCTCGGTGACATGCTCGAATTGGGCCCGACCAGCAAGGATCTGCATCGCGGCCTCGTCGAAGTGATCCGCCACAACGGCATTGATCTTGTCTATTGCGCTGGACCTCTGATGGCGGCGCTGTGGGAGGTGCTTCCTTCCGCGCGCCGCGGCGGCTATGCAAAAACCGCGGCTGAGTTGGAGCCCCTGGTGGTGGCGGCAGTCCGCGCTGGCGATGCCCTCATGGTCAAGGCGTCGGCCGGCTTCCGCCTGGGACCGATCGTCAAGGCGCTGGTGCGGCACCATTCCGTCACCGCGGCGTCTGAACCGGCGCAAGCGTAGGGCCTATCGCATGTTCTATTGGCTGACTGAGTTTTCGGACGCCATTTCGGTCCTCAATGTGTTCCGCTACATCACGTTCCGCACCGGCGGCGCGATGTTCACAGGAATCGTCTTTGTGTTCCTGTTCGGTCCGAGCATCATCAACAGCCTGCGCTTGAAGCAGGGCAAAGGCCAGCCGATCCGCCTCGATGGGCCGCAATCTCATCTCGTCACCAAAAAGGGAACGCCCACCATGGGCGGGCTGATGATCCTGTCCAGCCTCGTGGTGTCGACGGTATTGTGGGCCAATCCTGCCAATCCCTATGTCTGGGTGGTACTCGGAGTGACGCTCGGCTTCGGCCTTATCGGCTTCTACGACGATTATCTCAAGGTAACGAAGCAGAGCCATGTGGGCTTTTCCGGACGTACCCGGCTGCTGATCGAATTCACCATCGCGGGTGTCGCCTGCTATGCCATCGCCGTCATTGGCCGTGCCCCGCAATCGACGTCGCTGGCATTCCCGTTCTTCAAGGATTTGCTGCTCGATCTCGGCTGGTTTTTCGTTGCTTTCGCAGCCGTCATCGTGGTGGGCGCCGGCAACGCCGTCAATCTGACCGACGGCCTCGACGGCCTTGCCATCGTGCCGGTCATGATCGCGGCCGGCTGCTTCGGTGCAATCTCCTGGGCGATCGGCAACGCCTTGTTTGCCGAATACCTGCAAGTCAATTTCGTATCCGGTGCGGGCGAGCTTGCGGTGCTATGCGGAGCCATCCTTGGCGCCGGTCTCGGCTTTTTGTGGTTCAATGCGCCGCCCGCCTCCATCTTCATGGGTGACACCGGCTCGCTTGCGCTTGGTGGCTTGCTCGGCACGGTCGCGGTTATCACCAAGCATGAGATCGTGCTCGGCATCATAGGTGGACTGTTCGTGCTCGAGGCCGTCTCGGTCATTGTCCAGGTTGTGTCTTTCAAATTGACCGGCAAACGTGTATTCCGGATGGCGCCGATCCATCATCATTTCGAGCAGCTCGGTTGGACCGAGCCACAGATCGTCATCCGGTTCTGGATCATCGCGGTCGTGCTGGCCCTCGCCGGCTTGTCGACGCTTAAATTAAGATGAGGTCGCGATGGTTGACACAAGTGCTGTTTGCTATTCCCTCCCCTGCTTGTGGGGAAGGGAGGGGCGAAAGACGTGATCCCCATCACCACGTTCGCCGGAAAGAAGATCGCCGTGTTCGGGCTCGGCGGCTCGGGGCTGGCTGCTGCGAGCGCATTGTTCGCTGGCGGCGCCGATGTGGTTGGCTGGGACGACAGCCCGGAACGCATCGCCCAGGCGGCGACCGCCGGAATCCCGGTTGCGAACCTGCACGAATTCGACTGGAGCAAGATCGCCGCGCTCGTGCTTTCGCCCGGCGTTCCGTTCACCCATCCGGTGCCGCACTGGTCGGTCGGGCTCGCCCGGGCCATGGCGGTCGAAGTTATCGGCGACGTCGAGCTGTTCTGCCGCGAGCGGCGTGCCCATGCGCCGAATGCTCCATTTGTTGCCGTCACCGGTACCAACGGCAAATCGACGACCACGGCGCTGATTGCGTATATATGCACCCAAGCCGGCCTTGACGTCCAACTCGGGGGCAATATCGGCACCGCGATCGTGTCGCTCGCCCCGCCTCAGGCCGGCCGTGTACACGTGATTGAATGCTCGTCGTTCCAGATCGACCTCGCGCCCAGCATCGACCCGTCAATCGGCGTCCTGATCAATCTTGCCGAGGACCATCTCGACCGCCACGGCACCATGAGCAACTACGCTGCGGTGAAGGAACGGCTGATCGCCAGCGTTCACCGGGACGGCACCGCAATTGTGGGCGTCGATGACAATTGGTGCCAAGCGATTGCCGACAGGGCGGGACGGGCCGGTCGGCGTGTCGTGCGCGTCTCCGCGCGCAATCCGGTGGCTTACGGGGTCTATGTCGAAGCCGAGCGCATCGTCGAGGCGACAGGTGGCACTGCGCAGGATGTTGCCCGAGTGGGCAACATCGGGTCGTTGCGGGGTCGCCACAATGCCCAGAACGCTGCTTGTGCGGTCGCGGCGGCGCTGGCGCTCGGCGTCGACCGGCGTGCAATTCAGGCCGGATTACAGTCGTTTCCCGGATTGGAGCACCGTATGGAGGAGGTCGGCCGCAATCGCGGTGTGCTGTTCATCAATGATTCCAAGGCCACCAATGCGGATTCCGCCGCCCAGGCTCTGGCTTGCTTCGGCAATATTTTTTGGATCGCGGGCGGCAAGCCCAAGAGCGGCGGCATCGAATCACTTGCGGGGTATTTTCCGCGCATCCGCAAAGCTTACCTGATCGGTGCAGCCGCGAAGGACTTCGCCGCGACGCTCGACGGCAAGGTCGACCATGTCATGGCCGGTACCCTGGATCGCGCCGTCGAAGAGGCAGCACGCGATGCCGTGGCATCCGGGCTCGATCATGCGGTTGTGCTGCTGTCGCCGGCCTGTGCGTCGTTCGATCAGTTCGAGAATTTTGAGGTGCGCGGCACCGCGTTCCATAATCTGGTGCAGAAGCTTCCCGGCGTGGTGGTGCCCGGCAAAAGATGACGACGCGGCGACTCCAGTGCGGTGTCATCGCCCGGGGGTAAACGGGTGAGCCGGTAATCCCAGTGCAATGAGGTGTCGAAAGGGGCCCACAAGCAGGTGCGCGATGGTTGCTGCGTCCGCTGGTCAAGCCGGTGACGACAGCCGTGGGAACTGCGCGTGCGCGGCACCCCAATTTCAAAAATCGAAATTTTTTCTTAACAGGCTCGCAACCATAATCGCTCAGAACTGCCGCAACGTCTGAAATCCGTCTGCCACGAACCGGGAGCACGATCATGGTTTCGCGCGCCGAACGAACTCCGTTTGCGGCATGGTGGTGGACGATCGACCGGTTCATTCTGGTGGCGCTGGGCGCCGTCATGCTTGGCGGCATCGTGCTATCGCTCGCCGCGAGCCCTCCGGTGGCGGCGCGCCTGGGGCTCGATGCGTTCTATTTCGTCCATCGTCACGTGCTATATCTGGTGCCGGCGATCGTCGTTATGTTGACGATGTCGTTCTTGTCGCCGCGCCATACCCGCCGGCTCGCACTTGTGGTTTTCATCGTCAGCTTCGCGCTCGTTATTGCCACGCTATTCGTCGGCGCCGAGGTGAAGGGCGCCCGACGCTGGCTCGTTATCGCCGGCGCCAACATTCAGCCGTCCGAGTTTCTCAAGCCGTCCTTCGTCATCCTCACCTCGTGGCTATTCGCCGAATCGCTACGCAAACCCGAGATGCCAGCCACCACGTTTTCGCTGCTGCTGTTGCTCAGCGTGGTGAGCGTGTTGGTGCTGCAGCCGGATTTCGGCCAGACCATGCTGATATCGCTGGTATGGGGCGCGTTGTTTTTCATGGCCGGCATGCGATTTATCTGGGTGGCAGGCCTCGGCAGCAGCGCCGTGTTTGGTCTGCTGGCAGGCTATGCGACGATCCCGCACGTGGCGCAGCGCATCAAGCGCTTCCTCGATCCGGCATCCGGCGATACTTTCCAGGTCGATGCTGCCGTCGAATCGTTTTTCCGCGGCGGCTGGTTCGGCCAGGGCCCCGGCGAGGGCACGGTGAAGCGCATTTTGCCCGATAGTCATGCCGATTTCGTGTTCGCGGTGGCGGC
>Ga0126369_10003414_pt1 | contig 11472 bp, 17 predicted proteins | sample PanSoiMetaPlot_1_FD_109646 | JGI IMG/M metagenome (GOLD analysis project Ga0126369, IMG submission 109646) | Tropical forest soil microbial communities from Panama - MetaG Plot_1 | ecosystem: Environmental > Terrestrial > Soil > Tropical forest > Bulk soil | place: Panama | collected 2016-02-17 | reverse complement strand
CTTTTCGTTGCCGGCGAATTGAAAGCCGGCCGAATGACGGCCGAAGTCAAGATCACTGACGCGGCCGGCCGCGAGCTCACTCAAATCGAACCATTAACTCTGATCATTAGGGAACGGTTATCATGAGCAAGGATGAAACGATCGTGGCGTTATTTACTTCGATCGGCGAATTCGTCGCCGGCTTTCATGATCCGGTGTTTATCAAGATGCGAGAAAAGCCGGATGTTCTGATCTCCGGAACGCGGGTTTTCAATCGGCGCGGCGATTATCAATATGCCGAATGTTTCTCGTATGCGATAGTAGTTCCGGCGATGTCATTCTCTAACGCGAAAGACATCCCGACGTTTGATCCTGATCCACTCGACGAGTTTAAAGCGGATCTCGATAAGGGCGTCGTTCACCATATCAATTGCGTGAAATTTGGTTGCGAGCTCGGCGAGATTTCGCATTGGAAAAACTTTCGAACGCTCGCGGCGGCCAGGCTCAAAGGTTTATCGTTGTGTCGACAATGTTTTCAAACCGAATGATTATTTGTTTGATGGCAATTAGCTTTCATGGTAGGATGCGGCGCGGGAGCTTAAAAACCTATGATATTGAAACAACTGCATTGTAAAAAATGCGCTCACAAGTGGTGGCCTCGAAGTCCGGCCAAACCGCGAGTATGCCCGAAGTGCGGGCAGAATTGGCGAGTCGGTTATCTCAAACGTAAGTATGATGGGATCGCGACGGAAGAAACGAAGCGACGAGTTATTGATTCGTAAACTGGAAATGTCGTTTTTCCCCGTTTTGTAGATTTTTTTGCAAGTCATAAGAGCGGCCGGCCAGGTCGCCGATTCCAAAAATCGCGCTCTGCGAAAGCAAAAGAATGCCAGGGTCAATTGATGATATCCTGCGCAGGCTCAAGCGCGTCAAAAAAGAAGGCAGACAATACAAGGCTTGCTGTCCTGCTCACGGCGACGAACATGCTTCGCTCTCAATCACTCAAGAGGGCGATAGGATACTCGTCAAATGTCATACCGGATGCAGTTTCGAATCCATTGCCGGCGCGATCGGATTAAAGCCGAGCGATTTTTTCTTGTCTGATCGGCGAACGGATCTCGATCGAAAGCCGCAATTCACTTATTACGACTATCTCGACGGCGACGGCATTCTCAAATATCAAAGCGTGAGAATGGAACCGGGTCGAGAGGGCAAGAAAAAAACTTTCTTTCAACGGCAGCCGGACGGCGCCGGCGGCTGGATCAACAATCTCAGCGGGATCAAAGGTCGATGGCCTTATCGACTTCCAAAGATCCTGGCGAGCTCGAGCGAAGAATGGATCTGGATTGTCGAGGGCGAAAAAGATGTCCAGCGGCTCGAGGATTGTGGTTTGCTCGCGACGACGAGCGCCGGCGGCGCGCTCAAATGGCCTGGTAATCATGTATTCTCGATGTACTTTCGCGGCCGGAAAGTCGTCATTATCGCGGATAACGATTCGCCGAATAAGCTCGGAAAGAGAGTCGGCCTCGAGCATGCGCTCGACGTTGCGCGGAAGTTACAGGCTTATGTTGCATCGATCAAGGTTCTCACTGAGAGAGAGCTCGTCGGTTTACCTGGCGGCGGCGGCGACGTAAGCGACTGGCTCAACGAGGGGCATACGGCCGACGAGCTCGTCGAGATCGCCGGCGCGGCGCCGGAATGGATCGACGATCGAACGGATCAAACCGATTCCGATTCCAGCGGCAAACCGCCAAAACGGCATCAATTACGCGATCGATGGCTCGACAAGGGGCCGCCGATCGTATTCGCCAGGGGCGACTTTTGGGAATACGAAAACGGATTATGGCGGCCGATCGGCGAATATTTGATCAAGCAAAAAATCGAGGAAGTCGTCGAGGCGGCGGCGGCCGAAGGTATCGAACCAGGCGGGGGCCTTTTGAATTCCATTGTTGAGATAACGAAGGCAAAAATCGCCAGGGTCGACGACGTGTTCGATCTACATCCTGATTATCTCGTTTGCAAGAATGGAACGCTTCACATTCCGACGAAAAAGCTCGAACCGCATTTGCCCGAATTGTACGCGACGACGGGTGTCGGTTTCGATTACGATCCAGGGGCGAAGTGCGAAGTATGGGACGGTTTCATTTATTGGCTCGGCGAGAAAATTGGAACCGAAGTCGTCAAGTTCCTTCAAGAGTTCGTCGGCTATTGTTTCACGACCGAAACGAAGTATGAAATGGCCGTTTTCATATACGGTCAACCGGGCTCGGGAAAGTCGACGTTTGTCGAGGGCATCAAAAACACGCTGGCCGATCGCTATTGTAGTTTGGGTTTGAGAGATATCGAGCTCTCGCGTTTCGCGCTCTCTCAATTGCCAGGAAAGACGCTCGCGGAAGCGACGGAACAACCAGGCGATTACATTCGCGCGCTCGATGTGATTAACAAGATCATAAGCGGCGAACCGATTACCTACGAACAGAAATTCAAACCGCCGATCACGATCCGGCCGACTGTGAAGATTCTATGGGCGATGGAGAGTTTACCTAAAGTGTTATCGGCCGGCAGCGGTCTATTCCGTCGAGTGCAACCGGTTCCTTTCGGAATTCCGGTTCCGGAAGATGAAAAAAACGCGAGCGTCAAAGAGCGGATCAAGCAAGAGTCGGCCGGGATTTTGAATTGGGGCCTCGAGGGATTGGCGCGGCTCACGGCTCGAGGCGAGTTCTTGATTCCCGATCGGATCAAACAGGCGTCGCAAGAATTCCGCGAGTCGAACGATATCGTTAATGCGTTTATTACGGAATGTTGCCAGGTCGGCCGCGATCGAACCGTTAAGAGCGGAGATCTCTATAAAACATATCAAAAATGGTGTGGTGAGAATGGACACAAACCGATGTCGAGCACAAGAATAGTCGAGGACTACCGTCGACTCGGATTCGAGAAATTCATTGTGCATGGCTATACGCATTGGAAAGGCGTCGAGCTCAAAGACGAATGGAAGATCGACAAAACTTTGTTCGAGAACAAATAATCTGGTGATATACAGGGATTGTTTATGATATACTGAGGACATCTTAAAACGGGAAAACGACATTCCAGTTTGCCGGCGCTCTGCGCCGGTTTTTTTTTGTCGAAGGAACCTACAATAATCCAAACGCTTTGGTTTGTAGAAAGGAAAAAAGCAGAAATGAAAGATCTAACGGAAGCTGAATGGAGACAGGGCGCGCTCCCAAGTTTTGACGCTGATCATATGGTGAAGTTTTGTTTAGAGAGATTGTTCTCGGATCGGGAACACGTTGCACACGATTCGATATGTCGAACATCGAAGGGCGGTCTAACATTTGAGGAATTGATAGGGGCGCTTCTGGTAATAGAGGATCACTTGGCGATAAGCCGCGAATTGGTCGGCGAATCAGGCTCGAGCTCCTGACTCCTGAATTCTGAGGGCTCGCGCCGGCGCCTGGCGAGCTCCTGGCGAGCGCGATCGCGGCCGGCCTGGCTCGAGGTCCTGGCGGCCGGCGCGGGCGCCTGGCGGCTTTTCCAGGGCGGCCAGGCGATCGCAAGATATGGGGGGCCTCGAGGCGGCGATCGGCGCCAGCGACGAGCTCGTCGAACACAATATCTTGTGGTTTGACGTTCCGCGGAATCGTCGATCTCGCTAAGTGTGTGATTCTACAGGACGGAATAGCGAACATAATTCGTTATTATCAGACTCGGCCAAAGAAAAGCCGGCGCCAGGGCGGCGCCGGCTATGCGGCTATGCGGCTATGCGGCTATGCGGCTATTCAGGCGGCCGCTCTGGTGAGTTGGATGAGCTCCGGTTCGTCGTCGTAATCTTCCGGTGAGAATGCCTCGAGAAAGTCATGCCAGGACGGAATTTCTAAACCGTTCGCAAAAGCTTTTTGATTGCTAATGATGTCGGCCGGCGCCGTCGTGATTATGCGATCGATCTCGTCGGCCGAGAGCAAGTCGTTCGCGCGAATGTAATCCGTCATCTTGCCAGGTCGAGGTTCGGCGCCGCGAGTTCCTTTGGTATCTTTGCGCCACAATCCTTTAACCGTTTTGAGTCGCGGCTCGGCGCGGGCCTCGAGCATAACGATCAGTCTCAAATATTCCTTTCGGTGTGTGTGAAGCTCGGCCGGCTTTGTCGCGGGACAGAACACACAAGCGGATTTAGGCGGTACTGGCAAGCCGGCCTCAAAGATCCGACGCTTGCAAGCTTCCCGATTCCAATTCCATTCGATCAGCGGATAAGAATAGTCATACTTCGCATCTTCCATGCCGATCGCATGCGCGAAACGCTTTCTATCTTTCGGCGAAGCGTCATAACCGATCATCTTTCGCACTTTCGCGTCGGCGTTCCAGGTCGCGACGGCCGGCGCCCACTCGTTACAGAATTTGTTTTGCGGATCGACTTTCCATTTCAGCGAACACGATTTAAAGCCGAATGCCAGGCTCGGGAGCGTTCCATTCGTGAGGCAATTCTCGCCGAGCGTTTCATAGGGCGGCCAGTGTTTGAAATTCACTGGCCGATAGCGAACCGTCGTCACGGTCGGGAAGCCGGCCGATTCTAACCAGCGATTCATTATCGGAATGAAAGCATAAGTCTCGGCCTTTTCGTCGCCGGTGTCGGCGAACAGGATCAGATCGGGGCGAATGCCTCGATCCTTCAAACCGATCAAGAGGGCCGTACTATCGACGCCGGCGCCGTATGCGATAACAAGGGGTGTTGTCATTAGTTGGCCCCTTTCTCGAGCTCGACCATTTCGTTTACTTGCTTCCATTGTTCGGCGATCTGATCGGCGTTGAATCCGAGTCGACTCGCGTTTCGCTCATATTCCTTTCGGGCGCCGGCGCGCATTCGGGATTGAAGGCGGCCGGAACCACGCCGGCCAGGTGCGGGAATCGAGAGCAATCTCTCGATGGCGCGATCCTGAATTTGAGTTAGCGTTTTCATTGGTCTGATTCCTTTCTGAGTTTTCTCTCTCACTGGAACCTATAATAAGCGAAACAGATTGGCTCTGTCAACGGTCAAAGGCGGTTTTTTCAGGTTTTTTTTCGATCGGCGGCCGGCCGGCCTCGAGATCCTGGCTCGAGCTTCTGAGGGGTCGCGCCGGCGCCTGGCGAGCTCCTGGCGAGCGCGATCGGGGCCGGCCTGGCTCGAGGTCCTGGCGGCCGGCGCCGGCGCCTGGTGAGGCTCCTGGCCGAGATCCGGATTCGCCGGCCGGCTCGAGCTCCTGGCCGAAAAATATTTCTTACTTTTGCTTGTGGGCTATTGACAGAGCGAATCGGCTTGGCTTATTATAGGTTTGTGAGCGAAATTCAGATCGAACAAGGAGTCGGGAAAATGTCAGAGCAAAAACAGCAAATCGAGTTTGCAGAGCTTCTAAAGCAAGCGGTCGAAAAACCGGGTCTTATGCTCGCGGCTTATCGCGCGTTTCATACTTATTCAGTCGGGAATCAAATCGCGGCGATGTTTCAGATTATGTTGAGGGGCCTCAAGGTTGGGCCGATCGCAAGCTATAGGCGATGGCAGGAATTAGGGCGCCAGGTTCAAAAGGGCTCGAAAGCGATCTCGCTCTGTATGCCGGTCACTTGCAAGGGCCGCGAGCGCGAGAACGAAGCCGGCGAGATCGAGCAAGATACTTTCACGCGGTTCGTATGGCGGAATAATTGGTTTGTTCTCTGCCAAACAGAGGGCGCCGAGCTCGAGGCGGCCGTCGAGGCGCCAGGCTTCGACAAGGCGAAAGCTTTCGAGGCTCTCAATATTCAAGAGATCGAATTCGAGATGCTCGACGGAAATTGCCAGGGTTACGCGAAGGGTCGAACCGTCGCGATCTCGCCGATCGCGGCGCTCCCACATAAAACACTTTTCCACGAAGTCGCGCATGTGATGTTAGGGCATACGGCCGAGAGCGAAGTGAGCGACAGCGAAACGACTCCGCGATCATTGCGGGAAGCGGAAGCCGAATCCGTCGCGATGCTTTGTTGTGAGGCGCTCGGCCTCGAGGGCGCCGACTACTGTCGCGGGTATATTCAAAACTGGCTCGCCGGCGACACGATTCCGGAAAAGTCGGCTCAGAAGATTTTCAAGGCAACAGATCAGATCTTGAAAGCCGGCCAATAGGGCCGGCTTTCTTTTCAAGGGGGAATGATGGATCAAATATCGTGCTCGCCGATCGCGAGTCATTACGAACTGACTGTGATAGCATTAAACAGGCTCGCCACGTATAACGCGCGGCGAGTTTACGTTTGTCTCGAGTTCGAGCTCGTCGAGAGTTCCGACAAATGGATCGCGCGCGCATACCTGGCGCCGAAGGAATTCGCCGAGCGGATCGCCGGCAAACTTGCGGGCCTCGACGGAATCGTTACTCGATTAAGGGAGATCAAATGATAAAGACGGCGGCCGATGTGCTAGAGCTAATCGAACCGATCGATCCGGATAATTTCTATCATAATGGACATGGGTTCTATGTCGCGCGGTGGCTTTCGCGAGCTAGCGTCGGGGAAGTTTCGCCGGCCGAGCAATTCGCGGCTTTGCGATCGCATCCTTTGATCGATGTCGTTTCGACTAGTCAATACAAGGGTATTTATCAGGTCACTTTTAGGCTGAAAGGGGAATGATCATGACATGCGAATCATGCGGCCGGCCGGCCGACGATCGTTTTTGCGACGAATGTCGCGCCAGAATACTTGGACAGGCGGCCGCTATTCAGGGAATGAAGGGCGGCCGAGTCTCGAGCAAGGCAAAAACGGAAGCGGCGCGGATCAATGCGGCGCTCGGCGGTTCGGCGAATACCAAAAAGCAAAAGAGCGCGCGCCTGGCGAACATGGCGAAAGCGCGCGCGGCTCGCGTTCCAACACTCGAGCAAATTCGAGAACGCGCGATCGAGAAATTACTCGCGATTCCGGAACCAGGGCGACGAGGTTCCGGCGCCGTTCAAATAGCAATGCGCGCCGGCGCGAAAAAGGCTTTCACGCGCAGCGCGCGCCGGCTCGGATATAACGCCGAACAGATCGACGAGCAATGGATAAACTTAGATCAGGTTGCCGAGCTTCGAAAAGGGGGCTGGATCGATGAAAAATAATACTCTTAAAAAGCTTAGAATTATCGCGAAGGATGCGACTCAGGACGGCGGTAAAACATACGAATACGAGGGCCTCGAATTGGAATCCGGCGAAGTCGTTATATGCGGTTCGTCGACTAACGATGAATGGTATGGCTATCGCGGCGCCGTCGAGGCTCATGGGCTCGCGACGATCGAGAGCGTATTGGATACTGGCGAAACCGTCGAATGGACAGATCAGGAAATTCTTGATTCGCTTCGCGGTTCCGCGCGAGAATTTGGCATCGAAGCGATTCCGGATTCAATTCGATCGAAGGCGCGAGGCATGACTAGACAAGAAATTAACGACGCTATTTACGAGCGGATCAAAAAGGAATTTGGCTCGGAACATGCGTCGGCCGTTCCCACATGGTACGACGGGCCTGATCTCGACGACGAGCTCGAGATCGATCGACTTATCGACGAGGTTGTCGAGGATTACGGCAAACTTGACGACTAGCCGGCAAGCCGGCTATTTAGCTTGGCGGCTATTCGGCTATTCGGCTATAATCGGCCGATGATCATAACGGTCGCATCATTCAAGGGCGGCGTCGGGAAAACGACGACGGCCGTTCACTTAGCGGCATTTTTACAAGAGCGATCGCCGGCTCTCTTAATTGACGGCGACAAAAATCGAAGCGCCACGGCATGGGCTCAACGTGGCGCTTTTCCTTTTCGCGTCGTCGATGAGCGCCAGGGCGTGAAATACGCGCGCGATTATCAACATATCGTCATTGATACTCAGGCGCGGCCGAATGACGCGGATTTACGCGAGCTCGTCGACGGTTGCGATCTCCTGATCATTCCGACGACTCCTGACGCTCTCGCGCTCGACGCGTTAATGTTAACCGTCGAGGCATTACAGTCGCTCGGCGCCGATCGCTATCGAGTACTTTTGACGATCATTCCGCCACGGCCGAATCACGACTTTGAGGATGCGGCATTAATTCTAAATCAGAATGAGATTCCAGTTTTCAAAACGCATATTCGGCGCCTGATAGCATTTCAAAAAGCGGCTTTGTCTGGTGTGTTAGTTAAAGCGGCGAAAGATGCCAGGTCGGCCGACGGATGGAATGATTATCTCTCTGTAGGATTGGAGTTATTCAAATGAGCGAAAGCAAATTCAAAGGTGTTTTTGATGCGCGAAAGAAACGGGAATCGGCGCCGACGTTTGTCGAGGTCCTGGCCGGCGGGGAAAAGCCGGCCGAGCTCGTCGCGAAGGAAGCTCGAGCGAAAGAGATACTCCGATCGGCCGATTCGCCGGCGCCGCTCGATCCATCTTATTCAAGCGCGCGCCAGGTCAAGCGGGGCAAACGAAGCGATCCGAATTTCGACGCGATTTTCGCTTATGTGAGAAAAGACGTTTGTCGAGAAGTGAAAAAAGCTCTGATCGACGACGAAAGGGAATTAAGCGAGCTCATTCAGGAATTGCTTTCGCGATGGCTTGACGAAAGAGCGAAATGATTTGTCTCTGGTGTGACGAACCGATTTTGCCAGGTGAGCGATTCGTCGACTGTCTCAGCGGCGCGACTCATCAAGAATGTATGTTGCGCCAGGTCGTCGGATCAGTCGCTCATCAAATGAAGCTTTGTAATTGTTTCATTGCCGGCAGTAAAGCCGGCGATCCTGACACGGTGACTCGACGCGAAGCCGCTCGAGTCGCGGCCGATCTATGGTTTCGATTCACTCAATTCCATTTGGATGATTAAGTATTTTGGAGGTTTTCAAATGACACTTGTTTTTATATCTGTTGTGTTTGTCGGCCTGTATGCGTTCAATCATGCGGGCATTTCTCAGCGCGCGCGCGAGTCTTTCAATTTCATTTTGTTTTTGATGATCGCGTCGGCGCTCGCGCTCGTATTGCTCTCGCTCGTCGCGCCTGGCGGGCCGAATCTTTTGAAGCTTCTGCAATAAGGGGGAACGAATGGCCGATGAATCCACAGCAAAACCGACGATCGAAACGCTCATCGAACGAGTCGACGCATTTCAGGAATGGTTCGAAAGCCGATTCCAAAGGATCGATAGTAAGATCGGCGTTCTCAACGATTCGATTCTCGATCTCCGCGTCGAGGTTCGTTCCTTAATAGAACGAATCGAGGCAATTGAGGGAAGTCTCAAGAGAAAGTAAGCAAAGCGATTTGCTTGTGTGTGGGCTCGCGTCGATCCTGGCGCGAGTCTCTTTTTTTGTGCCGGCGCCGGCGCCTGGCGAGCTTCTGACGAGCTTTCAGATCGCCGGCCGGCCTCGAAGGTCCTGGCCGTGGAACATTCGCGCCAATAGGCGCTCTGCTCACTTCCTACTTACAACAGTTAACCGATATCTACAACAGTTACGGCCGGCTCGAGAACGTTTCACGGATCGGCGCTAAAAGGATGCGGCGCGGGCCTCGAGGGCCTCGACGGCGAGCGGCGGGCTCAAAACGGCAGCGGTTTAGCCGGCTTGTCGACTAGCCGGCTTGCCGGCTATCCGCGATCGGCCGATCGAGCTTCCATTGGATTGATTTTCAATCCGGCCGGTCGGCGCCGGCGCCTGGCTCGATCCGTCGAGCTCCTGAATCGCCGGCCGGCCTCGAGGTCCTGGCTCGAGATCCTGATCGCTCGCGCCGGCGCCTGGCGAGGCCTGGCGAGCTCGTCGAGTCGTCGGCCTCGCTCGAGCTCCTGATCAGTCGCGCCGGCGCCTGGCGAGCTCCTGGCGAACGATCGCGGCCGGCCTGGCTCGAGCTCCTGATTCCCTTTAAACGCCGGCTGGGCGAGCTCGAGGCGATCCAGGATCGCGGCGGCGGATCTCGAGGCGTTTCGGCGCGCGAATCGAGGGGGGTCGACCCATCTTTCGCATCCCGGCGCCTAACTAGTGCAAGCGACTCCAGGCGGGGTGCGAAGCTGGCTGAACCCAATCATGCATGAGCGGTCAAGTTCTATAATCCGCCAAAATTCAAAAAATTTGCGGTTTTTGCCGTCGCTGGCGGCCGTGGTGGAAGGGGGAGTGGGGCGAAAAGGCGAGCGAAAAGGGCGCGGGCCGAGCTCGGCCGTTCGCTCCGGTTGAAAAAATATTCGGAAAATTTGATCGAATTTTTTTAGAGTAAATTTTTCCTAAGATTGGGTGGGACTAGGTGGGACTAGGTGGGACTAGTTCCTATAAATGGCTCTGAGCAACGCGCGCGCGCGCGGAAAGAAAAGTTAAAAAATGCGCCGGATGTTCGAGAAAGCAGATTAGATGGGGAAGTCCCACCTAGTCCCACCCAGTCCCACCCAGAAGCTCGCCGAACGCCGGCGGGATAAACGAAAATTAACGAATTTGCGGCGCGGAAATTGATGAGGGCGGTAATGAAAAAAAGGGGCAAGCGTCGGCCTGGCTCAAAAAGAAAAAATTGAGCGCCGAAAGGGCAAAGGTGGGCCGGCCAAGGGCCGGCCGATCTTTTAAAAGGGGCGACGGTGGCGCCTGGCGAGCTCCTGGCGAGCGCGATCGCGGCCGGCCTGGCTCGAGGGTCCTGGCGGCCGGCGCCGGCGCCTGGGAGCTCCTGGCGAGATCCGGATCGCTCGAGCTCCTGGCCGAAAATATTTTTCGTTTTTGCTGGCGGGCTATTGACAGAGCGAATCAGTTTGGCTTATTATATGCCTGTGAGCGAGAATTCAGATCGAAAGGAAAAGGCAATTATGAGGGTTTATTATCCGCCGTGTATCGATCGCGAGCTCGACGAGCTCGAGGAATTGGCCGTCATTGAATCCGACGCTAAAAAGCTCGTTACCGGAGATCACGACGAGGCGATTGAGTTGTTTTGGCTCGCGGCTAACAATGCAATGTGGACACGCGCGGTTCTCGAGGCGCGGGCGCTATTCGGGGGCCAGGTCGAGGCGAGCGTTCTGATCGACAGGGCCGCGAATTGGGTTCGGATTTTCCGCGAGAATATTTCATAAGCTCGATCCGGCCGGCCTGTGAACAAACGGGCCGGCCGATCACACACAAGAGTGAGAGCAAATTCAAAAGGGGGATTCGATGAAGTTAGAATTTCAGCATTATGCAATCTTAGCGAACGGCGAGCTCGCTTATGCGGGCGTCAGTAAACACGCGGGAATGTCGGCGAAAGTCGCGCGGCGGATTAATGCCGGCTGGATTCGATGGGCGACGAAGTATGTCGCCGAGAACGAGGGCGAATATCCGCTCGCGAAAACGGTTCGACAATTGCCGATCAATCCGGTCGTCGAGATCCGGATACATCCGGTCGGCGATCGCGACAAATGCGAATCGTTCAATCTGATCAACGGGCTCGATCCGAAAGAAAAGCTCGGCGATCGATAAGAGGCCTCGAGCTCGAGATTCCGCCGGCGCCGAAAGGGGCGCCGGTTTTTTTTTGTCCTGGCTCGAGCTCCTGGCGGCCGGCGCCGGCGCCTGGTG
>Ga0126369_10003413_pt1 | contig 11473 bp, 16 predicted proteins | sample PanSoiMetaPlot_1_FD_109646 | JGI IMG/M metagenome (GOLD analysis project Ga0126369, IMG submission 109646) | Tropical forest soil microbial communities from Panama - MetaG Plot_1 | ecosystem: Environmental > Terrestrial > Soil > Tropical forest > Bulk soil | place: Panama | collected 2016-02-17 | reverse complement strand
GCGGGCTCGGACGATCTCAAGGACTATCAATTTGGCAAGAAGAACATCCATCATCTCTTTTGCCCGCAATGCGGGGTCGGGGCGTTCTCGCGCGGACAGTCGCCGAAGACCGGCCAGGAGATGATCGCAATCAACGTGCGCTGCCTCGACGACATCGACGCCGCCACGCTCGCGACCACGCCGTTTGACGGCCGCAGCCTGTAAATTCCGCTCGCCGGGATGTGTAACGATGGCGTGCTGCCGACGCCACAATGACGCCTGCATGGTTAAGAGCGCGTCACGCGCGCATCATCTGTGAGAGCGCGCACAATGTTGTCGCAGTCGTGCCAGCGAATTTTTTACGCAGAATTTCTTCGTGCGATGAAACTTTTATGAAGAATTTTCTGGCGCAGCGGGAGTTTACGCCGAATTTTCTCATTCGACCGAAAAATTTCTTTGAACACCGAGTGCCGCGGCCACAAATCGTACACGGGAGCGACATGACGAAAGGACGCACCGTGACGAAACTTGCACTGACTGCGGCAATGACCGCGGCGATTCTGTCCTCGGGACTTGCGATGTCCGCCAATGCCCAGGAAAATCACTACATGTCGGGCCAACAGGTGATCGGCGAGAAGGGTGCGCGTATCGGCAACCAGTGCTGGGTCGAAACCTGGGGCTCCGGCTCCTCGTATTTCGGCTACTGGACTGCCTGCGAGCAGCCGAAGGTCTCCAAGCGGTAATCGGCGCGTTCGCGTGCCGAGCGGATCGCTTTCAGCAATGAAAGCCCCCGGGCCCTCCCTCCGGGGGCTTTCGTTTTCGCTCACTGCCCGCATCCGTTGGGTCGCCATTACAGCGAATAGCCGCCGTCGACCACCAGCGTCTGCGCGGTGATCATGGCGGTATCGGCGCAGAGGAATACGATCGCCGCCGCGATGTCGGCCGGTGTGCACGCGCGCTTGAGCAGCGAGCGGTCGATCGCGGCCTGCTTGCGCACCGCCGGCCAGGGCTTCGTCCATTCGGTGTCGACGAAGCCCGGCGCCACGGCGTTCACACGTGCTTCGGGCGCGAGCGCGCGCGCCAGGTTCTGCGTAAGGCTGATCAGTCCTGCCTTGCTGGCGCCATAGGCCATGCTGGAGCCCGGCATGTTGCGGCCGGCTACGGAGGCCGTGTTGCAGACCGCGCCGCGCGCGGCCTTGAGCGCCGCTGCCGCGGCGCGGGTGCAACGGAAGGGACCGAGCAGGTTGGTGGCGAGGATCGTCGTCCAGAAATCCTCGGTCAACCGATCGAGTTCGGCCGGCGCAATCGGTTCGACGGTCGCGGAGGTACCGGCATTGTTGACGAGGAAGTCGAGCCGACCGAGCGCTCCGACCGCGCCGTGGACCATTTTTTCGGCCATGCCGGCCTTTGCGACGTCGCCCGGCGCTCCGATCACGGCAAGGCCTTGCGAGCGCAGCCGCTCAACCGCCGCCAGACCGCGCGCGTCATCCGGCAGATGATTGAGCGCGACCGTGGCGCCGCGGCGGGCGAACAGCTCGACCGTCGCCAGCCCGATGCCGGATGCCGCCCCGGTCACCAGCGCGGTCTTGCCGTCGAGATCGCCCATGTCGCCTCCCAAAAAGCGGGTGGCCGGACCGTCATGCGGCCCGGCCTGCGGTGCGGAGCGCGGGCTGGAAGATGCCCAGGGGCGACGACTGCCCTATCAGCGTTGGCTCACCGTCGCATTTCACTGAACAAGACGCCGCCCTTAGCCTTGGCGGTCGGCTCGGATTCCACGATTTCGACCGTCACGGCTTCGACCGGAACGGAAAAATTCTTCACCACCGCGTCGGTGATGTCCTTCACCAGCGCGCGCTTCTGATCGAGCGTGCGGCCCTTTACGGCGTGGACATAGATCTCGGGCATGTCGGTCTCTCCCTGTATGTGCCTTGCCCCGGCACTATACCGGCCGGGAGGAACAGAGGAAGACACCCACAGGGCAAGATTTCGCGGGGTTAGAGCGCCGCGGTCGGTCGCAGAATTCGACCGCGCGCCCGCCGCCGCGAGCGAACGCACAATGCTAAGCCCGGCCGGGCTTCAACGGAAAAAGCTGAACAAGAAGCCGAAGGGCCTCTGCGGGTGGCTTACGAAGGCGGGCGCGCGCCAGCCTTCGGGGCGGATCTGCGCCAGCGTCTGCGGCCTGCCGAACGGCCCAAGCGGCCGTTCCGCCATCACCGGGCCGGGGGCGGCGCCGGGCGAAACCGTGGGCAGTATCCGGACAGGACCGGCCGCGCGGTTGTCGGGTGCGCCCGCGGTGACGGCAGCCGAAGCGGCCGGTCGGGCCGGCGGCGGGACGCTGCGAGCGGGCGCAACGGCGGCCACTGCCGGGCGATTGGCGGGCACCTGCACCGTCCGCGGCTTGCGCTCATTGCCGGCGATGCATCTGCCGTCGAGATGGGACCAAGTGGTTTCCTCGCATGCCGGCTTGAGGCTGTTGGCTCGGCTCGCGGCCGGCTTGTTCGCCTCTGATTGCGGCACGTCGGGTTGGGCACCTTCGGGCGTGATGAGGGTCGCTGGCGCTGGGGCGGTCTTTGCGACCAGCGTCGTTGCGGCCACCGGCTTGCCGTCGTTCACCGCAGCTGCCACCGGCTTGTCGTCGCTCCGTGCAACGGCCGGCATGACCTCCGCGACGCGCTCATCGCCTGCCAGTGACAACAGCGCGTTTGCGCCAGCGATCGATCCGAATGCCAGAAGGGCGCCGACCGCCCACAATCGGTGGCGCAATTTGGTGAGAGGCAAAAACATCCGAACTCGGGATGCAAATGTGGCGACGACACGAGCCATCTCCTCGCGGCCTCGTCCTCCCCGGCGTCCCGAGAAAATCGTTAGGCCGCGAGGCATTAAATCGACGCTTTGAACTCGCCTATAATTTGAATGAACCCGCGCGCAATTGCCGCCATTCGGCGATTGTGGCGCCGACGCTTTAGGTCAGGGTTACTGCTTCATTGCCGTGGCATTTGCGCTACCATCCCCCTACGAAGGGAGAGGGAGGGGGAAAAACTAACGGCGGAGAAAAAACGTCATGGAACTCCGGACCGAGAGCCCTCGGAAATACGCCCAGACGCGACTTGCCAATCTCTGCGCCCAGTGCGGAGAGACGATCTTCATGCCGGAATGGTCCGAATATCTCAACCGGCACCGCGTGCGACATCTCTGGGAATGCGAAGCTTGCGGTTACAGGTTCGAGACATTGGTTTCATTTCCCGAGCTTTGATCTCCGGCCACCAATGACACGAGAGCCACCGGTTCGCGCCGGTGGCTCTTCGTTTCACGTGCGCGCTGGCTGTGACGCGCTTTCAGGCCGACAGTGAAGGTTCGCGAACGCTCGGCTCGGTGACGGGCTGGGCGCCAGCAGGCAATTGCAACACGGTCGCCCGCTGGCCTTCGCACAGGCGAGTGAGCAGCACCACCTGCCCGTCGGGAAATTCCAGCGCATCGTGATGGCTCACGGCGTTGTTCATGTTGATCTGCCGGAAGCGCGCAAGCCGCTGGCCGATTTTCTTGTTGGGCAGAATGCCGATCCCGAACGAGGGTTCGCACTCGACATTCTGCTCGAAGGCAACCTCGGTGCCCGGCAGCAGGCAAACCGCGACCTGCGGCTCACCCACCGCCGTAAATCCGCGCGGGATCGAGTTGGCGAATTTGGTCGTCACCAGCTTGTCTTCGATCTTTGCTGGCCGGGTTGCGACATGGTGCAGACTATAGTCGCACATCGAAGGGACTCCTTCTCCTGTGAACAGCCGGGATGGTTGTCCTTCTCAGCGGAGCCGAGCAAATCTTGGTGGCGATCCTTTGTCGGACATTGTCCCGACTTTTGCGCAATGTCGCCATGGCGTCACCTTGAACGAAGCATCAGCGGCCCGGTCCCCGACTACTCAAAGCGACTGAGATCCAGAGCTTTCCTCCTATCGGTCGGACTCCGAGGAAGCCCACGAAGAACGCCGGAATGAACCAACAAGTTCCACCGCCGGCCGGGGCGGCGGCTCGTCCGGCCTTGCCCTGCCGGATCGACATCGCGGCGCCGGCGTGCTCGGATGCCGCCGCAATCGCCAATTTTCTCGGGATACCAGCAATGAAAAAAGAGGTCGTCCGCGCGGACGTGCCGGAAACCGGCGGTCCGTTCAATCTCTGCGTCAAATATGGCAACCTGATCTTCGTCTCGGGCCTGCCGCCATTTGCCGAGGACTATGCTGCCGCGCTGCGCGAGGCCCGCGCCAAGGGCCAGCCGATCCCGCCATTTCCCGACATTCCCTTCCCGCAGCAGGTGAGGATCGTGATGGACCATCTGAAGAAGCTGGTCGAAGCGGCCGGCTCCAACATGGATTGCCTTCTCAAGGTCATCGTCTGGCTCAAGGATCAGCGTCAGGCGGAGGAGTTCGACCGCATTTACCGCAGCTATTTCACCAACCCGGAGATGCTGCCCGCGCGCACCCGGATGCAGGCGGGCCGTACGCCAATGGATTGCGGGCTCGAGGTCGAGGCGATCGGCTACGTACCCTGAACCGCGTGCAGCGGCTTTGGAAGGTAGGCCCGCACCTACTGCAGCCCCGCCGCCTGCAGAAATTGCAGGTCGACGAAGCGTTCCGCCGGCGGTGGCGGCGGTGCGATCTGTCCGGTCTCGGCCAGCATTGCGATCACCTTGGCCATGCCGCTCATGTTGATCTCGGCCTGCCTGGGCATGACGCCGCGATCCGGCTCATAATAAAGGGTGAGAATCTGCTACGCGGCATCGGCCGACACGCCCGTGGCATCGACGATGAGGCTCGCAACCTCCCGACGATTGGCGCTATCGCGCAGGAATCTGAACGCCGCCCCATAGGCGCGCGCCAGCCGGGTGACCGTATCCTTGTGCGCGGCTGCCCAGGCGCGTCGCGCGGCAAGCACGTTGAATTGCTGAACGGGCAGGACATCGAGCGATACGCCGAGCCGGCGGAAGCCTTTTTGTACCAGGACGACATCCTCGGGCTGGCCGAGCGGCACCGCATCGCATTCCCCGCTGACGAGGCAATTGGCGCGGGCGCCGCTGCCGACGAGCTCCTTGCTGCGGTATCGCCCTCCCTGAGACCATGCTTGGCGAGCATTAGCCGCGTCGCCAATGAAATCGTGTCCGCCGGCGTGGACATCGCAACGAGGCGGCCGCGGAGGCTTGCCACGTCGCCGACCTCCGCCTTCGCGATCAGGCTGTAGACCGCGTTCGCGGGCCGCCGATCACGGCCACTGCATCGGACCCTTTGAGCACGGCTTGGATCAGGTACGGCGTCGCCGTGCCGGTGACATCGACGATGCCGCGATCGAGGGAGTCGACCATATGCGTGGTCCCAGGCAGCCCGACCAGCTCGACCACGAGGCCTTCACGCGCGAACAGACCTTGCCGCGTGAGCACCTGCAGCGGCAGCGCCGCGATATTGCGCGCCGAGTTTGCATTGTGGCCAAGCCGGATCTTGTCCTCGGCATGGCCGGCCTGGATCAGTGCCAAGGGCAGCAACAGCGAGAGCACAGCCCGACAAGCCGTCATCATGTTCTTTCCTCCCTGGGCGGCGCGCCCAGGGCTCCGGTTGCCGGTCCGATGCTATTCGGCCATCGGCTCCCCCGCCATGCCACCCGCGTCCGCCGCCCTTGATTGGCGCCGCCATTGGCGCTCTGATGCCCGCCCAGGGGGCTATCGGCCTGCCGGACCGTGTTGCGGCGGTAGGTCCCAGCCGGTGGTTATCGAACTGATGCCCGGGTGTCTCGCCGTGGAAGCGGCAGCTCCCGTTCCGTGCTGCGACTGCCGTCAGAAAGGTTACCGATGTTCCGCAAGGCCATTTTGCTGTCCACCGTCTTGTTTGGGATCTTGACGCCGGCACTGGCGCAGCTGCCACTACCGCCTCCGCTGCCATTGCCGCTTCCGCCCTTGCCCATGCCGGAGGGGACGCCCGAAGAGCGCGCGGCCTGCGCCCCCGACGTGCAGAAATACTGCGAGGCGGCAATTCCCGACACGATGCGGGTCCTGGGATGTCTGCAGGCCAATCGAACCAGGATCAGCGCCGCCTGCAACCGGGTCCTGGTGAGCCACGGCCAATGATCCCGCCGCGAGGATGAGCGACGCACCACACGGTCTTGTCACTCGTATCCCGTGCAATTCTTTGCTAGGCCCTCGCCGCACGGGTCTTCGCCGGCCGCTTCCGCCTGCGCCGGGGAACGCTATGATGCCAGGAGGTGAACCATGCTCACCCACCGCCGACGCATTCTCACGTTGCTTGCCGGCGCTATGGCGACGTCGGCATTGGAGCCGCAGCTCGCCCTGGCGCAGGGGCCCGCCATGAGCCGTATCACCGCCTATGCCTTTTCCTTTGCCGGGCTGGAGGGAGGCGACATCAAGCTCGCCGACCATGCCGGCAAGCCGATCCTGGTCGTCAACACCGCTTCGCTCTGCGGCTATACCCGGCAATATGCCGGCCTGCAGCAACTGTGGACGCGATACCACACGCAGGGGCTGATGATCGTGGGCGTACCGTCAAACGATTTCGGCAGCCAGGAGCCGGGGGACGCGGACGACATCCTGCATACCGCGCACGGTCAATACGGCGTCGGCTTCCCGCTTGCCGCCAAGGCGCAGGTCAAAGGAGCGAACCCGCATCCCTTCTACAAATGGGCGGCCACCGAGCGGCCGTTGGAGACGCCGCGCTGGAATTTTCACAAGTATCTGGTCGGCCGCGACGGCCACATCGCCGCGGTGTTCTCAACCGACATCGAACCGATGGATGCGCGCGTCATCAACGCCATCGTAAAAGAGCTTCCGCGCTCGGAATAAGACGCCGCCCCGAGCGTTCACAAGCTGTCACATGGTCGGCGTACCAGTGATGGCCAAGTCTCAAGACGGGAGGTGCCCATGTCTGCTCAACCAAAACTGATGCCGGACGTCGAAGGCCTGGCACGCCAGGTCGATCCGCTGTCGCGGCGCGGATTTTTCATGACCGCCTCGGCGGCCGCCGCCGCAGGATACACGCTCGCAGCCGGCCCGGTGCGTGCCGACGCGATCACCACCGACACCGCCGGTCTCAATACCGGCGAGGCCAAGGTCAAGGTGAGCGGCGGCGACATGCCGGTCTACTACGCGCGCCCAGCCAATGCGGCGAACCCACCCGTCATCCTGGTAGCGATGGAGATTTTCGGGCTGCACGAATACATCAAGGACGTCACGCGCCGCCTCGGCAAGCTCGGCGCTTTCGCGGTCGCACCCGACTATTATTTCCGCAAGGGCGAGGATCTCACCAAGATCACCGACATTCCCAAGCTCATGCCGATCGTCAACACCAAGCCTGATGCCGAGCTGTTCGCCGATCTCGATGCGACGGTGGCGTGGGTGAAGTCGCAGGGCGGCGACACCAACCGCCTCGGCATCATGGGCTTCTGCCGCGGCGGCCGCACGGTGTGGGAATACGCCGCTCACAACAAGGACCTCAAGGCGGGTGTGGCGTTCTACGGCTCGCTGGTCGATCCGGAGGCGCAGAAATCGATCTGGCCGAAGAGCCCGACCGAGCTTGCATCGGAGATGAAGGCGCCGGTGCTCGGGCTTTACGGCGAAGCGGATCAGGGCATTCCGGTCGCGCAGGTGGAGGCGATCAAGGCGGCGCTGCAGAAAGCCGGCAAGACCGCCGAGTTCAAGATCTATCCGGGCGCGCCGCACGGCTTCCACGCCGACTATCGTGCTAGCTACCGCAAGGAAGCGGCAGAAGACGGTTGGAATCAGATGATCGCCTGGTTCAAGAAGAACAAGGTATTGGCCTGATCGGCGCTCGCATTGCTCGCGGGGCGCGGCGGTCTCCGCCGCGCCCTCGCCGTTTCAGCCACCGTCTGCGCGAAGGACCACCCCTGGCCGCGCTCTTTAAGTTGGGCCGGGGCGGTTTACCGCAACCCGGCGCCGCGCCGAAACCTATGCATGTGCCGGAGTGCCGGCATCGACTTACGAGGCCTTTGTGGCGGCCGAATCCCGCGGCCGATTCTACAATGCCTACATATCCGTATCGGCTGGTGCGGGGCTGAGGCCTTCAGTTCGGAATCTGGATCAGCTCCTTCAGCTGCTCGGCGCTCAGCGGCGCCGGAATGAACTTGCCGGCGACCGCGTCGGCCATGATCTGCTCGGTGCCCTCGACTCGGCCGGTCTTGAGGGCGTCCTTGGGGACGAGCTTGCGCACACGCAACACGATCTTCTCCGGCAAGTTGGAATAGTCGCCGTAGTGCTTGAGCGCGGCCGGATCGGAATACATCCAATCGATCGTCTCCTCGTAGGCGCGATTGAAGCGCACGATCGCGTCCCGGCGCTTCTGTAGCGTGCTTACATTGGTCAAGTTCACACGCACCGTCCGCGTGCGCAGGGACACTACGTCGTCGCCCGTGGCGATGATGCGGATCTTGTCGTCCTCGACGAGATCGAGCCCGAACGGCGCCGCGCCGAAGCCGACATCCACCTGGCCGGTCATGGTCTGGGTGATGGTCGCGGCAATGTTGCCGGTGGAGGTGGGCTTAGCAGTGAGCTTGTATTGCGCGATCAGGGCCAGCAGCGCGGCATGGCTCGATGATCCGGTCAGGGAATAGGCGACGGTCTTGCCGTTGAAATCCTCCACAATCTGGATCGGCGAGTTGGTCGGCACATACCAGTAGAGCTCCGGCCCGCCGATCATCTCGCTGCCGATGATGCGGATCGGCGCGCCCTTGGCAAAGGTGCCGAAAGCGGCAGACACGCCGGCGGCGGTCGCAATGTCCATGCTGCCGCCGATCACCGCTTGGATCGATTCCGGGCCGGCCTGCACGTAGAGGATTTCGAGGTTGAGACCGTGCTTCTTGAAAATGCCGCCGCGCTGCCCGAGCTCGGCGATGCCTGCGTCCCAGGCGCCCCGCTGCGGGATCGCAACTTTCAGCGTGTCCTCCGCTCGGGCGACGCTGTTCGCGCCTGACGTGATCGCGAGCGCGCAGAGCGCAGCGGTGAGTCCTGCTCTCATCATCCTCATTACCTCCCGTGACCAGGCCCGCGAATCCTGCAAGGGCGCTTTGGCCAATATGAGCCGACAGGCCGGGGCCGTTCAAGCGACCATCGGCCGCGCAGCCCCGGCCTATTCGACGCGGCACCACGCCAAACGAGGGGCCTCGACAGGACGATCTCCGCCGTCGATGATCCGATTAGAGAGTCAACCGACCATGGCCCAACGCCGCATCAACCCTCAGCCGGCCGAACTGTTGGAGCACGAATTCGCCCAGGAACGGGCATCGGCCCTCGGCCGCCTCGGACGCGCCCTCGAGGCCGCCCTCGCGGCAATCGCGGAGTTCGATGCCGGCAGACAGCCCGAGACTGGATCGATGGACCATCGCCAGGCGCGCGCCGGGCTGGTGGCGCAGGCCAGCCTGGCGCTCTGGCACTTCGCCGTGCAGCGTGAGGCCTGCGGGCTGCGCGACATCCGTCAGGTCCTGCGCGACTATCGCGTGCCGCGCGAGGTCGCCGCGCGCATGGGCGCATGGCCGCAGAAGCCGCCGCAGCCGCGCACTGCAAGCCGCAAGGCCTGAGCAGCGCCGGCGTTGCGGCAGGTCCCGCGCGTTGTCCGAGCCGGCCATCGCCCTCTGGCAGGGTTCGATTCACCGGTTGTTTACCCTATCGCCAGCCTTTGGCTAGCCGACACTGCGTCGGAGCGTCGGTAGCCGCGGCGAAATCGTTTTTTCATCGTTATGGGAACATGCTGACAGCCCATCTGAGACCGGCCATGGACTCCGCCGCCGCCTCGCTGATCGACGAACTCGAGGTTGCGCTCGCCGCGGGCACGAATGCCCAGCGGATCAACATGCTTTCGCGCGTGACCGACCTCTTCATCGAGGGCTCCAGCCGCTACTCGGACAGTCAAGTCAACCTGTTCGATGAGGTCATCGGCAAGCTCACCACCGTGATCGAGGCCAAGGCCCGCGCCAAGCTGTCGCACCGGCTCGCCCCGATACGCAACGCGCCGCCCGGCGTCATTCGCACCCTCGCCTTCGACGACGATATCGAAGTGGCTCGCCCCGTTCTGACCATGTCCGAGCGGCTCGACGATGCGGACCTGGTGGCCAATGCTTCGAACAAGAGCCAGCAGCATCTGGCTGCAATTGCCGAGCGCAAGTCCCTGACCGAGGCGGTGACCGACGTGCTGGTTACCCGCGGCGACCGGCAGGTCATGCACTCGGTCGCCAAGAATACCGGCGCGCGTTTTTCCGACGCCGGCTTCCGCATGCTGGTCAAGCGCTCGAGCGGCGACGATGCACTGGCGCTACAAGTCGGCGCGCGGCGCGACCTGCCGCGCCAGCATTTTCTGCGGCTGCTGCAGGAAGCCTCCGCCGCCGTGCGCGATCGGCTTGAGGCGGAGAATCCCGGTGCCGGCGGAGCAGTCGAGACCGTGCTCACCGAGGTTGTCGGCGGCATCCGCAGCGAGTCGCGAAAAGTCTCTACGGACTACGCTGCGGCACTCAGCCGGGTCGAGCCGCTGTATCGCGCCGGGCAACTGGGCGAGCGCGAAGTCTATGAATTTGCCCGCGACCGCAAGTTCGAGGAGACGGCGATCGCCTTGTCATTCGCCTGCGGGGTCGAGATCGATATCGTCGAGCGTGCCTTGCTCGACCCGGCGCACGAAATGACGCTGATCTTCGCCAAGCTCGCAGGCTATTCCTCGACCACTGCCAAGGCCATTCTGCTGCTCAAGGCGGCTGACCGGGGCATTTCGGCACAAGATCTCGACCAGGCGCTTAAGAGCTATGGACGGCTGCACGGGGAAACCGCGCGCCGGGTGCTGAGCTTCTATCGTACGCGCCTGCGCAGCGCCCCGTCGGTACTCGCCGCCAACAGTTGATGCAGGCCGGCAGCCCCGGGCCGAGCGCTACTTGTAAGTTCGGCGAGACGGCTTGAACTGAGGAGGCAGCGCGCGCGGATTGGGCGCGCAGCTGTTGCCCAGCCCCCTCGCCGTCGCCATGCATTGCTCGAACGTGTAATAGCTGCAGTCGTAGCTGCCGTTGAACCCGCCCAAATATGCGCACCACGGCGCGAGCTGTCGCCAATCGGCGTGCGCGCCGCTGCGGCCGTCGAACCCCGCGGCCGCGGCGATCGTCAGGAGCATCAGGGCGAGCCTAGGCGCAGTCGGCCGGCGGTGGCGATCGACGAACATGGATATCGCTCCTGCTGTGCACCGCTTGGGACCACCGGTGCATTGAGGCCCGGGATCCTGGCCGCGGTCGGGGGACGCCGACGCTAGCGCGGTTGCCGCGCCGTCGGCAACTCGCGTCGGTACGCGTCCAAGGGGCGCGATCGGACGCGGCGCACTTGTTCCCGCCATGCGCTAGCTTATTGGCGCGACGCACTTTTTGCGTAACAGATGCAGACCGCGCCGGGAGGCGTCTGACCAATGTGTACCGCGACCGAAACCAAGCTAAAATGGTCCCAGATCAAGACCAAGGGAGATGC
>Ga0126369_10003412_pt1 | contig 11473 bp, 10 predicted proteins | sample PanSoiMetaPlot_1_FD_109646 | JGI IMG/M metagenome (GOLD analysis project Ga0126369, IMG submission 109646) | Tropical forest soil microbial communities from Panama - MetaG Plot_1 | ecosystem: Environmental > Terrestrial > Soil > Tropical forest > Bulk soil | place: Panama | collected 2016-02-17 | reverse complement strand
TGTTTGAGGCCATAGGCGCGGCACGCCTATACGAAGCATTCACAGTTGCAGAAAACACGGATGGCGCCAATTGGGAACGCGTGCAAGCGCAGTGGTTCACGCAGGAAATGGCTGCTGTTCTGGCAGTTCAACCGATGCTCGGCCGATGGCCGAATGAGGGGGATGACACAAATAGCTTATTCATCGTCATCAGCCATGGGCTGTGGCAGCGAAAGTTCGCAGGCTCTCCTGATGTCTTGGGCAAGAAGGTGCTACTGGACCTCGGTGTCGCGACGGTCACGGGAGTGATGCCGCCCGGATTCGAACTGATGAATCCCGACGCGGAAATTTGGATCCGTCAGGTAGTCACAGCGCCGGGCGGGCCGCTGCCGCGAAGTCCAAATCGAATTTTTACGGCGATCGGTCGGTTGAAGCGCGGAGTCACGCTCGAACAAGCGCAGAGTGAAATGAACGCGCTCGCGTCGCAACTGAGCCAGCAACTACCGGAAGTCCAGCGTGGCTGGGGCTTCAAAGTCGAATCACTGCAGAGCGTATACGTCGGCAGGATCCGAAAGCCTTTGTTGATTTTTCAAGGCGCTGTCTTTTTTGTTCTCGTAATCGCCTGCGCGAACGTGGCCGGATTGCTCGTGGCTCAAGGTGTCGGACGCCGCAGGGAACTGGCGATACGAAGCGCGATCGGGTCGAACCGATGGCGCATCATTCGTCAATTGGTCGTCGAAACGGTCTTGTTGGCGTTGATAGCGGGTCTGCTGGGATTGATGTTCGCCTCGGCGGGCTTAGGAGCTTTCATCTGGTTTGGCCCTGCGGACTTTCCCCGGTTGAACGAGATCGGCATGGACCTGCATGTCTTTATTTTTACGCTTCTGATTTCGGTCGTAACCGGTTTGGTCTTCGGCGCACTGCCATCGATGCAGGTTTCACGTGCCGATTTAACCGGGGCGCTTCGCGAGACGTCTCGAAGCTCGACTCTTGGTCCGCAGCGGCAAAGACTCCGCAGTAGTTTTGTCGTGCTTCAAATTTCGCTCGCCGTTGTTCTGCTCATCGGGTCAGGCCTGATGCTCCGAAGCCTGCTCCTGCTCAATATGGCACAGGTTGGCTTCATGCCTCACGGCCTGGTGACGTTCCAGATTCCATTCTCGCGCTCGGTGTACTACCAAGGCGCCGGCAACACCCCCGCCGGCGGCTTAATGGTTGAATTCGACGGTAAGCTTAATCAGATGACTGAGCGGATGCGCGATCGTCTGAAAAGCGTGCCCGCCGTCGAGTCGGTAACCGTGGCGATTACACCGCCGCTTGGAGGAATGCCGCGACGCGTTACCTTCACAAGAGAAGACACGCCCACCGAACCGGCGGAACGCGAAGCTTGGGCAGCGGAATGGTATCCCGTCACAGGCGACTATTTCGAGACGTTGAGGATTCCATTGATGCGCGGCCGGAGTATTAGCCCTGATGATGCATTCTCGCGACGACCTGTCGTCGTCATCAATTCGGCTCTCGCTCGGCAGTTCTTTCCTAACGACGATCCGATCGGACGGCGAATCCGATTTGATCTTCTTGACGATCAGCCGCGCGAAATTGTCGGAGTTGCCGGTGACGTTCGCCAGAACCGCTATGAACTTTCGTTACAGCCGCAGGTGTACGTACCGCAAGACCAGCTGCCTCGCCGGATGGATCTCAACATCGCGCGTCAGGTTCTGGTCAAGACGTTCGTTGTTCGAACAAGCGCACCGCCGATCGATGCGCTGCGCGCGGCGGTTCGGGAAATAGATCCGACTGCGGCGATTTCGACTGTTAGAACCGTGGAAGAATATGCTGGGGCGCAGCTTCAGGATCTCAGGCAATACACAGCTCTGCTCTCGATCTTCGCGACTATCTCGGCTCTTCTGTGCGTGATTGGAATCTTCGGCATCATGGCGCATGCCGTGATGCAGCGCGGAAACGAGATCGGAATTCGCGTCGCATTAGGCGCATCGCCCGGGAACGTTCTCAGGCTTGTTCTTCGGCAGGGATTGCTGCTCGTCTCCGTCGGCCTTGGGCTCGGACTTGCAGGAGCGGTCGCAATCACACGGGTAATCCGAACTTTCCTGTGGGGTATCACGCCGACGGATCCAGTGACATTCATGATCGTTACCGCCGCTCTCGCTGTGTTGGCGCTCGTCGCGTGTTATCTGCCAGCGCGGCGAGCCTTGAGGATCGATCCGATCATTGCGTTGCGTATCGACTGATTATGTTCCGCGCGTCTAGAACTTTGGTTCTAAATCATCTGAAAGTTTTGTCACAAGCAAATTGTGACTTTAGACCCATTTATCGATTTTGGTCACGTGGGTATACGTAAGAGCCTTTGACAAGGAACATTCGTAGAGGTTCGGAGGTTTAAGTCAATGCCACGGTTCAAAATCGGAGAGCGTGTCGCACTGAATGGCCTCTTGGGCGAACTGCACGGCGGAGACGCGATTGGAACAGTTGTTTTCATCGCACAAGATAAGCATGGCATGGACGTGTTCGACGAATACGACATCGCATTTGAAGACTCACGCCAGTTGCGGGTTCGTAGCTTTCAACTAACCCACGTGGTGCAGACCGACGCTGAAACGCACGAGGAAGCAGCAAGGCCCGATTCCCAAGGTGAGACCCGACCTTAGGATAAAGCACTAACTCGCATTCCCTGCAGAATCGCGATGTCCCAGAATGGCGATGTCCTATGTCCCATTCCTCAAGGGAACCTTCACTCGGACTCTTGCAACTTCGACCTCCAGTTTTCTAACTCAGGGAAGCCTTTCAGGGTACGTCAGCAAGACGTTTGGTCCACAGCTGTCATTACAGGAACGAACATGGCATAATCGCGCATCAAAAGCGACCCCACGGCAATGAGTAGCAAAAAAGGGAGCATTCTATGTTGGTTCGATTGAGCCTCGTGCCTGCTTTGGCGGCACTCGTTGCGACATCCTCATCGGCGGGAGCACAGGTACTCTCCGAGAAAAACATTTCGATCAAGATGGCGTTGGTCATTGCGGAAACGGCGCTGACTGAATGCACACCGCGAGTCTCGGTCGCGGTTCTGGATCGCGCAGGCCGGATGCGAGTATTTCTTCAAGGCGACGGAGCATCTCCCCACAATCTCGAACTCGCGCGACGCAAGGCGTATACGGCCCTGACGTTCCGTAGGACCTCTGCTGAGTGGGCGAAACGGACGGCTGAAGGCGATGTAGCCGGTCAACGCAGTCTAACGGATGTCATTCCGCTTGGCGGCGGGGTTCCTATCATGATTGGTGATGATGCGATCGGTTCCGTCGGCTTGAGCGGAGCGCCTGGTGGCCAGCCCCAGGAGGAAGCCTGCGCGAAGGCGGGCATTGCGAAAGTGCAGGATCAGCTGAAGTAAATTGTTTGAACACGAAGGAGAATGCCAGTTATGGATCCGATCAGACGCAAAATATTAAAAACGGGTGCCGCGGTGACAGCGATGGCCGCAGCGCCGGGCGTGTTCAGTGCACAGAATCGGCAAGGAGGAAGTGCCATGTCGTTTTATGAAAAAGGTCCGGTTCGCATCCAATATGAAGAAGTCGGTTCCGGGTTCCCGTTGTTGATCATTGCCGGCGGCGGATTGAACTCAACGATGTCCGGTTTGGCCACCCACCCCTTCGATCCGATCAAGGAGTTCAAGGGAGAATACCGTTGCATCGCATCGGACTTGCGCAATGCCAATGGCGGCCAGTCTGCCGGCCCGGTTGAGATCGACCGGCCATGGGATTCATACACCGATGACCACATCGGACTGATGGATCACCTCCGCATCGACAAGTTCATGGTGATGGGTTTCTGCATTGGCGGTCCCTTCGTCTGGAACTTGCTGAAGCGCGCACCTAACCGTGTCGTTGCGGGCGTGCTCGCACAGCCGAGCGGGTTTCGGCCGGAGATGCCGACTCTCTTCTACGACAACAATATGACTGGTTGGGGTCCGGAATTGGTCAAGCGGCGGCCGGAAATCAAGTTGGAGGTGGTCGATAAATTTCTGACCAAGATGTATCGCACCAACCCCGATTTCGTTTTCACTGTGACGCGGGATTTCGTTCGGAATTGTCAGACGCCCGTATTGATCCTGCCGGACGATATCCCGGCTCATCCGTACGCCGTCGCCATGGAGGCCGCGATGCTCGCGCCGAAGGCCGAAGTGAGCATGTTCCCATGGAAGGAACCGAAGGAGCGGATTCCGTTAGCGGTGCGCCAGATACGTTCGTTCCTCAAGGCGCATCGGCCGGCTTCCGTCTAGACAAAACACAGAGACACAAAGACACAGAGAAAAACGGGGTCAGAAGGGTCTGATCCCGTTTTTCTCTGTGTCTTTGTGTCTCTCTGTTTCATCTCGCCTCTTACGGGATCCGGTAAAACGGATTCGGCACTAAATACGTGCGCTCCGCATTTCCTCCGGCGAGATCGCTGGGCTGGTCGCCGACATTGGCGATGATCGTAAATCCCTCGGCTGCGATTTTAGCCCGCTCCGGCGCTTTGTAATCGGCTGCAGACGCCGTTGATCCCGAGGGGCGCATGATGAGAGCGCTCCAACCGTCGTATCCAACCTTCCGCAGGTTGGCTTCGGTTGCTTCTCGTGCTGTTTCGTACCTTCCTGTGATGAAAAATATCGAAACACCTTTCGCTTTCGCCGCCCTGAAAAGACCGAGTGTCGGCATGATCGCTTCAGCTTGTTGGCTAGCCACCCAACTCGCCTGGCCGCATGGCCCGGCCGGAAGACTGCAGGGACCATTTGCAATGCGGCCATAGTCGTTCGCTTGAATTTGCGGCCAATTCGAAAGCGAGGTTTCGTCAATGTCTAGGACAACTGCCGGTTTGCGTACGAGAGGCGCTCGACGGAGCACATATGCTTCAGCATTACCGAGTACGGCCGCGACGTCACGCTGATAGCGCCCGGAACGCTCGTAATCCGTGATCTGCAGTTTGAGGTCGCCGAGATTCCGCGGCAGCGATTGGCCCGCGGGCTCGGCAATGGATTGCGCGTGAACATAGGGGAACACAGCCACAGCGCAGAAGAATAAATACGGAAAGACACTTCGAATGTCTCTTGACGCTCGTGCCTTCTTTACCGCCATCGTCTTGATATGCTCCTTTCGAAGCGTCATCATAAGCGACTGGAAGCCGGCTATGGGCGTGCAATTACTTCTTTGATGTATGCGAGAATCTGCTGCGTCCCCAGCCTCACTGACGAGACGTCACCGCTAGGTGGAAAGAACACAGCGACAGGAATACCTTGAGTGACATCGATACCAAGAGATCGCGCCACGTTCACATTGCGGTTGAACTCGCCGACGTCGATGCTCACGACGATGAAGTGCTGTTCGACCCTCTCGGATGTCATTACGTCCTTCAGACTCCTTGAAAGTTCTACGCAGTCGGGGCACCAACTCGCGCCGAACTGTACCATTAGAAATTTATCGAGCTTGTGCGCCGCGACACGGGCTTCTTCGATCGTTTGCAATGCGCTCTTCTGTTGTGTTTTACGGTGATGTTCAACGAGGGCAACGGCAATGGTGGTGACAACGATTGCCGAAATTGTAATTGAGCGGAGAGACATACTTTGTGCAGAGCAGGTGCTGTTCCGCACCGCTAACCAGACCGCTACCTGATCTAACGAACCTTAGAAGTAGGACCAACACGGGATTCAACGGTGCAGTCCTGCCGACATCTTCCTGCACTCCATTTAGGATCTGATTTGAGTGGAGGTTAATCCGATGAAAGGTAAATGCAACGAACACGCCAGCCATGGTCATGTGCACGGCTCGGCGTGCGGGCATCAGGCCGTGACGCACGACGGCCACACCGACTATCTCCATGATGGGCATCTGCACTACAAGCATCACGACCATGTCGATGAACACTCGGTTTCAGTCGGGAATGCCAATCCGGATGCTTGCACGCCCGATCATGACTGCAAGTCTCATGATCAAAAGCATTCGCACGGTCCTGCGTGTGGACATGAAACTGTACCGCACGGAGACCACATGGATTATCTTGTTAGTGGCCACTTGCATCATTCTCATGGCAGCCACTGCGATAATCACGGGCCGTTAAAAACAGCAGCCTGACTTTTCATACCAGCGAACGCGACTTATGCCAAAGATGCGCGCTGTCCAGATTGGGTCACCAAAAGGACCACTTGAAATTGTCGAACGAAAGGTTCCGCAACCTGGTCCCGGCTTCGTACGTATTAGAGTTCAGGCCTGTGGTGTGTGCCATAGTGATTCATTGGTCAAGGAGGGCCATTGGCCCGGCTTGCAATATCCTCGGGTTCCAGGCCACGAAGTTATCGGAATCGTGGACGCCGTCGGTGAGGGTGCGTTGCCATGGAAAGCCGGCCAGCGGGTTGGTGTCGGTTGGCATGGCGGAAATTGCGGCTATTGCAACGCGTGCAAGCGCGGCGATTTCTTCGCATGTCAGATCGCTCTACAAATTACCGGCTTTTCGTTCGACGGCGGTTATGCCGAATTCATGGTTGCTCCCGCTATCGCGCTGGCAGTAGTACCCGAAGAGCTTTCGGCTGTCGAAGCAGCGCCGTTGATGTGTGCCGGTGTCACGACGTACAACGCGCACCGCTACCAGCGTGGTGTTGATCGGTTGTAAAAAAGACTTAAATGCGCTCGTGTGTGTTCCTTCTCGACGTCGATAACACCCTCCTCGATAACGACCGCATCGCACGAGACCTGAAGGATCACCTTGAACGATCCTTCAGCATCGAGGCATGTGCGAGATACTGGGCCATATTTGAGGATTTACGTCAGGAACTTGGATACGCGGATTTTCTGGGGGCACTCCAGCGTTATCGTCTCGAGCATCAACACGAACCTCGCCTTCTGCGGATGTCATCATTTCTGATTGACTATCCATTTACTGATCGGCTTTATCCGCGCGCTCTCGAAGTCATCACACACTTTGCATCGATGGGCACGGTTGTAATCCTCTCCGACGGTGACGCCGTGTTCCAACCACGCAAAGTGGAGCGCTCCGGAATTTGGGCAGCAGTGAAGGAACGCGTCCTGATCTACATCCATAAGGAGCAGATGCTCGAGGATGTGGAGGAACATTACCCCGCAGAACATTACGTGTTCGTCGATGACAAAATCCGTCTTCTCACAGCCGTGAAGCAGATCTGGGGAAGCCGCGTGACGACGATTTTTGTGCGACAGGGTCACTATGCGCATGACCCGGCGGTAGTGAACTCCTACCCCCCTGCGGACAAGACCGTCGCTCGCATTGCCGACCTGTTGGAATACAAAGTTGAACACACCGCGTGACTGGAATCTGCTGACCATCAACGCAGGGTCGTCAAGTCTGAAGGTAGCGCTCTACCGGATCGGAAGTTTGGAAACCTGCCTGCTCGTAGCGAATGTGGAACGCATTGGATCACCGGTCAGCCGGATCACGATAGCTTACACAAAGAACGGCACGGCATTTGATCATAAGGAGAAACTCAACGATCACAGCCTTGCTCTTGCGGCTGTTTTAAGCCGGATCGAGAATCACTGGTCTGCGGCAAATCTTGACGGCGTCGGCCATCGTATCGTGCTCGGTGACAGCCGCTGCCGTGAACCTTTGCAAATCGACGACGAATTGCTCTCCAGGTTCCAGGAGCTCGCTGACCGCGCTCCTGATCACTTGCCACAGGTGGTCGATAGTATCGCCGCGGTGGCGCGCATTTACCCCGATGTACCGCAAGTCGCGTGTTTTGACTCTGCGTTTCACCGCCAAATGCCGCGCGTCGCGCAGATCTTTGCGTTGCCGCGACGGTTCTTCCAAAGGGGGGTGATGCGCTACGGATTCCACGGTCTGTCGTGCGAATTCGTCATGCAAGAGTTAATGGGTCTCGATCCCGTAGCGGCGAAAGGGCGTGTCGTTATTGCGCATCTCGGGAACGGTTGCAGCATTACCGCGGTTCATGAGGGTACGAGTGTCGATACTTCTATGGGCTTCACGCCGCTGGCAGGTCTAGTCATGGGAACACGCTCCGGCGATGTCGATCCCGGAGCCCTGCTGTACCTCATGAAAAAAGAAGGCATGACATCTGAAACATTAAATGGTTTGCTGAATAAGGAGTCAGGCCTTCTTGGTCTTTCAGGTTATAGCGCCGACATGCGCGACCTGCTGGAACGTGAATCCACGGATTCTAACTGCGCGGAGGCCATAGCGGTGTTTTGTTATCAGGCAAGGAAATTCATCGGAGCCTATGCAGCTGCCCTTGGAGGTCTGGATGCTCTGGTGTTCACAGGGGGCATCGGCGAACACGGATCCGAGATTCGCGGGCGGATCTGTAGCGGATTGGAATTCATCGGAGTCCGGCTGGATCCGGCGGCGAACAGCTCGCACGCTCCGGTAATCTCCGCCGCGGGCAGCGCCGTCACCGTAAGGGTCATCGCGACGAATGAGGAACTGATGATCGCACGGCATACCCAGCGGGTTCTGGAAACCGTCGGATAGGCGTAGTCCCCTCCTCACGAGGAGGGGAATGCGCAAACGGACCAATGTTATGCCACTCGAATTTGACGGCAGCCTTTCAACAGTAGTCGAAGCGAATCAGGCGCCGCATGTCAGTCCGGAACATGTGATGGGACCGTTGTCGGCGGAACTGCTGAACAAGATGCACCGTTACTGGTGCGCTGCCAACTACCTGACCGTGGGTCAGATCTATCTTCAAGAGAACCCGCTATTACGAGAGCCGCTCAGCCGCGATCATATTAAGAAACGGCTTTTGGGTCATTGGGGCACCTCTCCAGGCATCAACTTCATCTACACACATCTGAACCGGCTCATCACCGAGCGCGACGCCGACGTTATTTGCATCATCGGTCTTGGACATGGTGGTCCTGCCGGAAATGCGAATGCATATCTGGAGGGCAGCTACACTCAGGTCCACCATCCGATTACGCAGGACGAAGCTGGCATGCGGCTCTTCTTCCGCCAATTCTCTACGCCTGGTGGAGTATCGAGCCACTGTGGAGCGCATCTACCCGGCTCGATCAACGAGGGCGGGGAATTGGGTTATGCGTTGATGCACGCCTACGGAGCTGCATTCGACAACCCGGATCTGATGGTCGCATGCATCATCGGAGATGGAGAAGCCGAAACCGGTCCACTGGAAGGCAGCTGGAAGAGCAACAAGTTTCTCAACCCTGTGCGCGATGGAGCGGTGCTTCCGATTCTGCATCTCAATGGGTACAAGATCTCCGGCCCGACCGTATATGCACGTATACCGGAGAAGGAGCTGATCAGTTTCTTTCATGGTCACGGTTATACACCGCACCTGGTCGTCGGCGACGATCCCATGATCGTGCACCAACTGTTTTCAGCCGCGCTGGATCAATGCTGGCAAGACATTCGCAACATACAGCACGAAGCAAGGACCTACGGCTTCGATAAACGCCCAACGTGGCCGATGATCGTCCTGCGTACTCCCAAAGGATGGACCGGTCCAAAAACTGTCGATGGCGTTCCAGTTGAAGGTACGTTCCGCGCCCACCAGGTACCCCTGGCCGGAGTACGCCAGAATCCTGCGCATCTGAAGCTGTTGGAACAATGGATGCGCAGTTACAAACCTGAAGAATTGTTCGACAGCCGAGGTCATCTCGTCGAGGAATTGCAATCGCTCGCGCCTACAGGAGATCGACGCATGAGTGCAAACGCGCACGTTAACGGCGGGCGATTATTGACGCAGCTGGAACTCCCGAGCGTTGCGGATTACGCTCTCGATATTCCGGGGCCTGGACGAGTGTCTGCCGAAGCGCCGATCAAACTCGGTGAATTCCTTCGGGACATCATTCGCTTGAACCCGACCAACTTTCGCTTCTTCTGCCCGGATGAAACAGCGTCCAATCGCCTCAATGCAGTCTTCGAGGCGACTTCCCGATGCAGCGTTGAGGAACGTGTCCCACTCGATGATCATGTGTCGCCCGACGGTCGAGTATTAGAAGTCCTAAGCGAGCACTGCTGCCAGGGATGGCTCGAAGGATACGTTCTGACAGGACGACATGGAATGTGGTCGTCCTATGAAGGGTTCGCACCAATTGCAGACTCGATGTTAACCCAACACGCAAAGTGGCTGAAGGAGGCGCGAGAGCAGCCGTGGCGCCGGCCGATTGCGTCGCTGAACGTGTTTCTCTCCAGTCACGTCTGGCGTCAGGATCACAACGGCTACAGCCACCAGGCGCCGTCGTTTGTGGACAACGCTCTTGTGCAGAAGAGCCAGATCATCCGGATCTATTTTCCTCCGGACGGCAACTGTCTGCTGAATGTCATGGATGATTGCCTGCGGACACGGAACCTCATCAATGTAGTCACCTGTGGCAAGCAGCCGCAGCTCCAGTGGTTGAGCATGCGCCAGGCGCGCGAACACTGTTCCCGTGGCATCGGTGTTTGGAAATTCGCCAGCAATGATGACTCAGGAGAACCGGACGTAGTGCTTGCCTGCGCAGGTGATGTGCCGACCACCGAAACCATAGCCGCAGTCTGGCTGCTGCGTAAGCACCTGCCGGATATCAAGGTGCGACTGGTCAATGTCGTCGATATCTGCGCCATGATGCGCGCGGACGTGCATCCGCATGGCATGGACGACATCGTCTTCGAAAGTTACTTTCCGAAACGGGTTCCCGTGATTTTTGTTCACCACGGATACGCATTCGCCATTCGGAGTATCGTGCAAGGCAGACCGGGTGACGATCGGTTCCACGTGCGGGGTTACATCAACGAAGGAACGACAACAACGCCGTTCGACATGGTCGTACTAAATCAGATTGATCGCTTTCACATCGCGCTTGATGCGCTGCGTCGAGCGGAGCGGCTGCGCGCTAGATCGACACGGATCGAGGACATGCTTCAACACAAGCTGACGGAACATTTCATTTACACTCGTGAGTATCTCGTCGATATGCCGGAAATCACGAACTGGTACTGGACTGACGATTTTAGCAATCCAGTCGGGCCGCCACCTCTTGCTCAAGCGCACGGTGGAGAAACATTTACCAATGCGTAGGCCGCTTTGGAGATGTTGGCGTTCCGGCAACAAGTCCGTAATTCTACCTCTTGTTTTTTTGTAGAAGCGCTAATTAGGCTTCAGAAGGAAGGTGTTCCACGAAAGCAACACAATTACTTCACAATCTAGGCCAGAGCATTTGGCTCGACAATATAACGCGCGAGATGTTGGACAATGGTACGCTCCAACGCTACATCGACGACTTTTCTGTTACTGGGCTGACGTCAAATCCTACGATCTTTGACCACGCGATCAAGAACAGCACCTCCTACGACGACGCCATACGCCAAAAACTTCAGGAGGGCAAGTCTAGCGAAGAACTGTTCTTCGATTTGGCACTCGACGACCTGAGTCGAGCCGCAACCATGTTTCGCCAAATCCACGAGCGGACTGATGGTGTGGATGGTTGGCCATCACTTGAAGTGTCCCCCTTGATAGCTCACA
>Ga0126369_10003411_pt1 | contig 11476 bp, 12 predicted proteins | sample PanSoiMetaPlot_1_FD_109646 | JGI IMG/M metagenome (GOLD analysis project Ga0126369, IMG submission 109646) | Tropical forest soil microbial communities from Panama - MetaG Plot_1 | ecosystem: Environmental > Terrestrial > Soil > Tropical forest > Bulk soil | place: Panama | collected 2016-02-17 | reverse complement strand
GTTGAATCCGCTCGGGGCTTACCGCAATAGCGGGGAGGGTAAACACACACCCAGTCGGCTTCCCCGTTGCTTCCCGGCACAAAATTTTGGAAGCATTCGTCGCTTAAGATATTGAAATAACTTAAGCAAATTACGCTAGTGGAGAATTTCACTGTTGCGGGGTGCGAAGCGCTGCTGGCCGGCGCCAGCGCCGCCGCGGCCGTCAGCGATGCGATAGGTGCCCGCCGCATGCCACGCCATGCGGATCATCAGCCCCCCGTAATGGCCAAAGTCGGCTGGCCACCACTCCTGCGAGTCCGTCATCAAGGCATGCAGGTCCTTGATCACGGCGTTGAGGTCCAGGCTCTTGAACTCCTTGGCGTAGTCGAAATTTGCATCCATCGGATTCGATAGGGCAGAGTTCCGATGGAGGCCCTGGAGGTCGAGCTGGTGCGGCCACCAGTCACGGTTGGTCCTTGTCGTGCGCATCGGGCATTGTCCCGCGCTCTTGTCATCCGTTTTTGCGTCCATGTTACTTCTCCGCGCGCTCTCTGCCCGCTCCTATACTAGGATCACCATTGCCTGGAAAGTGAGCAAGCTTCATGGCTATCGCGCTGAAAACGCAATGAAACACCCAATGATGCCGACCTGTTCGCGCGGAGAAGTGCAAGACTGGAAAGCGCGGGCATTTTGACGCTGCAATCGCAATTGCTCGGCGGCGCAAATTTTCTGCAAATCTTCTGAGGCAATCAGGTTCACGATCCCGCGATCAAAGGAAAACGCCCCGGCTTGGGGCCGGGGCGTTCCAGAATGCGCGGCAAGGCGTCGTCAGTAGCAGACATTAACCCAGCGGACCGCGGGACCATACGGCGTCCACACCACGCGCCGGTGCAGGCAGCCGCCGTAGATCGGGCCGGCATAGACACGAACCGCCGGCCGGTAGAACCAACCATGATGCCATCCATGCCAGCCGGGATTTCCGCTCCACCATGCTGACGCACTGGTGGGCGCGAGCGCGGCAGCGCCGAGCGTCAGCACGGCGGCTCCGGCCAAAATCGTCTTGCGCAGCATTTGCGATCTCCTGATTTGTGTTGTTCAACTCATCTCGGCGAAACTTGAAAGTCCGCCATTTCGGCACCGAATTTATCCGCCGGCTTCTGAACCGCTGCTGAGAATCAAATTAACCGCCGATTTATCAGAGTGAATGCACGCACGCGGCCGCGTTCAGGCAACATTCATGCTGCCGTCGCGCTTGCCCCACGCGCGCGCGAAGGGCTATAAGCCGCGCAGTCTCACAGCCGCAATCTCAAAGGATGATTTGATGGCGATCGAGCGCACCTTCTCGATCATCAAACCCGATGCGACCGCCCGCAATTTGACGGGGGCGATCAACGCGATGATCGAACAGGCGGGTTTGCGCATCGTTGCGCAAAAGCGCATCAAGATGACCCGCGAGCAGGCGGAAAGCTTTTATGCTATTCATCGCCAACGCGCGTTTTTCGGCGAGCTGGTCGCATTCATGACCTCGGGCCCGGTGGTCGTGCAGGTGCTTGAAGGCGACAATGCGGTCGCCGCTTATCGCGACATCATGGGCGCGACCGATCCGGCCAAGGCCGCGCCCGGGACCATTCGCAAGGTGCACGCCAAATCGATCGGCGAGAACTCGGTACACGGCTCCGATGCCCCGGAAACCGCCGTGACGGAAATCGCGCAGTTTTTTGCCGGCAACGAGATCGTTGGCTGAGGCTGTGAGCGGTGGCTTCGATTATCGAATATTTTAATCCGGCGCTGTGGGGCGCATCGTTGCAGGCTGGCGTCGATCAGCTCGGTTACACGGCATTCTGGCTTGCCGTCGGCCAGATCATTTTCATTAATGTCTTGCTGTCCGGCGACAACGCCATCGTCATCGCCATGGCGTGCCGCGGATTGCCGGAACAGCAACGGCGCTGGGGTCTGATCTTCGGCGCCGGCATGGCGGCGCTGCTGCGCATCGTCTTTACGGTGATCCTCGCATCGCTGATGATGCTGTCCTATGTAAAACTGATCGGCGGCGCCGGACTTTTGTATATTGCGGCCAAGCTTCTGGTCCCCGAGGAGCCCGACCAAAGCGATCTCGAGGCAACCGCGCAGCTTTGGCGCGCGGTGATGGTCATCGCGGTGGCCGATATCATCATGAGTTTCGATAACGTGGTGGCGATCGCCGCCGCCGCGCGCGGCGATTACCTCCTACTTGCGATCGGGCTCGCCATTTCGATCCCACTTCTCGTGGTCGGGGCAGCGCTTATATCGGCGCTGCTTGATCGATTCCCCATTTTGATTTGGCTCGGCGCGGCGCTCCTTGGCTGGATCGCCGGCGAGACCATGGCAACGGATCCGGCGGTGGTTTCGCGTTTGGCTCCGCTTGGCGACGCGGCGGTCCGGCAGGTCGAGTTCGCAGGCGCAGCGGGCGGTGCTGCGCTCGCTGTTGCGGCGGGCGGATTGTGGCAACGCTTGCGCGAATCGCGAGTTCGTGTCCGTCCAAAAAAGAACGGCGCAAAGGCGGCACTGATCACCAAATTCTTTCAGATCGGGGCAACGCAGCGGTAACGCGCAGCCATGCTTGCGCCGTATTTCTCCGGCTTGCTACGCGCGCAATCGGATTTTGGCCTTCCGGCCGGTGCTGCCTTGCCGACACGATCGCCTCGGACTTCCCCGCTTCGGACTTTTCCCCAAAATCTGGCTTGTGGTGCGTACTGCGGAAATGCACGCGATGTGCAGCATCTGCGTGCGCGTCTTCGCTGACATCTGGAATGACTTAGGAGACAGACGATGCAGAAGGGCACCGTCAAGTGGTTCAATCCGACCAAGGGCTACGGGTTCATCAAGCCCGCGACCGGCGACAAGGATGTGTTCGTTCACATCTCAGCCGTCGAGCGCGCTGGCTTGCGCACGCTCAACGAGGGCCAAACGGTCGAGTACGAACTTGTTACCAACCGCGGCCGAACCTCGGCGGAAAATCTGAAAGTTGCATGAACCAAGGCCGGCTTGGCCCGGCCTCTCGTAGCCCCCGGTCCCACGCCGGGGGTTTTTTATTTGAGCTTCGGCACTGTGAACTTTGTCCGGCCTTCGGCCACCAGACGCAGAGCTTCAGGATAGATTCTGTGCTCGATCTCCAGAACGCGCGCAGCGAGCGTCTCCTCGGTGTCGCCTTGCAGCACCGGCACCGATTGCTGGCTGATGATCGGACCGGCATCGGTCTCCTCGACAACAAAATGCACCGTCGCGCCGTGCCGCTTCGCTCCTGTCTCAAGCGCGCGGCGATGGGTGTCGAGCCCTTTGAACTCCGGCAACAAGGCCGGGTGGATGTTGAGAATGCGTCCGCTCCAGCGCCCGATGAACCAGGCCGTCAAAAGTCGCATGAAGCCGGCGAGGCAGACGATATCAATGCGGTATTTGCGGAGTTCGTCGTCTAGCGCGCGCTCGAAAGCTTCGCGATTCTCGCCGAACGGCCGGTGATCGATCAGTGCCGTGGCGATCCCGGCTTGGCGCGCCCGCGCGAGCCCGGCGGCGTCCGGCCGGTTCGATACGACGAGCACGATTTCCGCCGGATAGTCCTTGGCCTCGGCGGCCTCGATCAGCGCGGTCATGTTCGAGCCGCGCCCTGAGATCAGCACCGCGACCCGTTTCTTGGTCATCGCGCCGGCCAGGAGAGATCAAGATGTCCGCTAAAACTGACCGCACTGCCGCCATCCGCCGCCACAACTTCACCGAGACGAACGACGCTCTCGCCATGCTTGGCGAAAGATTCGGCGGCACCATCGGCTTGGCTTCGATCGAGCACGGCGACCATGCCGATCCCGCAATTAAAGGTGCGCAGCATTTCAAGTTCGGCGATCTGTCCGGTGGCGGCGAGCCATTTGAACACCGGCAAAACCGGGACGCGCTCGAGCGCCACACGAGCGCCAAGCCCGGGCGGCAGCACGCGCGGAATATTTTCGATAAAGCCGCCGCCGGTAATATGTGCGAGCGCCTTCACAGCTTTGCTCTCGCGGATTGCGGCGAGACAGGACCGCACATAAAGCCGCGTCGGCGTCAAAAGCGCCTCGCCGAGATTTTGCCGCGGCGCGAACGGAGCGGGACGATCCCAATCTGATCCGCTATCGCGCACGATCTTTCGGACCAGCGAGAAGCCGTTTGAATGCACCCCGCTCGCCGCCAGTCCGACAACGATGTCGCCCGCGGAAATGTCGCTGCGCGGCAAGATTTCATTGCGCCCCACAGCGCCGACGGCAAATCCGGCGAGATCGTAATCGCTTCCCTGGTAGACTCCCGGCATTTCCGCGGTTTCGCCGCCGATCAGTGCGCATCCGGCTTCGCGGCAGGCGCCGGCAATGCCCTTGACCACCGCGGCGCCGATCGCCGGATCGAGTTTTCCACACGCAAAATAATCGAGAAAGAACAGTGGTTCTGCGCCCTGCACCACAAGATCGTTGACGGACATCGCGACGAGATCGATGCCGATCGTGTCATGACGCGATGTCTCGACTGCGATCTTGACCTTGGTGCCGACGCCGTCGGTCGCCGCGACCAGAACCGGATCGACAAAACCGGCGGCTTTCAAATCGAACAGGCCGCCGAAACCGCCGATTTCGGCTGCGGCCCCGGGACGCGCGGTCGCGCGCACCAGTGGCTTGATCAAGTCCACCATGCGGTTGCCGGCGTCGATGTCGACGCCGGCGGCCGCGTAGCGAGCGTCTTTCACGAAATCACCAATGCGGATCGCCGAACCAGGCTCGGCACTGCGGGCTGTCGCGGCCTCCTACGTCGGAATCGCCGGGTGCGCAAGCGCGCCGGCGCCGCTATATTGGGACCTCGGATGCGCCGGGAACCGCAGATTCGCTGGTCCGGCGCGGGTTCGCACAAAGGCGGCGGCGCGGCGAGGGGGTCGGGCGAGCGTTACGGCAAACTGGGGGCGGTTTGAGCATCCCAAATCTCATCACCTTGGGACGGATTTTGCTGGTCCCCATCGTGGTCTGGGCGATCACGCTGGGCGAGATGCGCGTCGCTTTCGCGCTGTTTCTCGCCGCGGGCATCAGCGATGCCGTCGACGGCTTCCTCGCCAAACGCTTCCACATGAAGAGCGAGCTCGGCGCTTATCTCGATCCGCTGGCCGACAAAGCGCTGATCGTGTCGATCTATGTATCGCTGGGAATTGTCGGCATGGTGCCGATTTTTCTGGTCATCCTTGTCGTCTCGCGCGACATCATGATCGTCAGCGCCTTCCTGTTGGCCTGGCTGGTCGGCCGGCCAATGCCGGTGCGTCCGCTGTTGGTGTCGAAAGTCAATACTGTGGCGCAGATCTTGCTGGCCGTCCTGATCCTGGCGGAACACGCTTTCGGTCTTGACTTCGGCTTTGTGTCGCGGCTGACCATGGCAGCGGTGGCGCTGTTGACGCTGCTTTCGATCGCTTTCTATCTCCGCGAATGGGTGCGGCACATGAACTCGTTCGGTGCCGGGCATTAAGGTGCCATGCGGGTTGAGCGCAACATCGTATTCTGGGTGGCGGCGCTCGCCGTCTTTGCCGCGCTGCTCTGGCTGCTCAGTCCCATATTGCTGCCGTTCGTGCTCGGCATGGCGATCGCCTATGTGCTTGATCCGCTGGCCAATCAGTTGAGCAAGCGTGGCGTCAGCCGGCTTTTGGCCGCAGTTCTTATTCTTGGCGGTTTTGTCGTCGCGCTCACGCTCTTGGTGCTGCTGATCGCGCCGGTCTTGGCGGGCCAATTGTCCGCCTTCATCGATAACGTACCGGCTTACGCGCTCCGCCTGCAGGCCTTCGTGAGCGACCCGAGCCATCCGTGGATCAGGCGCATCATCGGCGACAATCTCACTGGCGCCGACAAATCCGTCGGCGACCTGATGAACCAGACGGTCGGCTATCTGACCGGGTTGCTGGCCTCGCTGTGGGCCAAGGGCCAGGCGTTGCTGTCGATCTTCTCGCTTCTGATCATTACGCCGGTCGTCGCTTTTTACCTGATCTGCGACTGGAATCGCATGGTGGCCGCGGTCGATCGGCTGATCCCGGTACCGCAGCGTGAAACGGTGCGCCGTCTCGGCCGTGAGATAGACGCGACGATCGCCGCTTATGTCCGCGGCCAAACCGGCCTGTGCCTGATCCTGGGGTCGTATTATGCGACCGGGCTCACCTTTGCGGGTTTGAGTTTCGGGCTGTTGATCGGCGTGATATCGGGCCTGATCAGTTTCATTCCCTATGTCGGTTCACTGACCGCCCTTATCCTGTCGTTGGGGGTCGCTTTGGCGCAATTCGCTCCGGACTGGACCCGCATCGTGATTGTCGCCGGCATCGTTCTGTTCGGCCAGTTTCTCGAAGGCAATGTGCTGGCGCCGAAGCTTGTCGGCAAAAGCGTCGGATTGCATCCGGTCTGGCTGATTTTCGCGCTGTTCGCGTTCGGCTATCTTTTCGGTTTCGTCGGCCTCCTGTTGGCGGTGCCGCTGGCGGCGGGCTCCGGCGTGCTCATCCGCTTCGCGCTGTCGCGCTACTTCGCCAGTCCGCTCTATACCGGCAACCCGCCGCCTTAATGTCTTCGGGACGATAGCGGAATGTCTGCACAGGCACCGGCTTCGGGCAAGATTGTGTCTCGTCCCCGTCAGCTTGCGCTCGCGCTCGATCATCCGGAAAGCTTCGCGCGCGAGGACTTTTTTTCCGGGCCCGGCAATGCGGCGGCGCTAGCGCTGATCGATTCGTGGCCGGATTGGCCGTCGCGCGCCGTCGCGCTCATCGGACCGGAGGGTTCGGGCAAGACGCATTTGGCGACGATCTGGGCGGCGGCCGCCGGCGCGCGCGTCGTTTCGGCAAACAAAATCGGCGCATTTGACGTCCCTGGGATGCTGGCGACGGGCGCGCTGGTGATCGAGGATGCCGGCGCGGCCACTGACGAACGCGCGCTGTTTCATCTGATGAACCTGGCCCGTGAAGAGCAGGCCTTCCTGCTCTTCACGGCGCGCAGCGCGCCGTCGAACTGGCAAATTTCGACGCCGGACGTGGTTTCTCGGCTGCGGGCGATGCCGACCGCGCAATTGCAAGCGCCCGACGACGCCGTGCTGCGCGGCGTTATGGTCAAACTCGCCGCCGATCGCCAGCTTATTCTCGATGACAGCGTCGTCAGTTACCTCGCCAGCCGCATCGAGCGCTCGTTTGCGGCCGCCCGCGCCGCGCTCGTGGCACTGGATCAAGAGGCGTTGCGGCGTGGCCGGCCGCCGAGCCGGGCTTTGGCGGCGGAACTGTTCCGCGACGGCAGTTGACGGATAAGGCGGGGGTTGCCCGAACTTGCCGCCGCCCCGATTTCAATAGATTACACGGCGAATGCGCCGGACTTGACGGAACCGCCCGGGCGGCCGCCTTATGCTCTCCGGCAGCCTTCATCGGATCGTAACGAAAATAGCCAAACTAGCTCTGGATGAACAGGGATCGGTAATGCCTGAAGCAAGTCAAGTTGCTGTTTCACCTCGGGAATCGGTCGCTGCCCGGCGGCTGGAAATGCCGCGCCCGCAGGAGCCACAGCTACGCCAACCGGCTTCCGATATCGCCGGAAGTCCCGATCGCTTCATCAACCGCGAGTTGTCCTGGCTCGATTTCAATCGCCGCGTGCTCGAGGAATCGGCGAACCGTAGGAACCCGCTGCTCGAGCGGCTCAAATTCCTGGCGATCTCGGCCAACAATCTCGATGAATTTTTCATGGTCCGTGTGGCCGGTCTCGGCGCCCAGGTGCGCGAAGGTATCACCAGCAAGAGCCCGGAAGGGCTTACTCCCGCCGAGCAGCTCGTGCGGATCGGCGAGGCGGTCGCGGCGCTGGTGCAAGACCAGCAGGCGCAATGGCGCGAGCTGCGGGCGGAGCTGGCCGCGGCGCGGATTGTGCTGGTCGATGGTCCGGATGTGACGCGTAGCGAAAAAGCCTGGCTCGAAGATTACTTTCTCGCTCATGTGTTTCCGTTGTTGACGCCGCTCGCCATCGATCCGGCGCATCCATTCCCGTTCATTCCCAATCTCGGCTTTACCATCGCGCTGCAGCTCGCCCGCGGCAAAGACGGCAAGGCGATGAACGCGCTCATTCGCATGCCGAACCGGATCGAGCGCTTTGTGCGATTGCCGGAAGCCGGCGAGGACGGCGCCGCGCGGCTGATTTCGATCGAAGGCGTCACCAGCCTGTTCATCGCCAAGCTGTTCCCCGGTTATGCCGTGAAAGGCCTAGGCGCGTTCCGCGTGATCCGCGACTCCGAAGTCGAAATTCTCGAAGAAGCTGAAGACCTGGTGCGGCTGTTCGAAACCGCGCTCAAGCGGCGGCGGCGCGGGTCGGTGATCCGGCTCGATATCGAAGCGACCATGCCGCTTGAATTGCGGCGTTTCGTGCAGCGCGCGCTCGATGTGTCCGACGACAGCGTGTTCGCGGTCGACGGCGTGCTGGCGCTCAACGAGATGGGCGAGATCGCCAGCCTCAACCGGCCTGATCTCGAATTCGAGCCGTACGCGCCGCGCTATCCCGGCCGGGTGCGCGATCACGGCGGCGACTGCCTGGCGGCGATCCGGCAGAAGGATTTCATCATCCACCATCCGTTCGAGTCCTTCGACGTGGTGGTGAATTTCCTGCAGCAGGCCGCGCGCGATCCCGACGTCGTCGCGATCAAGCAGACGCTGTACCGCACCTCGGCGGATTCGCCGATCATCAAGGCGCTGGCGGAAGCCGCCGAAGCCGGCAAGTCGGTGACCGCACTCGTGGAATTGAAGGCGCGTTTCGACGAGGAGGCCAACATTCGCTGGGCGCGCGACCTCGAGCGCGCCGGCGTGCAAGTCGTGTTCGGGTTCATCGAACTAAAAACCCACGCCAAGCTGTCGCTGGTGGTCCGACGCGAAGGCGCTTCGCTGGCGTCTTACGTGCATGTCGGCACCGGGAATTATCACCCGGTTACCGCGCGCATCTACACTGACCTGTCATTCTTTACCTGCGATCCGATCATTGCCCGCGACGTCAGCCGTATTTTCAATTTCGTGACCGGCTATGCCGAGCCGGCCGAGCTTGACCTCATGTCCGTCTCACCGTTGTCGCTGCGCAACCGCATCCATGAGCACATCGACGAGGAAATCGCCCATGCCAAGGCCGGGCGGCCGGCGGCGATCTGGATGAAGATGAACTCGCTGGTCGATCCCGACATCATCGACGCGCTTTATGAGGCCTCGAGCGCCGGCGTGCCGATCGATCTCGTCGTGCGCGGCATCTGCTGCCTGCGCCCGGGCGTCCCCGGACTGTCGGACAACATTCGCGTCAAATCGATCGTCGGCCGCTTTCTCGAGCACGGCCGCATTTACTGCTTTGGCGCCGGCCACGGCCTGCCGCATGCCAAAGCCGCGGTTTACATCTCGTCGGCCGACATGATGCCGCGCAACCTCGATCGCCGGGTCGAAGCGCTCTGCCCGATCCTCAATCCGACCGTGCACGAGCAAGTGCTCGACCAGATCATGGTTGCGAATCTGAAGGACAATCAGCAAAGCTGGCAGGTCTTGGGTGACGGTTCATCGTCGCGCATCGTTCCAGGACCGGGCGAGGAAAGCTTCAACTCAACGACTTATTTCATGACCAATCCGAGCCTGTCCGGCCGCGGCAAGTCGCCCAAGGATTCGATCCCGCGCCTGCGGCACCGGCCGGAGCGCATGTGACATTTCGCTGTAGCCGCGAATAGCTGCGATCCATTGAATTTGATGCCGCGCGCCACTTCCCATGCCAGTTCGAGTGCGCAGGGACGCCTCGACCACGGGCCGCCGATTGCGGTCGTGGATATCGGTTCGAATTCGGTACGGCTGGTCGTTTATGAAGGGCTGACACGCAGCCCCACCGAATTGTTCAACGAAAAGGCGCTGTGCGGCCTTGGCCGGGAAGTGCAATCGACGCGACTTCTCGCCGCCGATGCGGTTCAGCACGCGCTCGCCACGCTCAAGCGCTTTCGCGCGTTGTGCGACACCATGAAAGTCGAGGAGGTCTTCGCCATCGCCACCGCGGCGGTGCGCGACGCCAAGAATGGCGCGGCGTTCATCAAGCTCGCCGAGCGCACCATCGACGCGGAAATCGAGATTCTGTCCGGCGGCCGCGAGGCGGAGCTCACCGCGCTCGGCGTGACTTCCGGCGTGCATCGCGCCGACGGCGTGGTCGGGGATCTCGGCGGCGGCTCGCTCGAACTTGTCGATGTGCGCGGCACGCGCGTGCGCCACGGCCTGACCCGACCGCTCGGCGGTCTCGCGCTCGCCGACATCTCGGCAAAGTCGCTCAAGAAAGCCGACAAATTCGTCAAGAAATCGCTCAGCGGCTTGCCGGTGCTCAAGGCTTGCGAGGATCGAAACTTCTATGCCGTCGGCGGCACCTGGCGTTCGCTGGCGCGGCTGCACATGTGGCAGACCGGTTATCCGCTACACGTCATGCACGGTTATGCGATCCGCGCCGATGAGGCGGAGGAATTTGCCCGCCTCGTGCATCGCGTCGATGTCGACACGCTTTCCAATATCGAGGTGGTCAATAGCGCGCGGCGTCCGCTCTTGCCCTATGCGGCGCTGGTGCTCGAATACATTTTGCGCGTCGGCAAACCACGGCAGGTGGTGTTCTCGGCGCTGGGCATTCGTGAAGGTCTGTTGTTTTCACTGCTCAAGAAAAAAGAGAAGGAAAAAGACGCACTGATCGAAGCGGCGCGCCACCTCAATCAACTGCGCTCGCGCTCGCCGCGCCATGGCGAGGAATTGATCGCGTGGACCGACAGGTTCATGGCCACTTCGGGACTCGACGAGACCTCCGAGGAGCGCCGGCTGCGGCATGCGGCCTGTCTGCTCGCCGATATCGGCTGGCGCGCCCATCCCGATTATCGCGGGGAGCAATCGCTCAACATCATCGCGCATGGCGGATTTTCCGGCATCGACCATCAGGGCAGGGCCTATCTGGCGCTCGCCGTGTTCTTCCGCCATGTCGGCCTGGTGATGGACGATGAGCTCTCGCCGCGGTTGCGCGAACTTGTCTCGACCCGGCTCCTGGACCGCGCCCGCGTGCTCGGCGCCGCCTTGCGGCTCGCTTATGTCGTGTCCGCCGCGATGCCCGGCGTGCTTAAGGCAACCCCGCTCGCGATTGAACGCCATCGTCTGGCGCTGCGGCTCCCGGATGAATTCGCCGCACTGGCCGGCGACCGCGTGCTCAACCGGCTGCGGTCGCTTGCGCGCCTGATCGGCCGCGAGCCGGTGCTGCTGATGGGTTGAAGTAGGTCAGCCGGCACGAATTTAAGAAATAATCTGAAAGAATTCCTCAGCGGTTACGTGTGAATTTCCGCCGCTGTCGTTAGCTGGGGAGAACGGATTCTTTTTGCTGCCAATCAATCGCGTTGCTGGCATCGTGTGAATCGTGTTGTTGGGGGAGCAATAACGATGAAGAAGACTGCTTTGCTAACGGTTGCATTCGTAGCTGCATCGTATCCC
>Ga0126369_10003409_pt1 | contig 11477 bp, 10 predicted proteins | sample PanSoiMetaPlot_1_FD_109646 | JGI IMG/M metagenome (GOLD analysis project Ga0126369, IMG submission 109646) | Tropical forest soil microbial communities from Panama - MetaG Plot_1 | ecosystem: Environmental > Terrestrial > Soil > Tropical forest > Bulk soil | place: Panama | collected 2016-02-17 | reverse complement strand
GGTGCGCGTGTCGGTCTCGGCGGCGATCGCCGCCAGGCCGGCGCGCGCGACCTCGCCGACGATCTGCTCCACCTGGTCGAAGCGGTGCTCCATGTCCCGGTGAACCTGGTCGATCGAGCAGCCGCAGATCGAATCGTGGGGATGATTCGCGAGTGCGAGCTTCCAGGCGAGCGCCGTGAACGGCGTCAGGGCGTGGCGACCGGCGAGCAGGTCGGCCCACGTCGCGAGCGGCTCCGCCCAGCGCTCGAGCCGCCCCACGTTGGCGAAGTCCCGCTGCTTCTGCCGGACCCGGGCCGAGGTGACGCCGGGGAGCAGGTGGGCACGGAATGCGCTCCGCAGCTCGCCGTGGTGTCGGGGCAACGGTCCCGGCGCGCTCCGTGCGCGCGCCAGATAGTCCGGCAGCGAGCCGATCTCGACGCTCACGCCGGCGAGGCCGTCGCGCGCGGCGCGGAGCGTGGCGGGAAGGCCCGGCTCGACGTCCTGGTGGTCCATGCCGTTCATCACCAGCACGGGGTCGCCACGTCGGTCGGGTGGCACGGCCGCGACGATCCCCTCGAGGCGCCAGCGGAGGGCCTGCGGCTCGTCGACCAGCCGGAAGCCGTTCATGTAGCCGTTCCGCAGATAGACGGTGAAGACGTCGCTGCCGTCAAGGGCTTCCCACGAGAACGCGGCCCCGTCGACGTCGGAACCGACGCCTCGCCAGACGACGGCGGCATCGATGCCGAAGCCGCGCAGGATCTGGGGCATCTGCGCGGGGTGGCCGAACTGGTCGGGCAGGTAGCCGACCGCCAGCGGCGTGGCGAACGCGCGCGCCAGCGCGTGCCCGATCTGGAGGTTCCGGATGATCGCCTCACCGCTCACGAGGAGGTTGTCGGCGAGCACGTACCAGGGGCCGACCGAGACCCGCCCGGTCCGCGCCAGGCGCACGAGCCGCGGGCGCGCCGCGGGACGGATCTCCAGGTAGTCCTCGAGGAGAATGGTCTGCCCGTCGAGGTGAAAGTGCGTGAAGCTGGGATCCGCCTCGAGCGTGTCGAGCAGACGGTCCAGCATCCCGACCAGGCGGGCACGGAACTCCTGGAAGGGCAGATACCATTCGCGGTCCCAGTGCGTGTGCGGGACCACGACGAGGGATGTCGCGGCGGTGGTCAGCTGGGGATGTGAACGAGCTCGAGCTTCATGCCGTCGGGATCGGCGAAGAAGACGGCGTAGTAGCCCGGCGTGTAGTCGTACTCGCGGGGCGGATCCAGAACACGGACACCGCGCGCCTGGAGCTCGCGCGCGACGGCGTCCACCTGTGCGCGGCTACCCGCCCGGAAGGCGATCTCGCAGCGGCCGACCCGATCCTTGCTGAACCGATCGGAGGCGAAGCGGGAATCCGCCTGCTTGATCCAGAAGCTACCGGCCTCGCCGAACCAGCCCGCGCCCCCTTCCCACTCCGTGAGACCCGGGTAGCCGAGCTGCGGCATGAGCCAGGCGTAGAAGCTGCGTGACCGCGCGAGGTCGTTCACGTTGACGATCACGTGGTGGACACCCGCCGCGATGCCACCGCCGCCCTCGGTGGGTGGGCAGCCGCAGGGATCCGCGGTCGTCACGGGATGGCCGCCGCTCGCACCTCGGCCGGGGCCTGCGGCACGGTCGCCCAGAATTCGGGATCGTGGCCGTAGAAGAGGCGGGCGCCCGCGTCGCGCAGCGTGCGCAGGCGGCGGAGCGATGCCAGCATCGCGTCGCGATTGTACACGACGGGGGAGAGGCGGAGCTCCTCGAGCGTCCGGCGGAGATAGCAGGCGTCGGAGGTGAGGACGACGTCGCCGTCGGGCAAGCGAACGCGGAGCGACTGGTGACCCGGCGTGTGGCCGTAGGTGGGAAGGCACGTCACCGAGCCGTCGCCCAGGAGGTCGTGCTCTCCGTCGATGGTGAGGACCTCCTGGCCGGTGTCGTAGTCGGCGGGGTTGTACCCGCTGGCCGTGATCCGGTCGGCATCCCGGCCCGCTTCCCACTCCCGGTGCTGGATGACGATCCGGGCGTTGGGGAGTGCGGCGTTGCCCCCCGCGTGATCGAAGTGGAGGTGCGAGGTGACCAAGTGGCGGATCTTGGTGGCGTCGACATCGAGGGCCGCCAAACGAGCCGCGATGTCCTCGCCGGGGTGAAACGTGACGTCGAAGAAGCGCGCCAGGACGCCCAGTCGCGCGGCCGCGTCGGTCTGGATGTCGACGTGCAGGCCCGAGTCGAACACCACCTTCCCGCGCGGATGGTCGATCAGGTAGCAGGGGACGGGGACGCGCAGGCGCCCCGGCTCGTCCTCCAGAAACGCGCGGTACTCGGCCTCGATCCACCCGCATGTCATCGCGAACAGGCGCACCACGAGGCCCCTCTACCCTAGAGAGCCCGGGCTAGGCTATCGGACGGGAAGGGAGGAAGGACCCATGCCAGAGGCGGTCTCGAAGGCGGTGCTCGTCACCGGATGCTCGACGGGGATCGGGCGGGCGACGGCCGAACGACTCGCCGCCGGCGGGTGGCGCGTCTACGCCACCGCCCGGAAGGTCGAATCCATCCGCGACCTGGGTGAGCGCGGCTGCCAGCTCCTCGCGCTCGACGTCTGCAACGAGGGCTCGATCCGCGCCGCGGTGACGGCCATCGAGCGGGCCGAGGGCGTCGTGGGCGTGCTCGTCAACAATGCCGGCTACGGCCAGGAGGGCCCGGTCGAGGAAGTGCCCATGGAGGAGGTCCGCCGCCAGTTCGAGACCAACGTCTTCGGCCTGACCCGTCTCACGCAGCTCGTCCTTCCCGGCATGCGCCGGCAGCGCTGGGGCAAGATCGTCAACCTGAGCTCGATGGGCGGCAAGCTCACGTTCCCCGGCGGCGGCTTCTACCATGCGACCAAGCACGCGGTGGAGGCGCTGAGCGATGCGCTCCGCTTCGAGGTGCGCGGCTTCGGCGTCGACGTGATCGTCATCGAGCCCGGGCCGATCAAGACCCGCTTCGGTGACACGGCCATTCAGAGCCTCGACACCGTGGGCGGGCAGGTATCACCGTACGCCGCGTTCAACACCGTCCTCGCGCAGCGCGTGCGCGAAGCCTACGAGGGGCCGATGGCGATGGCGGCGGGCACCGCCGAGGACGTCGCCCGCGTGATCGAACGCGCCATCACGGCGCGACGCCCACGGACCCGCTACCCGGTGACGGTTGCCGCCCGCTTCCTGATGGGGCTCCGACGCTGGCTGCCGGATCGCGCCTTCGACGCGTTCCTCCGCACGCAGTTCTCGTCCCCAGTCGGAGGCTGAGCGGAGAGCGCCGGCTCAGACCGGGCGGGGCACCACCTCGCCCACGTAGACATAGTCGAGGTCCTGCGAGGTGAGCGGTCGATCCCCGCGCCGCATCGTCACCTGCTCGACGGTCGCCACGAAGAGGGTGTGATCGCCCGCGGTGTGGCTGGCCTCGACGCGACACTCGAGGCTGGCGAGCGCCCCCGGCAGCAGCGGCAGGCCACCGGTGGAGTCCTCGTAGGCCACGGCCTCCAGGTTGTCGGGGCGGCGCGCCTTGTTCGAGACGAAGTACTCCTCGAGGTGTCGGCCCCGCTCGCCGACGACGTGCAGGGCGAAGCGGCCCGTGCGGGCGATGATGTCGTGGGTGAAGTGCTGGCGGTCGACGGCGACCATGAGGAGCGGGGGTTCGCCGGAGACCTGCGTCACCCATGACGATGACATCCCGTGGCGGCGATCCTCGTCACGGACGGTGAGCACGTAGATGCCCGTCGTGACGACGCTGAGCGCCTTGATGAGCAGGCTGCGCGCGAGTGGCATGAGGCACCAGGGTAGCATGCCGGGCGCCGCACTGCAGCCGCCGAGCCGGTTGACCCAGCGGAACGGGCGTGGGACCACCGGACGGGATGCGCTGCCCGTCCTGCGGACACGAGGGCCGCCCCGCGGCTCGCTTCTGCGACGCGTGCGGTCAGCCGATGGCCGGCCCCGCCGGTGATCGCCGCCCCCGGACGCCCCCGGACCTCGCCGAGAAGATCCTCGCCTCGCGGAGCCACCTCGAGGGCGAGCGGAAGCAGGTGACGGTGCTCTTCGCCGACGTGAAGGGGTCGATGGAGCTGGCCGAGCAGGTCGATCCCGAGGCGTGGCACCAGATCCTCGACCGCTTCTTCGCCATCCTGGCCGCGGGCGTGCACCGCTTCGAAGGCACGGTCAACCAGTTCACGGGCGACGGCATCATGGCACTTTTCGGTGCCCCGATCGCGCACGAGGACCACGCGCAGCGGGCGTGCCACGCGGCGCTGCACCTCGCCGCCGAGCTCCGCCGCTATGCCCACGACCTCCGGCGGGAGCGCGGGCTCAGCTTCTCGGTCCGCATGGGGCTCAACTCCGGGGACGTGGTGGTCGGCGCGATCGGCGACGATCTCCGCATGGACTACACCGCGCAGGGGCACACCGTCGGGCTCGCGCAGCGCATGGAGCAGCTCGCCGAGCCGGGCCGCATCTACCTGACGGAGCACACCGCGCGGCTCGTCGCCGGGTTCTTCCGGCTGGACGAGCTGGGGCAGTTCAGCGTGAAGGGCGTGCGCGCGCCGGTCCGCGTCTTCGCGCTCGAGGGCGTCGGGCCGCTTCGTACACGGCTGGAGCAGTCACGCGCCCGAGGGTTCTCGCGCTTCGTGGGCCGGGACGCGGAGACCGCGACGCTCGATGCCGCGCTCGAGCGGGCCCAGGCGGGCCGTGGCGGTGTGGTCGATGTCGTCGCGGAGGCCGGCGTCGGCAAGAGCCGGCTCTGCTTCGAGTTCACGGCGCGCGCGCGGGCACGGGGGGTCGCGGTCCACGAAGGCCACTGCGTCGCGCACGGGAAGATGGTGCCCTTCCTGCCCGTCCTGGAGCTCCTGCGCGGCTACTTCGGCGTCGGCGAGCCGGACGGCGATGACGCCGCCCGCCGGAAGATCGCCGGGACCGTCCTGCTGCTCGACCCCGAGCTCACCACCTCGCTGCCACTCCTCTTCGATTTTCTCGGCGTACCGGACCCCGGGCGGCGGGTGCCGCGCATGGACCCCGAGGCACGCCAGCGCCAGCTCTTCGCGCTCGTGCGGCGACTGATCGAGGTGCGGAGCGGCCGCGAGCCGACGGTCATCCTGCTCGAGGATCTCCACTGGATCGACGCGGGCAGCGAGGCGCTGCTCGTCGCGCTCGTCGAGCGGGTCGCTGCCACCCGGACGCTGCTCCTCACGACGTCGCGTCCCGAATACCATCCCGCGTGGGGCGGCACGGCCTCCGCGGTCGACCTCCGCCTCGTGCCGCTCGGGCGTGAAGCCACGGCGGCTCTGCTCGGGGATCTCCTCGGCAGCGATCCGTCCCTGGCCACGCTCGCGGAGCTCGTCCGCGAGCGCACGACCGGCAACCCGTTCTTCGTCGAGGAGATCGTCCAGGCCCTGGTCGAGTCCGGAAGTCTCGCGGGACCGAAGGGCGCGTACCGTCTCACCCGGCCAGTCGATGCGATTGCCGTGCCGGCGACCGTGCAGGCCGTGCTCGCTGCCCGTATCGATCGGCTCCCGGAGCGCGAGAAGGAGGTGCTGCAGGCCGCCGCGGTGATCGGGCGGGAATTCGCGGAGGCGATCGTCCGGCGGGTGAGCGAGTTCTCGGGTGCAGACGTGGCGGCTGCCCTCCGCGCGCTCGAGCGGGCGGAGTTCATCTACGAGGACACAGTGCCGTCCGACGGTGGGTTCGCCTTCAAGCACCCGCTGACGCACGAGGTGGCCTATCGCTCGCAGCTCGCCGCGCGCCGGGCGAGCATGCATGCCGCCGTGGCGCGCGCCCTCGCCGAGGTCGGTCCCGACAAGGTCGACGAGCGCGCCGCGTTGCTCGCCCATCACTGGGAGGAGGCGGGCGAGGCCCTGATGGCGGCGCGCTGGAGCCGACGCGCGGCGGAGTGGGTGGGCGTGAACGACCTCGCGGCGGCGGCGCGCCACTGGCAGAACGTGCGCGCGCTCCTCGGCCGGGTGCCGGAGTCCCTGGAGACGATGGACATGGGCGTGTCGACCGACATCGCGCTCCTCAACCTCGGCTGGCGTGCCGGCATGTCGGAAGAGGAAGCCGGCGCGATCTTCGCCGAGGGGATGGCACTCGCCAGCCGGATCGGCGACGCCAAGGCGCGTATCGGCCTGCTCACCACCTACGGCGTGGTGCGGGGGATGAGCGGTCGGATCGCAGAAGGCCTCGAGTGCACAGCCGAGGGGACGCGTCTGGCCGACGGCATCACCGACGTGGGCCTGCAACTCGTCTCCCGGATTGCGCTGACCCAGGCGCAGCACATGTCCGGCGACCTGAACGCCACGCTCACAACGGTCCGGGAAGGCCTCGAGCGAGCGGCAAACGCACCCCGGGGTGGCGGGAGCGGAACCGGCTTCAGCCCCGCCGCCTGGCTGGTCGCGATGGAGGGCTGGGTGCTCTTCGAGATGGGGCAAGTGGAGGCGGGCGAGGGGAAGCTCGAGGAGGCCCTGTCCCTCGCGCGTGATCAGGGCGAAGACGAGATCCTCGGCTGGTGCAACGAGTTCTTGGTCTACGTGGCCTCGCTCCGCGGCGACGTTGGACGCGCCCTCGAGCATGCACGACGGGCGGTCGAGATCGCGGAGCGGCTCGGGAGCGCGCTCTCCCGTGCCTCCGCGTACTACGCGCTCGGCTGTGCGCACACCGCCGGCGAGGACTGGCCGTCGGCCGTGAGCGCGTTCGAGGTGGCGCTCACGATCATCCGCGAACGCCGGACGGGGCTCCACTGGGAGCCCCTGATCCTGGCGGGTCTGGCCGAGGTCCATCTCGGTCGCGGCGAGGTCGCGCCAGCGCGGACGATCGCGGAGGAGGCCGCTCGACTCGCCGGTCGCCTCGGCACGAGGATCACGGAGTGCTGGGCGCAGCAGACGCTCGCCCGCGTGTACCTGGCAGCCGGACGGGCGTCGCGAGGCGCGGCGGAAGGGGCACTTCGTCGGGCTTTTGCGCTCATCGAGGAAACGGGTGCGCGCCTGTACGAGGCGCCCGTTCGCCGCGCGCTGGCGGAGCTCGCGGGCGGAGGAGGCAGCTAGCTCGGCGTCAGAAGTTCAGCTTGAGACCCGGTCGGGGCCACTCCGTGGCGACGAGCCGCCCCGTGCCCGAGAGCGTGATGTACGCTGTGCGCAGGTCGGGCCCGCCGAAGCAGATGTTGGTTGTCAGCGGGTCGCCAGTCGCCACGTGGTCGAGGATCTCTCCGCCGGGCGAGATGACGGTGATGCCGCCGTTGACCAGCGTGGCCACGCAGACGTTCCCCGCGCCGTCGACGGCCAGAGAATCGAAGAGCTGGTAGCCCGGAAGACCCGCCAGGAGCGAGCCGCCACCCGGTCCGAAGCCTGCCGACGCCAGCACCTGGCCGGGGCCCTCGAGGTCCCACGCCCAAACGCGACCGGTGTAGGTCTCGGCCACGTAGAGACGACGGCCGTCGGGCGAGAGACCGACGCCGTTCGGTGCGTCGAGCGGAAAGATGGCCTCGCGGATGAGCGAGCCGTCGGTCCTGGCGTAGAAGACCCCGGTGCGGTCCCTGTCGCGGTCGCGGATCTTGCCGTGGTCGGTGAACCAGAAGCCGCCGGCGGCATCGAAGACGATGTCGTTCGGGCCGCACAGCGGCCGGCCGTCACACGCCGTGTAAACGTCCTCGACGCGTCCGGTGGCGAGGTCGACCCGCTGGATGCGCCCGCCGATGTAGTCCTTCGGCTGGTTTCCCGGCACGGTGAGGCCGCCGAAGTCGTGCCACTCGAAACCCCCGTTGTTGCAGACGTAGACCTTGCCGTCGGGGCCGATGGCGGCGCCGTTCGGCCCACCGCCGGTGCGGGCGATGACCCGGACGCCCCCATCTGAACTGACGCGCGTGAGCGTGCCTCGCTTGATCTCGACCAGGACGACGCTCCCGTCCGGCATCGCGATCGGTCCCTCGGGAAACTCGAGGCCGCTCGCCAGCTCGCTCAGCTCCGCCATCGCGCCTCCTTCACTCGATCGGCACCAGCGGACGGCCGGCGCCGTCCAGCTGGTGGAGGTACTCGGCGATCCCATGACCCTCGAGCCCCTCGCCCGTCCAGCGGGCGAGTCCCTCGTTGACGACCGTTCGCCGATCGCCCGCCTCGTGCGCGATGCTGGCGACGCGGAGGACGTCGCCGCGGAGCGCGGTCACGCGTCCCCCGGCGTCGGTCGCGCGCAGGTAGACGGTTCCCTGGGTGAGGCCGTCGGGGGCGAGCTCGGTCGCGAGGTCCCAGCGGCGGATGCTCGCGTGCTCGGCGTGGCGCCAGATCCACCCGCGATGCAGATCGCCCGCGTCGGTGCCGATCCGGATGCCGCCCAGGTGGACGTGGTCGCCCAGGTTGATCGAGAACCAGCGCCACATGCGCGGCCCGCCCCAGCGGCGCGGCCCCCACGACTTGTCACGGTTGCCGCGCGCCTCGACCAGCTGGTGGCGCACGCCCTCCGCCTCGATCCAGCCCGTCCAGCGACCCGCCTGCTCGAGGTGCCCCTTGCCGACGTGGCGTCGCGTCTCGGCGCTGATCCCCGCGCCGGCCTGACCCTGACCGTCGCTGCCGAGGGCAGGGGCGAGCGCCTGGAACGTCACGTCCATGGCGACGCGCCCGCGGCGGCGCTCGCGCACGCCGGCGAGATCGCGGATCGACGCTTCGGCGTCGCACGTGAGCCGCCACGTCTGCATGGGTGCGACCCGCTCGTAGCGCACGCCGGCGACCGTGAGGTCGCGGTCGATCATCTCGTGCTGGGGCACGGCGCCCGCGACGACCGCGAGCTCGGTCCCGGGGAGCCACAGAGACAGGCCGAGGTCCATCCGCCCCTCGTGCGGGCGGATGCCCAGCCGCGTGAAGAAGCCCGTGTCGGTCACCGGGTCGTAGGCGTTGAAGTAGTAGGACTCGCTCCAGGCCGTGTCGCTCTCGATGGGGTGGGCGAAGTCGTGGCGCGCGTCGAGGATGGGCACGGCGTGAGCTTAGTGGGGGCGCGTCCACGGCCGCAAGGGTGGGCTCGGGGCGGTGCCGCGATCGCGCATCCCCATTCTCACAGATCCACGCGGACACCGACCCAACCCGCCCGCGGACCGCCAGGGCTGACGAAGCGCGGATTCTCGTCGTTCCGGAGTCCTGGAGCACCGTTCGGCTGACCGAGGAGGCCGAACGTCTCATAGCCCGTGTCGAAGAGATTCTCGATTCGCGCGAACATGGTGAAATGGCTGCTCAGGCGGTACTCTCCACGGAGGCCGACGACGGCATAGGCGTTCAGCGGCTGCAGGAGATTCGCCTCGTCACCGCGTAGATACTGGTTGCCGTTGAATAGCAGCTCGGCGTCCTCGGACGCGTGTTCGTCCGCTGCGGCTGCGAGGCTCGGCGCCCAGGCGGCAAGGAGGAGCAGGAGCCCAGAGCGGGTCCAGGCGGCACGGAGGTCCGAATGATCACTTGGATGAAAGCGAATCTGCAAGCGATTTCTTGCTCCGCCTACCGGCTGCGTGAGCAGCATAGACGGGGGCGTGTTACCTCCCGATTACGCGTGCGAGACAAGATCGCGGCTCCCCACCCCCGCGTCGCAGAGGGGGCGCGAAATCACTGCACGGCTATCGGTCAGCCGTCGGCAGTCCTTCCAGGTCCGGCAAAGAACCAGTCGAGGGCGGCTCCCTGGAACTCGCGGGACGGCCAGTGGATCCCTCCCTCGTCGACACGGAGCTCGACCTCGTATCCGAGCCGGCGGAGGATCGCGCAGTTCCGGAGCGCGATCTCCTCGAACGGAAAGACGGTGTCGTGCGTGCCGTGCTCGAGGAGGATGCGAGGGCGGGGGTCGGTGGGGGAGATCGCGGCCTTGTCGAAGACCACGAAGCCCGCCGCCCAGCCCATGACAGCGGAGAACAGACGCGGATTCGAGAGTCCGACGGCCAGGGCGTAGCTCGCCCCGTCCGAATAGCCGATCAGGGCCTGCCGCCGGTGGTCCACGGGGAGCCGCCGGTAGATCTCGACATACGCCTGCTCCAGGAAATCGAGATCGGCCCGGCTCTGCCCGACGAGCAAGTCCCACGTCGGATGGGTCGAGCGAGGAATGAAGAAGAGGGCTTCACGGTGCGCCGGCTCGTCTCGGTACGCTCGGACGAGCAATTCGTCCTGGCGTCCCGCGCCGTGAAACACGGTCAGGAGTGGGTAGGTCCTCGTCGGGTCGATGGCGTCGGGTGCGAGCAAGTAGCCAAGCGTCGCACCGTTCGAGATCGTGACGAGGCCCTCAGTCGCGGGCACGACCTCACCGTCTGGGCGGGTCGGCTCGATGCGGAGCGCGAGGCTGTGCATGTGACCTCGGCGCGAAGATGTACCCGTGTCGGCGACCTGTTGCCAGGTGAGCGGACCGTCTAGCGGCAGGACAGCCCGCCCGCCGCGGCTTTGCAGTGCAGGAGGTGCCGGAAGCACACCTCACCGCTGTCGATGCCGAGCAGCAGCTGCCGCGGGGCGGGTGCACCGATCTCGAGCTTGCTCGCCGCCAGCGCCAGACGATAGGCGTGGCGGCTGCGGCGGGTGAAGGCGAGCGTGTCGATCGCGCTGCTTCCATCGCCGGTGAAGGTGAGGGTGGTGCCGCTCTGCGCGAAGCCGGTGACTTCTTCCTGCAGGAGCGAGTTCGGCGTGGCCGGATCGCCCAGGGCGACGCCGGCGCCATCGGTGGCAGGGTCGAAGGTGGTGCGCGCGGGGAGCTTGAGCGTGCCCGTGACGCTGAGCGAGCCGGCGGCGGTCACGGTCGCATGCACCGCACCGAGTGTCCCCCGACAGGTGAGAAAGTTCTGCGCCTCGGCCATGACGAAGTTCTCGTCGTAGTCGGTGCCGTCGCCGCGTGTCCCGTGAGGATTGCCGCCGAGCGGGACGTTCCACTTGCGCTGATCGGCGGTCGGTTTGAAAGCGCGCCGATAGTAGAGGCGAGCGTGGACGCGAATGTCGCGCTTGCGCCAGTTGCGAGGTAGCGTGAAGGCGTACTGGGTGGTGTCGGAGGCGCCCGCCTTGATGCGGTTGTCGAAGGCGTTGACCGCTTCGGTGAAGAGCACGTTCTCGACCAGAAACTGGTCGACGAGCACGCGCGCGTAGCCCCGACCGGGTAACCCCGCAAACGCGCCGCTCTCCGGATCGCCGACGCCCCCCCAGTCGGGAACGCGAGGGCCGCCCGCGGAGCCGGTCGCCTGTGGGAGCCGGGCGCCGGTCCGGTCGGTCACGTCGATCACGAGGATCAGGTGCCGCAGCGTCACCCCGGTGGGGAGGTCGTGCCCCGCCCCGACGGTCGAGACCGCGGCGGTCACGGTGAGCGTCTGGCCGTCCACCACCGACGCGACGCGCAGCTTGCCCGCGCGCCGGAGCATGTCGGGCGTCGTGCCTTCGAAGACGTGCGAGCGGACCTGGCTCGGGTCACGTACATTGCTCGTCTGGCTGCAGAATTGCGTCGCTCCGGTGGGCGGCATGTGACAGTCCT
>Ga0126369_10003407_pt1 | contig 11482 bp, 10 predicted proteins | sample PanSoiMetaPlot_1_FD_109646 | JGI IMG/M metagenome (GOLD analysis project Ga0126369, IMG submission 109646) | Tropical forest soil microbial communities from Panama - MetaG Plot_1 | ecosystem: Environmental > Terrestrial > Soil > Tropical forest > Bulk soil | place: Panama | collected 2016-02-17 | reverse complement strand
CGTCGTGGAGCACCGCCGCGGCGTTGAAGATGTCGTCGCGCTTGTCGACGAAACCCACCACGACCGAGAGCCCGCGGGAGGCGCGGGTGATCTCGTCGAGCGCTCGCAGGTTGGCCTCGATGAAGGCGGGCTTGAAGAGCAGATCCTCGGGCGGATAACCGGTGATCGCCAGCTCCGGGAAGGCAACCAGCGTTGAGCCGAGCGCGCGCGCCCGCTCGATCGCGTCCACGATCATGCGGACGTTGCGCTCGAAGTCGCCGACCGTGGGGTTGATCTGCCCCAGGGCGACACGCAGCCGTCTCATGGCCCCCCTATTGTACTGGGGCGGGCGATCACCTGTTATGATCGGCTGCGATGCCCGCCAAGATCCCGTGGCTGCCTTCGCACTTGCCGCCCAACGCCAAACCAGAGCGCTGCCCCAACTGCGGGCGCCTGGCTCTCATCGCGTGGACCCTACGCCGCGACGACCGAACGAAGGTCGTGCTGCGCACCTGGGTCTGCACCGAGTGTCAGGTCACCCAGGAGCGACCGGAGCCCGAGTAGCATCTCCGAGCTCACGCCCTCGCCGAGCCGTCCGAAGCGGTCGAGCGAGATGACGAAGCAATCGCGATCGTCGAAGTGGGCGTACTTGCCCGTGTATCTCTCCAGCCCGGCCGCGACTGGATCGATCCCGAGGCGCTCGACCGCCCTGTCAGTGAAGAGCACATAAGTCCTGGGCTCCACGTCGTTCTTGAGAAACCGATGCGCGAGAATGATATCTGGGCCCGCGACTCTCGAGCGCCCGCGCACGACCTGCCGCATGTAGCTCCCGTGATGGACGATGAGCTTGAGGCTCAGGTCGAGCACTCCGCGACAGGCCCGGCAGTAGCAGCTCATGTCCAGGGCCATCTCGCGCTGTCGCCCGCTGAACGCTTCGAACGCCCGGCTGAATGCATCCATGAGGCCGCGGTCGGTGTCCTCGACGCCGTCCGGGCTCAGCGCGAAGACCGCATCGCCCTCGAGCTCCTGGATCTCCAGAGGCGGCGCCAGCGCCTCCATCACCCCGCCCAGCAGCACGCCCGTGACCTCGGCTCCGTGCTCGAGCTCCGTCTTCGTCACGAAGGCCGTAAAGCCTGAAATATCTGCGAGAACGAGGAATCCCGACTGGAGGCGATCTGCCTGTGCCATATGCCCCTCCTTCATAGCTGAGACACCGAGGAGCACGCCCCGTGAAAAGGGCGAAGGGCTAGAACTGGTTGATGAAATCGATGAGCTGGCGAAGGCGCCCGAACGAGCGGTGGTCGAACGGAAGGATGAGCCGCGAGAGCTCCGGGAACTCGTTGAGCTCTCTGGGAACCGGCCCCGGTTCGAGCCTCGCCGCGCCCTTGAGGATGTCGGCGAACTTGTCCTGAACCTGGGCGAGCTGCGCGGCCTGCAACGGTCGGTTCAGCCTGAGGACCAGGTCATCGCCGACAATCCGCGCCGAGTGATAGACGCGGTAGAAGCCGGTCATCTCGCCGACGGCCTCTTCCGGCGTATCGACGATCCTGAACAGCGAGGTGTCCTCGGCGTCGATGAGGCCTCGCTCGACGAGGGTGCCGGCGATCCAGCGGTTCCAGATTCGCCAGTACGGCTTCGGCCCAGCCTCCACGAGGACCACCGGTACCAGCGCCGACTTGCCCGTCTGCATCAACGTGAGGAGCTCGAACGTCTCGTCCATCGTCCCGAAGCCACCGGGGAAGAGCGCCACACCGCTTGCTTCTTTGACGAGAAAGAGCTTGCGGGTGAAGAAATACTTGAAGGTGATCAGCTTGGGGTCAGAGGCGATCCACGGATTCGCTTCCTGCTCGAAGGGCAGGCGAATGTTCAGCCCGAAGCTCTTCTCGCCCCCCGCCCCTTCCTGCGCGGCACCCATGATCCCGGCGCCGGCACCCGTGACGACCATCCAGCCCTCTTCGGTCATCCGCCGGCCGAAGAGCCGCGCGCTGTCGGTAGCCTCCTCGCTCGAGGTGGCCCGGGCCGAGCCGAAGACCGTCACCTTGCGCACACTGGCATAGGGCGCGAACACCTTGTAGGCGTAGCGCAGCTCTTTGAGCGCCGTGTTGGTGATCTTGAGATCGCCGGTCCCGGCCCCGTCCTCGTGCAGCTTGAGGGCGGTCGTCAGGAGTTGCTGATAGTACCCGCGACGCTCGACCGGCACGTCCTCGGCATCGAGGGTCTCGGCGATCAGGCGGTTGGCGGTGTCGTTCTGGAGTTGGTAACGGCGGGGCTCGGCCACGATTCTGAGTATACAGTCACCGGGCGCCGCGTCCGAACGCGATGACCAGGCCGGTGACGACCAGGACGCCCCCGGCCACAGTGAAGACGGTGAACGGCTCTCCCAGCAGGACGGCGCCCAGCAGCGCTCCGACGATCGGCTGCACGTTGAGAAAGATCGCCGCGCGCGGGGCCGGCACGCGGGCGAGCGCCCAGTTCCAGACGACGTAGCCCAGCGCGGTAATGACGACGGCCAGATACAGCGTTCCCGAGATCGTGGTGGCCGTCCAGATCGGCCGGGCTCCCGAGGCCCACTCGAGCACGGCAATCGGCAGGAGCGCCGCCGCGCCCCACACGAGCGACCGGATCGTGACGGCGAGAGGAGGATGGCGCTCCAGAACGCGCCGTCCCAGGAGCGAGTACGACGCGTATGCGACGCCCGCGACCACCAGCATCAGGTCGCCCGCCCAGTGCGGCACGAGCTTTTCGGTAACGCCGGGAATCCCGTTGACGACCAGGACCACGGTCCCGGCGATCGTCAGCGCCGCCCCGATCGCGGCGCGGCGGGACAGCCGCTCGCCGAGATACCACGGGCTCAGCAGGATCATCGAGATCGGCTCGACCGTGATCAGGAGTGCCCCGTTCGTTGCGGTCGAGAGCGCGAGGCCCCAGTTCGAGCAGATGTACGCGCCCGCGAAGCCGAGGATTCCCATCCACGCGATGGCGCGCCGGTCGGCGCCGGAGAGCGAAGGCGCCGCCGGCTGATGTCGGGAGAACAGCGCGAGCGCTACGGCGCCGAGTGCCAGCCGCGTGAACGCGAGCATCGCGGGCGGGACGCTCTCGAGCGTCACTCGCGCGACGACGTACGACGTGCCGTAGACGACGTTGGCGCCGAGCATGACGAGCTCGGCGAGAACCGAGCTCGTGGGCCTAGCCAGCGGCGCCGCGCGCACTCTCGATCAGCCGCCGCAGGCGGTCGGGGTCGAGCGGCATCTCGCGCACCCGCACGCCGAGGGGCGCCAGCGCATCGTCGATGGCCTCGGCGACGAGCGCCGGCACGGGAATCGCGCCGGCCTCCCCTACCCCTTTGATACCGAGCGCGTTCAAAGGCGAGGGCGTCTCGATGTGGCCGATCTCGATCTCCGGGATCTCCAGCGCAGTCGGCAGCAGGAAGTCCATGAAAGTCGCGGTGAGCGGCTGTCCGGTCTCGTCGTAGATGATGCGCTCGTAGAAGGAGCCGCCGACACCCTGCGCGACGCCGCCACGGATCTGGCCCTCCACGATCATCGGGTTCACCAGGGTACCGCAGTCGTGCTGGACGACGTAGCGCAGGATCGTCAGGTTGCCGGTCTCGAGCTCTACCTCGACGATCGCGGCGTGGCAGCCGCTGGCGAACGTCGCGTGCGGCGGCGCGTAGTAGCCGCGTGCCTCGAGCCCGGGCTCCTCGCTCTCGGCGAGCACCGCGCCTTCGCGCGGCTTCACGAGCCGCAGCGCGGCCTCGGCCGCGCCCTTGCCGTACGCATAGCGGATCGGGTTGGCGACGGTCGCCAGCGCCCCGAGCGTCAGCTCCTTGCCCGGCACGCCCTTGACCCGCGCGCGTCCGTCAGCGAGCTCGAGATCGTGGGGCGAGACTTCGAGGAGACTCGCGGCCAGGCGCAGCGCTTTGTCGCGCACCGCCAGCGCCGCGCGGTGAATCGCGTTGCCGCTCGTCACCAGGCCGCGGCTCGCGTAGGTACCGGCGCCCCAGTTGAACTTGGTGGTGTCCCCGGTCACGACGGAGACGTCGGCGGGGCTGCAGCCGATCGCGTCGGCGGCGATCTGCGCGAACGTCGTACCGTGCCCCTGTCCCTGCGTGGTCAAGCCGGTCGCGACGAGCACCTTGCCGCTCGGCTCCACGCGCACGTGCGCGCCCTCGTACGGGCCGATCCCCGTGCCCTCGACGTAGCAGCCGAACCCCAGGCCGAGATAGCGGCCGGCCCGGCGCGCCTCGGCCTGCCGGCGGCGAAAATCGGCGGCGCCGATCATGTCGACGGCCATCGCGAGACCCGCGGGGTAGTTGCCGCTGTCGTAGCGCGTGGGCGCGCCGTCCTGGAACGTGAGGCCGACGTCCCACGGAAACTCGTCGGGCTGTACGAAGTTGCGGCGCCGCACTTCCGCCGGCTCGAGCCCGAGCTCGCGCGCGATCAGCCCGATCGTTCGCTCCATCACGAAGGCCCCGTGCGGACGGCCGGCGCCGCGGTACGGCGAGACCGCCGCCTTGTTGGTGTAGGCCACCTCGAACTCAACCGTGTAGTTGGGCAGGCGATAGGGCCCGGGCAACTGGGTCGAGGTGATGATCGGCACGACGATGCCGTAAGGCGTGTAGGCGCCGGTGTCGTGGATGAACCGATCCCGAAGCGCCAGGATCCGGCCGGCGGCGTCGAATCCGACCTCGACGTCGTGGATCTGGCCGCGCTCCTGGTTGGCGGCGATCAGGTGCTCGCGCCGATCCTCGGTCCACTTGACGGGACGTCCGAGCGTGATCGCGGCGTGCGGGACCAGAATCTCCTCGGGGAAGAAGAGCATGATCTTCGTTCCGAAACCGCCGCCGACGTCCGGCGCCACGACGTCCACGCTGAACTCGGGGAGCCCGAAGAGCCCGGCAAGGCCGTTCTTGATCGGCAGCGGCGCCTGGGTCGAATCCCAGACTTTCAGGTGCCGACGCCGCGGATCCCACTCCGCCACGACTCCGCGGGCCTCGATCGGGCTGCCGCAGCTGCGCTCGATCGCGAGCCGCTCGCGCAGCACGTGAGGCGCGCGGGCTATCGCGCCGTCCGCGTCGCCCACCGTCTGGCGAAAGCGCGCCGCGCGGTTATCCGGCACATCGGCGTGCACGCGCGGCGTCCCGGGCGCGAGCGCGGTTGCGAGCTCGGTCACCACCGGCAGCGGCTCGTACTGCACCTCGATGAGGGAAAGCGCGTCCTCCGCGATGTAGCGGCTGTCGGCCACGACGAAGGCCACCACCTCGCCGACATATTTCACCTCGTCGACGGCGAGCGGCCGCTGGGTGCGCCCGTGGGTGAGGGTCGGATGGGGAATCAAGAGAGGCGCCGGCTGATTCCGCTCACCGAGCTCGGCCGCGGTGAGCACCAGCCGAACGCCGGCCACGCGGCGCGCGGCGGCCGCGTCGATCCGCGCGATCCGGGCGTGAGCGTGTGGGCTCCGGAGCGACGCGGCGTGCAGGACGCCGGGCGGGTTCACGTCGTCGACGTAACAGCCGAGCCCCTGCAGGAGCCGCGGATCCTCGTTGCGCGGGATGCGCGCCCCGATGCTGCGCGTCGTCATCGGGTCAGGCCCGGGGTTGCGTGGCGGCGACCGCCGCGCGCGTCTGCACGAGCGCCTCGAACGCGCGGTCGAAGCATTCGCGCGGCGGCTTGACGAGCCCGGCGCCGACCTGGCCCACACCGGGCTCGCGGTGCGCCATGCCGGTGTCGATCTGCGGCAGGATCCCGGTCTGCACGACCAGGCGGACGTCGATCCCGGTGGGCGTGCCGCGAAAATCAAGGGCCGGCAGGCGGTAGGCGGCGCTCTCGCCGAGGGTGATCTCGTACATGAGGCGCGTGTACTCGAGCGCGGCCGCCGGCGTGCCGCCGACGAACTGGACGACCGCCGGGGCGCCCCCCATCGCGAAGCCCCCGAGGCCGCCCGTCTCGGTGATCGCGCTGTCGCCGATGTCAGGGTTGGCGTCGCCCGCGCTGAACCCGGGGAAGTAGAGTCCCTCCGGCATCTGCGCCGGCCCGGTGAACCAGCGCTCTCCGAGCCCGCCGACGCGAATGCCGAAGTCGGTGCCGTTGCGCGCCATCGTCGTCACGATCGTCGAGTCGGGAACGCCGTGGGCGGCGTCGAGCGCGGCCTTGCAGGCGGCCATGCCGACGTTCAGGAACAGGTGCTCGTTCGACGCCGCGAACGCCAGGACCCGCTTGCGCTCCGGAGCCGCGAGATCGAGCGCTGCGATCTCGGGGGCGAGCGCCTTGATGAGCAGCGCGGAGGCGGCACGATTGCGATTGTGGCACTCGTCGCCCATCTGCACGGCCTGGCCGATGAGCGCGCGCAGATCGACGCCGCCCGCCCGCCGGACCGCCTCGCCGAAGGCGGGCCCGACCACGTCTCGGAACCAGCGCAGGCGATCGATGACCTCCGGCGCGTAGGCCCCGTAGCGGAGGACCTTGCCGAGCCCCTCGTTGATCGTCGAGTAGGCGCGGTTGCCGGCGGTACGGTTCTCGACCACCAGGACCGGCATCGAGGCCGTCGTCGCCCCCGCCATCGGCCCGACGGCCGCGTGATGGTGGCAGGGATCGAAACGAATGGCGCCGGTCGTGACCAGGCGCTCGGCGTCCTGCCAGCTCGTCGCGAGCCCCTCGTAGATCAGCGCGCCCACGATGGCGCCGCGCATCGGCCCGCTCATCCGCTCCCAGGTGATCGGGGGCCCGGCGTGGAGAACCGTGTCGCGCGTCATGCCCGGCACCACCTCGATCGCCGGGCGGACGTCGACCAGCACCTGCTGCGCGGCGAGGATGCGCTCGAGCGTGACCTTGTTCGCGGCGTCGACCGTGTCGCACCAGAGCGAGCCGAGATCGCCCGCCGCCGACGGCGGCTGCCAGTCGACCCGCCTGATCGGGACGCCCTGGGCGCCGAGCGCCGCGGCAAAGAGCTCGGGGCCGACCACCACCGCGCCGAGCGGGTTTTTTAGGAGGTCGGCTTCAGGCGACATCGCGGCCCTCGGCGATCGCCCGCGCTGTCTCGGCGGCGATCCGATTGCTCGCGCACACTATGGCGCCGAGCTTTCTCAGCTCTTCCTCCTGGCGCTCGAGGCGTTGCGGATCCTCGTCCGTACCGACCACGTGGGCGACGATCGCCAAGTCGCGGCCGCGACGACGCGCCCGCGCCTCGCCGAGAGCGGCCCGAAGGGCTCCGGCCGGGTCCGGATGGGCGCAGTCACCAAGGACCACGTCGAGCAGGAGCACCGAGGCGCTCGCGTCGTCACCCGCCGCGACGATTGCGGCGTTCCGCTGGCTTGGATCGATGATCGGGTGCGGCCGTCCTCGCGTGTACTCCTCGGCGCCGAAGTCGACGAAGCGATGCGGCAATGCGTTGCCAACGAGCCGCCTGGCCTCATCGCAGAGGGTTCCGCCGGTGAAGAAGCCGAGGATCGGCCCGCGGGCACTGGAGGCCCGAGCCCGCGGCCGCTCCAGCTCGCGGACCAATCCGCCGGCGAGCCTGACGGCGGTGGCTGCCGCCTGCTCGAGTGTCGGCGAGGCCTGTACACCGCCGGGGGTCATGCCTTCGTAGCCCAGCAGACACGCCACGACAGGCTTCCGAGTCTCGACTGCCGCCCGGAGAACCGCATCGGCGGCCGCTGGCGAGGGCGGCTTCGAGACGATCAGCAGCACCCGGGTCTCGGAGTCAGCGCCCAGAGCGGCGATCGCCTGCAGCGTGGTGAGCCCGCCGACGGCTGCGTGGAGATCCCGTCCACCCGTGCCGATCGCATGGGAGACGCCGGCGCCAAGGCGGTGGATGAGGGTCGTCAGCTCCTGGATGCCGGTTCCAGAAGCGCCCACGACGCCGATCGGACCGCGGCGCACCCGGTTGGCGAAGCCCAAGCCCACGCCGTTGACGATCGCGGTCCCGCATTCCGGCCCCATGACCAGAAGGCCCCGTGCGCGCCCTCGGCGCTTGAGCGCGATCTCGTCATCGAGCGGAACGCCGTCGCTGAAGAGAAACACGTGAAGGCCGGACGAGAGCGCCTGATGGGCCTCGACGGCGGCGTACGGACCCGGGACGGCCACCAGGGCCACGGTCGTGGTGGCGCTCCGGCGCGCGGCGGCTGCGGTCGTTCGCGGCAGCACCTCCGCCGCTGCGTGCTCGGTTGTCCGGCTCGCTTGTAAGAGTTCCTCGACGGACGCGAGAGCCCTCTCGCCGGCGGCCTCCGTGGTCGCTCTCACTGCGATCAGGAGGTCGGATGCACCTCCCTCGGGCGCCTCCGACGGCCACATCCCGGCCTCGGCAAGCATGGCGCGCCCCGGCGCAGTTCCCATGACGACCGCGACGTCGGCAACCCCACCCAGCTGTCGGGCCTGCTCGGCCACACGCATGAGGTCGATCGAGTCGAAGTACGAGTTGCGACGAACCGCCCACATCAGGCGCATCCCAGCCCTCCGGTCGTCGCATTATAGGGTCGTTCAGCCTAGGCGGATCATGACGAAGCCTCGCTGCTGGAGCTCGTCGTAGATGTCCCGCCGCTCTCGCCCCGCGGTCTCGGGCCTCGCGCCCGGCGGAAGGATGCGCCGGTCGAGAAGCACTTTGACGTCCGGCATTCCGACGAAGACGTGCTCGAAGTAGTCGAGCAGGTCGGGACGATCCCGGGCGACGACGACAATTACCCTCGGCACCGATCACCCTCGTCGGGAAACCTTCCAAATCGGTCGGCCGGCATCAAAGGCCTTCTAGAAAGTGCGTGACATTTCAATGTCTTCTCGAATGGCATCGCACATGCTGTCGATGGGCTCTCGCGAGGAAAAAATGACCTGTCATGTACAGTGTCGACAGACAATAGACAAGCCAATGGCCCGGCATCTCTTTCTGGTCTCGCGTCACGAAGCCCGCCTGTACGAGTACCTCCTGGAGCGGTTCCGCGACGACAGCAACGTCGAGGTGATCCTCGATCGCCGGCGTGGAGAGCGGCGGCGCCGATCGGAAAGCCCGGAGCCCGAGCGCCGCCGATCAGACCGGCGAACTCGACGGGAAGTCGATCTGGAGCTGCAGGTCCGATCGCACGTGATCCTGACCCTCCCAGAGGACAACCGCACGCCGCGGATCTGAGAGGCGCGCGACGCCGCGCGCCGTCCGAGCCAAGGTTAGCATTCTCCGCTCGGCACGTTCGGGCTCACGGGCGCGGCAATTCTGTTCAGCTTTTGAGCACCGCGCGCGGCGTCGCGAGGACGCGGTCGATATCGCTGATTTCAAAGGCGCTCGAGCGATTTGCGGCCCGGCGCGCACGAACGCGCTGATCAAGTCTCTTCCACTCGCTCACGGCGACGCAACTCTTGCGGTACGCAAAATGTGCAATGCATCCGGAAGGTTGGACCACGACAACATATTGGTATTCGCTTTGCTGATATGTCCCGTTCGTGGGACCAGGCCGCGCGTCGATTGCACGCGTACGATCGGAACGACGCAGCGCTTCGCCGCAATCGGCGCCGAGACGAGCGGTTCTCCTGCGCGGAGTGCGTGTCCGAGAAGGAACACGCCGCACGACGTACGCAGATACTCGTCGAGCGATTCCGGAATCACGTCGACGAAGACGGGACCCTTGCTTGAGCCCGGACACCCTGTCAGAATTGCGGGACTGCGGAGGGAAGCGGTGCGCGTAGTCATCGTCGACGAGACCTCGAGTCTGGGCGAAGCTGCGCGTCGGGTCCTTTCTGCCGTCGGCGCCACGACGGCGCTCGCCGGATCGCTGCACGAGCTGGCCCTCGCGTTCGAGACCCACCGGGCTCCAGACCTTTTGATCGTGAACGTGACCAACGGGCTCACCGGCTGGGAGGTTGCGGGCCGCGTCGAGCGCTCCGGTTATCGCGGCCGCGTGCTGGCGTTCGTCGACGCGCTCGACGACGCCAAGATCCATTATCTGACCCAGCTCCCTCACGTCGATTGCGTGGCGCGCCCGACCTCGAGTGCGCTGCTCGAGCAGGTCCTCAAGCAGGCGCTGCGAGCCGCGCGGAACCCGGGCGAGCGCGCGCTCGCGCCGATCCGGCCCGCCTACCACGGGATCATCGGCGAGTCGCCGCAGATGGGCGACATCTTCGCGCGCATCACGAAGGTGGCGGTCGGCGACGTCAACGTCTGCATCCACGGCGAGAGCGGCACCGGTAAGGAGCTCATCGCCCGCGCGATCCATTACGCGAGCCCCCGGCGCGATCGGCCGCTGATCACGCTCGACTGCACGACGATTCCCGAAGGGCTGATGGAGAGCCACCTGTTCGGCCACGTGAAGGGGGCGTTCACCGGCGCGACGGAGCATCGTGAAGGCGTCTTCGCGCTGGCCCACACCGGGACCCTGTTCATCGACGAGCTGGGCGAGCTGAGCCCGGCGCTCCAGGCCAAGCTCCTGCGTGTCATCCAGAGCCGCGAGTTCTTCAAGGTGGGCGGTAGCAAGCCCATCCGGACGGACATCCGTCTCATCACCGCGACCAACAAAGATCTCAGGGCGGCGGTGGCGCAGGGCACGTTCCGTGAGGACCTCTACTATCGCGTCGCGGTCTTCATGATCAAGGTGCCGCCGCTGCGCGAGCGGATCGAGGACCTGCCGAGGCTGGTCGACCACTTCCTGCAGAGATTCGCCAGCCTTTACGGAAAGCGTGTCGCGCGCGTCGCGCCGGCGACGCTCAAGCGCATGATGACGCTGCCCTGGCCGGGCAACGTGCGTCAGCTCGAAAACTTCCTCGAGCAGGCCGTAGTGCTCGCCGAAGGCGAGACCCTGACGGATCGCGACCTCTTTGCCGGAGAGCTCTCGAACAGTGCTCCGGTCGCGCCGGCCGCCGTTCCCTCGGGACTGTTCGAGGCGGGGCTTCCGCTCAGCGAGGTGGAGCGCCGCCACATCCTCCGCACCTTGCACATGGTCCACGGGAACCGGACCGAAGCCGCTCGGCTCTTGCAGATCAGCGTGCGGTGTCTGCAGTACAAGCTCAAGGCGTACGGGCGGGAGCCAGCGGACCGGGGCCTCGCTCCCAGCGCGTAGCCGGACGCCGATAAGGGCCCATCTGCTTCGTTGCTGCCCTCGGCTGCGCGCTCACCGTACTCGAAGTACGGCTCGCGCGCCGCCTTCGGGCAGCGCCTCGCATCTGGGCCCTTCTCGGCGCCCGGCTCCCAGCACCTCGCGCGTCGCCGATCGCGGACCTTGCGGTGGACATCGCTGAGAGATTCGTCGGCGCGCAATGTTTGCGGGGACGGCGCGCAAAGTTTTTGGGGTGGCGCGCGGTTTAGATTTTTCCGGATTGGCAGAACATCGATCCATCGAACAGTTACGGCGTTGGCCTCGTTCGTGCTCTCTCACGACGCCGCATTGAAACTGGCTTCTCAATCCTCTCGCACCACCGTGGCGCCGGCGCTCAGAGAGCTGCTCGGACGCGACGTGGTGTGCCGCGAGATCGTGCAGTACCTGATGCGCCACAACGAAGCCGTCGACACCGCGCGCGGCATCGCCGAGTGG
>Ga0126369_10003406_pt1 | contig 11482 bp, 11 predicted proteins | sample PanSoiMetaPlot_1_FD_109646 | JGI IMG/M metagenome (GOLD analysis project Ga0126369, IMG submission 109646) | Tropical forest soil microbial communities from Panama - MetaG Plot_1 | ecosystem: Environmental > Terrestrial > Soil > Tropical forest > Bulk soil | place: Panama | collected 2016-02-17 | reverse complement strand
CAGCGCGCCGGCCGGCGGTGCGGTCTTCACTGCTGACGGCAATGCCAACCGCTGAGGCGCGGAATTCAGATGAGGACTGACGACCCGCCCGGATGATTTGAGCGGAGCCGTCATCGCTTTATGCGGCGTGCTCGCGGCAGGTGATACCAACTGCACCCGAGGCGGGCCAGAATTACTTGCGCGATGGGTTGACGGCGTGGGCCTGGTCGCCACGACCGTTCTTCGCTGCAAGACTTTGGGTACGGACGGCGTACGTCGTGCCGGGCCGTGCGACTCGGTGACTTTCCCCGGGTGAGTGAACGCCTGCTGGCGAATAATCGTTTGCCGGTGCGAACCGCCTTCAACCTGGTCGCGTGGGTACGCTCCCCGGGTTGCCCGAGTTATTGGCTTTCCGTCTGCTCTCATCGTCTAGATTTCACTATCCGTAATATTCGCCAGGGGGCGTCTTGCTGCCTTTCCACTTCTTAATCATCTTGCTTACGTCCAGACCCTCTGGCGGCGAAAATATATCCGTTCCCCGCAACGGCCATATTTGGCCGCTGCTTGAATGGGTCATCCACTCATTCCCGGCATAGGTGATCTTGTAACACGACACCGCCGGAATCCATTCAATTGTTATATTGCCCGCGCTGTTCCAACCGTGCTGCTTAACATGGGCGCCGATTGCCCGTACGGCGTCCTCCATAACGGCTTTCGTGACCACCGAGCACTTCATCTTACCTTTGGCATCGCTGGCATTCATTTCTTCCAGGACGTGCTTGGGCGCCGGTCTGGTGATGGGGACATCCTCATTCCACACCATTTTTGCGGCCGCCTTCTCCTGACGGCTGCCCTTTTCTTCCGCCCTTTGCACGGTGCGCGAAGGGGCCATGGGCGTGCGCGCCAATTTAGGTGGTGCGGGTGTCAGCATCCTTGACCGGTTCACCGCCAGCCCGCCAACACTTCCGTGCCTGTCCAGGTTGGGTGATCTGTTCAGCGATGGCTTTGCCGCAGCGCGCGGGTTTACCGGTTCAATCGCGTTCTTCTTTTGCAAGACGCCAGTCATTGATTGGCGACGATTAACCGCAGGACCAGCCGAACTTGCGTTACCCGCAAAGGGCGCGGTCCTTTGTGTTTTCGCCGGCGCCGCAATCGGGGCCGGCAACCGTTGCCCACCTCGAGACGGCGTCACCACTCGCGCCGCCGCCGGTGACTGAGTCAAGCCGCCGGCGCTCTTTGGCTGCAGACACTTTTGCAAGGGCTGCGGGCGATAGATTGCGGGCGCCCGCGGCTGCTTCGGCTGCGCACCGGTTGGCTTCATCTGATTCGCTCCTCGTTGCATGCACTCACACCGGTTTCTTCAGCGACAGGAAGTTTCTGACGACGGCAGCCATCCCAATGTAGGGGAAATCAGCGGCCTTCGCCCTAAGAGACTGAAATAAGTTGTAAGCCGCAGCCCAGTCGTTATACAACGCACCGTCGGCGTCCGGCGGCCAGTCGAAATCCGTCGAATCCATCAAGTCAACCGCGAAGGAACGCGCGGTCTCAGGTGACTTGCTGATAATTGGATCGCTGGTGAAGGTCGGCAGCACGGGATCGATCAACTGGTGCTGAACCCCCTGCTGGAAACCCGAGTACTTGCCGAGACTACTCTGCATATCTGAGGGCGTCGTGCTTGAGTCGAAGCCTTCGATCTTTCTGGCCGCATTGTTGGTGAACATGCCGATGGCCGAGTTCTCGGCGCCGGGGCCCGGGATCAGGTTCGGCTGATAATTATTCATCTCATCTAAAGTTTCCTGTAGCTTCCTGAGCGAAGTCTTCGCCCCCTCATTGTCAGACTTGTGCGCGTTCCACCACGCCTGGAGCGCGGCCTTCATCAGATGATTTGAGATGATATGCCGGCGGTGATAACCCTTAACCGTGAGCTCAACTTCGTCTTTCGTCTCGGACCAGAAATCAGTCCGTTTCAGCATGCGCTGTACCGTCCGGCTGTAAAGCAACACTCGCGGCACACTGCGCGCGCAACGTAAGGGCGCCGTCAACTGCGCGCCTGGCTTGTTCGTCACCGGAGCGGCCACGGATTCCTTTTTCTGCAGCGCGGCCAGGACGGGCTGTGCTTTATAGACCGGTGGCGCACTTGGGCCGGCGCTTTTCGGGAGCGCCGTTGCGCCCCTGGCGCTCTTCGGCTGAATAGGCGGCTGAATAGGCGGACGCGGCGAAAGAATATTCTTCGGTTGAGAATTTAACGCGGTCCGCATCGGTGCAGGTTTATTAGGGCGATAGACGGGCGGTGCGGCGAACTGGACCCGCGGGACATTCGGCGATGGCTTTGTAGCCATCTTGCCCTGCAAGACCCTTGGTGTTGGCTGCGGACGATAAGCGACGGGGGCCCGCGTTTCCACAGGCGCGTCTCGTCGACGCCCGACACTCGGACCCGGCGTGGATTGAGCAAACGGAGTTATGCGAGCGCTGCGGCTGAGTCCGTTGGAATTCTGCGCCGGTTGCCGCAAGGCGGGCTTTTGCTGTAGCGCCGCCGCCGGTAACGGACGTGATGGTTCTGCGCGCAACCGTTGATTAGCAACCGCAGACACTCGATCTTTCCTGGCCCAGTTCACTTCAAGTTTGGTTCTGACTTCTTTCATCTTTAAAGCTTTCGTTCCATCAATGGACTGCCGCGTTGTGATTTGCCCACGCTGCGGAAACCCTGCCGGCGGTACATGGCCACCAATGCCTGTGGGGAGATCCCATTGTCTGAGGGGCGCGCTTCGAGACTCGCAGCCTTGAATCCCTGCCGCCGCGCAGTCGAAATGGCGGCATCGATCAGTTTGGCGGCAATCCCTCGACGGCGATGTTGCTGGTCGACTTTTAGATTCGAGATGTAGACCTTGCCGCCGCGCGCCGCGCTTAACTCCACCGACCCGGCGACCTGCGGCGTCCCCTGAACCGTGGCCCTGATTTGATGGCTCCCATGACCGAGCGGTACCGGCATGTGCACTCGATAGTTCGGCGCCGGCGAATGAACCGGACGGCCGCCCGCCTGAGGTAACGCGTTAGCGACAGGACCACGAACCTGATTTGGATTGGGTATCCCGCGGCCGTGAGCGTTTGCGTTCGGCGCCGCGTGCGGCGCAGCACACGCGGGTGTTCGACACGGACGCATTCCGCCCTGATGCTGTTGAATTGTTTTATGGACCAGGCGGACGCCAACCTGCGCGGGTCTGTTACCGGTTGTGGTGGTCGTGAGCCTTTTCATGGGCATTGACGAACTCCTCAAGAGTTCGTTGATAACTTCTCGTCCTGGTCCCCAGGGCGTTGCGCTGGGCTGATAATTCGCGAACGCCTTTCGCGTCAAATCAAATTCGTCGTCGTCAGCCGTTACTCTCTCGCCCGGCGCGCGACCTGCGTGAGCGCGGCTTTGATTCCCATGCGATCTGCTTCAGCTTCCAATGCGTGATCCTGCACGACGGCGACGCCGCCGCCGAAAGGGTTCTTCACCCGGCCTGACTGTTGTTGCACTACATGCCACAGTTCATGTCCCAGCAGTTTCTGGCCCTGCAGCGTGTATGGATTGTATTGGCCCGGCGCGAAATGAATGTTCGTGCCCCAGGTGTAAGCGATGGCGCCCAATGACGCCGCTTCCTGCCCGATATGCACCCGCACGCCGGAAAAATCCGTCCCGAAGGCTGTCTCCATTTTCGTCCGCACATCGTCGGGCAAGGGCAGGCCGCCGCTTTTCTGTCGCAGCGGTACGCGAAACGCCTCCACGCCCGGCCCGGTCTTTCGTTGAATCGCTTTTGCCTTCTGCGCCGCGCCCGTCGCCGGCGCAAAGTTTGGCAGCCGTTCAATGGTCGTGTTCGCGCCGCGCGTTATTCTGGTATTCCACAAGTTCAGACGGGCCTGCAGCGCCTGATTGCCGCCCACCACGTTCGCTTGCACCACTCCGGAAGGGACGCAAGCACGCGCCACCGGAGGCGCTGCCGGACTCGCAGTCCGCATCTTGGCTTGAAGAATCGCTGGTGTGGCCGGTCCACGAGTTGCGGCCGCCGCAATCGGCGCGACGGCTTCTCTCCGGGTCACACCGGCTGCCGGGGGCCGGGCCGTTCTTGGTACTTGAATCGGGTTAGCCATGGGTTTGTTACCTCCACGCTCAGAGTCGGGTCAGCCGGGCGAGAGATTCGCTCGCGATTCGCAATCTCTTCACCCTAGCTCTCATCCTTCTTCTTTTCGTTCAATTTTCGCTTCTTAACGTTGCTGTTCGTGCCCGCCTTAGTCAGGTAATTGTCCAGGTCAATGTTGGGGCTATCAAACACCATCGCCAAATTGTGCTGGAGATGTTCTTTGGCTTTGGGGTCATTGAAAGTGTTCAAGCACCCTTTATCGACCAGGCTGTTGGATCTGGTGGCGCTGGGCGCCAGTCCTTCACTCATAATGATCTTTTCACCCTTACCGCTGCTGCTCTTATGTGAGACCTTTTTCTCCACTGCTCCCTTCGTGACGATCATGGTCTTCCAGCCGTAGGTAGCATGCGGGTGCAGATTTTCGAGCTTCATCATCAATATTGCGGCGGCGTTAATATCCATCTTTGCCTTAATAGCATTCTCGGCATCGAGATATGCGGCGCCTTTCATTTTCTGTTGACCCGTAGTCTGAAAAAATTGATCTGGTGAACTCTCACAACGATCCAAACGGCCGCACTTTCGCTTTGATTTTTTCCTGCTTGGTAAAATTCGCCGCGGCATTCTCTGCCTGCTGTTTGTCTGAGTAAGCGCCAATCCTGATGGCGTACCACTCTCGCGACTGGGCATCGCGGCCGGTAAAGAAAGTCGGCGCGTAGCCCTTGCGCTCGAGGTTCTTAAAAAGTTGATTGGCGGCATTCGCATCCAGAAACGTTCCCACTTCGACCGTCACGAGGTCCGTATCGCTCACAGCTTGAGCCGGGGCCGAGGAAGCGTCTGCCTTCGCGGCCGGCGGCGCGTTGCCATCACCGGCCGCTCCATTTTCAGTCTTGTTGTCACCGGCCTGCTCCGTGGCGGCGGCCGCGGGTTGCGCGGGCGCAGCTTGCGCCGTTCCCGCCGGTTGCTCCTGATTCGCGGTTAGGGCGACTGGTCCCACCGCTCCTGAACTGACGTTGACGGCCGGCTTGTTCGGTATTGCCAAAGCAGCTTGAGGGGACTCGTTAAGCAGGACCGGCGCCTGCGGAAGCGTCTCCAGGTTGGCCGCATTCTTCCTGGCGGCTGCCGACACGGTCGGCCCATTCGCCGTCCAATAGGAGCCGACGATCAGGCCGGCGACGAACAGCAGCGCGCCCATGAGGACCGAGCTCCCGAGCACCGAGATAATTCCTTTTCGATCGAGCGTGAAGTCGTAATTCATTTGTCCTGCTCCTTGTAACGCAAACTGTTAGTTTGCGATCTTCCTCTCAGGCGGCCGGCAAATTTAATGTCACCGCAAACTGACAGTTTGCGTTACAGCTCCCGCAAACTAACGGTTTGCGTTACTAGGGCAACATCACCGTTGTCTGACCCGGATTCACAATTTGAATCACGCCAGCCCAGGCGCACATCAGCTTTGAATTGTTGTCGAGCGCCGGCATGCCGCCTATCATCACTGTCGGCGCCCCCGGCGCCCAGGGCGCCGGCAGCACGGGCAAGCACGGCATCGGCGTCAACACGCCCAGCGCCGCTGAGGTGGCGGCGGCCACCGTCGGATTGGCGAGTGACGAACACATCCCAAACGGCGGCACGTTGACGATCGGTTTGTTGTCCATGATATTCGCCGCCGGCGGACCGCCCGTCATCGTACGGTTCTGCGGCAGGACGGCTAACGTGCTCGGCGCCGCGCCGAAACTGCACTGCATTGTCGCTCCCATGCAAACCTGAATCGCCATCTCAGCTGCCCAAATTGCGGCTGGCCCGGCGCGGTAAGGCCTATCTTACCGGCGGCACGGGCTGGCCTCCTTTAAATAGCACTCGGCTTGAGATCTTGCCGTCTTCCGTATACTCGATTGTTTCGCCATCAAGTTTGTTGGCCTTGTACTCTGAGCGCAGGCGCGGCTTGCCACCGGCAAAATATTCGACGGTCACGCCTTCCAGTTGCCCGCCGCGAAATTGCGATCGCTTGAGAGCGTTTCCCTCCGGCCCAAACCAATGCGAGTCGCCGCTTAACTCTCCCTGCTGGTAATGCGCCAGCAGCAGCGGCTGGCCGCTCTCATCGAAAGTAGTGCTGGCGCCTTCCAACTTGCCGCTCCGGTAATTTGCGTGCAACAACATCACGCCTTTTTGAAAACACTGCATCGGGCCATCCATTAGCCCCTCTTTGAAATTTATCCGTTGACTGATCGCGCCGGTCTCGTCATAAAGAACCGTCTCGCCATTTAACTTCCCGTCATGCAAAGTCGCTCGCTCGATCACGCGACCCGCTTCGTCCTGACGAACAACTTCGCCATTCAAGGCGTCAGCGCCGCCCGGCGCCGATGGTTCCTGCTGCTCCGCTTCAGCCATCGCCTAATTGATCTTCACCAGCGCGCCCTTAATGGTCGTGATGCCCCCGCTTTCCACGTTGTTCTGCGCCTGTCCTTTATTAGTAATGCCTATTTGCGCCTCGTTGGTGAGCGACATGCCCGCCTTGTTGGTCATCGACATCTGGGCCTCGTGCGTCATCGACTGGCCCGACTTGATCGTGACTGAACCGGTCACGTCAATCGTCAGGTTGCCGGTCACCTTCAATTCATAGTTACCGGTCACTTTTTGGGTGAAATTCGCTTTGTCAGTGTGGGTTTCATCACCGGTCACCGTCACGTCGCGGGTCCCCTTCACTTCGTAGGTCTCATTTCCGGTGTTGACCTGGAAGGTGCGATTGCCTTTCGAGACCACGTAGGTATCGTTCCCCTCTTCGATGGTGGTCGAACGATCCTGCTTAATGGTGTTCGTCTCGTTGTTGAGCACCTTCTTGGTGCGATCGTGTTCGACCACGATGTTCTGATCTTTCTGCGCGTGAAAGTAGAGTTCCTCTGAGTCCTTCTTGTCTTCGAAGCGAATTTCGTTGTAGCCGTTTCCGCCCTTGCTGGTGTTGGTCTTGACCGTGCTCTTGGTCTGTTCGTCAGGCAAGGTGTAAGGCACAGTCTGCTCGGCGTTATAGACGGCGCCGGTCACCAGCGGCCGGTCGGGGTCGCCTTCAAGGTAACTGACCACCACTTCCTGTCCGATGCGCGGCAAAAAGATGCCGCCCCAATTCTTGCCGGCCCAGCCATAGTCGACGCGCACCCAGCAGGAACTGGTCTCGTCGTTCTGCCCTTTCTGATCCCAGTGAAACTGAACTTTGATGCGGCCGTACTTGTCGGTCCAGATTTCTTCGCCGGACTTGCCCACCACCTTCGCCGTCTGCGTGCCCGAGATAATCGGCCGCGGCGTGACGCGCGCCGGCCGGAAAACCACACTCGCGGGAAACGCTTCAAACGAGTTGGTGTAATTCTCCTGAGTCACCGCATGCACGACTGAGCACAACACATAATCCTGATTCACGTCTCCGCGATAATGGTCCTTCAGGGTGAATTTGTGACCGGCCGTAAACGCCCGCACGAATCCCTCGCCTTTGATCAACTTCTTGGGTTGCTCGAAAGCATCTAGTCGAATCTTGGCGCGGCCTTCACCCGAACTCTTGGTCAGGAAGCCGCCCGGATATTCATACACGCGCAGTTTGCCGGTCCCGGCCGTTTCCTCGACGATCAGATCAGTGCTCGGGGTTTCAAAATTGAAATCGTCCAGGGCGCTCTTGTCGCTGACAACCTGCTCTTCGACCAGGCAACGAGTAATCGCCAGGTCCTGCGTGTGATCGACCAGGGACTGCTTGAACCGCACCGCCTTCTGTTCCAACCCGGGACACATCTGGTGGACGTCCGCGTCGTCGCCGAGCACCAGCGTGTGCACGCCATCGCTATGCTCAAAGAAATAGAAGATGCCTTCGTCTTCCATGAGTCGCGAGACAAAATTGAAGGCCGTCTCGTTGTATTGCACGCAGTATTCGCGCGCTTCGTAGGTGCCCTTCAGGTCGTCGCGAAAATCGGTAAAGCCCAGATCAGAAAAGACCGCCTTGATGATTTCCGGAGTGCTCTGGTTCTGAAAGATCCGGCAATCGGCAGTCTTGGTGAGCAGCCACAACCAGGGATGGATCTCCGCGTGATAACGGGTCAGGCGGGCGTTGGTCTCCTCCTGAATGAAGCGCCCGACAATGCCGTTGACGTAATGCTTGGCGCCGTCGGCCAGACTGAGCGTGACGGTCACGGACTTGCCGACAATCGCCTGAAAATCCAGGGCGCTGTCTTCCGAAACCATCTCCAGGTTGAATTGGAAAAGTCCGGAGATGTACTCCTCGCCCCGGAACGCGCGCAGCAGCAGCTTGTTCGGCCCCAGCGGCGTCGAGACCTGAAGTTTCAGATTGTCCTGAACGTAAACGGCGCTCATTTCACAAGTTCAAGGGCGGCTCTGCCGCTTCCCGGTGCGGAAAGGCTTGCCTTTCCGCAAACGTAAAAGAAAATTCGCGGCTGTGCCGCCCTCCGCACGCATAGCCGGCAAAAGAAATTTGTAAAGCCCGGACTGTGCTCATCTAACTCTTACTTTCCTGGTAGTAGTCTCGGCCTGCATCCATCCTTCAAGATACGCGTCCATCGACTTCCGCAGACTGCGATACTGCGCGCCAAACGCGTCCAGTTCTTCGCGCTTGATGACGGCGATTTCACATCGCTTCAAGGTCAGGGCCGTCGTGCTATACGGTTTTTTCGTCAGCAGGGCCAGTTCGCCAAATGAATCACCGGCGCGCAGCACGCCGACGACCCGTTCTTTGCCCTTTTCCTGTCGCGAGATTTGCACCTTGCCCTTGCGAATCACGAACATGGCGCGCGCCGCGTCACCCTGCAACATGACGATCGAGCCTTTCTGCACGACGCGCGTCTCGACTCTGCCCAGCAGTTCCTGTTGCTTGGCCTTGGGAAGTTGCGCGAGCACGCGCCCCTTGATCGATTCCGTATCTGCCAGCAGCGTCTCAGGCGAGATCGTGATCGAAAAATGCGTGCCGTTCACTTTTCTCACCGGGCCGGTTTGCTCCGTGCTGTGCAGCCGCGAAGTCCACGCCAGCAGACCGATGGTGTCCGGTCTCAAGACTCCCGACTCGTAGGCCTCGGGAGGCATCAGACGCGAGCCGGGGATGTCCTCGTCGGCAACTGTTAACCGAATGCTGAAATTAAATCGGTCCTGCACATAGAACTTGATGAGATCGCAGAGCACCCCAAAGCGCCAACTGGTCGGCAGAAAACCAAAGAACTGGGTAAACGAGAGCGGCCCCAGCTCAATCTCGAAGCGGGCCTCCTGGTTCCAGATGCGCGTGCCCAGGATGACCGTGTCGCGGCCCAGCCGCTGATTTCTTCCCGCGCGGCCAATCGTCGTCCACTGACTTTCATCCAGCTCCTGCCATTCGCCGACAAACTGGCGCCCCTTAACCTCTACCTGAAAATAATCGGCGATGATCCGTTCCAACCCGGACATCGATCGCGGACTCTGGGCCAGGATGCCGGCGTAATAAAGCAGCGAGCGATCTCGGACCAGCATGCGCCCGCGCAAATTTGCCGTGCCCAGACCGATCAATGAGAAGAGATAATTGGCGATTTGATCTTCGCCCGGCGCGACCACGCCCAAGCCGACACGATGATGCTTGCGGATGCGATAGAGCAGCGAAACCAGCCGGTGGTTGAAGATGTCGAGAAAGTCCTTGAGCGCTTCGTCGCTGCGCGATCGCCGTTGCAGGATTAGTTCCGTCGTCGGAATGTCCAGCGCGCCCAGGCCGCCGGCCAAACCCAGGAAATTGACCGTGATTTCGGCCGGAGTTGAATGCTCCCGGAACGAATTGACCATCGCCGCGGGAGCGCTCGGCTCGTTGCGGCTGGCCCGCGGCATAGCGGAAGCGGGATCATCCAGGGCCACTTCGGCGATGTCGCTGGCGGGAAAGTCGAGCGTCACGCTCGAGCGAAAGCGCACAATCTCTTTTTTCGGATCGAGACTCTCGCCCGGCGCTCGCCGCTGAGGAGCCTTGATTTCATTTTCCGAAGCGGCCGCTTCGCGCCGGCGCTGCGCCAACTCAGCGGCGCGGATCATCTCCAGCAGGCGGACTGCCTGAAAGAAATCAAACCGATGGCCTTCGGCGAACAGCCAGCTCTCGAGCGTCGCCGGCTTGCCCCAACCATAGCGGTCCGCTACAGAACTATCTGTTCGCCCGTCATCGGGCGCCACGGTTTCCATATACCTTCGCGCTGCTTACTCTTAAGGGCCAATTGAGTGAAAGAATTCATGGCGGCATAGGACGCAAAGAAACTGTTCAGCACGCAAGCGAACAAAAAGGCGCCGCTGCCTTCGTACTTGTCTTCGTCCAGCGTCAGAGTGATCTCAGTTCCCCGGCAGAAGCCGCGCCATGCTTCCGCTCCCATATGCCGCACCACCGGCCGGCAAGTCATCTCGGCAATGCCGTCGATCAATTGCTGATGCACGTGATTATCCGGCGAGGCGTAGAGCCGTAAGATTTCCTGCAATGCCGACAGGCTGTCTTTGCCGTCCGAGAGTGACAGATGATTGAGCGACAGTTGTGATACCAGACGCCACGCCGTCGATCCTTTGGCCGGCGGCGGCAGCGGCGCAGTCGGTTTTTCCAGACAGACGATCGGCTGCTTCGGGTCGAGCGGCGCCGCCTGTTCGATTTGCATGAGCGCGCCCGCCGGCAGCTCGCGCGCCAGCTCGCGATTGGTGCAGAGCGTGTGCGCATAGACGGTCTGCATCGCCGGCAGGCTCGGCTTCAAATCAAGATCGAGGAACGACAAGACCACGTCTGTGCCCGCTAAATCTTTGCGCGCCGTCGCGACTCTCCGCGCGTGCCAGAACGCTTTGTGATTCGCGGCCTGCATGCGGTGATTATAGGAATAGAACGGCTCGAGCTTTTGGGTCGTGTCCGCGGCGTTCGAAGAAGCCGACACGGACAGAATTGAATGCACCTCAGTCGTGCGCTCGCGCCGCTTGTCCGCTACCAGCGTATATTCGAGACTGCGATGGTCCAGACGGATCGGCTCAGTGGTCTTGGGAAAAAGATTAATGATCGGCGTGCAGCCAAGCCGAAACACTTTGTGATCGATCGGCAAGTTCTGGGGCGGGCGGCGGTTGAGCAGGAACAAAAGATCCATGCTGCCCGCCGGCGTCTTTTGATCGAGCAGGTCCGGCAACTTGCCCGTGCCCTTCCCGTACGGGTCAAAGCACAAATCAAAAAACATGTACTGCTGCGGAAAGGCGAAGTACTCCTGCAGCAGCATGTAGCCCGGATGGGCGTTGCTGGGATACGGCAGGACATCGCTGTCCAGCCCGAACCCGACAGGCTTAATTGCGTCGGCCCCTAAATAGATTGGCTCAGACATGCCGGGTATTTGCAGCGCGACGTCATAGAGGTTGCAGAACAGCAGTTCGTAAAGCACCTT
>Ga0126369_10003403_pt1 | contig 11492 bp, 8 predicted proteins | sample PanSoiMetaPlot_1_FD_109646 | JGI IMG/M metagenome (GOLD analysis project Ga0126369, IMG submission 109646) | Tropical forest soil microbial communities from Panama - MetaG Plot_1 | ecosystem: Environmental > Terrestrial > Soil > Tropical forest > Bulk soil | place: Panama | collected 2016-02-17 | reverse complement strand
CCGCTCGAGACTGGTACGCGAAGCGCGGTGCATTCGGCATGCCGTAGTGGTCGTGCCGCACCGGATAGACGCTCGAGCTATAGCGATAACCCGCCTCGGCGATGCAATCGAACGCCCAGGTGTTCTGCTCGCTGATCGAGAAGCTCGGGGCGCGATAGCCTTTGACTTCGGTGCAAGTCACGTCTTCGAGCACGGTCTTCGCGAGTCGGATGTCGGCGAGGAACCGTTCCGGCGTCTGCTCGCTCGCGCGTTCATGTGCGTAGCCGTGGCTCGCCAGCTCGTGCCCAGTAGCGACGATGCGCCGCGCCATCGACGGGCAACGCTCGGCGATCCAGCCGAGCGTGAAAAACGTCGCCCGCGCCCCGGCTTCGGCAAGAATGTCGAGAATGCGATCGACGTTACGCTCGACGCGGCTCGGCAGGGCGTCCCATTCCGAACGCTTCACATAAGGCGCGAGCGCGGAGACCTGGAAGTAATCCTCGACGTCGATTGTGAGCGCGTTCAAAACGCGATGCCGCTTCGCCTGCAGCGCTTCCATGGCTTACACCTTGACGCGCGCGTGCCGCGCGGTGAGCCAACCCGCGAGATGCTCGGCGATGCGCACAGCAGCGCGACCGTCCCACAGTTCGGGTACGCGGCCGCGCTTGCCGCCGTTTAGCAAAATCTCGTCGGCCGCAGCTAGGGCGAGCTGCCGGTCGCGGCCGACCACGGTATTCGTACCCTGCTCGACCGTGATCGGACGCTCTGTGGTCTCGCGCATCGTGATGCAAGGCACGGCGAGCGCGGTTGTCTCTTCCTGAACACCGCCCGAATCGGTGACGACGAGCGTCGCGTTCGCCATCAGCCCGAGCATCTCGAGGTAACCCTGCGGCGGAATGAGCACGATGCGAGCGCCGGCGACCATCTCGCCCAGGCCGAACTTCTCCATGTTCGCGCGCGTGCGGGGATGGATCGGAAAAATGAGCGGCGCACGGCGGCTCACCTCGGCGAGCGTGCCGAGCGCATGCGCAAGCGCCTCGGGCTCGTCGACGTTCGACGGTCGATGGAGCGTTACAACGCCGAATCGGCCTCCACCCGCTATGGCTTCTGCCGGCGCACCAGCCTTACGCAACGTGTCGGCCGGCGGAACTGCCCGCGGACGATGCGCGAGGAGCGAGTCGATCATTACGTTGCCGACAAAATGGATGCGCTCCGCCGGAATACCTTCGCGCGCGAGGTTCGTGTGGGCCGATCGCTCCGTGGTGTACAGCAGACCCGCGATCTGATCGGTGAGCAGGCGGTTGATCTCTTCGGGCATGCTCCGATCGAAGCTGCGCAGTCCAGCTTCGACGTGAATAACCGGCACGTCTTTTTTCACCGCCACTAGGCTGCAGGCGAGCGTCGAGTTGACATCGCCCACCACCAGCACGCAGGCCGGCTTGTAGCGATCGAGCGCCGGCTCGAAGCGCTTCATGATTTCCGCCGTCTGTGCCGCGTGCGACGCCGATCCGACCTCGAGGTTGAGGTCCGGCTTCGGCAGGCCGAGGCCGGCGAAGAGCTGGTCGTTCATCGCTGCGTCGTAGTGCTGACCGGTGTGGACCAGCACCGGCTCGGGGAGATCATGCCGCGCTGAGAAAGCGCGCAGAATCGGCGCCATCTTCATGAAATTCGGCCGCGCACCGACCACGCACAAGATCGGACCCGGCATCTCGCGTATCTCACCCACGACTACTTCGATTCCTTCTCGACCGGTCCCTCGTGCGCATCGACCGCCAAGCGTTGCAGCAACGCTAGCGTCGCCTGCACCGTCTTCTCGAGCCGGGCGACTCGCTCTTCGAGGCTCGCAAGTGCCGAAGTCGCCACGATCTCCCGCACGCGCAGGGCAGTCGCGGGGTCGAGCAGCTTGGCAGGCTCGATGTCGCTCGCTTCAGGAACGCGCGTCGGGCCGTTCGGCGGGACGGTTTGCACGCCGCTTCTGCGCGGCTGGATCGGCAAAGCCGGTCGCATCGGCTCCGCCCCCTCGGGTCCGAGCTCATCCCGGATCTCCTTCACCACTTGCTTGACGTCGTTCGCGTCAAAGGCGCGTTTCTCCGAGAGGTAGCCCGACAGCAGGAGTCGATCACAGAGCGTATTGATCCGCCGCGGGATGCCGTGGCTCGCCGCATAAACCGCGTCGAAAGCGCCCTGTTCAAACGACGGGGTGCCTGACCAACCCACATGCTTCATGCGATGCTCGATGTACGCCTTGGTCTCCTCGCGATCGAGCGGTCCGAGGTGATACGACGCGAGCACGCGTTGACGGAGCTGTTGCATCTGCGGGCTCCGCATCGTGTCGCGCAATTCTGGCTGCCCAACCAAGAAGCTCTGCAGCAGGGCGTGCTCGCCGAGCGCAAAATTCGAGAGCATCCGCAGCTCTTCGACCGCCCGCGGGCTCAAGTTTTGGGCCTCGTCGACAATCAGCAGTGCGCGCTGGCTCTTGGCGGTGAGCGCTACGAGGAACGTTTCCAGCTCAAGGAGAAGCTGCGCCTTCTCGACCGATTTGATCGCGAGCCCAAAGGCCGCCGCGACCGCCCGCAACAGATCGTCGGCGTCGAGCTGAGTGCTGACAAGCTGCGCCGCCACCACCCGGCGTGGATCAAGTTGTTCGAGCAAGCTTTGGACGAGCGTGGTCTTTCCAGCGCCGACCTCGCCGGTGATGACGATGAATCCTTCGCTTTGGAATAGACCGTATTGCAGATACGCGAAAGCGCGCTTGTGTCCGCGACTCGCGTAATAAAACGCGGGGTCGGGGTTCAGTTGGAAGGGCTTCCCAGTAAGGCTGTAAAAGGCTTCGTACATTGCAGGCTGATCAGAATTTGTGAGCGAGGCCGACGAGCACGTGCGACTCGTTGTACTCGGGCGCCGCGGTCGACGTGAATTTCGTATAGCCTACGCCAGCTAGCGCGTCTGTACGCGGGCCGAGGCGTGTTGTCGTACCGAGCTGGATTGTGGTCGTTGTCGACCTCGTGTCGAGCGGGGGGAGGTCGGTTGTCCAGAAGTGATTCGCCGTCGCTCCGAGGCTGGTAATTTCGGTCAGCCGGTGACTGAAAGTAACCGAACCGCCGCGCTGAGTGTTGTTGGCGGTCCCGATACCGACGAGCGCTGGCGGCAGCGGCGTCGCATTCGCGCCACTGATCACCTCGGTCTTACGGTAGTACGCGGTGAGCGCCAACGTGTTCCGGACGCCGATCAATGCGAATGTCGCGCTCTCCTGAGTAATCAGCTGCACTTGCTGAGTATAGAAAGTCACCGAGCTCTGTAGGGTAGCCGGCAGGCCCGTTTGGCGTAGAAAGTCCTGCACTGCTACAGCCCGCTGTGTCGGATCCGGAATTCTCGTCGTCAGTGCGGCGTCGACCAACGACGTGACGTTTCCACCGGCAGGCAGAGAGAACAACTCTTGTGGGAATGTGTACACATTCCGCAACGCGCTCACGCTTATTGCGCTATACGGATTGCGATGAGTGAACGTACCGAGATACGACGCGCCGAAGAAGCGGTGCTCCCATTGTCCCAGCGCCTGCGTCCGGTCCGTCGGGCGCCATTCGGCACCACCCCCATAGATCGTGCCCTGGGACTGCTGGAGTGGATAGTCGTTCCACTCGTAGCCGCCGCTCGCGAACAGCCGTAATTGCGGATCAGGCCGATAGTTCAGGATCCCGCGCGTAAGCGCGGTTCGTATCGAAGGCTGCGCCTCGAACTTGGTGTAGTTCGTAAAGAACTCCACCGCGCCGTTGACTGGACGCACCGGGCCCTCTAGGCGGCCAGTAGTCTGGTTGTAATAGGCTCCGGCAACCCCAGCCGTGCCGGCTGGAGTGTTAGTGGCCTCGGTCCAGACATTGTCGTTGCGGAGTAGGTACGTAGCTCCGCCAGGCGCAGTGCCGCTGAAATAGGGGCTCACGCGATAGATCGACGATGTGTAGCGATTGTTTGTCTGACCGATATTTCCCGCTGGCTGCGCCCCGAAGGCGCTGAGATAGGTTTGGTAGACGTTTACCGCGCCTTCGACGTAAAAGAATTTCTCGATCGCTTCGACGCTGCCCAGCAGATTCGCGCGCGGGTAGAGCTGGCTGTCGTCTCGCTCGCCGCGGTAGAGCAGCGCTTGCGCCGCGACCGTGCCGTTTAACTTGACGCGCGCGCCGTTGCCGGCGATCGCCAAGGCGGGCGTCACGGATGTCACAAAACTGCTCAACCTGTCGGTCGCCGTCAAGTTGGCGTTGTCGGTGTAAGTCTCGGACACGTCGATCGCCGGCACGAACCCCCAACTGCGCGCCTGCGCCGGTGCGGCCCCGGCGGCCCCCGGTTCAGCTGCGATTGCGGCTGCAGGCGCGCCCGCGGGTGCAGGAACGCCGGCAGGGGCGGGAATGGGATATTGCGGCACCCCAACCCCGGCGGTTCCCGGGGCTGGCGGCGCGCCGTACGGGGCTTGCGCCGCGACCCGAAACGAAACGAGTCCAGCGGCGCATCCAAATGCCAAGGCAGATTTGGCCGCGACGACGGGCAGTTTCCGGAACTTCATACCACTCGCTGCCGCCCCCTTGCTCTGGTGGTCGGCCAAGTCACGGTGCGTAGCGGTAACCGTACCCGTAATAAGGGCCGATCTCCGAAACGCGCGCTTTGTTCAGCATCGTCATGACGACCGGGCACTGTTCGATCGTCGCGAGGGCGTTCTTCAAAGTGCTCGCCGTGGTCTGCTCCGCCTCCACCGCGACCACGACTTGCCCCATGTGTGTCGCGAGCACAGGCGATTCGGTGGTGAGCAACAGGGGGGGTGAGTCGAATAGGATGATGCGGTCCGGATAGCGCGTCGCCAGCTCCTCCACGAGCCGGCTCATCGACTCGCTCGCAAGAAACTCGGTGGCTCGTTGATGAGGGGTGCCGGCCGGCAGAATCGAGAGCTTGTCGACATTCGTTCGCAAGATCACGCTTGCGAGATCGGAATTCGGATCGGTGAGGACATCCATCAACCCGCGCGCGGGCGGCAAACCAAGCAGGTCGAGGAGCGATGGGCTAGCGACGTCCGCATCGACCAACAGCACCGTGTTGTCCTGCTCCATCGCTATGCTCATGGCGAGGTTCAGCGCACAAAAGCTCTTGCCTTCGCCGGCAAGCGCACTGGTGATCATCACGAGATTCGCGTTCTTTGGGCGAATTCCGGATCGCCCCTGAACGTTGGCGATGAGCGGCCGCTTGATGACGCGAAATTCACTCGCAATCGGCGACCGCGGCGCATCCGTAGTGACGAATCCTTGCGCCGCGAGCCGTTCAAGATCGATCGTAATGCGCTTCGCCACGCGAGGTGGCTGGGTCGGGGGCGAACGTGGCGTAGCCGGCCGTTCGCCGCGCAGCTCCGAGATTTCCGCCCACGCCGCAACTCGCTCGGGCACGCTAGGCGGCGCCACTGCTTCGGTCACGCCCCTCGCATCGGCGCGGCGCGCCGAGCTGGCGAGGCCGTCAGGAATCTGGACGCCTGTGCGCTTGAGTTCCTCAAGGCGTTTCGACGCTCTCTCGATCAGGCTCACGCTGTGCCCTTAAATTTGCCCGCTAGTGAAAGTGACGATGAGCATCGCCGCGCCAAGAAAGCAGCACAAACTCGCGACTCCTCCGGCGAATAAAAAGGCGCTGCGTCGCTGTCGGGAGCGCGTTTTGGGACTCGAGAGGAGTGCCACGGTACCAAGCACTGGTCGTTGTGTGAACTCCCGCAGGGCGCGCGCATCGTGGAAAATGGGAAAGATCTGGCTCACGACGAAGGCCGTAAACAGCCCTGCGCCCAAACCACTCGCCAAGATCAACGCGAGGAGCAGTAGGCGATTCGGGGCCACCGGACGCTGGGAGACGTTCGGCGGATCGATGATGCGGAAGTCCCCGACGCCGGCCGTTGCATCCAACTCATTGGTGATCGACGCCGACTCCCGGCGCGCGACAAGCGATTCGTAGTTCCGCTTCTGCACGTCGTAGTCGCGGTTGAGCTGGGCGAGCTCGGCATCGATTTGCGGGCGCAGCCGTGCCGAGGCCTGTAGCTGACGATAGCGCGCGTCGAGCTCATCAACGCGCGCGCGCAATGCCGCGACACTCGCTTCCGATTCGGCGAGCGACACTTTAAGCTGCTGGTACACGGGATTTGTGCTGGTGGTACCCGTCGATCCCTTCTTGACCTCTGCCACCGCCTTCTTCCTCGCCTGCAATTCCTGGCGTTTCTGCTCTTCGAGCTGCTCGATGACCCGCCGCGTGCCGACCACGTCCGGATGCTCTTCGGTAAAGCGACGCAACAACTCATCGAGCGTGCGCTTCAGTGCATCGATCCGCGCGTCGATTTCCGGCACCGGAACGGCAGGTGTAGTTCCGGCAGGCGCATCGGGCGTCATCATGACCGGGTCTTCGCCGGCCAGCTCGCGCTTGAGCGCGTCGCGCGACTGCTCCGCTACGCGCAACTCCAGCCGTGCTTTGGTCAATTCCTCCCCGAGGGAGGTCATCTGAGTGAAGTAGTCCCGGCCGTCCGAGCCCATCACCCCCATATTCTTCAGCTTGAATTCCTTCACTCGATTCTCCGCTTCTTCGAGCTTCTTCTCGTACGCTTTAATCTGCTCCTCGATGAAGCGTCGTGCAGTGTCCGAACCGCGTCGCTTGTCGCCGAGGCTCGAGTCGACGAAGATGGACAGTAAAGCTTGGACGACGCGCTGAGCCTCAGTCCGGCTCTCGTCTCGGTAAGCGATCGTATAGACGTTTTCGCGCTCTGCGCGCTTGATAGTGAGCGTGCGTGTGAGCATCTCGATAAGTGCTTCACGCTCCTTGGTCGACTTCACATTCAAATCGAGATCCGTCATGCGGATGAGCTTCTCGATGTTGGGCCGGCTGATGAGCGTGCGGCTGAGAATAGTCACCTGCTGGTCAATGTCCGGCTGCACCGCGAGTCCCGACATGAGCGGACGCAGGATGGACTGCGTGTCGACATACACTCGGGCACTCGCCTCGTAGCGGTCTGGCATGCGGAGCACTACGGCGCCGCCGACCAAGGCGATCACCCACGCAACACCGAGCCCGACCCACCGCCGGCGCCACACGCCGCGCAACTGGCTAAGAATCTGGCGAATCAGTTCGTCCATGATGTTCGGTCAGCTAGTTGTCGAGCCTGTGGGTGACCGTCGAACACCGCAATCAAAACCAGCTCTGCGGAATGATCACGACATCGCCTGGCTTCATGTCGACATTCGCTGAGACGTCACCGCGTTTCACGAGGTCCCGCAGCCGAATCGTGTACTGCTTGTTGCCCTCAGTGGGCCGAAGCAACACCGCACTGTTTCCGGACGCAAAGTCGGTTAGGCCGCCGACTGCAATCATCACGTCAAGGACGGTCATGTTCTGGCGATAAGGAATTGCCTGCGGCTTTTGTGCTTCCCCTATCACACGGATCTGCTCGCTTGACGGACCGCCGAAGCCGGTCACGACCACTGTGACGACCGGGTCGCGAATGTACTTGGCCAAGGCTTTTTCGATGTCACGAGCAAGTGTCGTTGGATCCTTGCCGAGGGCGGGCAGGTCTTCGACCAGCGGGGTCGTGATACGTCCATCAGGACGCACGGGAACGCTCAATGAGAGTTCGGGGTTGCGCCAAACGACGATGTTCACCTGATCGCCTGGCCCGATGACGTAGCGGTAGTTAGGGGTCGCGGCCGACGTGGGAGCCGGCGGATGAGACGCGCAACTGGCCAATGCAATTCCAACGGCTGCTGCGGCCCATCGCGATATGCCGAAGAGCACTTGATCAGCCACCATAACACCCCCTTTTTGGTTCTGAATCAAAGGGAAACATCGTAGACTTAACCCGCGACGGCAACAAGGGGTCCAATCGAGTTAATTGTAGCTGCCGAATCTCGCCGGGATTGTCAATTGCCGTGGCAAGTGGAGACACGCCAGCGGAATAATCGCCGCCTTTTACAATGATTGACGAAGGGAATGAATGGGGGCGTTTTCCAGATAGATCGTTGCTGCGCGTCGCGGGTGAGCGTTCTTGCCGGGTGATCATTCTCTGGTGGATGGGCACGCATCAAAACCAAACGGCGGCACCAGGCCGCCGCTTGTCGCAAGGCGAATGTTTAGATCAATCGCGCCGCCGTATCGATAGCCTAAAACCCGAGCAGGCCAGCACCTACAAGGACGAATGTGCCTCAGGCTCTATATCGTGCCGTGGAACAATTACTTCTTCTTCGCTGGGCGCTGCCAGGCGGCAATACTTACCTGCCTTGCTCGTGCAAGCGTGAGCTGGCCCGGCGGTGCATCGCTGACGAGCGTCGTGCCCGCGCCGAGCGTTGCGCCGCGACCGACTCGCACCGGTGCGACGAGCTGCGTGTCCGACCCGATGAACACGTCGTCCTCGATCACCGTGCGATGCTTGTTTGCGCCGTCATAGTTGCACGTGATAGTCCCCGCCCCGACGTTCACGTTGCGGCCGACCTCGGTGTCACCTAGGTACGAGAGGTGATTTGCCTTCGAACCGGCGCCGATCGTGCTCGCCTTGACCTCAACAAAGTTCCCGACGTGCACGCTTTCGGCTACCCGCACGCCAGGCCGGAAGCGCGCGTACGGCCCGACGCGGCAACGCTGCCCGATCTCGGAGTCTTCCAAATGGCAAAACGGCTCGATGCGGCTGTCCGCATCGACACGCACGTTGCGGAGCACGCATTGGGCACCAATTGAGACGCGATCGCCGAGCACGACTTCACCCTCGAATATGCAGTTGACGTCGATATCGACTTCGCGCCCGCAAGTGAGTCTGCCCCTGATATCGATTCGCGCCGGGTCGGCAAGCGCAACGCCTTGCTCGAGCAGCTGCGTCGCACGGTTACGCTGATAGACGCGCTCCAACTCGGCGAGCTCTCGTTTCGAGTTGACGCCGTATGTTTCCCATGCCTCGCTCGGCTGGATAGCGTGCACGGGAAGGCCTTCCTTCACGGCGAGACCGATCACGTCGGTGAGGTAATACTCGCTCTGAGCGTTGTCGTTGCGGAGGCTGCTGAGCCAGCGAGAGAGGTCGCGGGTAGGCAAGATCATGATCCCGCTGTTCACTTCGCGGATTGCGCGCTCCTCTGACGTTGCGTCGCGCTCTTCGACGATGCGCTCGACGAGCCCGTCCTTGCGGACGATACGACCGTAGCCCGTGGGATCGACGAGGTTCACTGTCAGGACTGCGATCCTGTTTCGGCTCGCTTCGCGCAAATGGGTGAGCGTGCGCGCCTGGATGAGTGGCACGTCCCCATATAGCACCAGGGTTTGCTCGCTGTCGCCGAGCTCTGGCAGCGCTTGCTGTAACGCGTGCCCGGTCCCCAATTGCGGCGTCTGCTGGGCCCAAACAATCGATTCGTCGGTAAACGCTGCGCGGACGCTTTCGCCGCCGTATCCATAGACGACGCAAATCCGGCTCGGGGAAAGCGAGCGCACAGTATCCAGAACGTGCGCAAGAAGTGGGCGGCCGGCCAGCCGATGTAGCACTTTGGGCAGATCGGAGTACATCCGCTTACCCTGCCCGGCCGCGAGTATTACGATATTCACAGAGGGAAACTCTCTTATCGCACGCGATGTTATCACGCGCTCCTTGGCCATCCTCGGAGCTTTGTCGCATCGGGGTTGTGAAGCGATTGACGACCCGCGACGCCCGGCGCACTATGGTTCGTCAAAGGGGGCGTCGTTGACCGATTCATTCAAGTTGCGGATGTGCGTGCCCGGAAAACGATGATCTCGTTGGCACGTGTAGCAGCGTTGATCTCCGCCGGCTTTGCGGTCGTTTTGCTGTCCCGCGCGTCGGCGACCGAGATCTACAAATGGGTCGATGAGAACGGCATCACCAACTACTCGAATGTGGCCCCACCCAATCGCGCGAGCAAGACCCTCGACGAGGATGCGGGCCGGGTGAGCACGGTTGAGGCGCCGGGCCGCACGCGCAACGATTCCGCGCAAGGCGACCGCGCGCTGCGCGATCAACTCGATCGAGTAGAGCAAGAACTCGCGCGAAGCCGGCAGATGGCGAACCAGCAAGACCTTGCGGGGTCGGACGCGTACACGCGCTGGCGCGAAGAGTGTATCGCGCAGCGTCGTACTGATTGCGACAATCCGTACGAGACGGTGTACGCGCCATCGTACATCGGCCCGCCGCCGCCGTTACGACCTCGTCCTCCACTCCGCCCGATCGGCCCGACACCGACGCCACCGATCGCGCCGCCCGCCAGGCCGCCGATGGTGCGCCCATTGCAGTAACGCGCCGAGGACTGCTCAGCGCGGCAAATCCGAAACGCCCATCAGGAATTCATCGACCCCGCGCGCGCACTGACGTCCCTCGCGGATCGCCCAGACAATAAGGGACTGGCCCCGGCGAATGTCACCCGCAGCAAATATTTTCGGCACCGAGGTTTGATAGCAACCTGCGCCGTCGGTCGTCGCCTTGGCGTTTCCCCGTGTGTCTCTCGCCACACCAAAAGCTTCCAGCACGCTCCGCACCGGCGATACGAAACCCATTGCAAGCAGGACGAGGTCGGCCGGGAGCTCGAATTGGCTCCCCGGGATCTCCATCATCTTAGTCTGCCCGCTCGCCGGATCCCTGTCCCACTTGACGTGTGCTGCAAGGAGGCTTGTCACTTTGCCGTTCTCGCCGCGGAATTCTTTGGTTGTCACCGACCAGTCGCGCGTCACGCCTTCCTCGTGCGAGGTCGAGGTGCGCAATCGCGACGGCCAGTATGGCCACACGGGGTTGCTGTCGACATCCGGGGGTATAGGCAGCAGTTCGAACTGGGTGATCGATTTGGCAGCGTGACGATTGGACGTACCGACGCAGTCCGACCCAGTGTCACCGCCACCGATGATAACGACGTGCTTGTCGGTGGCCCATAGATCGGGCACGCCGTTGTCGCCGGCCACGCGTCGATTCTGCAGCGGCAGAAACTCCATCGCGAAATGAATACCGTCGAGGCCGCGTCCCGGAATCGGCAGATCGCGGGGTTGTTCGGCACCGCCCGCTAGGACGACCGCGTCGAAGGAAGCCAATAATTGCTCGGCGCTCAGCGTCTGCGTCGCGTCGTTTGCTATGCCGCGTCCGGGAGCCGTCGTGCCGACGAGAACACCGGTGCGAAACTCGACCCCCTCGGCGCGCATTTGCTCGAGCCGGCGATCGATGATCCACTTCTCGAGCTTGAAATCCGGGATCCCGTAGCGGAGTAAGCCGCCGATGCGATCGTTCTTCTCAAAGACCGTTACCGCATGCCCTGCGCGCGCGAGCTGTTGCGCACAGGCGAGCCCGGCCGGACCCGAGCCGATTACCGCGACTGTCTTACCGGTTTTCCGCAGGGGTGGTTGCGGCACCACCCAGGCTTGCTCCCATGCGCGGTCGATGATGGCATGCTCGATCGACTTGATGCCGACCGCATCGTCGTTGATGCGGAGCGTGCACGCCTCTTCGCAGGGCGCCGGACAAACGCGGCCGGTGAACTCGG
>Ga0126369_10003402_pt1 | contig 11495 bp, 8 predicted proteins | sample PanSoiMetaPlot_1_FD_109646 | JGI IMG/M metagenome (GOLD analysis project Ga0126369, IMG submission 109646) | Tropical forest soil microbial communities from Panama - MetaG Plot_1 | ecosystem: Environmental > Terrestrial > Soil > Tropical forest > Bulk soil | place: Panama | collected 2016-02-17 | reverse complement strand
GTCGGTCGTCTCGTTCGTCCTGACGTTCCTGACCGGCGACCCCGCCGAGATCATGCTGCCGCCCGGCGCGACGGCAACCCAGATCGCGAAGTTCCGCGCCGACTGGGGCTTCGACGACCCAGTATTCGTGCAGTACTGGCGCTTCCTCAAGCGCGCCGTCTACGGCGATTTCGGCAACTCCTTGCGTCACGGCCAGCCGTCCTTGCCGCTGATCGCCGCGCGCCTGCCCGCCACGTTTCAGCTCACGGTGACGGCGATGCTGCTGGCCATCGCGCTGGCGGTGCCGCTGGGCGTGCTCGCGGCCATGCGCCGCGGCGGCCCCATGGATCTGCTCGCGATGGCCGTGGCGCTCGTCGGCCAGTCCGTGCCGAACTTCTGGCTGGCGATCATGATGATCCTGCTCTTCGCCGTCTCGTGGGGGCTCCTGCCGACGTCTGGACGCGGCGGTATCGCCCACGTCGTCATGCCGGCCGCCGCGATCGCGATCAACCTGATGGCGCTGCTGACGCGCCTGGTGCGCTCGACCATGATCGAGATGCTGTCGGAAGACTACGTGCGCACGGCCCGCGCGAAGGGCTTGCGCGAGCTGTTCGTGACGAGCCGCCACGCCCTGCCGAACGCGCTGATCCCGCTGGTCACGGTCGTGGGTTTGCAGTTCGGTTACATCCTCGGCGGCGCCGTGGTGATCGAGACGATCTTCACGTGGCCCGGCGTCGGGCTCTTCACGATCCAGGCGATCCTCAACCGCGACTATCCCGTGGTGCAGGCCTCCGTCTTCATCCTGGCGACGGCAGTGGTGCTGATCAATCTGGCCGTCGATCTCTTGTACGTCTGGCTCGACCCGCGAATCCGGGTGACGTGATGGCAGTTCCGTGATCCGGCTGGCCCGCCCGTGATGCTGCTGGTCCGCCTGTGATGCGCTTAGCGCGTCGAAGCCCCTTGGCCGGCGCCGGTGTGCTTGTCGTCGGCCTGGTGATCGTGGCGGCGCTCGCGGCGCCGCTGCTGGCGACCACGGATCCGGTCGATCAGGACCTGGCGGTGGCGCTGAAGCCCCCGTTCTGGGCGCCGGACGGCACGCTCGCGCACCCGCTCGGCACCGACCATCTCGGACGGGACGTCTACTCGCGCGTGATCTACGGCGCCCGGATCTCGCTGGTGATCAGCGTCCTGGCCGCGTTGCTGGGCGCCGTCGTCGGCGTGGCCGCCGGGCTAGTGGCCGGCTACCTCGGCGGGCGCGTCGACACCGTGATCATGCGGCTGGCTGACCTCAATCTGGCCTTCCCCTTGATCCTGCTCGCCCTCGCCGTCGTGGCGCTGCTCGGCGCAAATCTCAAGAACCTGGTGATCGTGATGGCCATCACGACGTGGATGATCTACGCGCGCGTCGTGCGCGGGCTCAGCCTCGGCCTGCGCGAGCGCGAGTTCGTCCAGGCCGCACGCGCGCTCGGCGCCCACGACGCGCGCATCATCGCCCGCCACGTACTGCCCAACGTGCTCGCGCCCGTCATGGTCGTCTGGACGCTCGAGGTGGCGCGCATCATCCTGATGGAGTCGGCGCTGTCGTTCCTGGGCCTTGGCGTGCCGCCCCCGACGCCGACGTGGGGCCGGATGCTCGCCGAGGGGCGCGACTATCTAACGGTGGCCGGATGGATTGCGGTGTTTCCAGGTCTGGCGATCCTGTTCACGGTGCTCGGCATCAACTTCTTGGGCGACGGCTTGCGAGACCTGCTCGACCCGCGCCTGCGGCGGCAGACGTAGCGCTCAGTCCTTCACGATCGGAAACGACCACGGGCTGATCTGCTCGGCCGTGCGTCCGAGCGGGTCCCACTCCTGAACGCGCTCCCACACGCCCTCGCCTGACTTCTGGGCCGCCTGGCGCAGGGCGGCCAGGTCGACTCCCGGGATGACACGATCGCGCATGCGTACGGCGCCGTCGACGATGACGGTGACCACATCGTCCCCGATGCCGCACTCCACTAGCGCCTTGATCGGATCGCGAACCGGTCCAAAGCGCAGGCTGTCGCGGGTCTCGAGATCGACGATCGCGATGTCAGCCTTGGCGCCCGGCTCCAGCCGGCCCAGGTCGGCGCGTCCGAGCGCCCGCGCACCGCCCAAGGTGGCGGCCTCGAACACCTCGGCCGCGGAGGCGGCCGAGAGATCGTGGCTCATAACCTTGCCGAAGTAGGACGCGACGCGCATCTGCATGATCAGGTCGCGCGGATACGTGTCGCTGCCGAGGGCCAAGTTTACGCCGGCGGCACGATACTTCGCCCACGAGTCGAGCGAGCGCGCGCGACGCGCGATGTTCACGGGGCAGTGCGAGATGGTCACCCCGTGGCGGCCCATCAGCTCGAGGTCGCGGCCGCCCGAATAGCTCATGAGCCCGTTGTCGGCGATCAGGTTGCCGTGACCGACCGTCAGGTCGCGTCCCAGCAGTCCCACGTTCTCCATCAGCTCCACCGGCGTCATGCGATGCTCGCGCACGATCTCGTAGAACTCGATAATGTTGTAGGCGGCGTGGGTCACGATTGGTAGCCGCAGCTCGTCCGCCACCCGCCGCGTCGCCCGCAGAAGGTCGAGGCTGCACGTCTCGACCTCGCGAGGCGCCAGCAGTCCGCGCACGCGCCCGTTCACGCTGCCGTCGACCTTGCGGATGAAGGCGAGCGCGCTCTCGAACTCCTTCACCCCCGCGGCCTCGTCCACGACGCGCGTGAGCCGTCCCTTGTCGTCGCCCACCCAGCGACCGGAGTCGTAGCCGGCGCCGAGGTAGGCGCGTACGCCGAGGCGATCGACTTCGCCGAGCAGCGCCTCCTGGACGCGGAGCTGGCTGCCGAACTCCATGAACGTGGTGATGCCGTTTCGCAGCATCTCGGCGATCGTGAAGGTCGCGAGCAGGCGGGTGCCGGCCTCCGCGTCGGCGTCGGTCGGGCGCGCGTAGCGAGGATCGCCGCCCACCCGCGTGCCTTGGCGCGGGACGCTGATGTCGAGGAACGGCTGGCCAAAGAAGTCGGGCCTGCCGGTGTCGGTGATGAGCCGGTGCGACGCGCGGTGGCCCGAGTGCACATGGGTGTCGATGAATCCGGGGCACACGAGCTTGCCGCGGGCGTCGATCTCGGCTTCGGCGCGCCCGTCGAAGCGGTGACCCACGTAGACGATGCGATTATCCTCGTACACCAGGACACCGTCGGGGATGAGTGTGTGCGTTCCCTCGGCAAAGCCGACGACCCATCCCCCGCGAACAAGCGTGCGCATTGCCTCAGGCGAGCTTCGGGTAGCCTGCGTTCTGGGCGGCGCGCTCGCGGTCGAGAAAGACCGCGAAATCCTCGGGGCCCACGCGATCGAAGCGCGCGAGCAGAAGATCGTCGAGCAACGGGCGCGCGTCCGCTGCGCGGTGCGCTTCGGTGAGCGCGCGCGTGAGACGCTCGCGGTCCCCTGCGTCGATGCCGGGCGAGGCGACGAGGGGCGGGCTCGGCGCGGGCGCGGTCGTCTCGATCACGCGCACCCGCGCGGCCGCAGTCGGTTCGTGGCGGCGCAGCAGGTCGAGCGCGTAGCCGTCGATCGCGGCCACGTCGGCTTCGCCCTTCACTACCACGTCGAGACAGGGGCGCTGGCGCACGAGGGGTCCCAGCACGGTGCGATAGAAGGCGTGGCGTCCGGAAGTCAGGTGCGCCACGAGATGGTAGCGGGGTGCGTTGTAGCCGGAGTGCGAGTGCACGGTGGAGTAGGCGATGACCCCGCCAAAGGTGTCGGCGAGCGTCGCGCACGGGCTGTCGGCGCGCACGATGAAGTCGGTGACGTAGGCGGCGCGCCCGCCGTAGCGCGGCGGCGACGGCACCGGTGCTGCCAGGAGCGCCGGCGGGTCACGGCGCAGCGCCCAGGGGTAGCCGCACATGAACACGCAACCCATGTCGTCGCGCGCCCACAGCTCGTCGAGCGGCGTTGGGTCCGACTGGTACAGGATGGCCAGATCGACACCCGCGGTCTTTCCGACCCACGCGAGTAGCCGATGCCAGGCCGATGCGAGGGATGGCGACCACGAGTACATCCGGGCCGAGGCGATCACCGGAATGCCTTGGCCTCTCGCAGCTCGGGGCGCTCGGTGTCCGCTGGGGCCGCGGTGGCGAGAAGCTTCGCGTAGTAGCTTTTCGCTCGGTCCCGGTCGCCCGCGCGCTCGTAGGCTTTGCCTGCGCCATGCAGCGACTTGAACCGGTTCGGTGCGACTCGCAGCGATGCCTCGTAGGCCTGCGCGGCCGCGCCGGCCTGGCCGCTCTCCATGAGCATATCGCCGTGGAGCTCGCGCGCGGTCACGATTGGCCCGGGCGTGATGTTGTGCTTCTCGGTGGAGGCTTCGAGCTCGACCGCCGACCGCATCAGCGTGAAGCCCTCGTCGGCCTTGCCCTCGGCGCGCGCCGTCCAGGCGGCCGCGGCGCGGCGCTGGATCTCGATCTGCTCGGCCCAGTATGGATCCTTCATGGCCTCCTTGAGCGCGCCGAGCCGCTCGACGTCGGCCCGGGCGCGGGCGGCGTCGCCGCTACGCGCCGCGCCAATGGCGCGGGCGAAGTAGATCATGGCTTCCGTGTGAGGGAAACGGTTCGGGCGTGGCTCGATCGCCGCCGCCTCCGCCCACTTTCCGCGCTCGAGCGCCCAGCGCGCCTCGATCGCGGCCACCGCGAAGTGCGCCGTCGGCCGTCCCGAGTCGTACTTGCGCGCGGAGAGGTCGGCCATGATCCCGCGCGCCTCGTCCAGAATCCGACGGGCTTCTACATCCTGCGCCTGCTGCAGATAGGCGTACGCCAGATAGTCGAGCGCGTGCATGCGGTCGTCAGGATTGCCGCGGTCCTTCTCGGCCGCGGCGGCCACGGTGTTCCCCTGGATCGTCTCCGGCCACATGCCGAGCAGCACGTAGATGTGCGAGGGCATGTGCAGCGCGTGGGGCACGGACGGTGCGAACTGGGCGTAGCGGCGCGCGGCGGGCAGTCCGCGCGCGGCGAGCGGCGGATAGTCGTACCCGTGGATCATGTAATGCGCGGCGCCCGGATGATCGGGCTCGGCGGCGAAGATCTTCTCGGCAATTTCCGCCGAGCGCTTCTGGCTCGCATACGTCTTGTCATGCGGATCGGCCGTCGCCTGCAAGGACAGCGCGTAGAACGCCATGACCTCACGGTCGTCTGGATAGCGCTGAGCCATCTGCTCCATCGCCTTGCCGTACGCGAGGGCTCGTGTGCGGTGATCGACCTTGTCCCCGTCCTTGAAGAAGGCCTCGGCGGCGGCGACGAAGTCGCGCTCGCGAGGCGCCTTGGCGCCCGCGGCCTTCGCCTTCTCGACGGCCTCCCAGCCCCGCTTGAGCGCGGCCGGAGGTGGCGGCGACCAGATCTGCGTCCAGCTGCTCATCGCCAGGCCCCAGTACGCCATCGCGCAGTCGGGATCGGCCTGGGCGATGGCCGTGAACGCCTTGGCCGACTCGAGGTACCAGAAGGAGTGCAGGAGCGCGACGGCCCGGTCGAACGGCTTCTGCACTGACGCGTTGCACGAGACCGCGAACCGCACCTGCCCGATCTTCTCCGTCTCGTCCGCGCCGACGGCCGCGGCGACGACAGCGGCCAGCACGACGGCCACCAGCAGAGCGCTCCTCTTCATGGTGTCTCTCCCTCAACGGTATTCTTTGGCCTGCCGGATCACCGCCTGCTGATCGAAGCGGTTGATCTCGTCGATCAGCTGGTTCGTGAAGACCTCATTGACGTCTGCGTTGCCCTGGATGAGCTGCTGTTCCCGGTAGAGCGCGTGGAGCTTCGCCCACTGCGCGGGCGACGAGGCGCCCCAGCGCTTGTCCTCGCGGTTGTCGACCCGCTGAGTCTCGAAGCGGGCGTTGAAGATGCGCAGGGCGTTCGCGAGCGCCGCGGCGTCTTCGGCTCCCTGGAGCCGCGTCTGCGGGTAGAGCTTCCAGTGGATGCGCACCGAGGCCTCGGGATTGGTCAAACCGAAGAGCGTGGCCTTGGCGAGCCCGCGCGCGAAGGCGACCGCCACGTCCGGATGCTCGGCCAGGAAGTCATCGCGAGCCACCACCACCTGCCCGAGCAGATCTTTCATGAAGGGCGCTGTGATCTCGCGGAACTGCAGGCCGCGGTTCTCGAGGCCGGCCTGAAAATCGCCCCAGAGGGCCATCGCATCCACGCTCTTTTGGGTGATCGCGACAGCCGCCGGCGCGCCCACGCCAACCGCGAGCCACTTCACGTCCTTGTCGGGATCGACACCGCCCGACGCCAGGAGAGCCCGTGCAACCGGCACCGCGCCAGAGGTCAGCGCCGAGACGCCGATCGTCTTGCCGCGGAGATCGGCCACGCTCTTGAGCGCGCTTTGGGCCGGGACCACGACGCGGAAGATGGTGACACGCGAGATCGCGTAGAACGCCTTGATCTTCACGCCCTTCTCGCGCGCGATGAGAGCGGTCTCGGGGCCCACGGTCGCGAACTGGATGTTCCCCGCCGCGAGCTGCTGCACGCCGGCCGTCGATCCCTCGAGCGTGGTGATCTCGAGGTCGAGCCCCTCTGCCTTCCAGTAGCCGAGCGTCTGGGGGATCGACGAGTTGGCGGATAAGCCGACCGAGATGTCCTTGGTCGTGATCGTGTAGATGGCCTTCTTCAGCGTCTTTTGCTGGGCGGTGACGTGCTGGCTGACGGCCGCGGTCAGCACGAGCGCGACGCCGAGGACGACGTGGCCGAGAGCTCGCTTCACGTGAATTCCTCCTCAGGCGCCGATCATGTGGTCGGCCTGGGCCCAGAAGATGACCCGTCGCTGGATCGCCTGGATGAGTAGATGGAGCCCGACCCCGAGCGCTGCCAGCAGCAGCAGCACCGCAAACATCCCGGCGATATCGAGTGAGGTGTGGAACTGCAGGATCAAGTTGCCGAGCCCGCGTTGGGAGCCGACGAACTCCCCGACGATGGCCCCGAGGACGCTGAAGACGATGGCGATGTCGAGCCCGGCGAATACGAACGGTAGCGCGTTGGGGAACGTCACGTACCGGAACGTCTGCCAGCGGCTGGCGTCGAGCGAGCGCATGAGATCGAGCTTGGAGGCGTCGACCGTTTTGAGCCCCACGATCACGTTGACCAGGACCGGAAAGAACGCGACGAGCGCGGCGATGACCACCTTGGACGTGATTCCGAACCCGAGCCAGACGATCAGGAGCGGCGCGATCGCGATCTTGGGCAGGGTCTGCAGCGCTACCAGATAGGGGTAGAGCGTCTGCTCGACCACGCGAAACTGCGCGATGACCGTGCCGCAGGCGATCCCGGCCGCGGCCGCGATGAGAAACCCGAGCAGCGACTCGTAGAGCGTGACCCCGAAGTGATCGACGTAGAGCCGGCTGGTGAGCCCGGCCATGAGCGCGCGCCCGATGGCGCTCGGCGCGGGCACCAGAAACTCCGGGATGCGCCAGGCACGCACGATGCCTTCCCAGGCGAGGACGAACACGATGAGGACGAGCGGCACCAGCGGCAAATGCGGCCGCTGGCGGACGAACGCGCCCGGCGCCCGGCGGAATTCCTCGAACGCCGAGAGCCTCTCGGCCGGCACCTCGTCGTCGTCGACCACGCTCATTCGAGCCACCCTTTCGGGCCGAGCAGGTGCCGGATCTTTCGTGCGTAGCTCCCGAAGACATCGGACCCGAGCATGTCCAGATCGCGGGGGCGCTCCAGGTCGATCCTGACGACGTCGACGATGTGGCCAGGCCGCGGCGACATGACCACGACTCGGTCGCCGAGAAACGCAGCCTCGGGAATCGAGTGCGTGATGAAGGCCACGGTCTTACCCGACTCACGCCAGATGCGCTGCAGCTCGAGGTTCATCGCCTCGCGGGTCATGGCATCGAGCGCGCCGAACGGCTCGTCCATCAGGAGCAGGGCGGGATCGTGCACGAGCGCGCGGGCGAGCGAGACGCGCTGCCGCATGCCACCCGACAGCTCGTGCGGATACTTGTCCTCGAACCCCGTGAGGCCGACCAGGCCGAGGAGATCGAGCGCCCGCCGCTGATGCGTCCGCCGATCGAGCCGGAGGACCACGACGGGCAGCATGACGTTCTCCAGCACCGTGCGCCACGGCAACAGCACCGGATCCTGGAACACCATGCCCACGTTGCGGCTCGGGCCGCTGACGCGCCGGCCGAGCAGCTCGACGCTTCCGGAGGACGCCGACAGAAGACCGCCGAGAATCCGGAGCAAGGTCGTCTTGCCGCAGCCCGAAGGCCCGACGATCGTGACGAACTCGCCCTCGGCGACGTCGAGCGTGACATCGGCGAGCGCGCGGATCCGCGCGCCGGCCCGGGTCTGGTAAGTCTTCTCGAGGCGAGAGACGGCGATGAGCGGAGCGGCCATTCCCGGTATGGTGCGACGCGAAGACTACGGGCGCAAGGGGCCACGGGTGCATCGGCTTTCCGCACCTCGTAGAATCACTGCATGACGCTGGAGCCAGGTGTGATCCGCGCAGTCGTGGAAGGCGAGCACGGCGATCCCTTCGCCGTGCTCGGTCCGCATCGCGTGGAGACGGCGCATGGCGCGGCGATGGCCGTACGCGCGATGGTGCCTGGCGCCGCCGCCGTGCGCGTCCTGCCCGCTGGTGCCCCGCCGACCCCCATGGAGCGACTGCACCCCGCTGGGTTCTTCGAGATCGTGCTACTCGATCGGTGCGACCTGTTCGCTTACCGGCTCGAGGTGACGCGGGACGGCCACACCACAGAGATCGACGACCCGTACCGCTTCCCCTCGCTCCTGAGCGACTTCGACCGCCACCTCCTCGCCGAGGGGACGCATTACCGGGCGCACGAAAAGCTCGGCGCGCACCCGTCCGTGCTCGACGGGGTCAGCGGCGTCGCCTTCGCGGTGTGGGCGCCGAGCGCCCGGCGTGTCAGTGTCGTGGGCGATTTCAACGGCTGGGATGGCCGCAGCCATCCGATGCGCCTTCACCGGGCCAACGGCATCTGGGAAATCTTCGTGCCGGGGCTGAAGGAGGGTTATCGCTACAAGTTCGAGATCCGCGCGCGCTCCGCCGAGCCGCTGGCGCTGAAATCGGATCCCTACGCGCTCGCCTTCGAGGCGGAAACGCCGCGCACGGCGTCGGTCGTGGCGAGCCTCGACGACTTTCAATGGAACGACGAGGCCTGGCTTGCTTCACGCGCCCGGCGCCACCCGCTGCACGAGCCGCTCTCGATCTACGAAGTGCATCTGGGCTCGTGGCGGCGCGTGCCCGAGGAAGGCGATCGCTTCCTCGACTACCACGAGCTGGCCGACCAGCTGGCGGACTACGTCGGCGAGATGGGCTTCACCCACGTCGAGCTCCTGCCCGTCATGGAGCATCCGTTCTACGGCTCGTGGGGCTATCAGACGATCGGCTATTTCGCGCCGTCGCGTCGCTACGGCGGCCCGCGAGACTTCATGGCCTTCGTGGACCGTCTTCACCGCCGGGGCGTCGGAATCATTCTCGACTGGGTACCGGCGCACTTCCCGCGCGATCCGCACGGGCTCGTCTACTTCGATGGGACCCACCTTTACGAGCACGCCGACCCGAGGCAGGGCGAGCATCCCGACTGGGGCACGCTCATCTTCAACTACGGACGCAACGAGGTCTCGAACTTCCTGCTCGACAGCGCGCTCTTCTGGCTCGACCGCTATCACGCCGACGGGCTGCGGGTCGACGCCGTCGCTTCAGCGCTCTACCTGGACTATTCGCGCAAGCCGGGCGAATGGGTGCCGAACCGATTCGGTGGACGCGAGAACCTCGATGCGGTCGCCTTCTTCCGGCGCATGAACGAGGTCGTCCACGGCGCCCATCCAGGCGTGATCGTCGCTGCGGAGGAGTCGACCGCGTGGCCCCTGGTCTCACGTCCGACATACCTCGGCGGGCTCGGCTTCGGGTACAAGTGGAACATGGGCTGGATGCACGACGTCCTCGACTACATGAGTCTCGATCCGGTGCACCGCAGGTATCACCAGAACCGGCTGACGTTCGGGCTCATGTACGCCTGGACGGAGAACTTCGTGCTGCCGCTCTCGCACGATGAGGTCGTGCACGGCAAGGGGTCGTTGCTGGCCAGGATGCCCGGCGACGACTGGCAACAGTTCGCCAGCCTTCGCGCCCTCTATGGGTTCATGTGGACTCATCCCGGCAAGAAGCTCCTCTTCATGGGCGGCGAGATCGGGCAACGCCGCGAGTGGAATCACGACCGGAGCCTCGACTGGCATCTGCTCGGCGAGGGTCCGTATCACCGCGGGCTCCAGCACCTGGTGCGCGATCTCAACCACACGTATCGGCGCGAGCGGGCGCTCCACGAGCTCGACGCCGAGCCGGCCGGGTTTGCGTGGATCGACTGCACCGATTCCGAGCAGAGCGTGGTGTCGTTCGTGCGCCGCGCGCGGGACGCAGGCGACTTCGTGCTCGTCGTCTGCAACTTCACTCCAGTGCCGCGCCACGGCTACCGCGTCGGCGTACCGCGGCCGGGCTACTACCGAGAGCTGATCAACAGCGACGCGAGCGAGTACGGCGGCGGCAACCTCGGCAACAACGGCGGCGCGTGGGCCGAGCCGCGATCGTGGCAGGGACAGCCGCACTCGGTCGCGCTCACCTTACCTCCTCTGGCGGTCCTGGTGCTCAAGCCGTCCTGACCAGCAAGGCGACTGGAAAGCCGGCCAGCGCGCGCCCGAGTACCAGGCCCCGGCCTTCGGCCGTCTGTTCCACCTCGACGGCCTCGCCGGTCAGCACGTTGCCGAAGCGGGCGCCGAGATCGTCGGCGATCGGCAGCCAGGTGGCTCCCCAGTAATCCGGACCGAGCGGCGGGTCGTCGATCCGGCGCCCGGCGAGGTGAAGCGGCACGACCGTCAGGGCGACCTCACCCTCGGCGACGCGGACAAACGCGCAGACGTGCTCGGCGAGCGGGCCCTGCGCCTCCAGCGGCCGATATTCTCCCCGCTCGAAGAGCGCGGCGCGCGCGCGGCGCAAGGCCAGCGCCTGTCGAGTCACGTAAAGCTTGACCCGTCCGTCCTCGCGGCTCTTGAGAAGGCTCCGGGCAAGTGAGGCGAGATCCTGGCTGCCTTCGATCTCTTTCGCGAGGTCCTCGAGCAGTCGCCGGCGCAGCGCCCAGTCGACGGGCCGGCGATTGTCCGGGTCGACCAGGCTCAGGTCCCAGAGCTCCGTCCCCTGGTAGAAGTCCGGCACGCCGGGCGCCGTGATCTTGATGAGGAGCTGGGCCAGTGAGTTGAGTGCTCCGAAGCCGGCGATCCGCGCCTGGAACCGGGTGAAGTCGGCCAGGAACGCGGCGGATCGTGCGGGGTCGAGGACAGCCTCCGCAAAGCTCAGGACGGCTTCGTCGTAACGCGCCGCCGGGTTGATCCAGCTCGTCTCGACCTTCGCCTCGTGGATCGCCTTGAGAAGGTAGGCCTGCAACCGCTCGAGCGAGATCGGCCACGCCCCAACCAGCGTCTGATAGATCAGATATTCCTCGTTGG
>Ga0126369_10003401_pt1 | contig 11496 bp, 10 predicted proteins | sample PanSoiMetaPlot_1_FD_109646 | JGI IMG/M metagenome (GOLD analysis project Ga0126369, IMG submission 109646) | Tropical forest soil microbial communities from Panama - MetaG Plot_1 | ecosystem: Environmental > Terrestrial > Soil > Tropical forest > Bulk soil | place: Panama | collected 2016-02-17 | reverse complement strand
GGGCGGGCATTGGCGGTGGGGAAGCCGCGGATGGTGGTGATCTGGTGAAGCTGACCGCCATATAGAAGCGACGGGCCGCCGCAGAGAGCAGGCGGCCCGTTGATTTTGCGCAAAGAATTCTGCCGATAAAATAGCAATAGCATCGTAAGATCTCCCCTAAGTCATTGCCTGTCTTCGGTCACCATCGCCCTTTGTGGGGTGCACTCTATTCTGAGAGCACATCTGCCTCAGATGCTATTTTTCGGCAGACAGGGCGTGCTGATATAATGATTACCTTAATTTGATCCTTTCAACATTTATTTCTTTCATCACCTTAAGCACTGACGCGTACCGCCTTTTTTGATGCGGGTGTCGTAAGCGGCAGTTGCGACCTGCGTCCTTACGTCTCATCTTTGCGCAAAATCAACGTGCCGCCGCTCTTCGCGGCGGCCCGTCGCTTCTATATGGCTGTCAGCTTCGCCGCATCACTACCATCCGCGGCTTCCCCACCGCCAATGCCCGCCCCGGCTTCCCCAACGCCAATGCCCACCGTACCCATAGCTTCCCCAACGCCAATGGCCACCGAACCCAGAGCTCCCCCAGCGCCAATGGCCACCACGGCTCCCCCAGCGCCAATGGCCCCACTGGACCGGCGTGACGTGATCAGTCGTCGTCGCAAGGTCGTTGATCACGGCACCGTTGACCGGGGCGCCTACCGCTCCTGACGTTCCGGTGAGCCCGATGCCCGCCGCTGTCAAAACGACTATCAAGATCGTTCGCATCGTGGTACCTCCTTCAACAATGACCTGTCATCGGTCATCACCGCCCCCAATGCGTTTTCACTTGCTTCTGCGAACAGTTCTGCCTTAGAGGCAACCTCCATCGGCAGACCGTGCTTGCTGAGCTAATAATTGTCTTAAATTTAGTCTTTTCAACGCTGCCTTCATTCATTTATCGTTCATTTACCACTTATTTTGCTGCGATTTGTCACACCTCAGGCGCCGATCAGCGCGCCGCGGGTGCAAGTTTCTGGACGAACGCGTTTGTTGTACCGGACTTATCGGGCCAAATAATCTAGCGCCTGTCTTCCGCGGAGCCGCAAAGCTTTTTCGCACCGCAAAAGCTCTTGTTGTCCCATTCACCGGTTGTCCCATTCACCGGTTGTCCCATTCACCGGCTGTTGCAATGCAGTAATCCAGAGTGAGACAGCCGTGTTGAGGGATTGTCGAGGGAACATCATGCAACGCCTCGTCGAAAAGGCGCACAGATCTTCACGGCGCCAACGCCCGACTGTGCCGAGTGCCTCCGGCTCCGAGCGCAGATCGGTTATTCATCCGCCGCTGCCGCCTATCTCGCCATCTCTTTAGTTGCTAGCATTAAAAATCTGGCTCGTCCGGTGGACCGGACGCGACGACGGAGCGGGAAGATGACGATCAAACAGGTATTGTATTTAGGCACGGCTGCGGCGGCGCTCGTCGCGTTGGCGACCGCCGCGCCGACGCAGGTGCGGGCGCAGGCGGCCGGCATCACGATCGATGGAGACGATATCGGCGGTGTCGTCACTGGACCGAACGGCCCCGAGGCCGGCGTGTGGGTGATTGCGGAGACCAATGATCTCGCCACCAAGTTCGCCAAGATCGTGGTCACCGATGACCAGGGTCGCTACGTGATTCCGGATCTGCCGAAGGCCAATTACACCATCTGGGTGCGCGGCTACGGCCTCGTTGATTCGCCCAAGGTGCAGAGCGCTCCCGGCAAGCTCGTCAATCTCACCGCGACGCCTGCGCCGAACGAAGCTGCGGCGGCGGAATATTATCCGGGCATGTATTGGTATTCGATGCTCGAGATACCGGCGAAGGATCAGTTCCCCGGCACCGGCGCCAAGGGCAACGGCATTCCGGAATTCATGAAGTCGCAGAACTTCTGGATCGATACCGTGAAGAATGCCTGCCAGTCGTGCCACGCGCTCGGCTCGAACGGCATCCGCCATCTGTCCTCGAAGCTCGGCACGTTCAAGAACTCCACGGAGGCGTGGGAGCGGCGGGTGCAATCCGGCCAAGCCATGGCCAACATGGCGCTCGCCATCAACCGGCTCGGCCCCACCAAGGGGCTGTCGCTCTACGCTGATTGGACCGATCGCATCGCCAAGGGCGAGCTGCCGTCGTCGAAACCGGAGCGGCCGAAAGGCACCGAGCGAAACGTCGTCATCAGCATGTGGGACTGGTCGAACCCGAAGATCTACCTTCACGATGCCATCTCGTCGGACAAGCGCAACCCGCGGCTCAACGCCAACGGCCTGATCTACGGCTCGCCCGAAGAAGCGGCCGACTTCGTGCCCGTGCTTGACCCGGTCAAGAACACCACGACCATGATCAAGCATCCTTATCTCGACCCCAAGACCCCCTCGACCAAGGAGAACACCATGGGGCCGTCGGTGTATTGGGGCGACGATCCGATCTGGGACAGCCATACCTCGATCCACAATCCCATGATGGACGAGAAGGGGCGGGTGTGGTTCACGGCGAAGCTTCGCCCCGAAGACAATCCGGCCTATTGCAAGCAGGGCTCGGACCATCCCTCTGCCAAGGTGGCACCGCTGGGCCAGTCGCTGCGCCAGCTCTCCGTGTATGACCCGAAGACCGAGAAATGGTCGCTGATCAACACCTGCTTCAGCACGCACCATCTCTATTTCGGTCATGACGCCAACAATACGCTGTGGATCAGCCAGGGCGGCCCGCAAAGCGGCGTGGTCGGCTGGATCAACACCAAGCTCTATGAGCAGACCGGCGACGACGTAAAGGCGCAGGGCTGGACGCCGATCGTCGTCGACACCAACGGCAACGGCAAACGCGATGCCTTTGTGGAGGCCAATCAGCCGCTCGACCCGTCGAAGGACAAGCGCGTGATGGCGGCGTTCTACGGCGTGCAGCCGAGCCCGATCGATGACACAGTGTGGGGCCAGTCGATGGATGTCGGCTTCTCGCGCATGGAGCAGCCGGGCTACATCATCCACCTTATTCCCGGCTCAAATCCGAGCGAGACCGCGCTTGCCGAGCTGTTTGTACCGCCGGATGAAGGCTACGGCTCCCGCGGCATTGACCTCACGACGGACGGCGTGGTGTGGACGGTGCTATCGAGCGGCCATATGGCGAGTTTCGATCGCAAGAAGTGCACAAGGCCGATCAACGGTCCGGACGCGCTGTCCGGCAAGCTGTGTCCCGAGGGGTGGACTCTCTACAAGTTCCCCGGCCCGCAGTTCAAGGGCGTCACTGACCAGGGCAGCGCCGAGCACGCTTATTACATCTGGGTTGACCGCTTCAATACGCTGGGCCTCGGCTCGAACGTGCCGATTGCCTCAACGAACGGGGGCGAATCGCTCACCGCTATCGTTGACGGCAAGTTCGTGACCCTGCGGGTTCCGTATCCTATGGGCTTCTTCACCAAGAATGCCGACGGCCGCATCGATGATCCGAACGGCGGCTGGCAGGGCAGAGGCTTGTGGACCACCTCCGGCACCCGCACCAACTTCCATGGCGAAGGCGGCGTCGACGCTCAACCGAAGGTGTTCAAGCTGCAGATCAGGCCAAACCCGCTCGCGGGTTGATCGCGGACGGAAACGACGGTGGTCCGCGGCGGAGACCCCGCCGCGGGCCGCTTATCACATTGTCGCAAGATGAAGGCTTATAAGGCAATCCCTTGGGGCGATGACCCGGCCAAGCCAGCAACCCGCGAGCGTCCTTGCTGAAAACCTTCCACACGCTAAAAAGTGGCTAGGGGAAGAATAGGCGACGGTCACATATTCTATTTGCACAACGAGGAGGACACGGGCCAAACCTCGTTAAGTCGATCGCTTTAATATTCGGGTCGCCGGGGACGAGCCCGGCGACGGCGCTGGCATTTGATCCAAGGTACACGAAATTTGTTCTTATAGGTCGTTGCCCGCTACTGGGCGTACAGCTGACCGAGATATGCGGTCAGCCGCCCCGCGACAAGAACCGCGGCCCACCAGGCCATCGTCGCCGCGACGAACCGATATCCGCGCGTAGAAACTGTGCCCTTGGCTTCCCACTCCGGGCTCTCCCGCCGCAGGGTGTTGAAATAAAACCAGGTCACCACAAGACCGGTGCAAACGAGCGAGAACTTTATCAGGAAGGCGCCGTCGTTGAGGTATTTCGACGGCTTCGTCATCCACAGGGTAAATCCGCTCATGAACTGCAAGACGACCGCGACCCAAACGACCGGGAACAGCCTGCCGAGCGAGGTCAGCGGAATGGTGCGGAAGAATCCGAGCAGTCGCAGGCCAATGATGAAGACGAAACCGATGACGATCGCAGTTCCCAGCGCGTGTATGGTCAGCGCGAAAGGCCAGCCCCACAACGACTCTCCTCGCGCCCATTCGGAGAATGCCGAATTTTCCAGATACTCGAGCACTGTTTAACCCTCCCTCGATGGTAATGCCCGTCCTGCGGCGGCGAGCTAGCGGTCAAACTGGTCCACGACTTTGTTCAGGCGATACAGTGCAACGAAAGCAACGCCAAGGACGCAGGCGTTGACGGCGAGGACCATCAGAAGAATATTGAGGCTATTGGTCATGGACGGTCTCCCCTGATTAGAGATAGGGCAGCAGGCGGCCGCACGCGATCACGCCCGCCCAGCACACGAGGACCAGGACGGCAACCGCCTTGGCTGATGCGGGAGCATCCTCTCCTGCCTTGAGCTTCCACAGTCGGTCGGACAAAGAGAAATACAGAACCGCCGTTGCGCCGATCGGAATGAAAGCAATCTTGGGCGCGAACGTGTAGTCGTTCACGACGTAGCGGTAGGTGTCGGCGAGCAGCATCAGCATTCCGGTGAAAACATTCATGACCACCGCCACCACTCCTATCGGGAGCAAGCGGTGCACGGCCGAGAACGGCACCGCTTTCCAGAAGCCGAAAATGCGCAGCACGACGATGAGCACGGTCGCAAATATCAGCGTGAAGCCGAAGAAATGCACCGTTTGCCACGGCACGAACCAGATGACGTTGTTGATCAGCAATTCAAGCGCAGGCGAAATGCCGGCCGTCGGGTCGGTCGGAAGCACATCCGTCGGAACCCGGATTTCCGGGTGATTGATTTGTCCGCCGCGGTGGCCGGTTTCAGCCATTATGCCGAGCGTGATGATTGCGAAGACCAGGATTAGATAGAGCGACGTGTTGGAAAAGCGCCCGATGTAGCGATAGCGCCAGATCTCGATCCAGGCAGCGACACCGGTGAACCCAAGGCCGAACAACGTCCATAATGCCATATCGCGATGGGCATTGATGACGGCCTTGGAAATCTCGGGGATAGGCGGGACGGTCAGCGCCCACATCGCCGCAGCGCCTGTGACGTAGGTCGGAACGCCGACGATGCTGAGAATGACGAAGACCGTAAGGCTGGCGCGTTTGAGCCCATCGTTGTTTGCCATCAGCGCGATGACGTAGAACGTGAGCGCCATCACCCATCCAACAGTCGGGAAGTGGTTCAAGATCATGTGCACGTGCGACCACGCCTGTGGCGTCGCCGTGGCCGCCTCTGCGGCCGGCACCACCCGCTGCAATTCGTGGTGGCTGATCTCCCAACCCAGCTCATCGACCACAATCATCAGCAGCAAAGTGACGCCGGCGAGACCCAGCACGACTTTGAGGGCCTGCTCGGACGGCTTGCCGACGCGCCAAAGCTCGAGGAGCGCGTAGCCGCCGCTGATCAGCAGTATCGCAAGCGCGCCCAATCCCCAATAGTAATGAGCGCTCAACACGCCCTGGGAAATTTTGGGGTCCTGGGATAAAAGCTCCATTGACGCAACGCCGCTGAAATAAGTCGGGATCGCCAATAGGCCCAGGATGCCCAAAAGGATGAGGCAGCTTCGCTTGATCACTTCGTTCTTTGTGCTCAATCCGGCAATGTAAAAACCGAGAACAAAGACCAGTCCCACCGACGGGAAGACGCTCACGAGAATGTGCAGATGCGACCAAGACTGCGGGATCAGGTGCATATAACTCCCCCCTGCCCGGATCGGCATCTCGCGGGCATGTGTATGTTATTGTAGGCGGATATCAACTCGTGTCCGTTGCGTCAACGGGATCGCTCGAGACCCTCTGAGGCGATTTCGCGAAACCTGTCGCGACCGCAGGAGCGGCAGCGGGGATTGTTTGCGGCTAGGTCAATTCCATTGATAGGGCCTCCCGCGACGTGGTCTTTTTAATTGTTGCCCCGCTTTTCGTTAGCTTATCATCTTTGCTGGCCGGCTGCCAATGGTCTCGCAATCTTGCGGGCGATTGCGGTCGCGCAACTCAATGGGTCGGGGCTCGAGGAGACGCGGTTCCAGGTTGCTGTAGTCCCCTACAGTTTGCATCGACAACGACCAATATTCATCACACGCGGGAGGCAACTCATGAGCGGTGTGTTAATGCCCAAGACTCTCGTTCCCGTGGCGCTTGCCGCGACAATGATCGCTTTCGCCGGCGAACCTCCCGCGGTTGCGCAGCCCGCGTTGCCGGCTCCGGCCTTTCATCATCTCCACCTGAATGCGGTTGATCCCGACGCGGCGATCGCTTTCTACACCCGGCAATTTCCCACCACTGCCAGGGCGACCTGGAGTGGCATCCAGGCGCTCAAATCCCCTAACAATGTCATGGTGCTCTTCAACAAGGTTGCCACCCCTGCACCAATCCTGCCGCAGACCGCTATCTGGCATTTCGGCTGGCACGTGGTCGACGTGCGCAAGAGCCTTGCGATCTACAAGACGAGGCCCGAGGTGCTGTTGCAGCCGCTCTTTACCACCGACGAAGGCGGCTCCGTGCTCGTGAACAGCGACACGTGGCCCGGAACCGGCGGCGTGCTCGGCCTGACCAGGTCCCAGATCGCCGCCGCCCGCACCGAAAGCGTCAGACCTGCGGGCGGCGCCGGTTTTGCCTACATGGCGGGGCCAGACAACGCGCTGATCGAGTATCAGGGTAATTTCCCGGCCGAGCGTTTCAACCACGTTCACATGTTCCAGGAAGATCCATTCTGTGCTCAGCTCTGGTACAGCAAGCACCTTGGAGCCGCCGCCGTGCCGAGCCGCAGCGGCGATGCCCCGCGCACCCAAGAAAACTGCAAGGTCGCGCGCGGCGCCGACCGGACGTGGCCGGCGCTTGAGTCCGAAGGGTCGTTTCGCACCCCCACCGCCGCCGTGACCTTCGGCGACGTGGCGCTCACCTGGTACATGCGGCAGGGCGAGAAGCCGCTCGTGAGCACACGCGGTCATCTCTATGACCATATCGCGCTCGGTGTTGCGGATCTTGACGCTTGGCTCTCCAAGCTGCGCGGCGAAGGCATCGCCGTCCTGGAAGAAGTGTACAGCCTCGGCGACGCCCGCGCCGCGATGATCGAGGGGCCGAGCCGGGAGGCCATCGAGCTGGTCGAGGTGAAATAGCGCTGCATGCCTGGCGGTTGATGTCACGACGGCACCGGCTTATACGCAGTGTCATGGAGCCCGAAGTCGCAATTGCGGCCCGTGTCGAATGCGAGCGCTGCGGCAGGCCGCTGCCACTGTGCGTCTGCGACCCGATCGAACCGTTCGACAATCGTGTCGAGGTCCTCATTCTCCAGCATCCCCAGGAGCAGGATCGCGCGCTCGGCACGGCCGCCCTGACTGTCAGGCATTTTCGCCACGCCGCCCTGAAAGTTGGGCTATCATGGCCGAGCGTCACCAAAGTTGTTGGCCGCGTTGCTGATCCGCACCGTTGGGCGGTCCTCTATCTCGGCTCAGCCAAGGCGGCTGCGCTTGCGCCCGGACGCGAGGTCGTCATGCTCAACCGCAAGGGCGAGCTGGAACCCAACCAGGATGCCTTGCTGCGCGATATCGAGGGGATTGTGTTGCTCGACGGCAATTGGAGCCAAGCCAAGGCGCTGTGGTGGCGCAATCCCTGGATGCTCAAATGCCGACGCGTCATTCTCGGTCCGACGCGGCCGTCGCGCTATGGCCGGCTCCGTCGGGAGCCGCGCCGCGACAGCCTGTCCACTATCGAAGCGGCTGCCATGCTGGTGAGCCGGCTGGAGAACAGGCCCGAGATCGAGGCAGCCCTCATGGCGAGCTTTGAGAAGATGCTGGCGCGCCATCGCGCCCGCGGACAGCAGGCTTAAGGGAAGTCTATCGCCGACGGAACTGCTGGCGCGGCGGCGGCGGACGGCCGACAGTGGCGCGGTCGTCTTTGTGGCGGAAGATGATGCGACCTTTTTCGAGATCGTAGGGCGACATTTCCACGATGACTCGATCGCCTGCCAGCGTCTTGATGCGATTCTTCTTCATCTTGCCCGCAGTGTAGGCGATGATCTCATGGCCGGTGTCGAGCTTTACCCGGTACCGGGTGTCCGGCAGGATTTCCGTCACCAGGCCCTCGAATTCGATCAGCTCTTCCTTCGCCATAGCTTCTCACTTTGACACGGGGTCAACTGGTAACTTTCCAATTGACAACGCGTTCACTGATGCAACTCGGCAACCCTATCGCGGGCAGTAATGACATCCCGCGTGGTCTGGGCTGCCGTTTTGTGAACAAAAAGGCCGAAACCGTCCGCCGCAAAAACCGTGAAACCGGACAACCGATTTTCCGCTTCAGCCTTCGAATTTGGCACGCCGCGATCATAACCGGCAACGCCGAACATCGGCTCACGGCGATATATGCGGCAATCCGTGGCGGTTTTCAAGCTAAAAGCTTGTTCTGCTGGGCTCATTGGCCGAGGGGCGCCTCTATGGCGGGCAACGTGGGACGACCCCTTGTACCGGCGTCTGCCACGATATACCAATTGGACGTAAGGGCTGATCGCGTTGAGGCTTTGGCAAGCCCGCAGCGTTGCTTCAATCGGGCATTTGGGCAGCCGATCGGCGTAGGTTTCGATGCGTATCGCGTTCGCCATTATGAAGCTTTTCCCGGGCGGCGGGTTGCAGCGCGATTGCGTCGAGATTGCAAGGCACTGTCGACAACGCGGACACGACGTTGTCATTTTCACTTCCTTCAAGGATGAAAGCGACTTCGCCGATGATCTCGCAGTAGCGGTTCTGCCGATCAGGCAGAGTTCCAATCACCGCATGCTGGAAGAGTTCGCTGCGTCGTTCCGGTGGGCTGCCGCCCTGCAGCAATTCGATCTGCTCGTCGGCTTTGATAAGCTTCCCCATCTCGACGTGCTCTATTGCGCCGATCCGTCGATCTATTTCCGGATGCGCAAGGAGCGTTTTCGCTTCCTGATGCCGCGCTATCGTAGCTATCTGGCGCTCGAACGCGCCACTTTCGAGCCCCCCCGCAGGACCAAAGTGCTGGTGCTGAGCCACCAGCAGCTCGACGAGTATCGGGGCGCTTGGCGCACGCCCTTGGAGCGCCTGTCGCTCTTGCCGCCGACAGTATCAAGCGCCCGTCGCCGCCCGGAATATCGACACAACGGCGTGCGCGAGGCGTTACGCGCGGATTTGGGTTTCTCACCCCTGGACTGGGTATGGATCGCAATCGGCGTGCAGCCCCGCACCAAGGGGTTCGACCGCACCGTCCGGGCGCTTCGCGAATTCCCGAACGCAAAGCTCCTCGTCGTCGGGCTTCTCGAAACGAGCACTCGCGCCGCCGAAGCGCTGGCCATGCGGGCGCGGCGACTGGGGCTCGCGCGCCGCATTTCGTTCCTTGGTCACCGCGAGGACATTCCGGACTTGATGGCGGCCGCCGATCTCCTGGTTCATCCGGCGCGGCGCGACACCACCGGAACCGTCATTCTCGAGGCGGTCGTCAACGCCTTGCCTGTCGTCACGACGTCGAGCTGCGGATATGCCCGGCACGTGATTGCTGCCGAAGCTGGTCTCGTGATTGACGAGCCGTTCGACTCCAGGGCATTCGCCGGGGCCCTGTCTGACGCGCAAGATGCAGCCCGGCGCATCGGGTGGTCGGCGTCGGCTGAGCGATACGGAGCGCAACCCTTCCTCTATGAGGGCCGGATGCGCGCCGCCGAGGCCATCCTGGTTGCTGCGGCCGAACGGGCTCGCCGCAGACCGATTGCCGGTAAGGTAACGCCCGCGAGCGCCGAACTGATCTACCTGCGCGAGTCCGGGCGGGTGCGCGGTGCGACCATGGGTTCGCGCTGAAGGCGCGCCTCCTTTTCCACTACAGCGGATTTCCGGTGAAATGGAAACCGCACACGGTCACCAACTCTGCGGTGTCATCGTCCGCTTTAAGCGGACGATCCAGTACTCTGCAGCACCGCCGGGTTGCTGGATCGCCGCTTAAAGGCGATGACACGGCTGAGTGATATGATTCCATTCACTCCCCACCCCATGCGAATGCAAGCGCACGGCCCGGATGCAGCGCCGCGATCAGCATTGCGATCCACAGATGTCGCGCGCCGATCGGCGCGCCGATCTCGCGCAGCATCGCCCGCAATCGCATTTGCGCAAGGCGGCGCTCGACGTGACTGAGCCTGAACAACCGGCGCCAGACCGCCCGCATGTGTTGCGCGCCCTGCACCGGGTCGGAATCGAGGAACCGGTAGAGGCTAACGTCATCGGCGAAAAAAGACGTCTCGGCTTCAAGCGCCCACCAGTCCGGCGGCGCCGTGAGGGCATCGGCAGGGTCGCCGCTCCCGCTCCGCCGACCTTCGGCCGATCGATGCGCAAGCCGCACCGAGAACGACTGCCGGATTGCGTCGCGCCGTGACAGGTTGGAATCGTGCTGGCGGTATTGGATGAGATGGTCCGCGAGATTGGCCATGTCGCCGGCCTCGGCGAGGCGGAGCCACAGATCGTAGTCCTCCGCCGCTCGGAACGCGGCGCGGTATCCGCCGATCCGGCGCACCAGCGCGGTACGCATCATCACGGAGGAATGCACGAACGGATTGATGCGCTCAAGAACCCGCGCGAGCGTTGCGGGGTCGGTCGGTGGCGTCAGGCGGCCCACGACGTTGCCGGCCGCATCGATCCGATCCGCAAATGTGCCGAGCAGCTGGATCTCCGTATGGGCCTGCATGAAGGCGAGCTGCTTGCCGAAGCGGTCGGGCTTCGCGCGGTCGTCCGCGTCGAGTCGCGCGAGATAAGGCGCACGCGCCGCCGCGATCGCGGTGTTGAGAGCCGCCACGATGCCTTGCGGCGCTTGACGGATGAGTCGGATACGGCGGTCGGCGGCAGCAAAACCAGAGAGCAAGGCCGCGGCCCCATCATCCGACCCGTCGTCGACGATCACCAATTCGAAGTCGCTGAACTCCTGGCCGCGCACGCTCGCGACGGCCTCCGCGAGCCATTCCGCGCCATTGCGCACCGGCATGATGACGGAAATGGCGGGGGTCAATTCACTACCCCTTCTTCGCCCGCAACGCCGCACCGACGTCGAGCGCCAACGTTCGAAAATGCCACACTCCGGCGAGCCCGACCAGGCCGATCGTCCAAAACGCGAAGTGGAAATCGGCCGCGGTAACTTCCGCGCTGTCCGGATGCGTCAGCGTGGCGGCGCGCAGCATGACGGCGCTGCCGGCGACGCCCAGCGC
>Ga0126369_10003400_pt1 | contig 11496 bp, 16 predicted proteins | sample PanSoiMetaPlot_1_FD_109646 | JGI IMG/M metagenome (GOLD analysis project Ga0126369, IMG submission 109646) | Tropical forest soil microbial communities from Panama - MetaG Plot_1 | ecosystem: Environmental > Terrestrial > Soil > Tropical forest > Bulk soil | place: Panama | collected 2016-02-17 | reverse complement strand
TCGTACAGCGGAGGTGGTAGCGCGCAGTGCCGGCCCTGAGCGCCTCGATCCGGCACGACTCGGCGAGCTGACCCTGACGAGCCGTACCGGCCGCCTGGTTCCCTTGAGCCAGATCGGTCATGTCGAGATCCGTCCCGAGGATCCCCTCCTCAGACGGCGCGACCGTACCCCGACCATCACCGTGCAATGCGACTTCGACGAGGCCCTGCAGCCTCCGGAGGTCTCAATGGAGATCGAGAGAGCGCTCGCTCCACTCATGGCGCACCTGCCGAATGGCTATCGCATCGAGACTGGGGGCAACATCGAGGACTCCGGCAAAGCGAACTCCGCGCTGGTGCCCATCTTCCCGATCATGTTCCTGCTGACTCTGCTGGTTCTAGTTCTTCAGACGCGCTCGCTGTCGGCGATGACCATGGTGTTTCTGACCGCGCCGCTGGGTCTGGTCGGAGCCGTCCCGCTCCTGCTCCTCCTGCATCAGCCGTTCGGGTTCAACGCCATTCTCGGGTTGATCGGCTTGTCGGGCATTCTGATGCGCAACACCTTGATCCTCATCGGCCAGATCAAGACGAATACCGCCGAGGGGTTGGATCCCTATCATGCAGTGGTTGAAGCCACGGTGCGGCGCGCACGACCGGTCCTCCTGACCGCACTTGCTGCAGTACTCGCGTTTATTCCACTGACAGCCTCGGTGTTCTGGGGATCGATGGCCGTGACCCTGATCGGTGGCACAGCCGGCGGCACTCTGCTGACGCTCGTTTTTCTTCCGGCGCTCTATGCCGTCTGGTTCCGGGTACGAAAGCCAGCGGTGGAGGTGCTCGCGCCAGTCGCAGATAGCGCACTGCCTGGACGAAGTTTCTGAAGGGTAGGCCGCGTTCGTGTGCCAAATCAACTTCCTCTGGCTCTGGGAAACAAGGTCAGCCACCCGTACAGCGATTTCCTGCTCCACGACATCGGTACGGGGGATGGGATCGTACAAACTCCTCCGGAGGACGCGGCCAACAACCTGCGCACCGCACCGCTGTGGGTCTGCGCGTGCGTCCGCGCTACATGCAGACCTGAGGTCTCTCCCACTGGAGAGTGCGATCGATCGTCACAGCGGCGATGCGGAGGAGGCCCGACGTGAATCCGAGAAGGAGGAGCTGTTCCGCTTCCTCCGACTCACTTTGATGGGTAAGTGCCCAAAGGCCGCGGTCCGCGCTTAACGGCGAGGTGCCCGATGGCGGTTGGTACCGGCAATGCTGGGACACCGCTGCAGAAATACCTGAGCTGAGGTGGAGTGTCCCCGCGGCGTCTTGCGCCGCGGCGACCCTCAGGAAAAGCTCACCGAATTCCAATGCTCCACGATCCTGCCGTTCGCGACCCTGAAGAAGTGAAAGTCCTTCATCGCGATACGCTTGCCTGATGGCGGCATACCAAAAAGCGCTCCGCGGTGCGTCGCGGTCGCAGTGTTCCACATCGCTACATAGTCACCCTCAGCAACGATATTCTTGATCGTCGCATTCAGGTCCGGGAGCGCCACCCGCACCGCTGTCACGAACTCCGCAAAGCCCGCCGGGCCGCTGCTCTTGTCCGCGAATTGCTCGTGACCATGATCGATGAATTCGGGAGCGAAGATCTCCGCCGCGACTTCGAGTTTTCCTTTGTTGAACATCTCGTCGACAATGCGACGAACGAGCAGCTTGTTGCGCTCGTAGTCTCTAATATCGGTCACCGAACTCACTCCCCTGCTGTGTCGGAGCGAGAAACTACAAGCGCGCAGCACGCGCATGCAAGTAGGGACAAAAAGGATACCGAAACCGCAGGTAGCCCCGTGGACCGAGCGTTCCCGCCCGCAACGTGAATGAGGGTCGTTAACATGTCGAGTGCCAACACGACGCTACAGAAGTTCGACTGCCCGGTGGTGGGCTTTCAGCAGATCATCAACGGTAAATACAAGCTGAGGATACTCTGGGACCTGCAGAGCGGTCCCAAGCGCTACGGGGAAATCCGCCGGGGGCTGAGCGGAACGATCGGCGCGAAAGACATTACCGCACGCGTCCTCAGTCGGGAACTCAAGATGCTGACGACGATGAGGCTGCTGCAGCGACAAGAGCTCAGGAGCCGGCCGCTGCGAGTGCAGTACGCGCTCACATCCGAGGGCCGGACATTGATCCCAGTCATCGCCGTCATGCACAAGTGGGGCGTTGAGCACTTGGTTCGCCGATCCATTCTGCGCAAGATGGGGATCCTTCCGGGCGAGGGCGATTAGCTGCCGGATTGCAGCCGTTCCGGTGCCATTGGTCCGTAGGTAGCTTGCAGCGAGCGACGGCACTCTCAACTCTCAGCCCGTCGCAGCTGGCCCGTCGCACCTGTAACAAGGATGACCTTGTCGCCCTGACTCATGCAACACTCCTTAGAGCGGCGCTGGCAGCACTTCCGTTGCCCGGACAGTTGGATTCTTCTTCAGCAACTGTAGTGAGGTCATCACGTCATGTTGAAGAACACATTGACCGGTGCCCGCTCGGATATTGGCATCACCCGGTAGCTGCTCAGCAGCCCCGCGGCGACTGGGTGTAACGCGCGGCTTCCTCTTCAATAGCGCGCGACAAGTCGGAGCCTATTTCATCGAGAGCGGCCGCTTCCGCGGCGACGATGGCGTCGTAATCCTGTGGTCCACCGCGTACGGCCACGCGTGCCACACTGGATTCCTCCCGACCGCCCTTGGCCCCTTGAGAACGCAGCCACCAGTGAGCCTCGATGATGACTTCCTGACCAGCAATCGCCTCGAAGCGGGTGAAGTCGATGATGAGCCGCATGTCCGGGTGCGGCGCAGCGGTAGTCTGGCTCGTTACGCTGACGTTTCGCAGATGACTCCTCATGTTGTCGGCCAGGACTCGCGGCACGGCTTCTCGCAGCGGCTCCGCCCAGCGCTCCTGCTCGAGTGCCACCAGTCGCACTGAACTCTGGCGAACGACCAGCTGCGGGCGGTCGACGGCGGGAGGAATCGTGACTGGGCCGAGCACCACGTGGAGTGTCGGAGTTGTGACAACCGCGGGAGGTTCAGAGCCCGAAAGCGTGTAGAGCCGCTCGCGTGGCGAGGCACAACCGAGCGCCGTCGCGAGCCACGCGAGAATAAGCGCCAGCCCTCTCATGAGCCGTCCCGCGGCTTACCGCGTAGCAAGGCTTCCGGGTGCCGGTCGAGATAGTCCGCGAGCGATCTCAGCGCTTCTGCGGCGCGCGTCAACTGCTTGAGCGACTGCTGCAGATCCTGCTCGAGCGGTGCGTCGGCGGACAACGTCTGATCCACATCGCCGAGCGCGCGACGCGCTTCGAGCAAGGTGGAGCGAACCTCTGGCGCCACGTCGTGATCGAGCCGGTCAACAAGGCGATTCGTAGTTTCCAGAGTCCGCCTCAGAGCCACGAGCGTCGCATCGGCATCCAAGCCCAGCCGCTCGAGCGGGATTGCGTCGATCTTGCTCAGGATATCGGCCAGGCTCCTCTGCACCTCCTCCATACCGCCCGGGACAGTCGGCAGCTCCATCGGTACGGTCGTGGGATCAGATCGCGCGGCGGACGCCTTGGGGAAGAAATCCAGGGCCACATACTGCTGGCCGCTCAAGAGGCTCCCGGCGCGCAGCTGAGCCCTAAATCCATGCTCAATGAGCCGCTCCACCAAACGGTACGTTCCCGTGATGTCGGTGTTAGGTCGTGGCGCACCCGCCCGATAACGCGCACGCACCCGCTGTGGATAGACGGCGATCTCCACCGGAAAGCGGTAGTTCTCGTGCGCCGGGTCGTATTCAATGTCAATCGAGCGGACTTCGCCCACTTCTACCCCGTTGAAATCAACCGGCGCACCGATGGCGAGTCCATGCAGCGAGTTCTTGAAGTGCAGCACGTAGAAATCGGGCTTCTCGTTGGGAGACTTCATCGCTTCGAGGCGCCTGTCCGCCAACCGAAACTGTGTACCGCTCGGCGCGACCGCGGTCTCGCGCGTCCCCTCCGGCGTCTCGAACGCGATGCCTCCCGCGAGAATCGCCGCAAGCGACTCGGTGCTGACACGTACGCCGTCCGCACCGAGGGACACATCGAAGCCGCTGGCATGCCAAAAGCGTGTATCGCGAACCACGAAGTGGTCGTAGGGTGACTGGACGAAGATGCCGACCGTCACCGCGCGGCCATCGGGATCCAGCTGCGATTGGGTTACTCGCCCGACGGGAACGTGGCGAAAATAGACCGGTGAGCCGACTTCGATGGAGCCCAGGGTTCCACCATGCAAGACGTAATCCCGTCCAGGCACATCGCTCGCGACCACGGGGGGGAGCTCCAGACCCTGAAACTCGCGCGCCGTGCGATGAGACTTGCCGACGTCCATGCCCACGTAAGAGCCGGAAATCAGTGTGCCGAGCCCCGAAATGCCACCGGCGGCGATGCGCGGTCGTACGACCCAGAAGCGCGTGTCCTCGGCGAGCAGCGAGCGGGCGTCCTTGACCATCTCGGCGGTGACGATCACCGTCTTGTGGTCCGGCGCGAGCGCGATGCTGCGCACCTGTCCGATGTCGACGCTGCGATAGCGAATCCGGGTCTTGCCCGCATCGAGTCCATCCGCAGTCTGAAATCGGATGTGGATGGTGGGGCCGCTCTCGAGGACGGCTCGCACCGCAATCCAGCCACCCACCAAGGCCGCAACTGCCGGCACGATCCAGACGAGCGAAACCCGCGGATGCCGCGGCGAGCGAACGATGGCTTCGGGAACGGAGATCGGAGCTGGAGGATCAGGCGCGTTCATTGTGGCCGGCAGAGTCCCAGAGGAGCCGCGGATCGAACGATTGCGCCGCGAGCATGCTCAGCATCACCACCGCGCCGAACGCGAGTGCTCCCGGTCCTGCATCCATCGTGGCCAGGCTGCGTAGCCGCACGAGGGCGACGAGAAACGCAACGACGTAAATGTCCAACATCGACCAGCGACCGACGAATTCCAGCAACCTGAAGAGGCGAGCGCGCTCGTGTAGGCGCCAGGTCCAGCGGGCATGGACGCTCACCAGGAGCAGCGTCATCGCCAGCAGTTTCAGAAGTGGGACCACGATGCTGGCGAAAAAGACCAGCAGGGCAAGTGGCCAGGACCCGCTGCGCCAAAGCAGAACGACGCCCTGAAGGATGGTGTCGCTTTCGTCCCCCGCGACCGTCCGGCTTTCTAGCACCGGGTAGAGATTCGCCGGGATGTACAGGATGACAGCAGCCAGCAGGAAGGCCCAGCTGCGCACCAGACTGTTCGGTTTCCGCGTTGTCAGCCGCATTCCGCAGTGCCGGCACAGGCTATCGGAGGCCACCACTCTGTTTAGCTGCCCGCAAACCGAGCAGCCGCTCAAGCCGAGCGAGGCGGCAGTCGGATACTGTACCGCTGACAAACTGCTCATGGGAGCACCCTGATTCTCGCCCAATAACCCGCGGCGTCGAATGTCGCGTGCGCAGCCGCCGTAAGGATGATCACACCAAACAGCGACCACAGCCCGACCCCCGGAATGACGCGAGCGAGCCCGGCCAGCTTCACCAGCGAGACCAAGGCGCCGAGCATGAAGATCTCCACCATCGCCCACGGCCGAAGAGCCGCCAGCAGCCGCACCGCTGCCGGAAGCGCACGCAGACGGCGCCGCGCCGCGAGCGCAGCGAGTGCGTAGGCCAGTGAGATGAGCTGAGCTGCGGGCGCGACGAACCCGGTGAGAAACACCATCAGCGCGACGCCGGTCACGCCCTGTCGATAAAGCTCCGCAACCGTACCGAGGAGCGAGGTCGAGGAGCGGTTGCCCGCCACCTCGATCGCCACGACGGGCGAGGTGTTGGCCAGCATGAACATCACACCCGCAGTGAGCGTCAGCGGCAGGACACGATCGAGCGATGCGCCGCGTCGATGTCCGAGATGAGCGCCGCAGCGGCAACAGACAATGACGTCCCCGGCGGAAAGCCGGGGTACCGCTTGGAGCGCATCGCAGTCGCGACAGGCAATGAGGCCGCTCTCGGTGGCGCTCGCATCGTGGACCTGGCTACTCACCGTCATTCTTGCTCACTCGGCTGGGGCTCGCGCTCCCTGTCCGCTGCGCGCCGATGATGCTTGATGAGAGTGTTCAGAGCTTGAAGGTACGCCCAGCCGGACACGAAGAGTACCCCGGTGAGCGCAGCCGTGTAGGGACCGGGCCCGGTTGGGACCAGCACGCCTAAAGCATTGCATCCGAGCAGGAGTCCAAACCCCAACATCACGAGCACGTCGATCCAGATTGCGATCGGTGTTCGCACCTCGGATGCCGCATCCCGGCGCGCCGGGTAGGTCACGGCAAAAAGCACTACCGGCAGCGCCGTCACGGCGCTCGACACACGCCAGACAGAAGGCTCCTCCAGATGGAACAGCGACAGCAATCCCGGAAGCATCGCGCCGGCGGCGACGAGGAAACCGACCTGAATAAAAGTGCGCGTGATCAGAATGTCGAGCTTCGACATCTCTCCGCCCATCGCCTGACGAAGAACGATGACCAGCGATGAGAAGCCGACGAACGTCACCGCCAGTGCGGCGAGCGTGTTGAGATACGACCAGACAAAAGAGGCCACGGATTTTCCGTTTCTTGAATATCAACGCGCAGACTTGATTGAATAGCTCTTGAGGTGTACAACGTCCGCCCCCTCGCGGCCCGTCCGGAGCGTCTCATCCGGCGACCACCCCATCAGGGCGAGGACGTGGTTCAACACCGCGTCGCACACTTCGGCCGCGAGCAGAGGCGTGTTTAGGGCCCTGGCGATTGCCATAGCACCAATGCAGAGGGTTGCGGCAAGAAGCGCTCGATCGCGATCGGGGCGCCCTTCAAGCTCAAGGCACTGCTCGAACACCTTAACCATTCGTCTGAAGGCAGGCTCGAATACGCGTCGCACGGCAGCATCCCGCCGCGCGACTGAACTCGGCAGAGTGACGAGCGAGCACGAGCACTCGGCGCCGTCCAATTGCCGCGGCGACAGATAGCCTCGTATGAGGTCTCGAGCCGCGTCCGACGCAGTGAGCTCTGACTGGCTCACGGGTCCGTCTGCTAGCACAGCCCCGACCGCAACTGCGTAGAGCTCGCTCTTGCTGCTGAAATAGCTGTAGAAACCTCCACGGGTCAGCCCCAGACCTGCCATGATCTCTTCTATCGAGACCGCATCGAAACCCTTTCGGTTGAAGAGATCTCTTGCAATCCGCACCAACGCACGCTTCTGTTTATTGCGATGTTCGGCCGGATATGACATGCAACGCGTTGCTCAGGGACGCCCTTGCAGATGACGTCCCCGATGTAGGTCCAAGAGACGCCCCGCCGGCGACCTCTCGTCCTCAATTCCCTGCAGTAGTTGAGCGCGGTCGGGCCGCCGCCTCGAAGCGCTGCATCACACCTCCCACTTGCATCCTGAAGGCGGTCTGCCCAAAACATTTGAACAAGGTCGCATCCTGATGTAAGTTTTCTCTAACGTCAAGATTGTCTAACGCATTACGGATGGGAAAATGACTGTACTCGTGAAATTCCAGGCCCTGAGCAACGAGACTCGGTTTGCTATTGTGCAGCTTGCGCGACAGGGCGAAATGTCAGCCGGGGCGATTGCGAAACACTTTAAGCTGACAAGGCCCGCCGTCTCTCAGCATCTAAGAACGTTGCGCACGGCCGGCCTTCTCTGCGAGCGCAGAGAAGGATCGAAGCGTATCTACACCGTGCGGGAGGAGGGCTTCGATGAGCTTGCTGAATTCATCGAGAATTTTTGGCGGTTACGCTTGCGTAAATTGAAGCTCGCAGCCGAAAGCGCTGAACGGAGAGGGAGCAAAAAGTGACGGACGCGAGAGGCAGCGGAGAGGTTCATCTCGAAGTTCGCATCGAAGCGTCGCCCAAGGCGGTTTTCGCCTTGCTGACGGATCCCGAGCAACTGAAGACATGGATTGCAGATCTCGTAGTGGCCGAGCCGCGGGCGGGCGGCCAGTTTCGCGCCTCAGGGTCGCTCGGAACCATCGAGGGTGCGTACGTCGAGGTCATTCCCGACACTAAGGTCGTCTTCACTTGGGGCGGTGTAGAAGGGCTCGCGCCCGGTCAGTCGACGGTGGAATTCACGTTGGAGGCAGACGGCAGCGCCACAATCGTTCGGCTACGACACTATGGATTGCCGCGGCCGACGGTCGAAACCCACTATCGAGTCTGGCTCCATGTCGGGCTCGTCAAGATCAAAGATTCTGCCGAAGGACGGAGGCCGGCCGCAACTTGCATGAGCGACGCTGCCGGTCATGCAACCCCTGGCGCAAAGTGAAAGCACAGCAAAAGGGCGAACACGGACGACACAAAGTGACGGTCGGGAGGATTCATCGAGAATGATTTCGGCCATTCGGAACTATGCGATAGCGCTTCGAAGTTAACTAACACGGATGCAGTTCTTTTGCGGGCGATTAACTCAACGGCTTGATTCCCGCGCCGCCAATCTGGTAGGCGAGCTGGTCCCACTTGGCGGGGTTGCACGAGAGCTCGACGATGGCATCGCCCATGATGGCCGGCGTCAAATGTGGCTCACGGCGCTTGGCGAACTCCTCGATGCTCACGCCTGCACGTTTCGCATAGGCTGCAATCGCAGCGCGGCCGAGATCGGTGTTAGGGTTCAGAGTGGGCAGCAAGCAATGAATGTGGATGCCAAGCTTTAACCGGCTTACCTCCTGCGCCGCATACTCCGTCATAAACCAAAGCATCCGTTCGCCCCTGCGTCGTGTCCGGCTAATAGTCCTATCGTTATGGGAACGCTCTAGGTCTCGCGCAGCCAGTCAAGGGCATGCTGCCGCTCAGAGAACCAGGCCGTCGAGAAGATCGCCGGCTCCTCGAGCGCCGCTTTGCCACCGGCCTCGATCGTGTCTGGAAATCCCGCAGGTGCCTGAAACGCCATTTTTTTCACGCCGGCCGAGCCGTAGCGAGGAACGACGCAGTCATCGCGCCACTGCATGACGCCCGGACCGGGGCGGTGGCTCATTTTGCTGGCGTCAACCAGGAGACCCGATGGCCGCACCTTTTCGGCCTCCAGCGCAAGGAGAGCCAGGGTGGCTTTGAAAGCCCCGTCGGTCATCTGGCCCGGCAGCCAGCGCAATTCGAGAATGCCGTCCTTGCCGTGATGGATAACGATGCCCCACGCATTCCTGGAGAGTTCCGAATTCATGCTGCCTCCTCCGTCTGCCAGTCGCGTCCAAAAGACCGCAACGTTCGTTACGTCATCGGCCCACTGTAGCGTAAGAAATATCTAACGTAAAGTTCATCTAACGTACGGTCGTGGGACAGTTGTTCCCGCGACACCTGCAGAATTCTATTTATGATGGCCGCGGGGGCGGGCCTACTGTCCCCTGCACTGAAATTGCGCGGAGCAAGCTACGGACACTGGCCGATGAGATGGAAACACTGAATATCGGATCACTAGTCGCGGTAGCCGCTCCATCCTCAGCGGGATAACAAACGCCGAGCTCGCTGGCACTCGCTGGTCCCGCGCGTCGGTGGTCGGATGCGCATGAAGGTGTGCTTTGGAGTAAGAGTGCGCGGGCTCACCAGATTTGTGCATGAAGTCGCCCACCCCAAGGCACTCAGGGGCTTTCGCATTGCTCGACGAGCAAAAGGTCAGGTCGGCCTCATGTGGACCTGTGCCCAGTCGGCGAAGGCGGTGAACCCGCCCGGGACCAAGGCATTGGCCGCGGCGGTGCGCTTCTCGTGCTCGGGACCGAAGTAGGTGTATTGCTCGAAGTACTGGTACATCTCGCGCATTTCTTGCGCGCCCGGAAAGAAGGTGTCGTAGGCTTCAGGTGGCTCGACTCGGATCGCCTGCAGCTTGTGTCCTTGCCCGTTTAGCGTGGCAACGATGTGGTTCCACGAGTAAGTGCCACCGCAAACGGCGAGGTGACTGCCGTTTGGCAGCTTGGCGCCTGCGCTGAACGCGGCGGCTATCGCGCGGCCAACCTCGGTGGGATCGCCGGTGTGCATGACACGCGCCGCCAGGTCCATCGGAACTGCCCAGCCACGACCGCCGTTCGAAAGCGGCTGCGGGGCGTTCATCGTGAGGAAGTTCTGGAAGAACATTGGCGCGTGTACAAAGGTGTAGCGAGGAAACCCGGCCGCTTCGACTGCCGCATCGACGCGCGCCTTATCCGTGAAGTGCGGAACCTTGAAACGGCCGCCGCTTATCTTCCCGCAGTCGGGGAGCGTCGACCAGACGAGATGCTTCACCCCCGCCGAGTGCGCGGCCCGCACCGCTGCGGCGCCGATCTCAGTCTCGTGGTTCATCTGCGCGGGATCCCAGTAGTTGGTCACGACGAAGGCACCGTACGCGCCCTCGAACGACGAACGGAGGAGGGCAGCATCGAGCAAGTCACCTTTGACGATCTCGACTCCCCGGCTATTGAGTGACTTGGCCGCAGCGCCGCCAGGGTCCCGACTGACAGCGCGAACCGAGAATTTGCCCGATGCCAGCAGCGCGTCGACCACGCCGCCGCCCTGTCTCCCGCTACCACCGATTACCGCGATTACAGGCTTTGTCATTGTTGGCCCTCCCCGCCGAGTGAGTCGGAGGATCTAACTATTGTAGGAGACCTCACGGACGCCGGGAAGGTGACAGAGATTGCCAAGGCGACTCCGTGGTAAGAGCTGTGTTCCCTAGCGCGAATATGTTCTTGAACATCTCGCACTACGCTCACTAAAGTACCGAGTAACAACGTACTCCTAAATGACCGAGTAGAGCCGATAGCAGGTTGGTGATCCCCGGGGAAGAGCCGATGCTGCGCATGGATTCTAGTGCGGTGTGCCCGAGCCGCGCACGAGGCGCAAGAGCGCGGGTCTCGTCATGGCTGGACAGAGCAATACGCTTGTGAACGAACGCGACAGACGGTACGCGGCGCGATGAACGAAGTCAGACGTTCCGAGGCCGCAGTGAAGTGCGCGCCGATCGACGAGCTTAACGCTGGTTCCAAGATTGTTGGGGTAGTGCAGCCCTTCGTGCGGTACTGACCGCAGTCGCCCGGGTGGCGCCGACTGATACCACCGTGTTAGTCGGGGGCGAAACTGGGACTGGGAAGGAAATCGTGGCACGCGCGGTGCACGCGCAGTCGCAACGGTGGCAGCGGCCGTTGGTCAGGCTGAGTTGCGCGGCCATCTGGCAAACGCTCATAGAGAGTGAGTTGTTTGGACACGTTACGGGAGCGTTTACCGGAGCCGCGGGTCGCAGGGAGGGTCGCTTCCAGCTCGCCGACCGCAGCACCCTGCGCCCGCAACTCAATCGTCACAAGCTTGCACATCGCATCGCTCCCTCATGGACTCGAGCCCGCGGTACCGCCTTGCCGGAGCTGTCACGTAAAGAGTGAACGCGATCGGCTGCCCTTTCGGCGAGAGCCTTACCGGCAGCGCCTCTCCAAAGGAGCGCCACGCGCGGATCAGCAAGTTGCTGCAAATCTACGGAGTCGATCCACTGACGGTGGCCGCCGCAGACGAGGACGAGTCTCGC
>Ga0126369_10003399_pt1 | contig 11498 bp, 11 predicted proteins | sample PanSoiMetaPlot_1_FD_109646 | JGI IMG/M metagenome (GOLD analysis project Ga0126369, IMG submission 109646) | Tropical forest soil microbial communities from Panama - MetaG Plot_1 | ecosystem: Environmental > Terrestrial > Soil > Tropical forest > Bulk soil | place: Panama | collected 2016-02-17 | reverse complement strand
GATATTTGGAGGCTATATGGGATCGAAGTCACAATGATCCCTCGCATTTTCTGTCCATCAGCCACTATTTCGCCAACTCAATAGCTTCCAGCCTTCAGTATATCGCCGCAAAGGGATCGCGGAGGCGAAGCGCGGTTTCCGTCCCGCTCTACAGCTGAGTCTGACTTTGACTAAGTTATCTCGTCCGCATCTATGTAGCAGAGACCGGCGCAATAGTTTAAGATTGCGCTCTTTAGCCGAGGGTGGCATCTATTGCGCAGAGGGTTAGAATGACGACAAATGCAGTTCAAGCACAAAATGCGACAGCCAGTTTCGCCGGCCAATCCGATGCAGCAAACGGCTTGGCATTGGTTCGCCTGACAATCGGTGCGATGTTCGTGTGGGTGTTCTTCGAGAATCTGGGCAAAGGGCTCTACTCTCCTTCAGCCTACCGCGACCTGATCAACTATTACATTCAGAAGGGTCACTCGCCGGCCGCATGGAAAGCGGTCATGGCACTTGCTGCAGGCCACGCGCACATGGCGGCTCCCATGCAGGCGGCGACGGAGATCACGCTGGGAATCCTGCTGGTTATCGGTGTAGTGACGCGTCCAGCCGCCTTTGTCGCATTCCTCTTCCTCGGCAGCCTTTGGGTCTCGGAATTGGGTACGTCATGGATTTGGGAACTACTGGTTCCGGTGATTGCATCGCTCGGAGTTGCGGTGGGACGCGCAGGTCGTGCCTGGGGCGTAGACGCGTTGCTGGCACGGCGGCGCCCAGCATCCCCGTGGTGGTGAATGAGGGATCTGCGTGCGAGTGTCAGTCATAATTCCTACCCATAACGAAGCGCAGGCCATTGGCCGTGTGCTTGCTGATCTGCCTTCCAATGTCGTCACGGAAATCATTGTTGTCGACAGCAATTCGACTGACGGAACGCCGGATCTCGCGCAAGAAATGGGGGCGCGAGTCATCCAGGAGCCTCGCCGAGGGTACGGGCGCGCTTGTCTGACGGGACTTGCGAATGCGCAAAATCCTGATGTGGTCGTTTTCCTCGACGGAGACTACAGCGACCGCCCTTCGGAGTTACCCATTCTCTTGGCTCCGATCATCGAGGGACGCGCTGACATTACGCTTGGTTCGCGCTTCGGCGGCAAAAGCAACCCCGGTGCGCTACCGTGGCACCAATCATTCGGCAATCGCCTCGCCGCCGCCCTGATCAGGCTTTTCTACGGCGTGAAAGTCAGTGACCTCGGTCCGTTTCGCTCCGGCCGCGCAGATGTGTTACGCGCCCTCGCCCTCGAGGAGGCTACCTACGGCTGGGCGGTGGAAATGATCGTGAAAGCGCCCATCGCGGGATTTCGCATCGTGGAAGTTTCTGTAAGCTACCACCCGCGTATTGGAAAGTCCAAAATTAGCGGTACGGCGAAGGGCACGGTAGGAGCAGCGTGGTTTATCCTGAGCCGGATCGTGCGCTATTCTTTTCGACGTCAAAGGGCGGGAACGCCGCGACGGGCGTAAGTTCCGATGGACCAATCTCTCATGGAAACCTCGAGCCAGGCCACCGCGAGTTTTTCTCAGCCAAACCGCACGTTAGTCATTATGGCGAAAGCCCCAAAACCCGGCATGGTCAAAACCCGTCTCATTGAGAGCCTTCCTTCTCCCGCAGTGACAGCACTGTATCGCTGTCTTTTAGAGGACACTGTCGCGTTGGCAACCTCATTGATGAGCGTGAAGGTTGCGGTGATGTGCCCGGAGTCGGATCAGGACGAATTGGCGTATCTGTTAGGTAACAAAGTGCAGGTCGTGGCGCAAAAAGGCGAAGGTCTCGCGGCAGGACTCACTTCTGTTTTTCGACATTTCACTGCCGCCGAGGGTCAGCACGTCATCGCGTTCAATAGCGACAGTCCACATCTCGCGCCGTCGGTTCTGGACAGCGCGTTCGAAATACTCGCCACTCATGACGTGGTTGTCGGACCAACACACGATGGAGGCTACTATCTGGTTGGCGCCAAGGCCGCTCACCCGGCACTCTTCGACAGCGATCCTATGGGAACAAGGAGTGCGCTTGACAGATTGCTGACGCGCACGAAGACCCTTGGACTCTCTAGCGGCTTCACGGAATCGTTCTATGACATCGACGTTGCAAACGACTTGATTCTGCTGGCTCGGGAATTGCGGCTCGCTCCCGCCAAGGCTCCAAGGACTGCAGGCTGGTTCGGCGAATGGCAGCAAGCAGTCGCGCAACTTAGTCATTGCACGGGAGGCCTGTGAAACTCACTGCGTCGTCCAGGCTGTACGGACGTAGCGCATCTTCCCTGTGGCGCTGACGATCGGCCGCCCTACAATGCTCAACGAACCGGATAGAGTGAAGGCAACCGCACCACATGCGATTTCACGTATCCCGGGGCCTTTGTATGTCATCCAACGCCACATTCGATCATTCACTGAGGAGGAACCTTCATGACAAAGTCGCGCCGTTCCATGACGATCTGTTGCCTATTTTTAGTGCTGCTGCTTGCGGGCACTTCCCGAGCACAGACGCGCCCGCCAATTGTCGAACAGCTTGCCAAGACCTATGGGCTTGATTCGTATGGGCAGATTGAAGCCATCCGCTATACGTTCAACCTGGAGCTCCCGGCCTTGAAAGTGAATCTCACTCGGTCTTGGGAGTGGGAGCCCAAGACCGGGCAGGTGTCCTATGAATCGAAAGATAAGGACGGCAAGCCGGTAAAGGTAACATACGTTCGCTCGCAACTGAACAGCGCGCCTACCAACGTGAAAGATGACATTGAGCCGGCCTTCGTGAACGACAATTATTGGGCGCTCTTCCCCTTCCATGTCTATTGGGACACCAGCGCGAATGTGGTGGAGAAGGACAACCAAAAATTGCCGATTGGAAAAGGCACCGCGAAGCTCGTGTCCGTGAAATATCCAGCGGAGGTTGGCGGCTACACGCCGGGAGACACTTGGGACCTTTACGTCGGGTCGGATGGGCGAGTCGTGCAATTCATCTATCATCGCGGCGGACCCAAACGGCCGAGCAACGTCACAACCACCTGGGCAGGCTATAAGAAGGCCGGTGGTCTGTTGTTCTCGACCGACCATCGCGGAACGGCGGACGGTAAGCCGGCGCGAATTTTCTTTACGAATGTGGCCGTCAAACTAGCGGGGTCGGACAAATGGATCGATGCGCAGTAGGAGGCGGGCGGCCGATTCCGTGCGATTGACGAGAATCTTATGCATCGGACTGTCGGGCAATCACGACGGTGGTGCAGGAGCTGCCCAGTTTGGGGAGATCGCGATCTGCGGCCATGCGGATTTCGAGCTTTTGGCGCTCGCCTCGAATGATTGGACAATAAAAATCCGGCTGCGGTAGCGCCCCTTGCAGGCGCCGTCGTCCTGCGCATCCTCCATGACATGTGTCTCGAAACTCGCAGGACCGGCACGCTTCTGGAAGTGTACGGGCCTGCTCAAAAGGCGCAGAGTTCAGAATCTCGGACCCTGACGAAATCAGCTCGGATAGCGGCTCTCCGGGGCCGGGCCAATAGACGCAGGGATGCGTTGTTGCGCGGGGCGTAACTCGCACCGTGCTGACGCCACATCCTCCTTCGAGTGGCGGCAGGCCGGCCATCGCCCGCACCAAGGGCTCCCCAATAGCGATTGCATTGGTGTTCTCGAAAAGCTTACGGAACCCCTGCCAGTATTCTTCGTACGTGAGTGCATAGAGATCGGACCGCACTGCCTGATAGACGTTCACACGCAAGAGAGCGCCAAACCGCTGCGCGACGCGTGCGACATCTGCGAGCCGCAAGTAGTTTGACTTCATCATGACCGCGATAATGGTCACGGGTACACCCATACGCACACAACGCTCAGCCTGTTGATGAATCAGTTCCCAGTTACCTGGGCCGCGTTGCGCATCCTGTTCCGCTTGAGTTGGGTAATCGAGAGAAAACTCGATGTCATGGAAGGCACGCAAGTCACGGTCTTCGAGAACGGCAACACTGTGACCATTGGAAGTGATTGTGAGCTTTGCCGGTCGAGTTCGCAGGTACGCCAATATCATCTTGTAGTCCGGATGCATTCCGTTCTCGCCCGTGCCCAAATTCACCGAGCGGACAGGAAGGCGTTCCATGACGGACTTTACTTGATCCAGGGAGAGACGATCTGCGCGAGTTGGATCGCGGTAGCAAAAGGAACAGGCGAGATTGCACTCGTTGGTGAGCCCGAGCCCAAGCGCGATGGAGGCGTCGGCCTTGGCAGTCATGTGCATGCGAACCTCAAGCGAAGTCAGAACCAGTGCCTGAATCAAAGAATAAGCGTACTCAACGCGGGGATAGAAACCAAGCTACACGTTGTTTTGGATCGCCCGTCTCCGGGCCGTCCCCGACACCACACCTGGTTAAGGTAAGCGCAGCACCCTCCGCTCATGGCCAGGAAAAAACTGTGGCTTACAAGATAAGCCCTAGTGTTGCACCGACCTATTGAGAGTTCCGAGTTTATGAGGACTTACGCCAGCTCAAGCTGTCATATCGTGGACGCTGTTTCAATTTGGTTTATTGCGACTCTGCTTACACGGAAGATTGCGGATTCTCTCTCACGCTCGCCGGTGCCACGATTCTCAGTCACGCTATGGCCCCCCGCGCGGCTGAATCACGACTACACCATTATCGTCGGTGATTCGGCTCGTGTTTCCGAACGCGTCTAGAACCCACCCGAGCAAAATGGCCTCCCAGGGCCGAAAGACTCTGTTAGAATTCCGCCGGTCTCATGCGTAGACTTTGCTCGGTCATCTTGGCTGCTCTGGCGGCATTCACCTCAATCGTTTACCCGATTCGATTATCCCCCTTCGACGCGCGCTCAGAATGCGGGATTGCTCCCGCTCCGACCGCGCAGAGCAACGGCACAAGAAAGAGCTTGACCACTATCCCAAAGCCTGCAGTCCATTTCCGCGACATCTCGATTCGAGCAGGCCTTCAAACCGTTCCCCACTCCCGCTCGGATCGACGCTATGTCCTCGACACCATGGCTGGTGGCGGGATCGCCCTTTTTGACTGCGACAATGATGGAAAGCTCGACATTGCTGTTGTGAACGATTCCACAATCGACCAGTACCTGAACGGTGGAGACTTGATGGTTACCCTCTACCACCAGGACCCGGATTCTCCTACACCGCATTTCACTGATGTTACAAAATCCGCCGGCTTGACTAGCAACGGATGGGGAATGGCAATTGCCGTCGGCGACTTTGACAACGACGGACTCCTCGATCTATACGTGACCGGATACGGCCACAACGTGCTCTATCGCAATCTGGGTGGCTGCAAATTCGAAGATGTGACAAAGAAAGCTGGCCTCGAGGTTGGTGGCTTTTCTACAGGCGCCGCTTGGGCTGACTATGATCGGGATGGTTTCCTCGATCTGTTCGTCGCTCGTTACGTTTACACGAATGTTCAGCATCTTCCGAACCCCGCGCAATCCATCGGCTACAAAGGCGTTCTCGTTGAGGTGCCGGATACCATGGAAGGGGAGACCGACTTCCTGTTTCGCAATCGTGGCGACGGGACGTTTGAAGACGTATCCGAGAAGGCTGGTGTCAATGACCCTCATAAGCTCCATGGCATGGGTGTGGTTTGGGGAGACTACGACGACGATGGCTGGCCCGACCTCTTCGTGACCAATGACTCAGGTAGGAACTTCCTCTACAACAACAAACATGACGGTACCTTCGAAGAGGTAGGAATGGAGTCCGGCACGGGCGTGGGACCCTCGGGACAAAATTACGGAAACATGGCGGCAGATTTCGGTGATTTCGATCGCGACGGTAAGCTCGACCTCATCGTCACTCGTTTCGGGAATCAATCCGCAAGTCTGTTTTGGAATCGCGGTGAGGAGTTCTTAGATATCGCCGACAAGGCGTTGATTGCGAGAGCGACTCTCGCCCCAATTAAGTGGGGGGTAGGTTTCGGTGACTTCGACAACGACGGATGGCCAGACATTCTCATCGCCAACGGCAATTTTTCAGCTTCGATGGACGCGCTCCCGGGCGAAGCCCGCTATGCCGAACCGTTGCAATTTTTTCATAATTTGGGAAACCGAACGTTTGAAGATGCCTCAGGCAGCGCAGGCCTAAACGACGTCCGCCTGCAATCCCGCAGGGGAACCGCATTTGGCGATATCAATAACGATGGCAACCTGGACGTCGTCGTTTTTAATGCTAACGGGCCACCATCGCTGTTTATCAACGAAACGCAGAATTCGAATCATCGCGTACTTTTCCGGCTGGTCGGGACCAAAAGTAATCGCGCCGCCATCGGAGCGCGTGTCATCGTTACCACCGCGAAGATGACCCAGATTGACGAAGTACGGGGAGGCGGCAGTTACAACTCAACAAATGATACCCGCCTGCATTTCGGACTCGGAACGGATCCCATTATGAAGAAGGTCCAGGTCCGATGGCCAACCGGGTTAAACCAGCAGTTCGTTGAGCTGCCCGCGGACGCCATCTACGAAATCACAGAGGGGCAACCGGTTAAGAAGGTGACGACCATGTCCATCCGATAGCGCAATTTTCTTCATTGTTAGTCGCCGCTGGTTGTGCAATGTGCCAATTCAGCGCGCCGTACTCAGGTGGCGTAGAGCGCTATCAACAGGGAGCGCTGCATTCGTGGGTAGGCCAAGACGGCGTTGGACGCTGCCGGGGCGTGCGCCAGTTCAATCTGGCAGCCGAGCTGCGAATGTGATAGCGTATTTTTCCTCTGGGGGGCGAATTCAGTTCATTCTCCTCCGCCTGCTTGCCTGCCCAGTAACATTCCGGTTGTGCGTATATGACTCAACGAGATCCCAACCGAGTCTCGAATATTCCTGTAGGGAATCAATGCGCCCCAACGCGTTACCTGCCTTCAGCCGCACTGTCTTCTGTTTGTTCCTGTTTTGTCTTTGCGCAAGCCTCTCAAGTGCCTGACATTTTCAAGCCTGCGTCGACCCCGGCCGATTCGATTCACCGGCTCTCTGTCTTCGTCCTAGTTATTGCCGGGCTAATTTTTCTTGTAGTGTTCTCGCTGCTGGTGTACGCCGTAGGGAAGTTTCGCCACCGCGCGAGCGAAGACGGCCGTGAGCCTCCGCAGGTTTATGGCAGCAATCAGATGGAGTTGGCGTGGACGGTCGTGCCCGTTCTCATCGTTTTGGTACTTTTCTTTGCCACCGCGCGCGTGATCCATTCCATTCAGCAGGCGGTGCCTCCGCCCGGCACGATTCGAGTCACCGCGATTGGTCATCAGTTCTGGTGGGAATTTCGCTATCCTGAGCTCGGAGTTGTGACTGCCAACGAACTACACGTTCCGGTGAGCGATCCTGCCCGGCGTACACCCACCTTCGTGACGCTGCTTTCCGCCGATACCGACCACAGCTTCTGGGTTCCACAACTCGCAGGCAAGACCGACCTGATACCCAACCGCGTCAATTCCCTGTGGGTCGAACCTCACGAAACGGGCATGTACGTGGGCCAGTGCGCGCAATATTGCGGGACCCAGCACGCCAAAATGCTTCTTCGGATTTACGTCGAATCTCCCGAGGAGTTCAGCCGATGGATTGCCGCTGAAAAGCAGCCGGCCCATTCCGCCGACGCGGTTGCTGCGGGGCGCCAAATCTTCGAGAAAACCGCCTGCATCAACTGCCATGCCATTTCCGGCACTATTGCTGACGGCCGTTTTGGCCCCGACCTGACTCACTTGATGAGCCGCGAGACGATCGCGGCCGGCGCCGCCACGAATACGCACGAAAGTCTGAAGCTGTGGATTCACAATCCGGATTCCATCAAGCCAGGCTCCCTGATGCCGGCGATGAATTTAACCGACCATGATCTGGAAGCGGTGACCGCGTATCTGGAGTCCCTGCGATGAGAGCGAGGCCCGATGTCGTCTGAGTCCATTGCGCTGACCGCTGTGGAAGAGCTGTCTCGCCCTCTCAGCGAGGTGCTTTATTCCTGGGTGACGACCGTCGATCACAAACGCCTGGGCATCCTCTATATTCTCTACGCGATTTTCTTTCTGATGATTGGTGGCATCGAAGCCACCATCATGCGTATCCAACTGATCGTTCCACACAATCATTTCGTCTCGCCGCAACTCTTCAATCAACTATTCACCATGCATGGCACGACGATGATTTTTTTTGTGGCTATGCCGATTCTTTTCGGTTTCGGCAATTACTTGGTCCCTCTGATGATTGGCGCGCGCGACATGGCTTTTCCGCGGCTGAACGCCTTTAGCTTTTGGCTCACCGCCTTCGGGGGATTGCTGCTGTACTTCAGCTTCGTGGGTGGTTACGGACTGTATGGCGCCGGCGCCGCGCCCGACGTGGGCTGGTTCGCTTATGCGCCGCTCACTGCAAAAACGTTTTCCGTTGGTCATAGCACAGATTTCTGGACCATGGCCCTGCTGGTCTCTGGATTCGGCAGCATCGGAGCCGCCGTCAACTTCATCACCACCATCCTGTGTATGCGTTGTCCCGGGATGGCCCTGGGCAAGATGCCGCTGTTTGCCTGGATGAATCTCGTGATGGGAGGCCTGGTTCTGCTCGCCATTTCTCCTCTTACCGCTGCTCAGGTCATGCTCTCTTTGGATCGCTTCCTCGGCGCGCACTTCTTTGACACGCAAGCCGGCGGCTCTGCTGTTTTGTGGATGCATTTCTTCTGGATCTTCGGCCATCCTGAAGTCTACGTTCTGGTCCTACCGTGCTTCGGCTTCGCTTCGGAAATTGTTCCCGTGTTTTCGCGTAAGGCCATCTTCGGCTATCCCATCATGGTGGCTGCCACCGTCTCGATCGGATTCGTCAGCATGAGCGTCTGGGCACACCACATGTTTACGGTCGGCATGAGTTCCTATGGCAACGCTTTCTTTGCTCTCACGACCATGGTGATTGCTGTTCCGACGGGAATCAAGATCTTCAATTGGCTCGGTACGATGTGGGGTGGCAGACTGCAGTTCAAGACGCCCATGCTTTTCTGCGTTGCGTTTATCTTCCAATTCCTGATCGCCGGACTTACCGGCATCATGCTTTCCGCCGCGCCGTTCAATTGGCAACTGAGCAACTCGTATTTTGTTGTTGCGCATTTCCACTACGTGATCGTTGGCGCGATTTTCTTCACCATTTTTGGCGCATTGTATTATTGGTTCCCCAAAATGACCGGCCGCATGTACAACGAACGACTCGGCAAGCTTCACTTCTGGTTGTTCGTCATCGGCTTCCATCTGACCTTCGACTTCATGCACGTTCCTGGCATTCTCGGCATGCCGCGCCGCATTTATACATACGAGCCCGGTCGCGGCTGGGACATCTGGAACTTGATTGTCACAATTGGCGTTTTTTTTCAGATCATTGCCACGCTTGTGTTGATCTGGAATCTTTTCTACTCCATGTTCAAGGGCCAGCCCGCTGGCAATGATCCCTGGGATGCCTGGACTCTCGAGTGGTCCATCCCTTCTCCGCCGCCCGAATACAATTTCGCGGGAATTCCCGTGGTTCGCAGCCGTCGTCCGCTCTGGGACATCAAGCATCCCGAGGACCCCGACTGGGAATTTGAGTAACCACCGATGAGCACCACGACTATTTCGCCGGCTTCGATCGAGTCCCAGTGGACACTGCCATACAAGGGCTCGGTCGGCATGGCCTGTCTAATCGCTGCAGAGTCCGCGATCTTCACAATCTTCGTGGTCGCGTACCTTTATTACATCGGCAAGAGCGTCATGGGGCCCAGTCCGCGAGAAGTTCTCCACTTGCCCATCTTCGCTACCGTCTGCCTGCTCTCGAGCAGCCTCACCATCCACGCCGCCGTCGGCGCAATCCGCAAAGGCAATTTCGGGGCGTTCCGTCTGTGGTGGTTCATCACGTTTATGCTCGGAGCCATTTTCCTTGTCGAAACGGGGCGCGAGTGGGATCACCTGATCTATCACGAAGGACTAACGATCAGCACCAATTTATTCGGTACCACGTATTACTCGCTGGTGGGCCTGCACGCATTTCACGTGTGCGTTGGTTTGATCGGGCTGTTGACTGTTTTGCTCTTGGCATTGTTCGGAAAGGTCCAGCAGGAGCACGCGAGAAACGTGGATGTGTTTGCGATGTACTGGCACTTTGTCGACGTGGTGTGGATCGTGGTTTTCACCGTGGTGTACATCATCGGGCGTTAAGGAGGCAAATGTCATCGCCGACTCCGCAATCCGGCGCTAGGAACACGGCGACTTCCGTGGTTAGGCTGCCCGCTCCCACCGCGTGGCCCATCACGCTGGCGTTTGGCGTGGCGCTGCTATTCGCTGGGATCATCACCAGCCTATCGCTCTTCGTTCTCGGTGCGATCCTCGCTGCGGTGGGGTGTGTTGGTTGGTTCCTGGACGTTTTCCCTCACGAAAAGCACGTCGCAGTTCGTGTTGTTGACGAACCTGTGTCTGTCACTACGTCTCGTCCTGCCGTCGCCCGCCTGGAGATTGCTCCCGAACTGCCGCGCGCGCTGCTTCCGCTGGAAACATATCCCGTCGCCGCGGGCATCAAAGGTGGACTGGCCGGGGCTGTTGCCATGGCGATACTCGCGTGCCTGTACGGCATCCTGAAGCAAGGAAATATCTGGTATCCCATCAATCTGCTGGCCGCCACGGTTTATTCCCAATCGATGATGCTCAGTCATGGTTCTCTGAATGCTTTCCATCTGGACAGCCTTCTCATCGCTTCCGGAATTCATCTGATCACTTCCCTCCTTGTTGGCCTTCTTTATGGCGCCATGCTGCCCATGATCCCGCGCCACCCGATTTTTCTCGGGGGGGTTGTGGCTCCGGTGTTGTGGTCCGGGCTGCTTCGCAGCATGCTCGACCTGATCAATCCACTTCTCAGCGAGCGCGTCGATTGGTGGTGGTTCATCGCTTCGCAATTCGCTTTTGGCATCGTGGCCGGTCTGGTCGTCGCTCGTCAACGCCGCATCCCAGTGAAACAGTTCATTCCCTTCACGGTTCGGGCCGGCATCGAAACTCCCGGCGCCATGCACCAAAAAACCGACGAGGACCACCGGCCATGAGCCATCGCCGGCAGTTACTCGCTGTGTTTGCCACCGCGCTCTTCGCCTGCGCCGGCTGCAGCAATCTGCCTGGACGTCCGTCGGAAAGCTCCGTCCCCATTAACCCCGACGACGTCACCGATTTCGCGCTACTCTACGGGAGAAATTGTTCTGGCTGTCATGGATCCGAGGGCAAAGGCGGCGCGGCCCTCTCTCTGGGAGATCCTGTCTATCTGGCGATCATCGACGATGCCACCCTGCGCAAACTTGTGACCAATAGGATTGGCAGCACTTCCATGCCCGCTTTCGCCAAGAGCGCCGGCGGCATGCTCACCGACAATCAGGTCGATGTCATCGTGCACGGCATTCGAGAGCGTTACTCCAATCACGACGCCCTAGCCGGTATTGCTCCTCCTCCATACACCGCCGAACCCGGTGACGACGCGAGTGGCGCCGCTGTTTACGCAACCTTTTG
>Ga0126369_10003398_pt1 | contig 11499 bp, 8 predicted proteins | sample PanSoiMetaPlot_1_FD_109646 | JGI IMG/M metagenome (GOLD analysis project Ga0126369, IMG submission 109646) | Tropical forest soil microbial communities from Panama - MetaG Plot_1 | ecosystem: Environmental > Terrestrial > Soil > Tropical forest > Bulk soil | place: Panama | collected 2016-02-17 | reverse complement strand
GATCTCCACGATCTCGGTGAGCTTGGTCGGGTTGGAGTCTAGGCCCACCATGTTCCTGGCCTCCTTTGCGGCCGAGGTCCCCGTGTTCATGGCCACGCCGACGTCGGCCTGGGCAAGTGCCGGCGCGTCGTTGGTACCGTCGCCGGTCATCGCGACCAGCCTGCCGCCCCCCTGCTCCTTCTTGATCAGCGCCATCTTGTCTTCGGGCGTGGCCTCGGCCAGGAAGTCGTCAACGCCAGACTCGTCGGCGATGGCCTTGGCGGTGAGCGGGTTATCGCCGGTGATCATGACGGTCCTGATGCCCATCCTGCGCATCTCGGCGAACCGCTCGGCGATCCCTTCCTTCACGATGTCCTTGAGGTAGATGACGCCGAGCGCGCGAGCGGATCCGTCAGCGCGCTCCGCCACGACCAGCGGCGTGCCACCGACAGACGAGATGCCGTCCACCATGCCGCCGAGCTCGTCCGGCGGCGTGCCGCCGTTCTGGCGCACCCAATCGGCAACCGACGACGCTGCGCCCTTGCGCACCTGGCGGCCTTCGGCCAGATTGATGCCGCTCATCCGGGTCTGCGCGGTGAACTCGACGAACTCCGCGCCCGTCAGTTCACCCTCGCTGCGCTCGCGCAGGCCGAACTCGTTCTTGGCGAGCACGGCGATCGAGCGGCCCTCGGGTGTGTAGTCGGCCATGCTGGATAGCTGGGCCGCGCTGGCGAGCTCGTGCGCCGTGACCCCGTTGACCGGCATGAACTCCGTGGCCTGGCGGTTGCCGATCGTGATCGTGCCGGTCTTGTCGAGCAGCAGCGTGTTCACGTCCCCGGCCGCCTCGACCGCACGGCCGGACATGGCCAGCACATTGCGCTGCACCAGCCGGTCCATGCCGGCGATACCAATCGCGGAGAGCAGCGCCCCGATCGTGGTCGGGATCAGCGCCACGAGCAGCGCGACCAGGATCACCAGGCTCTGCGGCGCCCCGGAGTAGAACGCCATCGGCTGCAGGGTGATCACGGCCAGCATGAAGATGATCGTCAGCGATGCGAGCAGGATGTTGAGCGCGATTTCGTTCGGTGTCTTCTGCCGCTGCGCGCCCTCGACCAGGGCGATCATCCGGTCGATGAACGTCTCGCCCGGCTTGGAAGTGATCTTCACGACGATCCGGTCAGACAGCACCTTGGTACCGCCGGTGACGGCCGAGCGGTCGCCGCCAGACTCGCGGATGACTGGGGCCGATTCGCCGGTGATCGCGGACTCGTCGACCGACGCGATGCCCTCCACCACGTCGCCGTCGCCGGGGATGATCTCGCCGGCCTCGACTACCACGTGGTCGCCGAGCGCGAGCTGCGTGCCCGGAACCAGTTCCTCCCGAAGCTGGGACTGACCGGGTTCCCAGCTGATCAGGCGGCGTGCCACCGTTTCCCGCTTGGTCTTGCGCAGCGTCTCCGCCTGCGCCTTGCCGCGGCCCTCGGCGACCGCCTCGGCAAGGTTGGCGAATACCACCGTCAGCCAGAGCCATACGACGATCGTCCAGTTGAAAACCGAGGGGCTGCTGATGGCCGTGTAGAGCGTCAGCACCGCCCCGGCCTCGACCACGAACATGACCGGGTTCTTGATCTGGACCCGTGGGTCCAGCTTCTTGAACGCGTCTGGTGATGACTTCACCAGCATCTTGGGGTCGAGCAACCCGCCGCCGATCTTGCCTCGAGCAGGCACAGCCGACGGGCGGCCCTTGCCGACGGGAGCCGCCGGCGTCGTTGTCATCGTCATCTCAATGGAGTCCTTCGGCGAACGGGCCCAGAGCCAGAGCGGGGAAGTACGTCAGGCCGACGAGAATCAGGACCACGCCAACGACCATGCCAACGAACAGCGGCGTCCTGGTGTCGAGCGTGCCCGCGCTCTCGGGCACGGGCTGCTGTCTAGCCAGCGACCCGGCCAATCCGAGGGCGAATATCTCCGGCGCGAATCTGCCAAGCAGCATCACGACGCCGCCGACGGTGTTGTACCAGGTCGTGTTCGTGCCCAGGCCGGCGAACGCAGACCCGTTGTTGTTGGCCTCCGAGGCGAACGCGTAGACGATCTCGGTCAGCCCGTGCGGCCCCGGATTGAAGATCGAGCTCTGCCCGATGTGTGTTCCGATGGAGAGCCCGGCTGCCGTCAGGATGATCACCGGCAAAGTGAGGAAGTACAACGCCGCGTACTTCATTTCGACCGGCCGGATCTTCTTGCCGATGTACTCCGGTGTCCGGCCGACCATCAGCCCGGCCACGAAGACCGTGACTACGGCCAGGATCAAGATTCCGTACATGCCGGCCCCGATGCCACCAGGCGCGATCTCGCCGAGCGCGATGTCGAATAGCGCGATACCGCCGCCGAATGGCGTGAGCGAATCGTGGAAGCAGTTCACCGAGCCGGTCGAGGTGACCGTGGTCGAGGCGGCGAACAGTGAGCACGCCGGCCTGCCGAACCTGGTCTCCACGCCCTCCATCGCGCCGTGGGCCAGGTGGGTGGCGGTTCCGCCCCCCTGCGCCTCGAAGAAGCTGATCCCGGCGACGGCAAGTGCCCAGATGATCACCATGACGGCGACCAGCGCGTAGCCCTGCCGGTTGTCCTTGACCATCTTGCCGAACGCACGCGGAGTCGAGAACGGGATCAGGAGCAGCCAGAAGATGATGAACCAGTCGGTGAACGGGTTCGGATTCTCGAACGGGTGCGCCGCGTTGGTGTTGAACCAGCCGCCGCCGTTGTTCCCGAGGTCCTTGATGCTCTCCATGGAGCCGACCGGGCCGCCGGGAATCGTCTGGTGCGCGCCGGACAGCGTGGTGATCGTCTGGTAGGCATGGAAGTTTTCGATCGCGCCCCCGGCAATCAGGACAAGCGCCCCGATGATGGACAGCGGCAAGAGCAGCCGGAAGGAGGCGCGCGTCACGTCCACCCAGAAGTTGCCGAGCTTGTCGGTCTTGGACCGGACGAAGCCCCGGATCATCGCGATGGCGACCACAAGGCCGACCGCCGCCGACATGAACTGCTGGACGGTCAGCCCGGTCATCTGCGCTAGGTAGCCGAGCGTGTTCTCGCCGCCATAGTTCTGCCAGTTGGTGTTCGTTACGAAGGAGGCGGCCGTGTTCCACGACAAGGCGGGCGGAACATTGGTCATGCCCTCGCTTAGCAGCAGGTAGTGCTGGAGCCGCAGCAAGCCGTACAGGAAGATCACGCTGACCGCGGAGAATGCCAGGATGCTGCGGAGGTACGTGCTCCACTTCTGGTCTGCCCGCGCATCGACACCGATCAGCTTGTAGATGGCACGTTCGACCCGCCAGTCCTTGTCGGTCGTGAAGATGTGCGCGATGTAGTTGCCGAGCGGTATGTAGCAGGCGGCAAGAGCGGCGACGAGCAGCCCGAACTGAAGCCAGCCCGCGGTTGCATTGCTCATCAGAACCTCTCAGGCAGCACGAGGGCCACGAACAGGTAGATAGTCAGCGCAATTCCGCCGATCAGACCGATCCAGTTCTCAGCGCTCAAAGCGCTCGACCCCCCTCACAAGCAGCCAGAGCACTGCGAACACCACGATGGTCAGCCCGATGTAGACGACGTCGGCCATGGAGCCCCCTTACGCGCCGCGCCAGGTGCGGGACCGGCCTAGTTAACCCCTGTGACGAGGAGAAGTACCGCTTCCTTGCGCGCCCCATGCGCCCGGGTCGGCAAACCTAACGGAGTCCATGCGCGGTAATCCGGGTTGCCCAAGATCGGCACCCTGGTGCGGCCGAGTGGGCGGGGGAATAACGCACGGGTCGGCTTGGAACGAGGGAGGGGTCTATGCCGGTTGCCGGACGATCGCCGCGGGCCCGCGACTTCGAGTCGTTCGTCGCCTTGGGGGATAGCTTCACCGAGGGCGTCGGCGATCTGTATGGCGACGGGATCAGCTACCAGGGCTGGGCCGACAGGTTCGCCAGGCACCTTGCGGGCCATCGCCCCGGCTTGCAGTACGCGAACCTGGCGATCCGCGGCAAACTGGTCGGTGACGTGCTCAGCGAGCAAGTTCCGGCGGCGATCGCGATGGCGCCGGACCTGGTGAGCCTCGCCGCTGGCGGAAACGACCTGCTCAAGCCGCGCTCGGACCCCGATGAGGTCGCCGCGACCTTTGGGGCCGCGGTAGCGAGGCTGACCCGGACCGGGTGTGCCGTCCTGGCGTTCACCGGATTCGACCCCAGGGCGTTTCCCGTGCTGCGCCTGATGCGCGGCAAGGCTGCGGTATTCAGCATGCACGTGCGGGAGATCGCGACCAGGTATCACTGCTTGCTCGGCGACTTGTGGTCTATGCAGATCCTGGCCGATCGCCGGCTCTGGGCTACCGACCGGCTGCACCTGTCGCCGGAGGGCCACCGCCGGGTCGCGCTGCGTGCCTGCGAGGCGGCCGGCGTTCCGGTGCGCGAGGACTGGCGAGCGCCGCTGCCGGATGCGCCGCGCGGGTCCGGGCGTTTCCTGGCGGCGTCGGCCTGGCTGGAGGCCAGGTGGCGGGATGTCACGTGGGCGACCGAGCATGCCGCGCCCTACCTGAGCCGTCGGCTGCATGGCGTGTCCAGCGGGGACGGCAGGCTGGCCAAGCGCCCCGAGCTCAGCCGCCTGGACCTGGCAGACGGGCGCTCGGCTCCGGCCGGCATCCAGGACCTCTTCGAGCTTGCCGAGCCAGGTGGTGTTGTTCGGTTACGAAGCGTAGCCAGCGGGGCTGCGGCTGCGGCTGCGGCTGCGCGGTCAGCGAGTGGTCTATGCTTCCGGCGTGCCTCTCGATCTTCGGACAGAAGTCGGCGAACTAGCCGCCCATCTGGTGGACATCGAGTCCGTGAGCGGAGGCGAGAAGCCTCTTGCGGATGCGATCGAGGCGGCGCTCATCCCGCTCGAGCACCTCACCGTGCACCGCGACGGCAATGTGATAGTGGCGCGGACGAGCCTGAACCGCTCCCAGCGGGTCGCCTTGGCCGGGCACATCGATACCGTTCCGGTCGCCGGGAACCTGCCGTCTCGGGTCGAGGACGGCCTGCTTCATGGCTGCGGCAGCGCAGACATGAAGGCAGGCGTGGCGGTGCAACTCAAGCTCGCCGCGACGGTGACCGCCCCGGCGATGGACACCACGTACGTGTTCTACGACTGCGAGGAGGTCGAGGCCGAGCGTAACGGGCTGTTCCGGCTGAGCCGGACGACGCCGGAACTCCTCGCGGCCGACTTCGCGATCCTGCTCGAGCCGACGGGCGGCGTCGTGGAGGGAGGCTGCCAGGGCTCGCTGCGCGCGGAGGTGCGCGCGGTGGGCGAGCGCGCGCATAGTGCGAGATCGTGGATGGGCAGGAACGCCGTCCACGAGGCTGGCCGCATTCTCGACCTGCTTCGCCGGTACGAGCCACGCGAGCCCGAGGTCGACGGTCTCGCCTTCCACGAGGGCCTGAACGCCGTAGGCATCAGCGGCGGGGTCGCCAGCAACGTAATACCCGACGAATGCGTCGTGACGGTCAACTATCGCTTCGCCCCCGATCGCTCGGCGGACCAGGCGACCGAGCACGTCCGTCAGGTCTTCGGCGAGTGGCAGGTGACGATAACCGACCTGGCCGGAGGCGCCAGGCCCGGCCTTGCCCGCGCGGCCGCCGCGTCCTTCGTCGCCGCCATCGGGGGCACCCCCCGAGCCAAGCTCGGATGGACCGACGTCGCCAGGTTCGACGCGCTCGGGATTCCCGCGGTCAACTTCGGCCCGGGCAACCCCTCGCTGGCGCACACACGAGGCGAGCACGTGGCCTTGGCCGCGATCGGCGAGTGCGAGGCCAAGATGAGCGCCTGGCTGGGCCGTCGCTAGTGCGGCGGCGCCTGGATCAGCGCCAGTGAGCCATGGTGCACCTGGCCGTTCACGGCCACCCAGGAGACCTGAACGCTCATCCCGGGCCGGTAGCCGCGCATGATGCTCGTCAGCTGAAGGGGCGAGGAGACGCGCTGGCCGCCCACCGCTGTGATGACGTCCCCGGCCACGATGCCCGCTCGCTGGGCCGGCGTCCCGCAGAGCTCGCCGATGATCAGCGCGCCCGAGCTGGCTGGTGCCACGTGGGTGGGAACCCCGGCATTGAGCTCGTTTGCCAGGCAGGCCGGCGGAGAGGGCTGGGCCAGGCCGGAGGACTGGTCCTGCTGGAACTGAAGCTGCCGCTGCACCCGAGGGCTGCTCGCCCGGCTCGCGCCCGCGGCCGGCACCAGCACGCCAAGGAATCCGGTCGAGCCGATCTGGATGCCCGGGCTTGGCTGGCCGTTGATGATCTGCCGGGCGATGCGCAAGGCCCGGTTAATGGGGATCGCGAACCCTTGCTGGCCGTTACCGCCGAAGATGCCGGTGGCGGCCGCCGTGTCCATCCCGATGACCTGGCCGGACAGATTCACGAGCGGCCCACCGGAGTCGCCTTGCACGATGCCGGCGTCAGTCTGCAGCATGCCGTGCAGCGTCTCGCGGGTACCCGCGCCGCTGTCGCTGGCGGTGATGGTGCGGTTCACGCCGGTGATGGTGCCCGCCGTGGCGGGCGCGCCGCCCAGGCCGTCCGCGTTGCCGAGGGCGATGACCCGCTGCCTGACCTTGACGGTCGCCGAGTCGCCGAGGGGCACCGTCCGCATCCCGTGCGCGCCGATGAGCTTGATCACGGCGATGTCGTCGGCCGCGTCATAGCCGAGCCACTTGGCCACGAAACGCTGGTGAGTGGTGACGACGGTGGCGTAGAGCTGGGTGGTGTCGGTGATCACGTGATTGTTGGTGAGAACGAGGCCGTCGCTGCTGATCACCATGCCGGTCGCAGCCGCCTGGCTGCCCTGGTAGCCGAGATTGCTTGAGATATCCACCAGGCCCGGACGGACGGCCCGGGCAATGGCCCGCGCGCTCGCGCTGTGCAGGCCGCCCGTGCCGGGAGCCGCGCCGCCGCGGATTCCGCCACCGGGAGGCTGGTTCGCCGAAATACCCCCCGACTGGCCACTGTTCAGCGCCAAGCCGGTGGCCAGGGCACCGGAGGCGGCGGCGACAGCGGCGACCACGAGGTAAGTGATCAGGTTCCGTAGCCGGCGTGGTCGTCTGCTCGGCGCTGGAGGCTGGCCTAGCTCACCGTAAGGCGGCTGGGGGTAGCCGGGCGGCCCATAGGGCGGGCCAAAGCCGGCCGGACCATAAGGCTGCGTGCCGTATGGCGCTGTGCCGTACGGTTGTGCTCCAGGCGGAGGGGCGAACGGATAGGGGTAGCCGGGCTGGCCGTGCGGGAAATGGGGATGGGCGGGCTGGCCGGGCGAGGGCTGGGGGTAGACCGGCCGCGCATGCGGCTCAGGCGGCCCCGCCGGTCCGCGCCCCTGGCCTGCATCGCCGGGACCCGGGTCGGGCCGCGCTGGATCGGGTCGCTGGCTGTCGCCAATGCCCTGGTCTTCCCGCATGTCCACCTACCTTCGCACCGCCACCAGCCTACGTGGGGTCGTCCTACCCCCCGCTCGGGCCGGCTTGCGCACCGACTGCGCTGGCACCCGCGGCGAGGGTCGATTCATCGCGGCCCGCTGCATCTAGTAAGCCTCAGCAGCCTGGAAGAAAGCTGAAGGCACACTGAAGATGGTGTCTGTATCAGGCGCGCCGGCCGCGATGCGACAATTTGGCCGCTTGGGGGCGTGACGACCCGCTATGGTGCCGTAGCGAAGCGTGCGCGGCCAAGTCGATAGCGGGGAGCAGCAGGTGAGTCGGCCGGGACGCCGGGCACTCGTGGTGCCCGGCTCGATCATGACGGGCAACGGAAGTGCCGCGGTCGCCTGCGCCAGCACGCTCGAGGCCCTCGGCTGGCGTACGCGCACGCTGGACGCTGCCCGGCTGCGCGGTCACGCCGGCGAGGCGACGTTCCGCACCGTGCACTCGATTCCCGGGCTCTACGACGCGTTCCACTTCACGTCATTGCGCGCAGGAAGTCGGCTGGCACTGCGGGCGGACGTGTTCAGCAGGCTGAAGCTCGTGCCCCGGCTACGGGAGTATCTCGACGGCCATCCAGCCGAGCTCGTCGTCTCGCTCAGTCCGACCAGTGCGTCGGCCGTCAATTCGGTCGCGGCGAGCTTCCCGACGCTGCGTCATCTCGTGTTCTGCACCGACGCGTCGCCGCACCGGCTCTGGGTTCAGCCGCGGGTCGATCTGTACCTGGTCATCTCGGCTGCGGCCGGGTCGGTGGTGCGTCGCTTCCAGCCGGATGCGCGCGTCGTGGTGATCCCGGCGCCCGTCCGGCCGGAGTTCTACCGCGCGCCATCGCAGCGGGCAGCGCGAGTGGGGCTCGGCGTCTCGGACGGCGAGCCGTGCGTGTTGCTGACCGCGGGCAGCCGCGGGCTCGGTCCGCTGGCGGCGATCACTGACGCGCTCGCTGGCGCCGGGCTGACCGTCCTCGCCGTGGCCGGGAACAACGCCAGGCTGGCGCGCCGGCTGTCGGCAATCGCGACCCGCCGGGCCAACGTACGGGCGTTCGGGTTCACGGACCGCATGCCTGAGCTGATCGCCGCGTCAGACCTGGTGATTACCAGTCCCGGAGGCACCTGCATGGAGGCGCGGACGGTGGGCAGGCCGCTGCTCCTGCTCGACCTCGTGCAAGGCCATGGCAGGGACAACCTGCTGCACGAGCTTGAGCTTGGCGAGGCCGCGGTGACGTCCAAGCGCGCCGCCGACGTGGTCAGGGCCGCGCGGGCGTGCCTGACCCGGATCAGGCCGCCAGCCTCGGGCCCCACCAGGTCCCTGGCCGACTGGGAGGACAGGTTCCGCCTGGCCCTCGAGTGCCTCGGCCCCTGACGATCCGCTGAGCCCGGGTAACGTGTCATCGGCAGATTGACCCGGAGAAGTGCGGAGGCCACGCAGGTGGCGCAGGTGACGGCGGTGCTGCGGGCCGAGCCACGCGGGCCGGACCGGACCCGGGCGGCGGACCTGGCCAGGTCGTTGCTCGCGCTGACCAAGCCGCGGATCATCGAGCTGCTGCTCATCACGACCCTGCCGGCGATGTTCCTGGCTGATCGGGGCGTTCCCGGGTTCCGGCTGATCGCGGTCACCCTGCTCGGCGGCGCGATGGCGGCGGGCTGTGCGAACACGCTCAACTGCGTGATCGACCGCGACATCGACGCGGTGATGCGCCGGACCGCGCGCCGTCCGCCGATCCAGCCGCGGGAGCGCCCGGTCGGCCCGGCCCGGCCCGGCGGGCGCGCGGCGGTGCGTCCTGGCCAAGCGCTGGCATCGGCCGCTGTGCTCGGCGTCTGCGCCACCGTCCTGCTCGGCCTGGGGGCGAACTGGCTCGCGGCCGCGCTGGCCGACGCCGCGATCGCGTTCTATGTCATCGTCTATACGCTTTGGCTGAAGCGGCGAAGCGCGTCGAACATCGTCATCGGCGGCGCGGCGGGATGCCTGCCCGTCCTTGTCGGGTGGGCCGCCGTGACCGGGCGAGTTGGCTGGCCCGCGATCGTGCTCTTCGGCGTGGTGTTTTTCTGGACGCCGCCGCATTTCTGGGCGCTGGCGATGAAGTTCAGGGATGACTACGCTGCCGCCCGCATCCCGATGCTGCCCGTCGTCGCCGCGCGCGAGGTCGTGGTGCGCAAGATCGTGACGTACAGCTGGCTCATGGTGGCCACCTCGCTGGCGTTGACCTGGTGGGCGGGCTGGCTGTACGGCGGCGCTGCGCTCGCGCTCGGCGCCTGGTTCCTGCGAGCGGCGTACCGGCTCAGGCGGCTCGGCCGCGACGGGCAGGCGCCAATGCGGCTGTTCCGCTCCTCGATCGTGTATCTCAGCATGCTGTTCGCCGTCGTGGCCGTCACCGCCGTGCTGCCGTGGAATCCTTAACCGCATGAGCGAGCCTGAGGGTTCTTCCAGGCGGGCCTTCCTCGGTGCCGCAGCAGCGGCGGCTGGGGCGGCCACCGCGGGCGGCCTGGCAGGCTGCCAAGGCGGCGCACCCGCGACGAGCACCGGAACGACGGCCAGGCTCTCCCAGCGCCGTAGCGTGCTCGCGGAGAACAGGCTGCCCGGCGACCGGCACTGGTGGATCAGGCACCTGGGGGCTCCAGACGCGATCATGGGATACGCCTCCCGGGCCAGCGTGCTGCCAGGCGAGGCCTTTGACCTGTACGTATCGACCACTTCGCGCGAGTTCGCCGTGCGGGCATTCCGGATGGGCTGGTACGCCGGCGACCTGGCGCGGCTGGTGTGGCAGTCGGGAACGGTTCGGGGTCACCGCCAGCGGCCGCGCGCATTCGAACCGAGCACCAGGACCGTTACCACCAACTGGGGCCCGTCGCTGCGGGTGCACGCCCACGGCTGGCCGCCCGGTTCGTACCTGCTGCGCTTGGATGCGGCCTCAGGCGCGCAGCGCTACGTTCCGATCACGGTGCGGTCGGCGAGCACGGCCGGCAAGGTCGTGATCAAGAACGCCGTCGAGACGTGGCAGGCCTACAACCTGTGGGGCGGTTACGACCTGTACACCGGGCCGGGCGGCTATGCCGACCGGTCGTTCGTGGTGAGCCTGGACCGGCCCTACGACAAGTCCGGCGCGGACTCGTTCATGGTGTTCGAGCGCAAGCTGGTCAACCTGGCCGAGCGCACCGGGCTCCCGCTCGGGTATCTGACCAGCAACGACATCGCGCTGGACGCACACGCCCTGGCTGGGGCCAGCGCGCTCATCTCGCCAGGGCACGACGAGTACTGGACGCCCTACGAGCGCGAGCACGTCACCAAGGCCCGGGACGCGGGCGTCAACCTGGCGTTCCTTGGCGCCAACGCGGTGTTCCGGCGCACCCGGCTGGAACCGTCCCGGCTGGGCCCGGGCCGTCAGGTGGTCTGCTACAAGACGAGCTACCAACTGGACCCGATGTACGGCAAGCACAACTGGCTCGTCACCAACGACTACCCCGCGCCCCCCGACCCGAATCCCGAGCAATCGCTCATCGGCACCCAATACGGCGGCTACCCTGCGGTGGCCGACTTCGTCGTGGTCAGTCCCGGGGCCTGGATGTTCAAGAGCACCGGGGCGCGTAAGGGGACCAGGTTCCGGGCGCTCGTCGGCGTGGAGGTCGACCGGATCGACCCGGGCTACCCGCGGCAGCACCCGACTGAGGTGCTGGCTCACTCCCCGCTGACGCTGGGCGGGGCCCCGACCCACAGCGACGCCGCCTACTACACCCACCACGGGGGCGCTGGGGTCTTCAGCGTGGGAACCATGCGCTGGGTGCCGTCCTTTGCCCCGCCGCGCTACCACTGGGGGATCACGAGCGCGTGCGGCGCGTTCACCCGGCGGGTGACCGCCAACGTGTTGCGGGCCTTCGCCGACGGCCCGGCTGCGGCCAAGTACCCGGCCAGGGAGAACCTGGCCGCCTTCCACTTGTGACCTGGCGCTATTCGCACCGGATCGGCCCGCAAGCAGGCCATCACCGCGAGATCGGCGGCACACCCACTTCCCCCCGGGGTGGTGAAAGTGCCACCCACCACCGCCCGGGGTGGCGAAAGTGCCACCCACG
>Ga0126369_10003396_pt1 | contig 11500 bp, 9 predicted proteins | sample PanSoiMetaPlot_1_FD_109646 | JGI IMG/M metagenome (GOLD analysis project Ga0126369, IMG submission 109646) | Tropical forest soil microbial communities from Panama - MetaG Plot_1 | ecosystem: Environmental > Terrestrial > Soil > Tropical forest > Bulk soil | place: Panama | collected 2016-02-17 | reverse complement strand
GCGTTCCGCACCCAGTCGGCCGGGCCGTAACCAGCCACCAGCCAGCGCTGGCCGCCGACTTCCATCACATCGACCGGGGTGGTGCGCAACCGCCCGGTCTTTCGTCGCCGTACCGTCAGCAAATGACGGTAGGAGGCGCCCATCCCGGCCCGGGTCAACCTGGAAAACACCCAGTTGATCACCCGGGCAGCGGCGTTCTGCCGGTAGCTTCTGGCCGTCGGTGTTCCCTATGGTCTGCGCGATGGCGACAGCGATGCTGCCGCACCGCCGCCGTGGGGGCCATGGCCGATGAGCCAGCGGGTCAGCGCAACGATCTGGACCACCAGCGCGAGGCAGGAGCCTGCGATGGCCACAACCAGCACCGCCCGCACCGCGGCCGACCAGCCACCGGACAGGTCGAAGGGGAAGACCTGCCAGATCCGGATGGCGGCGGCCAGCCCGATCCCGGTGGTTGCCAGGTCGCCGGCCGTTTTCAGCCACGGCGGATCGTAGGCCAGGTACACGAGGTTGGCTGCGATCGTTGCCGCCAGGCAGAGGTTGACCAGCCCCAGCACCTGGGTGGTGTCGCCGGTGAGGAACGGTATCGCCTGCCAGCCGGGCGAGCCGTTGAAGATGACCAGTAGCGCCGTGCTGAACACGATGGCAAGGCCGTAGCCGGCCCGCCGCGCGCCTGTGGATGGGCGCCGCACCGGATGTGTGCGTGGCATGGTGGCCTCCGTCGGATCTGTAACCTGCCACGACGGTAGGCCTGGTGCGGCATAGCGGGCAGGGACCGAGGTCACCTTCCCCCTGGCGAATGGTCCCGGCGATTCACCCGGCGGCCCGGGCTCGGGTGCCCTCGTGCGCAGGCTCAGGACGCGGGCGCTTCAGCAGTACCACGGGATGGACAAACCGCCACCCCGCGCCCCACGTTGAGACCAAGCCCACCGCTTCCCAGCCCTCAGCACCCAGCTTGTCCAGTTCCGGAACGGCCCGCCCGAGCTTCGTGAAATCCGCCACGGCGTACTCCCAGCGCTGCATCTGTGTTCCCTCCGTCATCTGGCCCTGCCGAAGCGCAGGATTCCGGCCAACAACATGACGGCCCCATGCTGACTCCCCGCGCAAGGCCCTTCCAGGGCCAAAAGACCCGCCGCCGGGCGCACGGATCCCACGAGGTCCAGCATGGTCAGGGCAGCCGTAGGAATTTTTGCTCGGTCAGGTCGCGCTGCAGCCGGAGGTGATCCATTCGACCTCGGACATGGGTTGGGTTCGTTGCGGGATCGGGGCGTTGATCTTCGGTTCGAGGCGTGCGGCCGGCGCGCTGATCGCGGCGCCTCCGCCTGTGGCTGCGCGGATGCAGGCAGCGATGTCGTGATAGGCACGGGGCGCGAAGGCAGCCGGTACGGTTCGGGCCGTGGACGCCGGCCCTCCCCGCCACTGCTCGGTCAGTGTCTTGGCGCCGGGGCCGTCGTTTTCGAACCCTCCGGCCGCGATGCAGACCGATGAGGCCGGGCAGGCGACGGAGAAGTTACTGAGGTCGCGAACTCCGGGAAGAAGCGGGGTGGGCTGAATGCGCCACCGCACCCCGTTCCACCGCTCGGCGAGGGTCTGCGGGGGAAAGCCTGCGGGGGCGGCCAAGGCTATCCCGACACCGGTGCAAGCCGACAGCGAGGTGCAGGACACGCTGCCCAGGACGCCGCCTTGGGTGCCCGCCGGGTTGGGGGTGCGCAGCACGCTCCAGGTGGTGCCGCTCAGTCGCTCGGCCAGCGTCCCGGCGTTGGTGCCACCGGTCGCGATGCAGGCGGTCGCCGACTGGCACCAGACGCTGCCCAGGAAGCCACCCGGGGTGTGCTGCGTAGGTGTGCGTTGCAGCGTCCAGGTGTGGCCGTTCCACCGCTCGGCGAAGGTCCCGGCCGGGTTGCCGGAGGCGTCGACCGAGATCCCGACCCCGGTGCAGGCTGAGGATGCCGGGCACGCGACTCCGGTGAAGAAACTGTTGGGCGGGCTGGAGGGGGTAGGCGCCGGCACCACGCGCCAGGTATGGCCGTTCCATTGCTCGGCGAGGACGTGAATCCCGCCCGTTGCGTCGATGTACCCGCCGGCGGCCATGCAACTGGACGCTGCGGCACACCAGACCGCGTTGAACGCGGCTTGCTGCGCGCCGGCCGGCTTCGGGGTCGGCTGCACCGTCCAGTCCTCGCCGTTCCAATGCTCCGCGAGCGGCCCCGTGCCGGGGCCGCCGACGGCGACGCAGTCGGTTTCCGAAGCGCAGGACACCGCGTTCAGGCCCGTTCCGGGCAGGGCCGGGGTGTGCTGCAGGTGCCAGGTCCGGCCGTTCCACCACAAGGCCTCGGTCGAGAAGACGCCGCGGGTCGGGCCCACGGTGCCGACCGCCACGCACCGGTCGGTGTCCGGGCAAGCGATCCCGTTCAACTGGTTTTCGGCGGCGCCGACCGGGCTTGGCACGTTCTCGATGCTCCACCGGCCACCCCGCCACCGCTCGCCCAGCGCGAACGGCGTGCCGTCACCGTTGCCCTGGCCCGCCGCGGTGCAATCAGACGACGCGGGGCAGGACACGCCGGAGAGGAAGTTGGTGCTCGCTCGGGCCGGGTTGGGGACCGGTTGGGCGTGCCAGGCCGTCCCGTTCCAGCCTTCGCCCAGCGGCACGAATGCCCCGGAACTGTCCTGGTAGATACCGACCGCCTCACACGAGGACGCCGCGCAAGAGAGGCCGAACAACTGGGCGAACTGAGCCCCGCGGGGGGCCGGGACGGCCTGCACGCTCCAGGCCATGCCGTTCCACCGCTCGGCAAACACGCCCATGTCTGACGCGCCGGAGGCCTCACAAGCATCGCCAGCGGTGCAGGAGACACCGGTAAGAACGCTGAAAAACTGCGTACCGGCGGGGTTCGGGGTGCGCTGGATCGCCCAGCTGCCGCCATTCCAGCGCTCGGCCAAACTCACATCGACGCCGGAACTGTTGACGTAATCGCCGACGGCGATGCACGAGTTCGCCGCCGTACAGGTGACCGCGTTCAGCTCACTGAACTGCGCCCCCGGCGGGACCGGAGCAGGCTGGATGCGCCACCTGGCACCATCCCACCGTTCCACCAGGACCTTCGAGTTCGAGGCCCCCACCGCGGTGCAGGCATCAGCCACCGGGCACGCCACGGCGAACAGCCTGCTCGACGGGGACCGGGCCGGGCTGGGAGTGCGCTGAATCGCCCAGCTGCTGCCGTTCCACCGCTCGGCCAGCGTCAGCTGCACGCCCGACCGGGTGAAGAACTGCCCCACTCCGGTGCATGCCGAGGCAGACGAGCACGACACACTGTTGAGCGCACTAGACACAGCCCTGGGGGGGTTCGGGGTCGACTGGACGGCCCACACCCCGCCGTTTCGCCGCTCGGCCAGCGTCACCCCCAGCCCGGACTCCCGCACATGCAAGCCCACGGCCACACACACCGACGTCGTGGGACAGGAAACCGCGGGCCCCAGCGCCGCGCCGAACAAGCCGTTCCCGGCGCGCGGGTTCGGGCTCGGCGTGATCGACCACCCAGATCCTGGTGCCGCCGCCGGAAGCGCCCGGTCACCAGGCCGGCCGCCTACCTCGGCGACCTTCGCTCCGGCCGGCGCCGTGAAGGCGGCAACGGCCAGCGCGGTAGAGACGATGCTCGCCACGCTGGCGCGGACGATGAGACTCCGGCTCCCGGTCGGCCTGCGCCGCACGCGCCTTGCCGCGCTGGCAACGTCGCCAATTCCCCACAAGAGTTTGCGCATGGTGCACCCCCAGCGGCGGTTGACCGTCTAGGCAGCATGCGGCAGGCACCTCACAACCAGATCACATGGCTGGTCAGAGCGGCACCGTCGGGCGCTGTACCGCGGTGCCCGTGACGTGCTTGACTGTGCTCGGGGAGGGGGGAAGTGATCGATTACCGTCTTCTCGGGCCGCTCGAAGTCACCGCCGGGGGGCACGCCCTGGACGTTGGCGGCCCGAAGCAGCGGGCATTGCTGGCGATCTTGCTGCTGCACGCGAACCAGCCGGTTCCCCGTGATGTGCTCATCGAGCAGCTTTGGGGAGAGCGTCCGCCGACCGGTCCCGATCATGCGGTCGACGTGTATATCTGGCGGCTGCGCAAGAGACTGGACCCGGTGGCGGGCAGCCCGTGTGTACTGACCCGGGCCGGTGGCTACCTCCTCCAGGCCGCGCCGGAGCAGGTTGACTTGCTCAGGTTCGAGCGCTTGGCGCACGACGGCCAGCGCTCGCTCGCCGAGGGGAAAGCCGACCGTGCCGCCGGGCAGTTTCGCGAGGCGCTCGCGCTGTGGCGCGGCCCGCCATTGGCTGATTTCAGGGGCGAGGCGTTCGCTCAGGCGTGGATCACCCGGCTGGAGAAGCTGCGCGCCGAGGTGGCCGAGGACCGGATCGATGCGGATCTCGCGCTGGGCCAGCACGCACGCGTGGTCGGCGAGCTGGAGGCCATCGTTGCCTCGCAGCCGCTGCATGAGCGGCCGTACCAGCAGCTGATGGTTGCCCTGTACCGCTGCGGGCGGCAGGCCGACGCACTGGCCGTCTATCGGGACGCGCGGCGGACGCTGGTGGATGAGCTCGGCATCGAGCCAGGCCAGCCACTACGGCAGCTGGAGCGCGCGATCTTGCAGCAGGACCCGTCGCTCGAGCTGCCCACCCGCCGGGCAGCTGCTCGGGCGGTTGTCCCCCCGCCCGGAACGGCTCGGGCCTGGTTCACGGGCACCGGTGGCAGGCGGCGCTTGGTCGCGGCCGCTGGGGCGCTGGCCCTGACGCTCACGCTGCTGGTGGCCGCAACTACACATGGGTCTGCGCGCCTTGCCGCCGGCCCCGATTCCGTGGGCGTGATTGATGGCGCAACGGCCGATCTCAGCGCCGTCGTGACGAGGGTGGGGCGTCCGGAGGGGATTGCGTCTGGGGCTGGCGCCGTCTGGGTCACTGACAGCGCCGATAACCTCCTGCTCCGGGTCGACCTGGCCGGGCAGGTGATCGACCGAATCCCGGTCGGCCGCGGCCCGGCCGGTGTGACGGTCGGCGACGGCGAGGTCTGGGTGGCCAACGAGCTTGATGGCACCGTCTCGGAGGTCAATCCGGGAGCGGGGCGGCAGGTAGCGACCATTCCCGTCGGAATCGGACCACATGCCATCGCGTTCGGCTATGGATCGGTCTGGGTCGCCAACGTGACCGATGACACGCTGTCCAGGATCGACGCGGCCACCGGCACCGTCACTACGGTGATCCCTCTCGGCAGTGCCCCGGCCGGCATCACGACGGGCGCGGGCGCGGTCTGGGTGACCAGCCAGCAGACCGGCGAATTGCTGCGCATCGACCCGGCCGACAACCGGCCCTCTCGGGCAATTCCCATCGGCCGTAGCCCCGCGGGCCTGGCTGCCGGTGGGGGCAGCATCTGGGTCGCCGACAGCGGCGGCGCCCTCTGGCGCGTCGATCCGCGAACGGGCCGGGCGCGAACGATCAAGCTTGGTGGTGCGCCCACAGGTGTGGCCTATTCCGGTGGCGCCGTGTGGGTCGCGCGCGGTCTCAGCGGTTCTGTATCCAAGATCATTCCCGCGACCGGCAAGGTACAGCTCATCCACCTCGGGAACGAGCCGACGGACCTTGTCGCGGCCGGTGGCCGTGTCTGGGCGACGGTGCTCCCGTCGCTGGCCAGCCACCGCGGCGGCACGCTCACCGTCATCACTCGGCTGCCGGCGGACGAGGGGTCCCGGCCGCCGACCGATCCCGCGGTGGCCTTTTATTCCTGGGCGTGGCAGATGCTGAGCATGACCAACGATGGGCTCGTCGGCTACCGCCGGGCCGGCGGCCTGGCCGGCGATCAGCTCGTGCCCGACCTGGCGACCGCGCTGCCGGCGCCGACGGGCGGTGGCAAGATCTACACGTTCCGGCTCCGGCGCGGCATCAGGTACTCGAACGGAGCGCTGGTCAGGCCCGAGGACTTCCGCCTGGCCATCGAACGGGTCTTCATGGTCAACAAGCGGGGGAACCCTGGCATCCCGCCGTACTACGCCGGGATCGTCGGCGCCGCCCAATGCGAGCGCAACCCGGGCCCCTGCAACCTCGCGCGCGGGATCGTGGCCGACGACGCCGCCGGCACGGTTACCTTCCACCTCACCGCACCCGACCCTCAGTTCCTGTACAAACTGGCGTTCTCGTGGGCCTACCCGGTCCCCCACGGCACCCCCGACCACCTGATCACCGCCGTACAGCTGCCTGCCACCGGCCCCTACATGACCAAGTCCCTGGTCCCCGGGCACACCTGGGTCCTCGTTCGGAACCCGCGGTTCCGGCCGTGGTCACCGCAGGCCCAGCCCAGCGGCTACCCGGGCCGGATCACCCTGCGGCTCGATGTCCCGCCCGGCCAGGCAGTTGCCGATGTCGAGCACGGGAGGGCCGACGTGCTGCTGTCCCCACCGCCCGCCAGCGTGGGCCAGCTGGCGACGCACTACACCAGCCAGCTGCATGCCGGCCCCATGGGGGCGACCATCGCGCTGGCCCTGAATACTCGCGTAGCGCCCTTTACCAAGCTCGCCGCCCGGCAGGCCGTCAACGACGCCATCAACAGAAGCACAGTGGTCGCGCTCAACGGCGGCCCGCTCGCGGCGCAGCCAACCTGCCAGGTCCTGCCGCCCACCATGCCTGGCTACCGGCCGTACTGCCCGTACACGATCCTGCCCAGTTCCGGAGGGGCCTGGACGGCACCGGATCTCGCGCTGGCCCGCCGTCGCGTCCGGCAATCCGGGACACAGGGCGACCGGGTGACGGTCCTCTACAGCCACGAACAGGCCCCTTTCCCCTCAGCGGCGACGGCCCGCTACCTCGTGTCGGTTCTCGACCAGCTCGGCTACCGGGCATCGCTGCGCACGACGGGCGCCGGCGGCTACTGGGGCGTGCTTGGCGACTCCCGGGACCGGGTACAGGCCGGGTTCTTCTCCTGGTACCAGGACTACCCGGCGCCCTCAGACTTCATCGACCCGCTGTTCACCTGCGCCTCCTTCTTGCCCGACAATCAGAACAACTTCAACGAGGCGGAGTTCTGCGACCCGCAGATCGACTCCCAGGCCCAGCGCGCGCTGACATCCCGGCCGAGCGATCCCGCCGCAGCCACAACTCGCTGGGCTGCCATCGACCGCGAACTCACCGACCAGGCACCGTGGGTTCCCCTGTACAACCCGCGAGACCTGACCCTCCTCTCTGCCCGGGTCGGCAACTACCGATACCACCCGTACTGGAGCCTGCTCATCGACCAACTCTGGGTCCGCTGATGTGTCACGGAGGGGCGCGGTGGTGTGCGGCCGGTTGCCGCGCGTCACGCTCGAGCGCGTCACCGGTGGTCAGGTGCCGGCCGGTCAGGCCTCGGGCGAGGTGAGGGCCAGTGTCCCGGACAGCGTGTGCTGGCCGGTGGCCACGTCGACGGTGACATGGCCGGTTCCGCGGGCACCGGCGAAGATCCCGGTGCTGTCCCGCCCGTCGACCCGGTAGGTGATCTGCGGGCCTGAGGCGGTCATGCTCAGTCGTCGTGCCAGGCTTCGAGGCCTTCTTGACGGCCAGCGCGGCGATGACCAGGGCGGCGGCGGAGGTGTAGGCGCAGAAGGCGGTTTCCGCGGATTCGGCGACCAGGGTGCGGCAATTGCTGGTGACGTCCGCGGCCGTGGCCCGGAAGGGCATGACTCCACCCGAAGCCCCCGCGGGGCATGCGACTGGGCCCGCTCAGCTTTATGCGGCATCGCTCAGCGCCTGGCACAAGTCGTTGACGTCGATCAGTCCGAGGAGGCCGGCGTCGCCGGCGACCGGCAGGTGACGGAAACGCCTGGTGGTCATCATCCTGGCCGCGTCGCGGATGCTTGTCGTGGTGGTGATGGCCGGCCGGGTGGTCATCGCGGCATGGACACGGACGTCGTTGAGGTCTTTCCCGGCCGCGATAGCGCGGGCGACGTCGGCCTGGGTGATGATCCCAGCCGGCTGGCCGCTTCGGGCATCCACGACCATGAGCGCGGTCGTGCCCGCGTGCTTCATCAGGTAGGCGGCCGCAGCCACGTGGTCGTCCTGCCCGGCCGCCGTCAGCGGTGGCCGCATGACGTCTGTAACGGTGGCCGCGGCCGCTCGCGGATAAAACGGCGATGTCTGCGCCGGGGCGCCTAGAGTGGCGTGTTTCATTTCTGGTCTCCTGACTTGCTGAGTGGCGATCATGCTGTGCTTGGTGGGCGTCGGCATGGACTTCAGGCGGCCGGCTGAGCCCTGGCCGTGTACTGGCGGGGATCCCCGGCGGGTGTGCTGGCCGTTGAGGACTTGCGGCCCGCGGCGGCTCGGGCCAGGACGCGGTGGACCAGGGGGATGGTGGCGGCGCCTTCGCCGACCGCGGAGGCGACCCGTTTGACCGATCCGCGGCGCACGTCACCAGCAGCGAACACCCCGGGCAGGCTGGTCTCCAGCGACAGCGGCGGTCGCCCGGCGGGCCAGTGGGCGCTGGTGGGCAGGTATGGGCCGGTGCGGATGAACCCCCACCGGTCGCGGGCAACGGCCTGGCCGAGCCATTCGGTGCGCGGCTGGGCGCCGATGAGGACGAACAAGGCGTCCGCGGGGACGGTCCGCCGCGCGCCGGAGGCGGTGTCGTGCAGGACTAGCGATTCGAGGTGGCCGGTGCCGGTGCCGGTGCCGCCGGCGACCTGCACGCGGTAGCGGACGTCGATGTTGGGGGCGGCGGCGATCTGGCGGATGAGGTAGTCGGACATGCTGGCGGCCAGCGAGGGCGCGCGGACCAGGATCGTCACCTGTCGGGCCCATTTGGCCAGGTGCAGGGCGGCCTGCCCGGCGGAGTTGCCGCCGCCGGCGACGAACACGTTCCGCCCGCGCATCGCCGGTGCCTCGCTGGCCGCGGTGCCGTAGAAGACCCCCTGCCCCTGCAGGTCCTCCAGGGCCGGGATGCCGAGCCGCCGGTAGGCGGCCCCGGTCGTGATGATCACGGTGCGCGCGGCCAGGACGCTGCCGTCGGACAGGGCCAGCCGGTAGTGGCCGTCGCTATCCGACATGCTCTGCACTTGGCGCATGTACACGAACGTGGTACCGAAGGCCCAGGCCTGCCGCCACATCTCCTGCGCCAGCTTGTCGCCGCTGGTGCCCTGGGAGAAGCCGGGGTAGTTGCGGATCATTGAGCTGGTCCCGGCCTGCCCCCCGATGGCTTCCTGCTCGATGACAACGGTCGACAGGCCTTCGGAGGACGCGCCGACCGCGGCCGCCAGCCCGGCCGGGCCGGCGCCGGCCACCGCCACGTCGAAGACCTCCCCGGGCGAGATCGGTGTCATGACGCCGAAGGCGTCGGCGATCTGCGAGTTGGAGGGGTTGACGAGCACCGTCGGCTTGGCGGTGAACTGGACCACCACAACCGGCAGTTCCGGGCGGGCCAGGCCCAAGTCGTGCAGCATCTGCCGGCCCGGCCCGGAAGCGGCGTCATAGAAGCCGACCGGGATCCGATGGCGGGAGAAGATGTCACGCAGCTCCTGTGACCGCGCGGACCATCGCTCTCCTATGACCTGCACCGGCTCGAAGCCGCCGCCGCGCTGGCTGCTCCACTCCCGCAAGAACTCGGTGATCGTACGGTGGAACTCCTCGTCCGGGGCCTGCACCGGCCGGGTCACCCAGTGGTCGACCGTGCCCAGGGTGACCGCGTCGAAGATGGACCGCACCGATTGCCAGTCACCCCAGCCGGGCGCGGCCACCCGCAATGCCGCCGCGTCGATGGCGCGGACCGCGGCCAGCACCTCGATGCCATCCCGGTCCCGCGCACCCACACCGCCAATAACCAGGGCGACCGGCAGGCCAGCGGCCCGAAGGTCCCGCATCCAGGCTCCCAGCTCGCCGGGCCGACGGCAGGCCACGATCTGATAGTCGCCGCCATAGCGCTTGGACAGTTCCCGGAGCAGGATCTCCCGGGCGCCGGGGTCACGGCTGATGACGACGATGGCCGCCTGGGCCCCCGCAGTACCCCCGGGTCCGGCGGCCGGCCCGGCTTGCGCAGCGGAGGCAACGCTCGCTGATGTGCTCATGTTGTCTCCTAGAGGTGCGTGCCTTGGAATTCAGTCGCCACGGAGGATTGCGGGGGGCGGACGGGACTGGACGCGCGGTGCCCGGCCGGGCCCGGCCGGGCAGCTGAAGCGGCCGCCGGCCGACCGTGCGGACGCCCGGTGCCCGCCTCGGTTTCTGGGATGCCCGCACCCGTGGCTGCCCTGGCCGCGGGCTGCCCAGGGAGATGGCTGGGGCAGGACGTGTCCTTGTACCGGGCCGCATAGAGCATGATGAGTGCGGTGGCCACGATCTGGATGCCGCCGAGTGCGATGAAGACCCCGGCGTGGATAGCGATGGCCCGGGTTGTCGTCAACAGGGCTGCCAGCAGCCACACCTCGAACGCCAGCCGACTGATCCCAGCCGCGCAGCGGGCCCTGACCAGATGGGAAATCTGCGGCACGTAGGCCACCCCGGCCAGCGCCGCGCCGGCAAAGCCCGCGATCTCTGTGAGGGTCAGCATCGCCAACTCCATGACTGTTCCTCCTCATGTACCAAGTGGTACACGTACCAGATGGTACACTCAGGTATGGCCACCTTGCAAGCCCGGGAACGCCTCCTCGCCGCCGCCGTCGACCGCGCCCTCGACACCGGGATCGCCGACCTGAGCCTGCGCCAGATCGCCGCGGCGATCGGCACCAGCCACCGGATGCTCATCTACCACTTCGGCTCCCGCGAAGGGCTGCTGGTCGCGGTCACCCAGGCGGTCGAAGACCAGCAGCGCGCCGCCCTGCTGGACTCCGGGGCCACCTCGCAAGACGCCCGCCGCGCCTGGGAACGCCTCAGCGACCCCGCGCTGTGGCCGCAGGAGCGGCTGTTCTTCGAGCTGTACGCCTACGCGCTGCGCGGCCGCCCCGGCACCGAGGGGTTCCTCGACGGGATCGTCGAATCATGGGTCGCCCCGGTCGCCGCCGCCCTGGTCGAAGCCGGGGCCGACGAAGCGACCGCGCGGGCCGACGCCCGCCTCGGCGTGGCCGTGGTCCGCGGCCTGCTGCTGGACCTGCTCGCCACCGGGGACCGTGCCGGAGTGGACGAGGCGTATGAGCGGTTCCTCGCCCGCGCGCCAGCCACCGACGCGCCGGCCCGGGGAAGCAACAGACGCCGGCCGCAACAGCCTTGACAAATCGCAACCCTGTCAGCCGGTATGGGTCACCCGCCCCCCAGCGGTAGTCGCGGGCAGGCGGCAGGATGAGGCCCTCGCGGCCAGCAGCGCCTGGCGCCGGTGGCTGCGCCAGTGTCCCCCTGGGGACCCACTAGGGATTCCCACGGAGGCGATCCTCGCCGGCGAGCGCGACAGTGGTGCCACCGGCACGCAGAACGCCCCAACCACGAGCCGTTCCGCATCGCAGCCTCAGGAGAGGAAACACTCATGTCACTCAGTCGCACGGCGCGGCGCATCAGCCTGCCCGCGCTCTTGGCGGTCGT
>Ga0126369_10003395_pt1 | contig 11503 bp, 4 predicted proteins | sample PanSoiMetaPlot_1_FD_109646 | JGI IMG/M metagenome (GOLD analysis project Ga0126369, IMG submission 109646) | Tropical forest soil microbial communities from Panama - MetaG Plot_1 | ecosystem: Environmental > Terrestrial > Soil > Tropical forest > Bulk soil | place: Panama | collected 2016-02-17 | reverse complement strand
TACAACAGCAACAACTCACCGTGGTCTGCCGCCGGGTCGAGTAGTCCCAAACAATCGGACTATCCAAAATATGTCGACAACGGCGTCGAGTCCGCGCGTGGCGTGCATGCTGTCCGCGTGCTGGAAAGCAAGAAAGATTTCACCCTCGACACACTGCGCGACGCAGCTTACGACAGTTATCTGACATGGTTTGAAAAACCAATGCCGGCGTTGATTAAGGCCTGGGACGATGCGCCGGCGAGTAATCCGGTAAAGGCGAAGACCGCCGATCAAATAGCGCTGTTACGTAAATGGAACTTCCGCTGGTCGGCGGATTCGGTGCCGACTTCGCTGGCAGTTTACTGGGCGGAAGAACTCGATCGTCAGCGCATCAGGGCCGATGCCAAACGCGCCGGGATGTCGGTTTCCGATTATCTCGGTTCCAGCGCTAAGCCCGATCAGTTGCTGAAAGCACTGTCAGCGGCAACAGACAAGCTGGCCGCCGACTTTGGCAAATGGCAGACTCCCTGGGGCGATATCAATCGCTTTCAACGACTGACTGACGACATCGTTCATCCCTTTACGGATGGGGGCCCGAGTATTCCGGTAGCGTTCACCGCCGCCACCTGGGGGTCGCTCGCATCCTTCGCCGCCCGGCCATACAAAGGCTCGAAGAAGATCTACGGCACCAGCGGCAACAGCTTCGTCGCCGTCGTCGAATTCGGTCCGACGATTCATGCGAAGGCAGTGACAGCCGGTGGTGAAAGCGGCAATCCGTCATCGAAGCACTTCGACGATCAAGCGAAGCGCTACAGCACGGGTGATTTACGCGAAGTCTATTTCTATCCGGCCCAACTGAAAGGTCATACCGAGCGCGAGTATCAGCCCGGGAATTGAGGTCAGACCGGGAGCGATCTCAACACCGCCCCCGGCGCTACTGCTCGGCGCACTGACCTCATGCCCAGGCTAGTCCGTCCTACGTAATCTTCACCGTGTCTGAAGCAGTTGAGACGTTCCCAGCCTGATCGACGACTCGAATGGTAATGGTGTACAGGTGACCGTTGTTGTCTCCCGGATTTTTCGTCGCCGGCAGACTTAGCGTGAAGGAATAATTCCCGTTAGCCTGCACGGTCACTGGACCGCTGGGTTGGGCGATCCCATATTCGTCAAGCACGCTGTAGGTGACCGGTCCGACGCCGCTGATCGTATCCGCCACGTGACCCGAAACAGTCACCGTCAAGGGTTTGTTGTTATTGTGTCCCGCAGTCGCCGGGCTGGCGCTGACCGTGACCGTCGGAGCAGTGTTATCGATGTTCAGAGTTAACAGGCGCTGCACTTCGGCATTGCCGGCAACGTCGAGACTCCAGTAATTGACCGCATGGGTCCCGGCGGTGGAAACAGTAAATGGCGATGCATACGCCAGCGCCGCGCCGTTATCGACCTTGTAATAGCTGCTTTGCACTCCTGAACCATTGTCCGAACGATTCAGCAGAACCTGGACCGGTCCCAGGTACCAGCCGTTCGTGCCTAATGATCCTGAAGGCGTGGCTGTCGTCGTTGGCGCGGTCGTGTCAATCTTAATCAACGACGTGTACGAGTAAGTGTTATTCCCGGCGACGTCGGTGCTCCAGTAATCAACCGTATGAGAGCCATCGCCAGAGACGGTGAAGGTGGAACTGTAAGTCTGCGTCGCTCCGCCGTCGATGCGATAGTAAGTCGCCGCGACACCGGACAAGTTGTCGGTTGCCGTCAGAGAGATTTGCACGGCGCCGAGAAAGTAATTACCCCCACCCGAAGGCCCGCTGACCACGGGCTGGGTCCTGGGCCCATACTGATCAATTTTGATCGTGACAGTTTGATGGGCTTCAGCGTTACCCAGCCGGTCAACACTCCAGAAACTCAACTGATGCTGGGCTTCGCTCGAGATCGCAAACGCGCCTGCATAGGTTTGAGTCGGACCGGCATCAAGGCTGTAGAAAGTATTGGCCAATCCCGACTGGTTGTCGGCCCCTGCCAATGACACCTGCACGGGACCGCGGTACCAGCCGTTATCGCCGGTGACCCCACTGGCGGACATCTGGGTGCTTGGCGCGGTGGTGTCGATTTGCACAGTTGCAGATTGCTGCGCTTCGCTGTTACCGGCAGCGTCGACACTCCAGTAGCGTACGACGTGACTGCCGTCGCCGGACACATTGAACGGCGCGGAATATGTCTGCGTCCCGCCGCCGTCTATCGTGTAGAAGCTATTCGCGACACCTGACGCGCTATCCGTCGCCGTCAGCGAAACCTGCGCCGGGTTCTGATACCAACCATTGCCGGAATTGCCCGACACCGCGACTTGAGTTGCCGGTGCGCTGGCGTCGATCTTAACGGTCAACGATTGCTGCGCCTCGGAATTATTCGCCTGATCGCGGCTCGAGAAGACAATTGTGTGCGGCCCGCTGTCCGAAATCGTAAAGGGAGCTGAATAGTTTTGCAGCGCTCCGCCATCGATTGCGTAGGAAATGCTTGCTACGCCGGAAATATTGTCACTTGCGGAGAGCGTCACCTGCACCGGTGTGGTGTACCACCCGGCTCCTCCCGCCGTCCCTGAAAGAGAAGCTAGCGTGACGGGCGCCGTGGTATCGACATTAATGTTGAGAGTGTTCGGGTCACCCGTATTGCCGGCCACATCCGTGCTCCAGAAAGCCACCGTATGCGCACCGTCCCCGGAAACGCTGAATGCTTGCGCATAGTTCTGGGTCGCGCCACCGTCGATTCGATAGTAGGTGTTCGCGACTCCGGAGAAATTATCCGCCGCGGTCAAAGACACCAGCGCCGGGCCATTGAAATAGCCGTTGCTGGAAGAGCCGGAGACGGAGCCCTGGGTAGTCGGAACGATGTTGTCGACCTTCACCGTGATGGTCTGCTGGGCTTCCGTGTTGCCAACCTTATCGACGCTCCAGAAATGGACCTCGTGTTCCGAACTGGCGAAGAGCGTAAAGGTGCCGGTAAAGGGTTGCGGCGCGCTGGCATTGACGCTGTAGTAGGTAGTGGCCACACCCGAAAGACTATCGGCGGCGGTGAATCCGACCTGGACCGACTGGCTCATGTACCAGCCATTGGTTCCGGGTGTGCCGGTTACGACCAACTGCGTGGTTGGAGCGGTCGCGTCAATCTTAATCGTCAGCGAATGCGCATTCTCGAAGTTGTCAACATGGTCGACGCTCCAATAACTGATCACGTGATTGCCTTCGCCCGTAACAGTGAAAGGGTTCGCATAGGTCTGCGTTGGGCCGCCGTCAACCGTAAAGTAAGTATGCGCGACCCCTGAGGCCCCGTCTGTCGCTGACAACGACACCTGAGCCGGGTTCGCGTACCAGCCATCTGCCGAATTGCCCTGTACCGATGCCTCGGTAGACGGCGGGTTTGAGTCTACGCTGAAATAGTCCAGCACCTGCGTCTCGACATTCCCGGCCACGTCAGTGCTCCAATAAGCCAGCGTATGGCTGCCGTCGGTGGAAATCGAGAATGGACCTGCATATGTCTGGGTCGCCGCCCCGTCGAGCGTGTAGAAAGTGTTTCGCACTCCCGAAAGATTGTCGGTGGCCGCCAGCGTCACTTGTAGCGGGCCCCTATACCAGGCGGTGACTCCGGGATGCACGGTGTCGGAAAGCGTTTCCGTGGTGACCGGCTTGGTCAAATCAATGTTGACCACCGGCGAGGTAAACGTCGCCGTGGTGTTATGGGTCGTATCCGTGACGTTCACTTGCTGGGTCTGGTTAGATCCTTCGGCGTTGAAAACCAACGGGCCTCCCGGCGTGTAGGCCAGGGAACCCGAGGGGTGCGCATGCGGTGTGAAATAAAGCTTGACCGAAGTATTGTTCCAGCCATCCGCATTGGCGGCCGGAGCATGGAAATCCCAGGACATCGTGGGCGTGTGATCGCCTTCATAGGCAACCAAAGTTGTGCGCGTGGGAATGACAATGATTCCCTCGCCTGCGGCAAAGCCGGTCAACGGCTGTGAAACATTCTGCTCATCAACATAAGGAATGCTCGTGCCCGCCGTGCCTGACCAGACCTGATGACCGGTGGCGGCGTCGAGGGCGTACAGTTTTCCGTGATCCGAGCCGACGTAAACAAAGCCGTTAACGACGATCACCGATGAATTCAGAAAACCATCTCCGGCAAAGGACCACTGCACGATGTTAGTGCCGACATCTCGAGCTTCCAGCGTGCCATAGGCCCCAAAATATTTCGGACCGTTGAGAAAAAAGCCCAGGTTGCCCGAGAATGCCGGGACGCTCTTGGAAATAAAACTGCCGGCCATACCGCCGGTCTGGCTATCGAAAATGTAGTCCGGACTGGAGTCGCGCACGTAGAGACGGCCGTTATAAAGGGCCGGTGTCTTGCCGCCGCCTCCGGAGCATCCGGGATTGTATCTCCAAATCAGTGACCCATCCGCGGGGTTGAGTTTGTAGACATTGGGACAGGAATAAGAAGCGTAGACACCATCGGTCGCCAGCGCCGGCGAGCTCTCAGCGCCGTTAACTACTCGCGCGCTCCACAATATGGTTCCCGAATCCGCATTCACCGCGTAGAGAGTGCCGTTGCCGCCTGATGACGTGTAGACAACGCCCTGGAAAACGCTCGGAGCTGAAGTGTACGCGTAGCTGGCAAGTTGCCGGCTCCAGATCAAAGCTCCGGATGCACCATCAAAGGCGCGCAGCAATCCATCATAAGTCAGCGCGAACACGCGCCCATTCTCATAACAGAGTCCCGACCAGTTGGTCGAACCGGCCAAATCAAAAGACCATAAGGTGCTGCCATCGGCGGCGTTCAACGCGTACAGCGTAGTGCCATTGAGAGATGCGCCCTTAACCGTGACAAAGACTTTGCCGTCGGCGATCAATGGATAAGAGATTGGCTGGCCGAAGTTCACGCTCCACTTCTGCGTGAGCGGAGGCGAGATGTCCGATTGAGAAGATCCGGTGTGGGTTTCGTTGATTTGAAAATTGCGCGCCTGGTCGGAACCGGTCTGTGCGTGGACGGAGATGGCCAACAGAACACAGATCAATCCTGTTACGGGGATATTTAATTTTTTCATGATGCTGCCTGTCGTTAGCGACTTACTTCAGTGAGCGAAGAGGGGCAGGGCTGAGAACTGTGACGAAGATGAAAAAACGGCATCGCCAATACCGGGTTTTTGCCTAATGCCGGAAAGATAATACGCATTGCCATGATACGAAGGCAACCAAAATTTTGGTGAAGTGCAACCGGCTCCTCGACGCTTTGGTTTGCGGCCGCGAGTAAATCGCCGGCTAACCCGCGCACTCCAATTATTTTTGCCGAACCCAACAGGGTTAGTGTTTAATTGACGGGCACTTTGCTTCCTGCCTTTCGCGCGCCGCTTATCACATGATTGTTCATCTAATCGACGGCACCTACGAACTGTTTCGGGTTTTCTACGGACTGCGCAGATTTCATAAAACCGATCCGCCCCTGGGCGCGGTCGCGGGAGTCCTCGGGGTGGTGGCAAAGATGATTGAGGACGGCGCGACGCACATCGGTGTCGCCACCGATCACGTCATCGAATCGTTTCGCAATGAACTCTGGCCGGGTTACAAAACCGGCGCGGGAATCGATCGCGTCCTGTTGGCGCAGTTTCACCCGCTTGAAGAAGCGCTGGCTGCGATGGGCGTCGCGGTCTGGCCGATGGTTGAATATGAAGCGGACGATGCGCTGGCCGCGGCGGCCCATCTGGCAGCCAGGAGCAAGAGCGTCGAAAAGGTTTGCATCTGGACGCCGGACAAAGATCTGGCGCAATGCGTAGTGGCCGATCGGGTGGTGCAAATCGATCGTCGCAAGAATGAAATCAGAGATGAAGCGGCAATCATCGCCAAGTTTGGCGTGGCTCCGAGGTTCATCCCCGACTACCTGGCCCTGGTCGGCGACAGTGCCGACGGATACCCCGGCATCAAGGGGCTCGGGGCCCGCACTGCGGCGACGCTAATAAACCGCCACGGGTACCTTGAAGACTTTCCGGCCGACGTCCTGTCGGCGACAAATCGCGAACTCGCAATCCTTTTCAAGGACCTCGCGACCCTGCGGATCGACATCCCACTCTTCAAACGGGTTGACGAGTTGCGATGGAATGGGCCATCTGCGTCTTTCGCCTCAATCGCGAAGCGACTCGATAGCCGGACCCTGGTAAATCGAGTTGCGGCATTGCAGCGGCGAAAGACTGCGGGTGATGCGGGGCAGTAGCCCGACTGTCAGGGAGGGCTCCCCCCTTTCGCTACTTTGCGAGCCTCCTTAACGACCAGCCTGCTGCCCCGATGCGAGCTCTTGACTGGAGCGCAACCGTCTTTGTCGCCCGTTTAGAAAAATGCAAGCGAGGACGCTTCTGCTCCAGTCAACCGTCTTTGCGCTCCGATTCGAATTAGGCCAGCGCCAAAAGCTGAAAAACCTTGCTACTTCTTGCGCGATCAGTTTAAATACGGCCCACCTCGCTAACTCGCCTGATCGGATGCGCTGAAATCATTTAAGCGCAGAGGAGGTTTCCCATGGCTGATCCACTGCGAATCCGAATTCGCGATGATTGGGATGCGGCGCTGACCTATGACTCCCTGAACGACGTCGATCAAACTAAACGCCCGGTCTTCGTGGGCCGCGACGCTATCATCGAGCCGCTCGTCGCCGAAATTCTTGAACCTAATAAACGTGGCACGTACCTGATCAGCGGCTATCGCGGCACCGGCAAAACCACGCTGTTGATTGAAGCTCTGATTCGGTCGCAAAAGGAATTAAGAAGAAAAAACTACAAGCTGTTTCCTCTGGTCTTGAACGTCTCAGAGATTGCCGCATCGCTCGGCACCGTCTCAGCTGATTCGCCGCATGACTTAAAGATCGATCCGCGCCGGCTGTTAATTGCGCTGCTACGAACAATCGGCCATCGACTTACCAAGCTGCCAGACCTGGCCGACGTCACCCAAAAAGCACACGAGGCCTACGAGAAAGCCACGGCCGCCAAATACTCACAAACATCAGCCCAGGCTACCGAGATAATCAACAGTAGATCCCGTGAATTTGCGACGGCGCTCGAAATCAAGAATCTCCTGAACACCGTCGCCGTGGTCGCCGCCGGTTCCGCAGTCGTGATGGAACTGCTGGCGTTGGGCCAACCGAAGTGGGTGCACGCCGCGGCGCTCGCCCTCGGCACGGTGGCCGTCATCTCAATAACGGTATCGTACCGACGCGCCAGCAGCATGAAGTCCACGACCACCGGCCAAACCTCAATCGAGAAGGACAATTCATTGCAACAGCTCGAAACGGACCTCAAAGACTTGCTGGTTTTGCTCACGGACAGAGGTTTGCGCACCGTGGTGATAATGGAGGAACTGGACAAGATTGACGATGAGAAGGGAAAGCAACTGGCCGCGGTGATTCGATACTTCAAGAATCTCTTCACCCAGGCGCCGGCGCTTTTCTTTTTTGTCACCGACAAGAGCTACTTCGATACGATCGCCAGTGCGATCAAACGAGCGCGGCGCAAGCGTTCCTATGCCGTCGAGCACACTTTTTTCACCCATCGGGTGTTCGTCGGCAGGCCCACCACGAGAGAGTGCCTTGACTACATCGCAGCGATAGCGGCCAACGAAGCAGACCAGGTGAAAATCCGCGGCGTCGCCAGCGAACTGGGAAAACCAGGACGCCAGAGTGTCGATCAGTTGGACCGTTTTATCCGCGTGGTCCTGTTCAATGCAGCCAATCACCTCTTTGATCTGAAGAACGAATTGCGCCGCTACGCGCGAAAAGAAAAATTGCACGGTGAGACTGTCACCAATTTCCTGATCGACGACGATACGTTTCCGCCTGAGGCAGCTGCCCTGGCCGTATTCCAGGATCTAATCGTCGAGAAGAGTAGTTCGTTTGAAATCAAGGGCGGGCGGGCTTACGCCAACGAGACGATGGCCGACAGCCTCTATGCGGTCTTTAACGAACTCGGGTCCACGCGGGATCAAGTCGAAACTTCATTCATGCCCACCACCAATGTTGACGACAAAGGCGCGCTCCTGTTGGACGAGCAACTCGACCTGAACGAAGCCGCGCGAGTTCGCGAAGCCGTCCTTTCATTGATGAGCGACCTCGAGCGCGGACGCGCCTTTCAGGAACGCGCCGGCGGCAAGTTCAAATGGAGCGAGAATGCGGCCCGCGCTTTTCGTTACGAACGACGGTTGCAAAAACACGAGGAGAATTTGATCGCCGAACTGCGTCGGCATGTAAGTTTGGCAAACGCTCTCGATCCCAAGACGCCGCATCCTCTGGCCACGGATTTTGAATCACAAATCACTGCCCTGCGCGAATCGCAGCAACCGCTGAACGCCGATGAAGCAGCTTCGCGCACCAGGGCCGTTGCCGACCAGTACGAGAGTGTGATCACCGAAGCTTTCGATGCTTTGCGAGTGCAATTGATGGGTTATGGGTTCAACTTCGATCTGATTGCGAAAGGGCACGGTGGCTTCCTCTATCTGGTAAAACCGCCAATTGGAGACCCCAGATTGCTACTCACAAAAATTCGGGGTGCGGTGCTGCTCGCTTTCGGGGAGATGGAGACTCTGCTGGAGGATGTTTGGTCCTACATTTCCGCGGTCACTTCACCATCGCTGCAGCCCTTGAATCGAACCGCGATAGTGCACGTGCTCCACACCGCCTCATTCAGCGAACCGGAACTCGCCAAACGCAGACAGCAATGGATGGACGCGCTAACTGCGCGCGCCCGGCAAGCGCCCGGTCGCGCTTACACTGCCGACGTGGTCACTCTTGTTGATCCGGGCAATCACCCTCCGCTGGATCAAACCGAGCGAATCGTAGCGGCGCTGGCCGGGTATGGCGCCTGGGTAACGGAGCGCGAGTACCCGATGGTTAGCAACGCTGTCCCTAAGATTTCGAGTCAGACCACAAGCTGGCTGCTGTCCGGTAAGCCTTTCCTGCACATCGTGGATCCGCGCACGACTGCCTTTCGGCCGTTCGACGAGCGCGATGAAATTGAAAAGCGTGGACCAGTCGTAATGCAGATCGTACAGGCTCCCCAGGAGGGGCTGGCGGCCAGCGCCGCTCTGATGTGCATGACAGCTTTCGGCAATACCCCAACGTTCGGAAAGCGTTGGGATCTCATAGGAGAATGGCTGCTTTCTTCCGGCCGGGTGATTCCCTATGCTGATGTCTTTCTGCCATCAGCCACCAAGCCTGAGGACATCATCGGAGCGCCGGCCGGCACCAGACAGATCATTGTGGGTCCCAGGGACTTGCCACCCGCCTTCCACCAACTTGCTCCGGATGAGTTGATCGCTCCGGAGTTGACTCCGGCCCTATTACCGGGCAACACCCGATAGCCACGATCGCTGGTGAAGCGATCCGCACTCACTCTTAACAACAATTTACATTTCCGCCCGCGCCTAATCACGTAATCAGGTCCAATACTGGTATCATGTGCGACCGGCTTTTCGGCTTCGATCACCCGTAATGAATCTGCTGCTGATTCAACAGAACATCGCCCAATCATTCCAATCGATCTATGTGCGCGTGTTGCTGGGCGCGATTGCCATTGCGCTGCTCTACGTCCTGGTCAAAGAAGTAAGAAAGATCCCGGCAAAGCTCTTTACGCTGATGATCACGGCCTTCATCGACATGGTGGGGCTGTTGATGATCATCCCTTTACTGCCCTTCTATGTGAAGGAGTTGGGTGGCGAGACCGCCAATCTCCTCGGCTGGCACATGGGTGTGGGCACGGTCACCGGATTTATTGTCACAGCCTTCACGGTGGCCCAACTCATCAGCGCGCCATTGTGGGGCAAGTTCTCCGATCGGGTTGGGCGCCGGCCGACGTTGATCATAGCGCTGGCCGCCTCAGGCATTGCTTACCTGATTTTTGGATTTGCCCATTCACTCCTGTTGTTGTTTCTCTCGCGCCTGGTACAAGGCGCGGGCGGCGGCACGGTGGGGGTGATCCAGGCCTACGTGGCCGATTCCACGGATCCAAAAGATCGCGCACGCGCGCTGGGATGGTTATCGGCAACTACCAATCTGGGCGTGGCGCTGGGCCCGGTCCTGGGGTCATTCGCCATCGCCATCGGCAAGCGCGACATAATTCCAGGTCATGCGTCTCTGCAAATGGGCCGGGCGGCGCCGGGCATCATGGCCGCGGCGCTTTGTCTCATCAACATCATCTTCGCGGCCCGGTTCCTCAACGAATCGCGCGATGCCGGCGAACCCGGGCAGGCGAGCGGCGTCCGCCGCAAGTCGAGCGAGGCCGTCTGGCGCGTGGTGGCCGATCCCAGCGAGCCTTCGTCGCGCCTGATTTGGATCTACGCGATTTCGATCGGCGCCTTTCAAGGCAGCTTCTCCGTGCTGGCGCTTTTTCTCAACGCGCGTTTCCAGGTGACCGAACAAACGATTGGCTACTTTTTCATGTATGTCGGCGCCATCTCGGTTTTCACCCGGGTGCTCCTGTTAGGAAGAATGGTCGATTGGTTGGGTGAAGCGAAGCTTTCGCGATTCGGACTCGTCTTATTGGCTGCGGGTGTGGTGGGCATGCCGCTCTCGGGAAATCTCGGGACCCTGGCGATTGCGGTCGCGCTCATTCCCCTAGGAACCGCGTTTACGTTTCCCTGTGTGACTGCGCTGTTGTCACGCGTCGTGAGTCAAAGAGAGCGCGGTCTGTACATGGGCATGCAGCAAACCTACGGCGGCTTCACACGGGCGATTGCGCCAGTGCTTTATGGCCGGGCATTCGACACGCTGGGTGTAGCGTCGCCTTATTATTTCTCGAGCGCAATTATCGCCGCCACGCTGCTGCTGGGATTTGGATTGGATAAATATGCGCGGCACGAGCCAGCGCCTTCCCCCGAGCCCAAGAAACCCGAGCCCGAGAAGGAAAAGGTAACAGATATGGCCATGGCCGCTGGAGCATCGGGTTCACCTGAACCTGAAAGCTAAATCGAACCAAATCAGATTCGTTTAGAGTCGGGGCTACTGCCCGACTCCAGGCAATGCAAAAGGCGGGCAGTAGCCCGCCTCTAAACCATTAAGAAAAAAGCGCGTCCCGCCTGATCAGTCCCGGCGAATTACCGCCAGCGTCATGTCATCCATCAGCGGCCGAATCGTCGCAAAATCCTGAACGGCGCCCAGCACTGAGAAGAGAATCGCGTCAGCCGAGGTGGAAACGGCCTTGGCCAGTTCCGCTTTCAAACGGTCGTAACCAAATTCTTCCCCGCTCGCATTCTGCGATTCCAGGATGCCGTCGGAAAAAACCAGGAGCGTGTCGCGAGGTTCCAGCTTTAGCCGCCCGGAGCAATACTCCGCGTCGTCCAGCACCCCCAACAGCAGGCCGCCGTCAGTCAGCGATGCAAATTCGCCGTTCGCGCGCAACAGAAACGCCGGTGGGTGGCCCGCGCTGCAATACGACAGCTCGCCCGTCTCGACGTTCAGCTTTGCCAAAAACAGACTGGCCAGCGGCCGGAGCGTAGACATGCGGCAGATGTCC